>JADMIO012807580.1_pt1 | contig 14787 bp, 15 predicted proteins | sample 8958161 | NCBI WGS metagenome assembly JADMIO01 (sample SAMN16585339, study PRJNA669376) | soil metagenome | isolation source: Crop rotation soil | place: USA: Cullars Rotation, Alabama | collected 2011 | reverse complement strand
GCCGCGACTTCAAGTCACGTGAATTCCAAGCTTCGGATCCCACTGTGCTGGAAAGGGCAGGAAGGACGCATCGGACACGTGGGTGCGGAAGGGCTGCGACCCCCCGGAGCCGAGGTCGAGGGCGGACAGCGGCGACCCGGCGATGTCCTCGACGGTGAACTGGCGCGTGCCACCCAGTCCAAGCACGGTCACAGGTACCGACGTGTCGGCAAGGGCGGGGGCGGCGACGGCAGCGACCGTCGCCGTCGCGATGATGAGGGCGAGAGACCTCTTGACGACCATCAGGTACTCCTTGGGTGAGCGGCGGGCCGGATCCGGCCCTTGACGAGGAGCAGAGCTCCGACGGCGATGAGCAGGACGGCGAGTGCGAGCCAGGTGGCGGCATCGATGCCGGTGAACGGGAGGTGCGGCCGCGGGTGGACCACGACTGTGGGGACGGGCGACGCGGGGGGAGCCGACGGGTGAGCGGACGGGATGACAAGGGTGACCGACGTCTGACCGCCGCTCCCGTTGTCCGCCATATGTCCGCTCCGCCTGCTTCTCCGCTGGTTCGTTTACCTTCGGCGCCCGCGCGGTCCTCCGGCATGCCTTGTCCTGATGGTCTTGCGTGATCATTGAGGGCTAGGTGCTCGCGGCAGATGGCCTAAGCACGCCCAGCAGCCACCATGAGGACGCCCAGGCAGATCAGGACGATCGCGACCAGAAGGGCCTCACCGGTCGCGAAGCCGGTGAAGGGCAGCTCAGTCCCGGGCACTGCTACGGACGGTCTGACCAGGGGCACCGGAGCGGCTGACGGCGGTGCCGGTAGCACCACGAAGCTGACGGTCGTCCCGCCGTTGACGCCCTCTGCCATACGGGCCAGTCGGTCCCGCTCCTGCGCTCGTGATGGCCCCTACGGGTGACCCGGCCTTCAGTAGACGAGGGCTTGCGTCCCGTCCTCCATGACCTCAGCGACGAAGGTCGACGCCCCGGCGACCCGTACGCCGGGGAGGAAGGACGTCAGGTCCAGCTCCCGACGGGCGGCGCACTGGGTGCACACCGTGACCGCCTCCTGGTCCAGCAGTGCCGCGAGGAGCTCCGAGGCCGGTGGCGAAGCGGGGAGCTCCAGGTCGTGACCCGGAGTGACGAGCCAGACCGCCTCCCCGGTGAGCCACAGCGACACCGCGGCTCCCGAAGCGCACGCGACAGCCGCCACCGTCAGTCCCTGCAGGCACCGCTCGGGCGCCTCGGCGCCACTGGTCAGCTTGACCACCAGACGAGAGGACATGGGCGCACTATAGGAGGGGACAGAAGGGCCGATAGCAGTCGTGATGAGGGGTGGTGCTGTGCGGAAGGGCGTGTGCGGGGTCGCCGTCGTGGCTGCCTTCGGCATGCTCCTGCTGAGCCCCACCCCGGCCTCGGCTGCCGCTCCGAACCTCAGCATCACGGTGCCGACCTCCGTGAGCTTCGGGTCCACCAGTGCCGCGAACGGCTCCATCACGGCCTCGCTCGGCTCGGTCACCGTGACCACCAGCGCGGTCATCATCTCCGACGCCTCGTGGACAGCGACCGTGACCAGCACCGCCTTCACGACGGGCGGGGGGACGGCGAACGAGACCATCCCGGCTGCGAACGTGACCTACCTCGCCGGCCTGCCGACGCTGCGCACCGGGCTGTCGGTCTCGGCCTGCGTCCCGGGACAGCTCACCGCGGTCTCGCTCGGCTCGGCCAAGACCGCGTACACCTGCTCAGGGCTGGCGCTGCTGTCGTCGACGAACCTGACCTGGAACCCCACGATCAGCGTCACCCTGCCGGCCAGCGTGGTCGCGGGCACCTACACCGGGAGCATCGTCCACAGCGTGGCTTGAGCCAGTCGCTCACCCTGCGTAGTCATTGACCAGATCGGAAGATAGTCACTCTGAGTCATTGGCCGTAGTGACAGAGGTCCCGAAGCACTAGGAGAAGGCGCCCCGCTCCGGGACGCGGATCCCCCGAAGGGTTACGACAATGCGCAAGACTCTGCTCGTGAGCTCAACCGCACTCATCGTTGCTGGCGTGGCCGGGTTCGCTGCCCCTGCGTCGGCGGCCGGTACGACCACCACCTTCATCGTCGGCGCAGGTGCGCTGAGTGTGAGCGCCCCGGCGAGCGGCGCACTCGGCACCGGCTCGCCCGGCGCCACGGCCTCTGCCGCCCTCGGCAGCGTCACCGTCAACGACGCCCGGGCGTCGCTGCTCGGCACCTGGACCACGTCCGTGATCGGCTCCGCCTTCACGACCGGTGGTGGCACCTCTGCGGAGACCATCCCGGCGTCCGCGGTCACCTACGCCTCCGGCCCCGCCACCGCGACGACCGGCCTTGGCGTCTTCGTCCCCGGTCAGCTGACCACGCTGCTCGCCGTCCCGATCGACAGCTCGCAGGTGGCCTTCGTCCGCGCCGCCTCTGTCGGCAACAGCACCGCGACGTGGAGCCCGACCGTCATCGTGAACGTCCCGGCCGCCGCCGTCGCCGGCACCTACACGGGCACGATCACCCACTCGGTCGCCTGATCTGTGCGACGACTGCTCGCCGCGCTCGCGGTCGTAGCCGGGACCTTGGTCCCGGCTACAGCCGTGTCTGCGGCAGGTCCGCACGCGCCGACCGCTGACGCGGCCGGTCAGCTCGGGATCCAGCTGGTCGATGCCCCCCTCGACCGCCGCAACGACCCGCGCGCACGGATCTACGTCGTCGACCACATGGAGCCGGGCGCGAGGATCTCGCGGCGGATCAAGATCTCGAACACCACCAAGGGGCCGCTCACGGTGCGCACCTACGCGGGTCCCGCGACCCTGGCGAACGGTGCGTTCCAGCTCGGCGACCGTGGGACGACGAACGAGCTGACGTCCTGGACGTCGATCACCCCGCGCGACCTCGTGGTGCCGGCCAGCGGGAGCTCGGTCGCCACAGTGACCATCGCCGTGCCGAAGGCCGCCACCTCCGGCGAGCGCTACGGGGTCATCTGGGCCGAGGCCGACTCAGGGAAGGGCGGCAACGTCCAAGCGGTCAACCGGGTCGGGGTGCGGATGTACCTGGATGTGGGGGCAGGCGCCGAACCGGCTTCGGACTTCAGCGTCGACTCGCTGCAGGCGGTGCGGGAGAAGGACGGCACACCCGTCGTCCTCGCTCAGGTCCACAACACCGGCGCCCGCGCGCTGGACATGCGCGGGAAGCTGTCGCTGACCGACGGTCCGGGCGGCCTGTCCGCCGGCCCCTTCGACGCGACGGTCGGCACGACCCTGGCTCCAGGAGCTACGGGACCTGTGCGGGTCGCCCTGGCGAAGTCCATCACCGGTGGGCCGTGGAAGGCGACGCTGACGATGATGTCGGGCGAGCTGCAGCGCAAGGTCGAGGGCCAGATCACCTTCCCGGACGCCGCAGGCTCGTCGTCGCCGCCCGTGACCCCGAAGTCCGTACCGCTCTACAAGGACCGCGGTGTCGTCGGCACCGTGGCCGCGGTCCTGGTGGGGACCCTGCTGCTCTTGCTCCTGCTGGCGTTCTGGTTCCTGGTGTGGCGACGCCGCAAGGACAAGGACGAGTCAGTAGCCTCCTGAGCGTGACGCTGGAGCACCTCTACACCGGACTGCTCATCGCGGTTCTTGCGCTGCTGGCCTGCTCCTGCGCCTACGCCGTCGTCAGGCTCTTCCACGGGCAGCGCTAGCGCTCTAGGCTCGAGGTCCGCTTCGAGGGCCTTGGGGGTCACATGTCCGTTCTCGACCGACGTGCAGCGCTGAGGGCCGCGGGCGTCGCCGCCCTGGCCGGCGGAGCGACCCTGGCGGGCGTGAGGCCAGCCGAGGCGGTCGACCAGACCATCATCGTGGGCAGCAACCAGTACGACGGAACGGTCACGCTGTCCTCCACCAGCCAGACCGGCACGGCGGTCGACATCAGCTGCCCGTCGACGCGGACCGGGGTCAACGTCGTCGCGGCCGAGGGCACGGGTGTGCACTCGAGCTCCTACTTCGGCCACGCCGGCTGGTTCCAGAGCGGGACGGGCGTCGCGGCGCTGCGTCTGCAGGGCGGCATCCGGCACGACCTCCCCACGAAGGTCGGCGCACCGACGTCGAACGAGTACCTCGTGGGGCACCACCACCGGGACAAGAACGGCGACCTCTACCTCAAGACCACCGCCGGCTGGGAGAAGGCCGGCACCCTGCGGGCGGGGTACAGCGGCGGCGTCCAGCACCAGCTCGCGCGCCCGATCCGGCTGCTCGACACCCGTCCAGGGAAGACCGCCCAGCACGCAGGCGGTGGCCCCTACGCCGCGGGCAGCACGCACTCCCTGGTCGTCGCGGGCATCACGTACGACGGCCAGAAGATCCCTGCTGATGCCTCCGCCATCATCGGCAACCTCACCGTCGCGAACCCCACGGGGCACGGCTACGTGATCCTCTACCCAGGGGACGCGAACCCCGTACCGGTCGTGAGCAACCTCAACTTCGAGAAGGGCGTCAACCTCGCGAACGCCTTCACCCTCACCGTCGGTGCCGCGAAGAACATCAAGATCTTCATCAGCGGCAGCGCGACCGATGTGCTGCTCGACGTCTCGGCCTTCATCGCGTAAAAAGTGAACCGGCGTTAGCATCGCGCCGTGGACTTCTCCCTGAGCGACGAGCAAGAGGCCCTGTACGCCAGCATGCGCAAGCTGGGGCAGGACGTCATCGCCCCCGGCGCCGCGGAGCGGGACCAGAAGGGCGAGTGGGACCCGCAGGTCTGGAAGGCGGTCAGCGCTGCGGGCGTGCCCGGCATGCCCATCCCGGAGGAGTACGGCGGGTCGGGCGGCTCCATCATCGACTGCTGCCTGGTCAACGAGGCGCTCGCCGAGGGCGGCCGCGACGGCGGGTTCGGCCTGTCTCTCGGCGCGCACTGGGTCATCGGGACGGTGCCCATCTGGCTGCACGGCACGGAGGAGCAGAAGCGCCGCTACCTGCCCGGCCTGTGCGACGGGTCGCTCATCGGGGCCTGGGCGTCGACCGAGCCTGAGGCCGGGTCTGACTCCACGGCCATCAAGACGACGGCCGTGCGTGATGGCGACGACTACGTCCTCAACGGGTCGAAGATCTTCATCACCAACGGGCCCATCGCGGACGTCTGCACGGTGCTGGCCAAGGCTGAGGAAGGCCCGACCGCCTTCATCATCGACGCGAAGAGCAACCCCGGGTTCAAGGTCGGGCGCGAGCTGGACAAGCTCGGCTGCCGTTCCTCCCCGACGGCCGAGATCTTCCTCGAGGACTGCCGCGTCCCCGCGTCGGCAGTCCTCGGCGACCTGGGGAACGCCCACTGGAAGGTCGCGTTCGAGTGCTTCGACTGGGAGCGCACGGTCATGCTCGCCGGCATCGTCGGGGGGATGCGCACCACGCTCGACCAAGCCATCACGTACGCCAAGCAGCGTCAGCAGTTCGGCAAGCCGATCGCGCACCACCAGGTCATCGCGCACAAGCTCGCCCAGATGGAGATCAACTACCAGGTCGTGCGGAACGCGGTCTACAAGGCAGCGTGGCTGAAGCAGGTCGGCAAGGAGCACATGGTCGAGGCCTCGATCGCCAAGGCGCTCTGCGGCACGCTGTCGGTGGAGAACGCGCTCGAGTCGATCCAGATCCACGGCGGGTACGGCTACCTCAAGGACTTCCCCGCCGAACGCGCCCTCCGGGACGCCAAGCTGGCCTCCCTCGGCGGAGGCACCACCGAGATCCAGAAGATGATCATCAGCCGTACGATCCTTCGGTGAGCTCCGTATGACCGAACCCGAACTGCACCCTTCTCTCGAGCACCTCGCCTTCCTCGTCGGGGAGTGGCAAGGACTCGGCGTCGTGGGCTACCCGACGATCACCGAGGCGCGCTACGAGCAAGAGGTCAGCTTCTCCCACGACGGCCGGCCCTTCCTCGCGTACATCTCCAAGACCTGGCTCATCGACGACGAGGGAACCCGGATCAAGCCGAGCGGCACGGAGACCGGCTTCTGGCGCCCGGGCACGAACCCGCGCGACGTCGAGGTCATGCTCACCCACCCCACGGGCATCGTGGAGATCTACGTCGGCGAGGTCGTCTTCCACCGCATCGAGCTCACCTCCGAGGTGGTGGCCCGCACGGAGACGGCCAAGGACGTCAAGGGCTTCCACCGCCTGTACGGGTTGGTGGAGGACGGCGACCTGGCGTACGCGATTGACATGGCCGCCATGGGGCAGCCTCTACAGGCGCACCTGTCTGCCCGCCTTCAGAAGATCTCCTAGGGAGTTGCTCCACCCGCGGGGCGGCAACGCTGTTGAATGGAGCCCGTGACGCTCGACCACCGCGACCTCGAGGCACCGGAGCAGCAGACCGCTGAACCGGTGCGCGTGCCGTGGACGCGCCGCTACGTCCGTGGTGTCGTGCTGTGCGACATCGCTGCCATCGCGATCGCCGGCGTGCTCGCGGTGCTGCTGCGCTTCGGCAGCGACAGCGAGCTGCTGCACCACACGCTGTCCTACTACGTCGTGGCGGCGGACATCGGGATGGCCTGGGTCGCCTGCCTGGCGCTCAGCCGCTGCTACGAGATGCGCTTCCTCGCTGAAGGGGCGGACGAGTACAAGCGCGTGGGCAGCGCCTCGCTGCGGCTGTTCGGGCTGCTGGGCTTCCTCGCCTTCGCGAGCAAGACCGACGTCGCCCGCGGCTTCGTGCTGCTGTTCCTCCCGCTCGGCGTCGCTGGGCTGCTCCTGGGACGCTGGCTGATGCGGGTGAAGCTCGCCCGCACCCGTGAGCAGGGCCGGTCCTACCACCGCGTCCTCGTCGTCGGGAACTACGGCACGGTGCACGAGCTCGTCACGCAGCTCGAGAACGACAAGCGGCACGGGTTCCGGGTGATCGGCGCCTGCGTCAGCGGCACCCCTCACGGCGACACCGACACGGTGCACGTCGTCGGCGGGCTCGGAGACGTGCGGCAGGCGGTGAAGGACCTCGCGGTCGACACGGTGGCCGTCGCCGGCTCGCCGGAGCTGACGGGCGAGTCGCTGAGGCGCCTGTCGTACGACCTCGAAGGCACGGGGATCGACCTGCTCGTCGCCCCTGCGCTGCTCAACGTGGCGGGCAACCGCATCAGCATCCGACCTGTTGCCGGCGTGCCGCTGCTGCACGTCGACGAGCCCGAGCTCGACGGCGCCCGCAAGGTCGTCAAGATGCTCTTCGACCGCGGCACCTCTCTGCTGCTGCTAGTGCTCCTGTCACCCGTGCTCCTCGTCACGATGATCGCCGTGAAGCTCACCAGCCGCGGCCCGATGCTGTTCCGCCAGACCCGCGTCGGGCGGGACGGTCAGCTGTTCTCGCTGCTGAAGCTGCGCACCATGCAGGTCGATGCCGAGGCGCGGCTGGCCGAGCTCATGGAGCGCAACGAGGTCCAGGGCGGTGTCCTGTTCAAGCTCAAGGACGACCCGCGGGTCACCCCCCTGGGGCGGTTCCTGCGCAAGTGGTCGCTCGACGAGCTGCCGCAGCTCATCAACGTCTTCGCGGGTGAGATGAGCATGGTCGGGCCGCGCCCGCCGCTGCCGACCGAGGTCGAGAAGTACGACGGGCACGCGCACCGCCGGCTGCTGGTCAAGCCCGGCATCACGGGCCTGTGGCAGGTGAGCGGACGCAGCGACCTGTCCTGGGAGGACGCCGTGCGGCTGGACCTGCAGTACGTCGAGAACTGGTCCCTGGGCCTCGACATGACGATCCTGGCCAAGACGCTGCTCGCTGTCGTGCGCAGCGCGGGCGCGTACTAGTCCCGCCTCCCCGTGCGCGAGGCCCGCTCGTCCTAGTCTGACCTGCGTGAGAGCTGTGTCGCGAGCTGCAGGAGACGTGGTCCTTGCCGCGTTCGGAGTGCTGGTGATCGCGGGCGCCGTCGCTGCGGTGAAGCAGGGCGGTCCCTCGACGCCCTCCACCGTCTCCGTAGCGGTGAGCACACCCACGACGTCGCCGTCGTCGTCCTCCGCTGACCCGACCGCGGAAGCCACGGCTGAGCCCTCCCGCAGCCCGGTCGCTGCGGGCTCCGCGGTCCTGCTCGTCGGGCCCGACCTCGCCAAGCTGACGTCGTCGCTGGCCACCCTGACCGGGTACGAGGTCCTCACGGCGTCCTCGGCCGCGCCGGAGGTGCTGGCCCCCGGTGCGCTCGACGGCATCACGGCGACGCCCAGCGCCGTCGTGCTCGAGGTCCTGGCGGGCACGAAGACGACGATCCGCACGACGACGGCCATCGCCGCCGTGACGGCGAAGTGGCCGGACGTGCACGTGCTCGTGGTCGGGCCGTTCAGCTCGGCGGACCGCAAGAGCGCTGCTGCGGCCAAGTCCGCCGCCCTCGCGGCCTCCGCGACGTTCCTGGACCCGGTCGACCTCGACTGGCGCACGGCGGACGTCTCGCCCGTGCTCACCGCGGCCGACCAGACGGCTGTCACGGAGAAGCTCGCCGCAGCCCTCGCCTGACCCGCGCTCCGGCGTGATCCACGGAACGCGAGACGTTCCGTTCATCGTCCACGGAACCTGTGCTGACCGGGGACCTTCCGGACAGGTTGTGCCGGGGACCTGCCGGACACCTGACCGTGGTGATGCCTGACTGCAGGTATGCCGCTGAAGGTGATGGACGTTGTGGAACAACGGTTGTTGATCGTGCAGGAGGCTCTGCTGCCGGGAGCGAATGTCTCGGCGGTCAGTAGGCAGCATCGGATCAGCAGGTCGACGTTGTATGAGTGGCTCGCCGCTTATGACTGTGGGGGTTTGGAAGGGCTGGTTCCGCGGTCGTCGGTGCCGCTGAGGTCGCCGGGTCAGATCAGCGGGGAGCTCGAGGATGCGATCTTGCTGCTGCGTAAGCAGTATCAATGGGGGCCGCGCAAGATCCGCGATGAGTTACGGCATCAGGGCTGGGACCCGCTGCCGGCGATCTCCACGGTCCAGCAGGCCCTGGCGCGGCGCGGGATCGGGCCGCTGCGACCGCGTGCTGCTCAGCGACGAGATCCGGGTCGGCAGTTCTGTCGGGAGCACAGCAATGAGCTGTGGCAGATCGACGGGAGCATGTATCGGCTCGCGAACGGCCGGGAGTACTGGGTCGTGGACATCGTCGATGACTGCAGCCGGTTCTGCGTCGCCGCGGTTGTCGGGCCAGCGCTCACCGGGTTACTGGCCTGGACGGCGTTCCGCACTGCAGTGGCGGCTTACGGGCTGCCGGCGCAGCTGCTCAGCGACAACGGGCTGTGCTTCACCGGTAAGGCCCACTTCGAGACCGAGGTCGCGTTTGAGCGGCAGGTCCACGCGGCCGGCACCGCGACCACTCACTCTCGTCCGTATCACCCGCAGTGCTGCGGAAAGATCGAACGGCTGCACCGCACCGACCGCGACTGGCAGAGCCTGCACAAACCGATGCCACGCAGCCTGGCGCAGGCGCAACGGCATCACGACGAGTTCGTTGAGCACTACAACCATCGCCGACCTCACCAAAGCCTGGACGGGGACTACCCCGTGGAGCGCTACCAACCAGGCAGACCGCTGCTGCTGCCCACCGTGGAACTCGAACCCGCTGGGACCTACCCACCCGGCTGCCTGCGTCGCCGCGTGAAGGCAAGCGGAGGGTTCAGCTACGGCAGCACCTACCAGCAGATCGACATCCGGTGGGCAGGCATAACCATCGGACTACTCCGCACTGGCGGACGCCTCGAGGTCTACTACGGCTCAGCCCTGATTGACACACTGATCGTGGGCACCCTCGCCCACCCCAAACGCTGATGTGTCCGAGAGGTCCCCGGTACGAACTGTCCGGACAGTCCCCAGCACACACACGTTCCGTTCATCGTCCACGGAACCTGTCGGGTTCCGTGGATCAGCGCCCGAGGGGGCGGATCAGGCGGTGAGGAGCAGGATGGCGATCGCCAGCAGCAGGCCCGCGCCGAGCACGATGGCGACGAGGCCGACGTTGTTGAGCAGCACGCCCTGCTGGTGCAGCCGCAGCGACTCGTAGCAGCGGCTGCAGATCCGCCCGCCGGACTTCGGGTCCGGGAACAGGTGGTCCGCCGGTTGACCGCAGCGGTCGCAGAGCTCAGGGGCTGGTGGCACGTCGCAAGCCTAGTGGGCGCGCGCGGTCGCGCCGCGGACTGAAACGCAGAACGACCCGGCAGCCGTGGCTGCCGGGTCGTTCAGACGTGTGGAGATCAGACGGCGCTGAGGCTGTCCTTGCGCTTGCGACCGGAGACGACGGCGAGCGTGCCGGCACCGAGCAGGCCCGCACCGAGGAGCGACGCCGCGCCGAGCTCGAAGCCGGTGAACGGGAGGCCGCCACCGCCGGCGAGCTGGCTGCCGGTGACCGTGAGGGGGGTCGAGACGGAGTAGAACAGCCCGTTGGCGTCGACACCCACGGCCTCGAGGTGGTGCAGGCCGTTGGCGGTGTTCGCCGGGATGGTCACGTCAGTCGTGACGGAGCCGTTCGCGTCGGCGGTGAACTCGCCGAGCAGGACCGGGTCGGACTTGAGGAAGATCTTGACCTTCGAGCCAGGGCCGAAGCCGTCGAACTTGACGGTGATCTTGACCTTGCCGTTCTTGAGCGTGACGATCGTCACGCTCAGGAAGGCCGCGTCGCAGGTGACCTGGACGGCGTAGGTGCCCTGTCCGTCGGTCGTCCTCGTCGCGGTGCAGGTGGCGGCGTTGGCCGAAGGAGCCACAGCGATGGAGCCAGCCCCTGCGAGCGCGAGGGCAGCGATGCCGCTGCCAAGAGTGCGGACGTGTGTGCGTGCCATGCGGGATGAACCCCCAGGGTGACGCGCGCAGGGTGTGAGCTGCAACGCTGAGCGGACAAATCATGCAGAGATAGGGCACGGACGATCATGCCCACCTCTTCTTCGTCCCAAGTTAGCCCACACCTGAGCCGACGTCCAAGCTTTCTGGGGCGATACGCGTAAATTCCTGGTGACACAGCGCTATCCCGTACGGTGGGCAGGATGCGTCGACGAGGCAAGTGGCTGCTACTGGCAGTGATCTTCTTCGTGCTGGCGTGCTGCGGCTGGGCCGGCTGGAACGCACGCCAGGCGCGCTCGGACCTGCTCCAGGTCCAAGGCGCGGTGAGCCAGCTGCAGACCGCGCTGGAGCAGGGCAACACCCCGCTCGTGGACGAGCAGCTGCCCGTGCTGCGGCGCGACCTGCGCCGGGCGGCCACGCGGACGACCGGGTGGACGTGGGCTGTCGCCCGTCACGTACCGGTCCTGGGGCGCAGCTACAGCGCCGTCGCCCGCGCGACGGAGGCTGGAAGGGTCCTGGGCGACCAGGCGCTGCCTGAGTCCGCCGCGGCGATGGACCTCGTCCGGACCCGAGCCGTCGTGCGCAACGGCCGCATCGACCTCAGCCTGCTCGCGGAGCTGGAGCGCCACGTCCAGCAGGCCGCGACCGCGAGCAGCAAGGCGCGTCGGCTCGTGGACTCGGACACCAGCTTGGTGCTCAACCCGGTCGGGCGGGCCGTCGCGTCCGCCAGGGCGCGGGTGGACCGCCTGGACGACGCCTTGACAGCCGCCTCCAAGGCCCTGCGTCTGGCTCCCTCGATGCTGGGCAGCGCGGAGCCCCGTCGCTACTACGTCGCGGTGCAGAACCCGGCCGAAGCACGTGCGACGGGTGGTCTTGTCGGCGCGTACGCCCTGTTCACCGCGCGCAACGGCACGATCACGCTCGACCACGCCGGGACCAACACCGAGCTCAAGGTCGCCACGAAGCAGGTCCCGTACGACCCTGCAGCGGCGAAGACCTGGACCGACATCGGCTCGCGTCTCGCGTGGTTCGACGCCAACCTGACCCCGCACTTCCCGGACGCCGCCATGAACCTGGCCGGTCAGTGGCAGGCGCAGAGCGGGCAGGTCATTGACGGCGTCCTGGCCTTGGACCCGCTCGTCATGGGCGAGCTGCTCAAGGCCACAGGACCGGTGACGCTGCCCGACGGGACGTCCATCACGGCGGACAACGTGCTCCCCTTCGTGGGCCATGACGAGTACGTCCGCTACCCCGACGTCCCGGCGCGCAAGGCGCTGCTCAGCGGCTTGGCGGCCATCCTGTTCAAGCGCGTCATCGCTCCGACGGACAGCCTGTCCACGCTGCGGGCGTTCGTGCGAGCCAGTGGCTCGGGCCATCTGTACCTCTGGTCCCGTCACGCGGACGAGCAGCGGGTCATCGGCACCGGCCTGGTCGGCGGAGCGCTGCCCAAGTCGAGCGCGCCCTACCTGAGCGTGCTGACGCAGAACTACAGCGGGGACAAGCTCGACTACTTCACGAAGCGCACCGTGCGCGTGACGCCGCTGGACGACGGGTTCCTGCGCGTGGAGACGACGCTGCGCAACACCGTGCCGCTCGGAGAGCCCCTCTACGTCACCGTGCGCTCAGACCGGCCGGAACCACCCGTGCCGTACGGCCAGAACAAGACGGGCTTCAGCGTGTACGGGGCCCTGACGAGCGAGGTGCGGGCCTTCTTGGTCGACGGCAAGCCCCAGTCGGTCCTCTACACCCACGATCACGGACACCGGATCGGCACGGTCACGCTCGAGCTGCCGCGCAACCAGGACGTGCGCGTCGTCGTCGAGATCTCCCAGCCTCGCGGGGAGCTCACCTACCGCCAGCAGCCGCTCGTCGACCCCGGCGAGCTCGACATCCAGGTGCCGCACCGCGTGGTGGGTCGCTGACTCAGGCGGGTCGCTGCAGCTTGAGTCGAGACGCGGGAGGCGCGTCCGCAGCGGGTGAAGGCGGCGGTGCCGCCGCGACGGCAGGTGCAGGAGCCGGCTTCTGAGGGCGCGCCGCGGGCACGACCGGTGGTGACGCCTGCCGCCGCGTCCGCTCGTCGAGCACCGTGGCGAGAGGGACTCCGTAGCGCTCAGCGGCGAGCGACAGCAGGTTGACCTCGTCCAGACGTTCGTCGGTGTGCGCGGCCCACGCGATCTGGTGCGCCCAGAGCAGAGCGATGGCATCGGTCTCACGGCGTCCTGGGGCGCCGAGGACGTCACGGATCGCGAGGTCGTACTCGCCGGCGGACTGCCGGGGGCGCAGCACACGTCTCAGATCCACCCCCTCACTATGCGTCACCGGCGGCTTTCACGCACCTCCGCTACGTGATCTTGAGTCGTGCGCGCCGATGCGGGTGTTGTCAGGCACAATGGGTAGACCGCCCTGGCTGAAGAACGCGGGACCAGGACCTACGAGAGCGAGCAGATGGATCTTCGGGACTACGTGCGGCTGCTGCGCCGGCGCTGGAGGCTCATCGTCGTCTGCGCACTCGTCGCACTCACCGCGGCGATCGGCGTCACGCTCTCGTCCACCAAGATCTACACGGCCAAGGCCCAGCTGTTCGTGACGGCTCAGGACTCCGGCGCCGCGAGCGGCACGGGGAGCATCTCCAGCGCGTACACGGGTGGTCTGTTCACCCAGCAGCGCGTCAAGAGCTACGTGAGCGTCATCCCGTCAGTGCGCGTCGCCGAGCTGGTGAAGCGCGAGCTCGGCCTGTCCGAGACGCCGAAGAGCATCGCGGGCAAGGTCACGGCAAGCGCTCCGTTGGACACGGTGCTCATCAACGTCGCCGTGAAGGACAAGGACCCGGCGCGAGCGATGGCGATCGCCAACGCCGTCGGGACCGTGTTCCCCGGACTCGTCAACGACGTCGAGAAGCTGCCCGGAGGCGCCTCGCCCGTCAAGGTGACGCAGATCCAGAGCGCGAGCCTCCCGACCGTCCCGACGTCGCCGCGGCCGAAGCTCAACCTCGCCCTCGGCCTGCTGGTCGGCCTCGCGGTCGGGGTCGGCGGTGCTGTGCTGCGCGAGACGCTCGACACGAGCGTCAAGGGCCCGGACCACGCACAGGAGCTCGTCGGAGCACCGGTGCTGGGCGCCATCTCCTACGACGCGGACGCGGCGAAGAAGCCGCTGGTCGTCGTCCACTCCCCGAACTCCGTGCGTGCCGAGGCCTTCCGCCAGCTGCGCACCAACCTGCAGTTCGTCGACATCGAGCACCCGCTCCGCTCCGTCGTCATCACCAGCTCCGTGCCTGGTGAGGGCAAGTCGACGACCACGTGCAACCTTGCGATCACGCTCGCGCAGGCAGGGCTGCAGGTCGTGCTGGTCGAGGGTGACCTCCGCCGTCCGCGCATCGCCGACTACATGGGCATGGAAGGCGCGGTCGGCCTGACCAGCGTCCTGCTCGGCCGCACGTCGCTCGAAGACGCGCTCCAGCCCTGGGGCGACGGCGCGCTGCAGGTCCTCGCGAGCGGACCGCTCCCGCCGAACCCGTCCGAGCTCCTCGGCAGCCAGGGCATGCAGGACCTGCTGCGCGCGCTCGAGGGACGAGCCGACATCGTCCTCATCGACGCGCCGCCGCTGCTGCCGGTCACGGACGCCGCCGTCCTCGGCACGCTGACCAGCGGCCTGGTCATGCTCATCCGCAGCAACCAGACCCGCCGCGAGCAGGTCGCACGCGCGGTCGCCACCGTGAACGCCGTCGGCGCGACGCTGCTCGGCGGCGTGCTCAACATGGTCCCGACGCGTGGACCGGACGCGTACAGCTACGGCTACGGGTACGGCTACAGCTACAAGCCGAACGCGGGCGCTGGGCGCCTCACCCCGATCGACTCGCCGGTCGGGCACGCCCGAGGGGCCGCTGGACCCAACGAGCCCGGCATCCGGGCGCACCTCGAGCCGGTCACCGCTGCCTCGGCCGCCTCGGCCCCGGCGGAGCGCAAGCCCGAGCCCGATGCCACGCCTGCCGCGTCTGTCCCGGCTCCCCTCGGGAGCCCTGTGCCGCCGCCGGCGCCGGTCGGGGAAAG
>JADMIO011694198.1_pt1 | contig 14787 bp, 14 predicted proteins | sample 8958161 | NCBI WGS metagenome assembly JADMIO01 (sample SAMN16585339, study PRJNA669376) | soil metagenome | isolation source: Crop rotation soil | place: USA: Cullars Rotation, Alabama | collected 2011 | reverse complement strand
TCTGGTCCATTGTGCATTGGGATTATCGCGCAGTGCGCTGGTGGTGGCGGCATGGAGGTTGGCGAGGAAGTTGTCGTCTCGGCCACGTTCCTGATCGACGCCGAGAGCAATCTCAAGGCCGCGCTCCAGAGCTTCGGCCAAGGAGCGCGGCCATGATCGCCGCCATCATCCGCTGGTCGGCCCGTAACGTCTTTCTCGTCGGCCTCGCCACTCTGTTCGTCACGGTCGCCGGAATTTACGCGGTGTCCCGCGTGCCGCTCGACGCTATTCCCGACCTCTCCGACGTTCAGGTCATCGTTTACACCGAGTTTCCGGGCCAGGCCCCGCAAGTGGTCGAAGACCAGGTCACCTATCCGCTCACCACGGCGATGCTGACCGTGCCGAAATCGCGCGTCGTGCGCGGCTTTTCCTTCTTCGGCGTGTCTTTCGTCTACGTCATCTTCGAGGACGGCACCGACATCTATTGGGCGCGCTCGCGCGTGCTCGAATATCTCAACGCCGCGTCACGACGGCTGCCTGCCGGCGTAACCCCGAGCCTCGGTCCCGACGCCACCGGGGTCGGCTGGGTCTATCAATACGTGGTGCGTGGCTCGCAGATGAGTCTTGCCGAGTTGCGCACGATCCAAGATTGGCAGTTGCGATTTGGGCTCGCTAAGGCGCCGGGCGTGGCTGAGGTCGCCAGCGTCGGTGGTTTCGTCAAGCAATATAGCGTGGTGATCGATCCCCGCCGCCTCCAGGCGCTCGGCATTCCGCTGTCGCGGATTCGCGACGTGATCCGCGAAAGCAACATGGATGTCGGCGGCCGCACATTGGAGGTGTCGGAGACCGAGTTCGCCGTGCGCGGGCGCGGCTATGTCAAGAGCCTGTCCGACCTCGAGCAGATCGTGGTCAAGAACGAAGGTGGCGTCCCGGTCCTGCTCAAGGACGTGGCCCGCGTCGAGCTGACTTCTGACGAGCGCCGCGGCATCACCGAGATGGACGGAGAGGGCGAGGTCGTATCGGGCATCGCGCTGCAACGCTTCGGCGAGAATGCGCTGACAGTCATTCAAAACGTGAAGGATCGGCTAGCTGAAATGGCGCCGAGCCTGCCTGAAGGCATTACCGTCGAAGCGGTCTACGACCGCTCCAGCCTGATCTACCGCGCCATCGATACGCTGAAGCGCACGTTGATCGAAGAGAGTGCGATCGTCGCGCTGGTTTGCGTTATTTTCCTGTTGCACACGCGCAGCGCTCTTGTGGCGATCCTGACGCTGCCGCTCGGCGTTCTCATTGCCTACATTTGCATGTGGGCCTTGGGGCGTAGCTCCAACATCATGAGCCTCGGCGGCATTGCCATCGCCATTGGCGCCATGGTAGATGCCGCCATCGTCATGGTCGAGAACGCGCACAAGCATTTGGAGCGCGCACCGCCGGGCAAGCCCCGCAGCGAAATCTTGATCGAAGCCGCCGTCGAGGTCGGCCCGGCGCTGTTCTTCAGCCTGCTCATCATCACAGTGTCCTTCCTGCCGATCTTCGCGCTGGAAGCGCAGGAGGGCAGGCTGTTCAAGCCCCTCGCCTACACCAAGACCTTCGCCATGGCTGCAGCGGCGCTGCTCTCCATCCTGCTGGTTCCGGCATTGATGATGGTGTTCGTGCGGGGCCGCATCATGCCGGAGCGCAGCAATCCCGTGAACCGGTTCTTGATGTGGATCTACCGGCCGGTGATCCGGCTCGCGCTGAAATACAAGGCTGCCACCATCCTGATCGCGCTGGCGGTGCTCGGCGTGAGCCTGTGGCCGGCATCGAGGCTGGGCAGCGAGTTCATGCCCAATCTCAACGAGGGCACGCTGTTCTTTATGCCGGTGACGCTGCCGGGCATTTCCGTCACCAAGGCGGCCGAGCTTCTCCAGACGCAGGACAAGATCATCAAGTCCTTCCCGGAAGTTGCTTCGGTGTGGGGCAAGGCCGGCCGCGCCTCGACCGCCACCGACCCGGCGCCGACCGAGATGGTCGAGACCGTAATCAACTTGAAGCCTGAAGACCAATGGCGACCGGGCATGACCGTCGACAAGCTGATCGCCGAGATGGATAGGTCGCTTCAGTTTCCCGGCGTGTCCAATGCCTGGACCATGCCGATCAAGGCCCGTATCGACATGCTGTCGACCGGCATTCGCACCCCGGTCGGCGTCAAGGTCTACGGCAAGGACCTGGCCGAGATGGAGAAGCTCGCCCGCAAGATCGAGGCGGTGATCCGCCAAGTGCCGGGCACCGCCTCCGCCTATGCCGAGCGAGCCATCAGCGGCTATTACCTCAACGTCGACCCGGACCGGACGCAGCTCGCCCGTTACGGGCTGATGATCGGCGACGTTCAGAACGTGATCGCCATGGCGCTCGGCGCCGAGCCGGTGACCACGACCGTGGAGGGGCGCGAGCGTTATACTGTCAGCATCCGCTATCCGCGCGACTACCGCAGCCGCCCGGATGACATCGCCACTGAGGTGCTTATCCCGCTGCCCAACGGCGGCACCGTGCCGCTCGGCGAGGTCGCCAAGGTCAGTCTTGGCCAAGGCCCACCGAGCATCCGCACCGAGGACGCCCAGCTCGCGCTTTACATCTTTGTCGATTTGCGCGACCGCGATCTCGGCAGTTATGTGGCAGACGCGCAGCGGGCGGTGGCGGCCGGAGTGGATTTCCCGCCCGGCTATTACGCGACCTGGAGCGGCCAGTTCGAGTATTACCAGCGCGCCAAGGCGCGGTTGCAGGTTGTGGTGCCGATGACCCTGCTCGTCATCTTCCTGCTGCTCTACCTCAACTTCCGGCGCATCGCCGAAACGCTGATCGTCATGCTCTCGGTGCCGTTCGCGCTGGTCGGCGGCTTTTGGCTGATGTGGTGGCTCGACTTCAATCTCTCGGTCGCCGTTGCGGTGGGCTTCATTGCCCTGGCCGGCGTTGCCGCCGAGACCGGCGTGGTGATGCTGATCTACCTCGACCACGCGCTCGAGGAGCTTAAGGCGCAGCGGCAGCGGGAAGGCCGCCCCTTCACCGGTGACGATCTCTATGCGGCCGTCATGTCGGGCGCGGTCGAGCGAGTACGCCCCAAGATGATGACCGTGGCGGCGATCATGGCCGGGCTGCTGCCCATCATGTGGAGTCACGGCACCGGCGCTGAGGTCATGCAGCGTATCGCTGTGCCGATGATCGGCGGCATGGTGTCCTCTACCGTGCTCACCCTCGTGGTCATCCCCGCGATCTACGCCGTGGTCAAGGGCTTCGCCCTGCACAACATGTCGCCAGTTGAGGGGCAACCACACGCACATCAAGCAAGAGGTTCAGATGTTATATCTATTAGCTAAAGCGACGATCTCGGGCGTCTTAATTATTGCCGCTTCGGAGATAGCCAAGCGTAGTCCTAGCTATGGAGCGTTGCTCGTTTCCCTTCCACTCGTCTCAATCCTCGCCATGATATGGATCTGGCGCGAGACGGGAGACAGCGAGAGGATTGCCTCTCTCTCCGAGGTGACGTTCTGGTTAGTGTTGCCCACTCTCCCAATGTTTCTGGTTTTGCCCACCCACCCTCCTGCGGTACGGAGTTGATTTCTGGCTTGCGTTGACTACGTCATGCGCGCTGACGATTGGTCTGCATAGCCTCGCAGTTTGGCTTCTTCCCAAGCTCGGGATTGTGGCCTAAAGGCGAGATCATGAGTGCATCTTGTTGTGACCAACCCTTAGACCCGCACCGCGGGAACGAACCCTACCGGCGTGTCCTGTGGGCCGTGTTAGCCATCAACGCGGTGATGTTCGCCGTGGAGGTCGCTGCAGGCCTCGCAGCAGGTTCGGCGTCGCTCCAAGCCGATGCTCTTGACTTCCTAGGCGATGCCGGAAACTACGCGATCAGCCTCTTTGTGGTCGGCATGGTGCTTCGCTATCGAGCTATGGCGGCTTTCCTCAAGGGGGCAACGATGGGCGTGTTTGGCGTGTGGGTACTGGCCATCACAGCTTGGCACGTTTGGCATGGGACGCTACCCCATGCCGCCACGATGGGAGCTGTGGGTGTCGCCGCGCTAATAGCCAACGCGGCTTCGTTCGGACTCTTGTGGGGGTTTCGTGGTGGCGATGCGAACATGCGTTCGGCGTGGATTTGCACGCGCAATGACGTTTTCGGCAATCTTGCGGTGTTGCTTGCTGCCCTCGGAGTCCTTGGGACCGGTACCGGCTGGCCAGACGTGATTGTAGCCACAATCATGGCTGGACTGGCGTTGCAAGGCGCATGGGTCGTGATTCACCACTCGCGATCCGAGCTGCGGATTTCCAATCAGCGCGATGCGCTTGGGGTCATGTGACAATCCAGGTCCGCTCTGGGTCAGAAGCCGACATATGCAGGGCGCCCGTCACATGTCGGCTTTGTGCCATAAGCCGACCTATTGTGTTCGCCTGAGCATGGACGGTCATTCTCGATGCGAGCCATCCTCCAACGCTTAGCACCTGCATCTGCGGTGCTTAGAATGATCCACCAGGCGCACCCCCTTTAGTGTTTCCATGCAGTTGAGCTAGTAGCCGCACTCACTTATCGTCCGTAACTCCAAATTCTGCGGAATGTGCACCGGGCGTAGGGGCTGCGAAGCCCTCAGCCGTTAGTCCTCGCCTCAGTAGCTCCCGGACAGATGAAGCACGGCTCGGCATGCGATACTTGAAGCGAAAATCGTCAATCAGGACCAGTTCCTCCGGCGTAAGCATGATCTGAAGCCGCTCGCCTCTCGTTCTGGCCTCTTGGGACATGACCACCTCCATTGCCTCACAGAGCGTTCCTTACTAACAAACCACCAACTAGGCAGTCGCGTTCTGTTAGTCAATGGAGTTTGTTTCCCATTTATTGTCTGACGCTTGTTCGAGTAACAATACTATAGATTGTCAAGTAACAATCTGTATAACTGTCCGATATGCAAATATATTGGAACTATCTTCGAACTGTGGCATTTATAGAGCGATGTTTACAGTTGAGCTCATCACCGGTGATTTGATTAAGGGCCCCTTTTGCAAAAAGTGCAGTGGAACCACGTGGTTAGTCGGCACTGAGAGGCATCCTGTCATGCGTGATTTGACTGCGTTGAGCTTTGAATGCGCGCGCTGTGGGGCCGTCCACGTGACTATGGTCATACCGGAACATCAGGGTTGCAATCATGCCCGGTGACGCAAACGAGTGCCGCGAGAACGCCAAGCGATGCCTCGAGTTTGCGCAAACTGCGCGGACGGAGGCTTATCGGGAGTCATTTGAGCGCTTGGCACAACGGTGGCTGGTCTTAGCGACGGACTTTGAAGTGGCGAAGGTGCTGCTCGAGAAATGGGGTTCCGGCACCATAACCTTTTCGGATGATTTCGTGCCGCGAGTGCACAATCCATCAGGTCGTTGATCCCGCTCCCATCCCCTGAAAGTGTCCCATGCCTAAGCCCACCGTCGACCTTAGCGACGAAAAACTTCATCTAGGTCTGGCGACCGGGGAATATGAAGGCAGGGATGCATTAGTCGCGCAAGAAATTTTGCGCCGACGGCATGAGGAGCGCGCTCGCCGTAACGGCTACCGCCTCGGATTTATCGGAGCATGGACGTCGGCCTTTTGGCTGTGGATCAAAGTGAGACTTAAGCCAGCGAGGATCGGAGCACCTTAGCAGACCGGTAGGAAAAGGCAGCCGACAAGAAATTGAACAGGCTTGCCGAAGGGGGCGTCAATCGGCGCGCCAGCGGCCGGACGGTATCCAAGACCCCGTCGCGGCGAGCAGCCGCCTCGAGTGCCACCGTGAAGCGGAAGACTGCACCCGCCAAGCGGCGCGTCGCGGCTACGAAGACGTCTACACGTCGCTAGAGTTTCGCAAGGGACGATCACGTACCAATCAAGCCGGGGCACGCAGCACATCCAGGCTCCGGGTGTCTGCGGACTGTTTCATGTCCGCTTCGGGTCAGAAGCGGACCTAAGCAACGTTTATCGCAACGTCCGCTTAGTGCCCGTAGCGGTCATGCATCAACCTACTCGCATTTCAGCGGCCATCTTACGCGCTATTGGATTCGGAAAAGATGTCCCAAGCGGCGATAAACATGGCCGCGATAACCGGGCCGATAACGAAACCGTTGAGTCCGAAAGTAGCGAGACCCCCCAGCGTGGAGATCAGCACAACATAATCGGGCATCTTGGTATCTTTTCCGACTAACAGCGGCCGTAGGATATTATCTACGAGCCCGATCACGAACGCGCCAAACATGAGTAATACCACCCCCTGCCAGACGGAACCCGTTGCCAGCAGATAGATGGCGGCGGGCGCCCAGATCAGCGCGGCACCCACCGCCGGCAGCAACGCCAGCAAGCCCATTACGACACCCCATAACACCGCTGCGTGCACCCCCAGGGCCCAGAAGATCAGACCGCCGAGCGCGCCTTGCAGCGCTGCCACGAGAATGCTGCCCTTGATGGTCGCGCGGATGACCGTCGTGAATTTGCTGAACAGGTCGCACTCTTGTTTTGGCGGAAGCGGGATCGCATCCTGAATGCGCTTGGACAGCGCAGTACCGTCCCGCAAAAAGAAGAACAGCAGATACAGCATGACGAGCAGTCCGAGAACGAAATCAGCAGCGCCTGCCCCAATACTGAGGGCCTGAGCGGCAATGACCTGGCTGCCCTTCTTCAGGACGTCGGAGAGCCTTTCTTGCACCGCACCTAGATTCGTCAGCCCTGAACGGTCGAGGAGATTGGTTATCCACGCCGGCAACGCGTCCCGGAGCTGCTGAAAAACCGTGCCGAGGTTGAGTTCCCCCGACTGAATTCTGTCGTACAGACTCGTCGCCTCCTGAACGAGGGAAGTCGCCGTCAGCGACAACGGCAATATCACGAGGTTCACAACGATGAGCAACGTGGCCAAGGCGGCAAGGCTGGGGCGCTCCCCGACCGAGCGCAATATCCGCCGATACAATGGCGCGAACACAATGGGCAGCACAGTTGCCCACAAAACCGCGCTGAAGAATGGCCAAAGAATCCACGCGAACGCCAGAGATACGGCGATGACCAGCAATAAGAGGGTGCGGTCTTCAAGGCTACGCACGCGGCTTTCTCCGTGGCGTCACCCTATTGGAGTTCGGATGATACCCGTGTCACCGGCGGTGCACCGAAAAAATTGAGAGGCCCGTTATTTAATCGCTGGTTGGAAAAGCAGGCCGACTTTTCGTGGCAGGACTCGCCCATGCATCCGCGCCCCAGGGGGCGGCGTCATTAGCGCGATGACTTTGATCTCGATCCATCCCTCCAGCCCGACCCGCGCAGCGACAGCGTGAAGAGATTCTGACGGCAAGTTTCTCAGATATAAAAAGATGACGGTTAATTTGCCGGCGGCGTAGGATACGTTCGCCGCACCAGGAATGCTGCGATTTAGAAGGAAGGCGACCTCGAAAGAGCGCGAACTCGAGTGCCGGTATGACCTTGGTTAGTGCGGGACGTTGGCAGTCCGCTGCGCCAATAGCACCTTCTCGTAATTGTGTGATTATGCGAACCTCATGACGCCTAAAGAAACATTGCTCCTTTCGGGCGCCATATGTACAGTCATTGGATTGTGGTGGGCATGGAGAAGTCGCAGCCGATTTCCCACCTTGCAGGCAAGGTATGCTCTTGCAAAATCCATCAAAAAACTCAGCGATGTCGAGCGCGCGAACATTCTCGCCCACTCCCCGTTAGAGACGGGGCCCTTCCAGGGCGAGGGGTTCCACGTCTGGCATAAAGGAGTCGATTGGCCTGCGGGCTACGTCACATCCCTTGGTGAGGTGTCATACCGCGACGCCGAGGATTGGATCATCGCGCGTTGGTTGGAGGGGAAGGACAAACTCGGAAAAGTCAGCTAGCTTTCGAAACGACAGCCACTGGCATTCGCCAATTCCAGCGGGTGCATGATGACGTTCAAGTTGCTGGACAAAATCGACATCCCGGATGGTTCGACTACACGGCGAATAACGCTTTACGAGGGCGAGCTTACCGCGCTTCCGCCCGAGCACCACGCCGACCTTTTGATCGTCTCCGCCTTTCCTGACCATTATGCCCCAACCACAACGAGCCTTATTGGCGCGTTGGATCGAAGCGGCGTATCGGTAGCAAAGCTCGCCGCGAAGAAACTATACGATCTCAGAGCCACATGTGCTTTCTGGCTCTCCCGGCCGCTCACTGGCGTCGATGCTGTCTTAAACATTGGTCAGATTGTCTGTTTCGAACCGCGAGTACTAGGCGCACCGCCGGAACTTGTGGGCAATCTCTTTAGAGGCTTGTTTCCCTTTCTCGACGAGCGCCGAGACCAGGTCGTGGCTATGCCTGTATTGGCGACCGGAAGTCAGGATTGGCCCGCTGACGTCATGCTGCGATCAATCCTCGATGCGGCATCGCATTGGCTAGCAAGGGGCCTTGCCATCAGTGAGCTCAAGATCGTCGAGCGGCTTCCGAACCGCGCGGCGGAATTGGCGGCGACAATGGCCGATTTCAAGGCAAAAAATGCCCTCTCGGCCCTCAAACCCTTGCAACAAGCGGCCATCGATGTGTTCCTCAGCTTCTCGAGCGTTGACGCCGAGGCCGCAGATTGTGCCAGGGTCGCACTACAAAAACGAAACGACACTAAGCGGGTTTTCGATTTCCGTATTGATATCGACAAGGGAAGAAGTTGGCAGGAAGAACTCGACCGCGCGATAAGCTCGAGCCGGTCTATCGTCGTCCTTCTAAGCCCGTCCTACTTCGCTTCCCCCGAGTGCCGGGAAGAACTAATGCAAGCGAGGTTACGAAACAAGAGGTCGGAGCGGCCACTGTTGTTCCCGGTCTATTGGCGTGATTGGGGTAAGGAGCTCGACCTCTGGCTTCAGGTTGTGAACTACGCGGACTGTCGCGAACGCAATCTCGAGACATTGACGAACACGATGAAAACGTTGGCCCTCGCCTAGGTTCCTGCCCTGGCGACGGGTGATTCGAAATTCCTCGCTCAACGAAAAAAAATGCGCCGGACTGGAAAAACCTGCCGGGTGTAAAAAAAATCCCCGGATGGCGGGGGCGCCGGTCCTGAAGCCAATTGCCTTTTAGACTTTTAACGCCCCTCCCGCCCTTTACTGTTTGAACGAAGTGGAGTTGACGGCGTTGACAAGATGACGGGGGCCAACAGAGGCCCTGATGCACCGGCACGTCACGAATTATCGCGGCTACCAAATCGAAGCGGAATTCGACCAACGCTGGTTGGTACGCTTCTTCGCAACAAGCGTGGCCGTTCCGACACTCGCTTACCCCAGCTTCTTCCAATTGAAGCGAGCCGAGCTGTTCGAAGTACTCGAAAGAGCCCGAACACGCATCGACCACGCGCTGCCTGCCAAGGACGCAAGCACGCAAAGGAACGAGGAGTAGCGCCAAGCGTTGTTGTTGATGCTCCTGACTTTCCACGTTTGGAGTGAGGCCCGGGCGTCGACTCCAGACCCCTGCTAACTGTCGTTGACGCCCGGGCCGCTCATTGGAAGGATTGAGCCATTGGAAGGATTGAGCCAGTGTCGGAACTCGTCAAAAGCGATGCTGTCGGTCTGCTTGACGGAAGCCTTTTGGCTTTTGCCCTGGTTGTTGGTATCTACCTCGTCACGCTCGCCCTCAGCTCTTGAATAAGTGACCATTGGTGAGTCCTTGAGCAAAGGGCATAGTCCGACCTGTCCCCGCTCTCCGTAGAGACGGGCGGTCTGACTAGCCCTGTGCGATACGGTGACCATCGGAGCCGTCCCGTCGCTTTGGGCACTGGTGTCCCCTTGCCTTACGAGCAAGGTCTTCGGCACTCAGTTCGGCAGCCACTTCATGACGTGAGAAGCATCACACCAGCGACCCCGCTTCTGCCTTTCGTCCTGCGGTTCGGGCTGCGGTCGCGTCCCCTGGTAACCCAATCACGATGCCGCGCCAGTGTCGGTGACCGTCCACGGCGTCGGTTGGGCTGCCCTAATTGACGAGCACCTCCTTGTTGAGTTTGGGATTTAGAAAATCGGGTAATTCGGGGAAAGGCTCGTGGCCGCCCGGCTTCGGTGCATTGATGCCCTTCAGTTCGCCGATACGCGCTTTCAACATTCTGGGACTCGAAACGATCTCGGCGACATTGACCTTAGCGAGCAGAGCCGCGTAGTGCTCTCGTGCGAACTGCATCGTGTCGTTGATCGCCGGCGGGGAAGTAATGACTTTAGGTCCACGAGACTTCCTTAATTTCTGCGTGACTGTATCTTGCCTTTGGCGCTCCCTAACCTCGTGGCAGATAGCGTCGATTTCTTTGACCGGGAGGCGCTCGCCTTTTTCGACTCGCTCAATCACCCTCTCCCGGGCCGTCGTCGCGGAAGGTGCTGCCAAGCGATAAAGGGTGGGGACTGGCAAATACAAAACTGATTTCGCATTTGGACCGAAGGCCCGGGCAGCAGCGATAAAGTTCTGTGCGGTTCTTGCCGTCCATCCGAACTCGGTCCTAAGCCAGACGCCGAACTCGCCATGGTCAAGGCTGCTCTTGGCGCGGATTAGCTCGTCACCGATTGCGAGCATGTCGGCGGCCGACGAGGCGATTAAGCCCCGGATGCGCTCTGCGCTCTCCTTCGGTTGAAACCCGGCAGGAAATTCGCTATTTGATTTGGTGATCGCGCCGCCAAGCCGACCTTTCTGAGAGTCGTTCCCTGCTACCGCGGGGGCGGCTCTCTCCGCATCAGGCTGCGACATTGTTCGCAGCCTCCATGCTTCTCACCACAGATTCGGGCGTGAGATTGGCGCCCGCGCCTCCGATCTTGATGGGCAGCGGCATCTTGCCGGCCCTACGCAGCCGCCACAGCTTCATGTGGCTGCACTGCCAGCGGTCGCAGAGCTGTTTGTCGGTGAAGAATAGTTCACTTGATTGAGAAGACGCGTTTGCCATCTAGCACCTCCGTGAATTGGGGTGCTGCCTAGTTATGGCAATTCCATTTGTTAAAGCGAGGGGGTGACTTTAACAAAAGGTCGCAGATTGACTACGGTCGCCAAAATGTCATTGCCGTCGCCTGTGCGGAATTTCGCAAGCGCTTCCTCGTATACGGTGACAGCGTCTTTGGGCGCCTTTCGGCGAAGGATATTTAGGCGGAACGTATGTAGCTTTTTGCTATCTATGCCTGAGAGTTGCGATACCTGCCGCTCAGCTTTTGGAATGGTTGGGAAAGCGCCTGTTTCCAAAAGCGCGGTGACAGCGGCAGACGCATAGCCCCACGCCAGGCTGAGATTCACCGACTTCTCGTTTTTTCGCTTCTCGCCCTGCTCGACCTTTAGTCGGTCATAGTAGACGTGCAATAGCGCTTGGATCGATTGCACCAATTCCTTGTCGACGCCGATCGCCAGAGCATATTTCTTAAACGTGTTCAGCAGAGCATATTCCCAATCGGGCGCGTCATTCTCGAAGCGTCTGCGAACCTCAGCGAGTGACGCAATTAGATTTTTCCGCGCTTCTTCAGGCGTCATCGCTTACCCCGCAGCGGCAGCACCTTGCCCGGCTTGCGGCCTTCGACCAGGGCCATGACGTGCGCGCCCCAAGTCTCGAGCGCCCCGGCTTTCTCCTTGTCGAATGAGTGTCTCTGATAGACGCCGACGATGCCCGACCTTGAACCGGCCGTGTGGCCCAGCACCGCCTCAATAACCTGAAGGCTGATGCCGAGCTTCTGCAAGCCTGTGGCGACCGTGCGGCGAATGTCGTGGAGGGTCCAATTCTGCAAATTTGCGGAATTGTCTATTTCGCGCTTCGCCTTCGACCAGCCTGAGATTGCCGTCTTACCGTTCGTGGTGAAGACGAGGTCGGCTTCGGTCCGTTCGGCGGACGAGGCGACTTTAGGCAGCTCCTCAATGATCGCAACCGCGGGCTTGCTGAGCGGGATGGTATGGGGCTCGCCGTTCTTAGTGCGGTCACCTGCCAGTTTGATGACACCGTCATCAATCTCCGACCAGCGCAGCCCGCCAATCTCTTGCCGGCGCGCGCCGGTCAGAATGAGAAGTTGAACTGCCCGCCCGAAGGGCCAGCCTATCGCAGTGGCCGCCAACCATACCGCCTTCAGCTCGGCGTCGGTCAGCACGCGCTCCCGCTTCGTCTCCTGTCCGGGCTTCGGCATGTCGGCCATCGGGTTCGACTCGAGGATGCCGCGGCCGACGCACCATTTGAACAGGCGGTGAAGGTGAGCGTGGAGGCGGCGGGCGGTTATGGGGCTGCCGCGATCGACCACCGAGTCAATGACGTCGAGAATGTCCCGGCGGATGATCGTGCTGACGGCGCGCCCGGACCATGCCGGCATGGCGTCCTTGTCGATGAGCCGCTTGACGGCATCCTTTGAGCGGTTGGCGCCCTGGTCGCGCCTCAGCCACTCATTCAGGACGTTTGTAAAGTCAGTGGCGCCGGTTTCACGCTTGCGGTCTGTGGCAGGGTCGCGCCCTGCTGCCACGGCTAGACGCGCCTTCCGCCAAGCCTCCCGAGCATCAGCCAGAGATAGGGCAGGGTAGGTGCCAAGCGTAAGGCGCTTGAGCTTGCGGCCGAAGCGATAGTGATAGGTCCACGCCTTCCGGCCGCCGTAGCTCAGCCTCAGGGCGAGGCCGGGGAAGCCCTGGTCAAAAACGTCGGCCTGCCCTTCAGCGGGCACTTTGAACCGCTTCACCGCGGCATCGGTCAGGGCCCGCTTTGCCAAAGTTAAAGGGCTCCCTAGGCAACCATAGGTAACACAGACGATATGTTTTGACATGTTACCTAGTGCAACATGATGTTGCCCTGTTCGGAGGGGAAAGGCAAGGCACACAAGGCTTCTTGCACCGCTAGCGAAATTGAACGTTACTGTGTTGAAATCGGCCTCGCTTGACTGTGGATCAAGAGGTCGGTGGTTCGAATCCCCCCAGCGGTACCAGCCTAATCGCGCAAACTTGCCGCCTCCCCAACGGCCGTCGCAGAGCCGCCGCCGCTTCCAACCAAGGGAGCCCAGTTTCGCTGGCCCTTATGTCGGAAAGTCAGCGCCACGCCCAGGCAGCGCCTCTGTAAGAGCAAAACCATAGCCAGGAAGAATAGAGTCGCGCCAACGATCTCACCGCTTTCCTCGGCGACGACCTCAAGGCGGTAACAGGTCGGGCTGCCGATGGTGAGGCAATATCCTCCAACCATCTCCATGCCGATCGCCGCGATGATGTAAAGACCGCCGGCCACCACCACCCGCCATCGGATGCCGGCAGGCAGAGCGAGGAGGAACCGCGCGTATAATGCGCCGACCATCAGACAAAGCCCGGTATAGGGGATGACCCAGGAGAAGCGCAAAATCCCGGTGAAGTGATGCGATCCCAGCACCCTCACCACCCGCTCGTGGATACCGGAGAATTCGTCGATCGACAGGAAGATGAAAATCGCAAAAAGCAGAAGCCAGTGCGGCTTCCATTTGCGGTTCGGTTCGGCAGCGCCGTTCAACAGGACGACCAGGGACACTGCGACCAGCAGAAGGAAAGACCACCAGGTGGGGATGCTTTTCTCGCTGTCGAAGTTGATCAGCTCGCGAAACCCGAACATGGTTGGACCGGCCCACAGAATATAGAATTGGTGCAATATACCGAGCGCGACCATGGTGAGGCTGATGGCCCAAAGCGTCGCACTGACACGCCGATAAGAAAAATCCAGGGCTAAATATCGCCGTGGAGTGGAAACGCCCGCCAAGCGTCGGTGAGAACTCATTCATCGCTATACCCCACCCTTACTCGGCGGCCATTCAAGCGCACTTTCCGTCTCTATCGCTGGCAAGAACCGTTGCCGCTCGTCACATCGGAGAGGAGAGTGATATTTTTGCCACAGACCCTGACCGCAATGGGAAGCGGCGGCTGAATGCCGTCATGTCTGCGGTCGAACCCGCACGGACCATGTCCGGCGCGGGAAATAGCGGGAGCTTTGGCGGATCTGGCTAGTAGCGGGGCGAGTAGGCCCAGGCCGGGGAGGGTCTGTCGATGCCCGGTCCCGGAATCGGGATGGCGTTGCCGTAGTCCGAAATATAATCGCTGTCGTTCTGCCCGATATAGGGCAACGCGAGCGAGCTGCCTCTGGTGTAGTCCGAGTTGATGAACTGGTTGGGCGGTGAAATGAACGGGGCCGCTTCGTCCTGAAGACTGGCGTTCTCGCCCTGAATGTCGAAGGCGGATGCCGGCGCCGCGGCGAGGGCCGCCACGCCGCAAAGGACCAGGATCAAGCTCAGAGACTTCATGGTAATCCCCCGTAGCCGCTCTTACGTCAGCCGAAGCAGAAGATACCCCGATTTTCCCGACAGCGGAAGAGCGCAAAGACGGCAAAAACTAGGCAATCTGCGCAACGCGTCAAGCCCCGCTGTTCCGCAACACCCCGAGCGCTGATACAAGCCTTCGCCGATGGCCCCCCGCATCCTCTACGTCGTCACCGAGGACTGGTATTTCCTGTCGCATCGCTTGCCGATGGCCCGCGCCGCCAAGGAGGCGGGCTATGAGGTTCATGTCGCCACCCGGCTGAAGGATGGCAAGGCGGCCATCGAGCGGGAGGGGTTTGTTCCTCATGCGCTCACCTGGAGCCGAGGCAGCCTGTCGCCCTGGGGCGGTTTTTCCGCCGTGGTCGAGCTGAGACGCCTGTTGCGCCGGCTCGACCCCGATATCGTTCACAACATCGCGCTGAAGCCGGTTCTGCTCGGCACCACCGCGAGCCTCGGTCTTACCGCCATCGCCGTGGTCAATAGCCTGACCGGACTCGGCACGCTGTTCATCGGCGAGGCGGGAGTGAGCACGCTCGCCCGCAAATTGG
>JADMIO011545447.1_pt1 | contig 14788 bp, 13 predicted proteins | sample 8958161 | NCBI WGS metagenome assembly JADMIO01 (sample SAMN16585339, study PRJNA669376) | soil metagenome | isolation source: Crop rotation soil | place: USA: Cullars Rotation, Alabama | collected 2011 | reverse complement strand
CGCCCACGAAATCAACACGCCTACCCAATATCTTGGCGATAATTTGCGATTCCTTGAAACGTCATTCAGCGTAATGAGCGATCTGCATGGCCAATATCAACGGCTCTTCCGCGCGTTCAAGGATACCGGCGACCGTGAGCAATTGGTTGCAGAGACGGAAGCTGCCGCGCGCCGCGCCGAAGTTGATTTTCTTGCCGAAGAAGTTCCCCGCGCAATCGAGCAGGCGCTCGCCGGTGTTCAAAGCGTGGCCCGCATTGTGCGCGCTATGAAGGATTTCTCGCATCCAGGCAGTCACGTTAAAGTGCCGGTGAATTTGAATCGCGCCATCGAGACGACTGTGGAGGTTGCAGCGAACGAATGGAAATACGTCGCGAATGTGGTGAAGGATTTCGACGCGAATCTTCCGCTCGTGCCGTGCCTGCCGGGAGAATTCAATCAGGTGGTTCTCAATCTCGTCGTCAACGCTGGCCATGCCATTGCTGAAGTTGTTGGGGACGGATCGGCCCGCAAAGGAACGATCACTCTGATTACACGCGCGTGCGGCGATGCCGTTGAAGTGCGTGTCCGCGATACGGGTGCGGGGATTCCTGAAAATATTAGAGGAAAGATTTTTGATCCATTTTTTACGACCAAACCGGTAGGCAAGGGAACAGGGCAGGGATTGGCCATCTCCCGCGCGGTTATCGTGGACCAGCACAACGGCAGCCTCACTTTCGAAAGTGAAGTGGGACTCGGGACGGAATTTACGATACGTCTGCCATTGGCGGCGGCGAAACCTTCAAAAACTGAGAATCAAGATGAAACGAATCTTATTTGTAGATGATGAACCGCTCGTGCTGCAGGGATTGCAGCGCATGCTTTATGGAATGCGCAGCGAGTGGGAAATGCGATTTGCCGGCGGAGGCGAGCAGGGCCTTAAGATGATGGCGGAAAGCCCGTTCGACGTGGTGATTTCCGATATGAGAATGCCCGCAATGAACGGCGCCGAATTCCTGAATCTGGTCATGGAGCGTTATCCACGCACGGTTCGATTCATCCTGAGCGGTTATGCGGACGCGGCCCTGACCATGCAATGCGTCGGTGGCACGCACCAGTTTCTCTCCAAACCGTGCGACGGCGAAACATTGCGAACGACCATCCGTCGCGCCATGGAAGTGGACGAATGGCTGCGCAGCCAGAAGATCAAGGCGCTCATCTCGCGCATGAATACGCTGCCGAGCCTGCCGACGCTTTACTTCAAAATCCTGCGCGAGTTGCAATCTTCCGAAGCGAATCTCGAAGGCGTGGGCGTGACCATCGCACAAGACCCGGCCATGACGGCGAAGATTCTTCAGATGGTAAACTCGGCGTTCTTCGGCTTGCGCCGGCAATTGGCCGATCCCACTGAAGCCGTCATTCAACTGGGATTGGAAACGATCAAATCACTCGTCCTTGCGCTGCATGTGTTTTCTGAATTTGGCGCGCCGCGCGACGGAGAATTTACAATCGAGAGCCTGCACAACCACAGCTTCCTGACCGGGCAAATGGCAAAAAAAATCGCCCAATTGGAAGGCCAGGACAAGCGTCAGGTTGATGAAGCGTTCACTGCCGGACTGCTGCATGACGTCGGCCGATTGATTCTTCTTTCGAATCTCCCGGAGGATTACGATGCCGCGGTTACGCGAGCCAAAGAGTTGAACCTGCCGCTGGTGAAAGCGGAGAAAGGGATTTTCGGCGCGAGCCATAGTGAGGCCGGTGGTTATCTGCTGGGCCTGTGGGGATTGCCAGTGCCGATTGTCGAAGCCGCGGTGTTCCATCACAACCCGCGCGCGTGCAAAAACCGCGGGTTCACGGCGTTGACGGCTGTGCATGTGGCGAATGTGCTGGCGCATGAGAGCGGCAACGCTCCCGATTATGTTAGGCCGGAACTCGATCAGGATTATCTTGCCGAAATCGGAGTATGGAATCAGATTCCTCTTTGGCGCGAAGAACTCGCTGAAGTTCAACCGGCATGAGTGTGTCCGCAAAAAAGATTTTGTTTGTAGATGACGAGCCGAACCTGCTGTCGGCCTTTCAACGACAGCTTCGCAAGCAATTTGACGTCGATATCGCGGTCGGTCCCGAGGCCGGACTGGCGGTATTGGAAAACCCGGAGCCCTATGGGGTAGTCGTGGCGGACATGCGCATGCCCGTCATGAACGGCGTGGAGTTTTTGGCAAAGGTCAAGCAGTCCGCGCCGAATATTGTGCGCATCATGCTGACGGGAAATGCCGACCAGGGCACGGCGATTGAAGCGATCAACGAAGGTAATATTTTTCGGTTCCTCAACAAGCCCTGCCCCCCTGAGAAGTTGACTGACGCCCTGAACGCGGCGTTGCGTCAGCACCAATTAATCACTGCCGAGCATGAATTACTGGAGAGCACTTTGCGCGGCAGCGTCAAGGTTCTGACCGAGATTCTCGCAATGGCCGAACCCAAGTCATTTGGCCATGCCGAAGCGTTACGTTTGCAAATCCGGCAACTCGCCACTGTCATGGGTGTCCAGCCGGTTTGGGAATTGGAAGTCGCGGCAATGCTCTCGCATATCGGCGCGGTCGTGATTCCGCCGGAAGTCGTGTTGAAGGCACGGATCGGTCACGCACTGTCACCCAAGGAGCAGGAAATGTTTGCGCGCGTTCCCGCAGTTGGCGGAAGCCTCATCTCGCAAATTCCCCGGCTTGAAGAAGTCTCGAAAATAGTCACCTACCAGAACAAGCGTTTTGATGGCACCGGGTATCCAGACGACAACGTCGCGGGGCCTGCAATTCCCATTGGCGCACGCATGCTGAAAGTTCTTTGCGATCTCGCGGAGCTCGAAAGCCGCGGAACTTCACGTTCTGCGGCATTTGCCAAACTTCAGGAACGAACCGGGTGGTACGATCCCGAGGTGATGGACTCCGTCGCAATGTGCTTTCAACTGGCCCCACAGCAACCCGTTGATCCCGGCCGGCCCACAATGCAGGTTACAGTGGCGACGCTCCGTATCGGTCACGTGCTGCGCAAGCCTGCGCAGACGAAGGATGATATTCTGATTGTACCAGCGGGAACCCTGATTACGCCGGCGCTGATACAACGGCTGCGCAATTTTTCGTCGGTGGGTGGTGTAAGAGAGCCGCTGGAAGTTGAGGATTCGTGGGACACCCGCCAGTTCACAAAGACTCCGGCTTAGTTGTTCTTATTCGTTCAGTTGACTCAGGCCGTGTAGGGGCAATGCGGAATCTCTAAACGGGCGTTATCTTTTTAGAACTTCCACGATTTCCGCAGGCACTGCGATGATCGTGCCGTGCCTCGCGTTGCGGGGAATCGAAAGCTCTTTCGTCACATCTTCCCACGTCTTCAAATCACGCGAGCGAACCGCACCATAATGATGGTCGCGGTAACAATCATAATAAACCACGTAATCCTCGCCGACTTTTAGAGCGGTTGGTCCTTCCACCCAGTCTTGCGTGAACGGCGGTGTCATGTCGGTGAACGGTCCTTCCACACTTTCGGCAGCAGCCATGCGCAGGTGTTTGTGGACGGGTTTTAAGGTTTCGTCTTTGAAAATCAGGAAAAGGCGATTGTCGGCGCGCAAAAATGTGGCATCGATCACGATGAACTTTGGATCGTAAAAAAGTTTCGTCGGTGTGAACGTGACGAAATCCTTCGTCGTCGTCGAATACATGCGATGATTGTTTTGCTGTTCCGCGGTTCCGAGTGTATCCGGGAATTTGCCGGTGACCGTGCTCGCCCAGAAGATCACGTATTCTTTTTTCTTGTCGTCGTAAGCGACTTCCGGCGCCCAGCAATTGCGCACTCCGGATTCGTCGGCCATAACCGGCACGGCTTTTTCTTCAGACCAGTGAATCAGATCTTTCGAGTCCGCGTAACCGATGGTTTTTCCTCCCCATGCTGTTGTCCAAACCATGCGGAAGATGCCGTCCGGCCCGCGCAAAACGCATGGGTCGCGCATGAGTTTCGATTCTCCGACTGTTGGCGCAAGATAACTTTTTCCGCCATTCAGCACTTCAAATTTGTAACCATCCTGGCTCCACGCGAGATGCAATCCATCCTCGCCATTGCCTGTGAAGTAAGTGAATACGTAACAGGTTGAGCCAGGCTTTGGAGCGGCGGCGGGGGATTTTTCCTGGGCGTCTGTGGCAGCCGTAGCGAGGAACGACGTGAGAATGAGCGAGATGATCGTTTTCATTTTCAAAGGTAACGTTCTGATTATTCAGAACGGAATTGCGCTGGCGAGAAAAAAGGCCTGCTGACGGGACCGATCGAAGACTAACAATAAACCAGCAACGACTGCGAAATCGGATTGATGCGATTGTGATTCAGCAGTTTGTCAATGTAGGTGGACGTCAACCGCTGGCCGTCGGGCATCAGAAGAATTCCGTTGGCCGTATAGATGCCCTGGGCGAGCACCATGCCGGGCTGCAATTCAGAGAGAAGAATTTCGCGCTGCTTGCCGGGCACAACGGCTTTGGGCAGCGACCGCAAAAAGATACGCACGGCTTCCGGATCGAAGTCCGATCCGCTCCCTTCGCTGATCATGGCGGCGGAACCTTTGGGATCGAGATCGCTTTCCGCGTAGGCAACTGCCACCGCAAGCAACCGCGCCAGCCACGGGATATTCTCGCCGCTCAGTCCGTCCGGGTAACCGCTGCCATCGAATCGTTCATGGTGCGCGCGAATGGTGGGCCCGACTTGCTGTAGATTGTGCGCGAATCGCGCGAGTTCGGCGCCTAAAATTGGATGATGCTGAACGACGGCGCGTTCAGCTTCGCTCAGGGATGCGGGAGTCTGCTCCCAGCGTCGAATCAACTGGCGTGGCACGCCAACAAGTCCGATATCATGAATCCATGCAGCGATCTCCAAAGTCTGCCGCTGTTCGGCCGACAAGCCGAGGCTTTCGCTCATCACCTTGCAAAGTTCATAAATCCGCCGCGCCTGGATCCCGAGCGTTGGATAAAATGTCTGCATCGTCTGCACGCAAAGTTCCACCGAACGCTGGAGATTCTCGTTCTGTGCCAAAGTGAGCAGTTGAAGCTGACTGTTTTGCTGGGCGACTTTGAGCATTTGCGATTCCAGCTCGACGTTGAGCTGACTCAGCTTCTCATTCATCGCCAATGTAGTGGCGTGCAGGCGGGCATGGCTGCAGATCAGTTCGTAGCGCTGGACTGCGTTCTTGACGGTCGCGAGCAATTCCTCGCGCAGCCAGGGTTTGACGACAAATCGGTAGATTTCTCCCTTATTGATCGCGTCAATGACTGTGCTGAGGCTGAGCACCGCCGTGATGAGGATGCGGGTGGCATCCGGTTGAATCTCTTTAACCTGCGCAAGAAACTCGAGGCCCGTGACCATCGGCATTTGCTGGTCGGTGATGACCACGGAAAATTGCTGCTGCTTGAGGATGCTCAACGCGTGGACGGCATGGGGAGAAGCCACGACTTTGTAACCCTCTCGTAACAATGTGTCACGAAGCGCCACCAGTACGATTTCCTCATCGTCCACAATGAGGATCGGGTGCGCCAATTCTTTTATTAATTGAGCGGTTTCCGGAGCCATCTACTCTTTCAGGTCATAAAATGACTTGAGCCTAACTAATATATCGGCTTCTGAGAGGTCGGAGTTAAGCAGAAGATCCACCCCGTTGACAAGGTTTCCGTCCAGGTCATCCTGGTTGCAGCCGGCTAGTTTCATGGTTATGCGAAGGTCCTTTTTATGCTGCCGGACTTCGGAAAGCAAGGGGGCAAGTCCGGTGTCGTTTGGCTCGGCCAGAACCATGATCCCGGCGAAGTTATAGTCCGGCGATTGCAATAAATCGGGGACATTATCCGGCGAACTGGCCACGACAATGTGATAGTTGTGTGAACGGAGAAACTCGGCGTTTCGTTCAAGCATTTCGCCGGCTGGTCCCAGCAACAGAAATGTCCTCCGCGTCATCCGTGTTCTCCGCGCTTCGTCCTCGGCGCGCGTGGATTCCTGGAAATCAGCTTCGGGCAGCCATATCTCAAAACTTGAACCGACCGCTTCCTCGGATTTTACGGAGATTGTCCCATGATGTTTCTCAATGGTGATGGCCGCGTTATAAAGACCGAGGCCGGAGCCTTTGGATTTAGTCGTGAAGAAAGGATCAAATATAGACGCAAGATGCCGCGGCTTGATGCCGGAGCCGGTGTCGTGAATGCCGAGGCAAACGCAGGGCAGGCGAGGTGCGCTGCCTTTGGTGTTTTGCAGCGGAGGAAGAGTTTCATGGCGCGAGGTTCGCAATGTGAGAATTCCTCCCTGGGGCATGGCATCCGCAGCATTCAGCAACAGATTAATGACGACCTGCCGGAATGCGACTGCATCCACGTACACCGCAAGCGAGGTCGGGGCAAGTTCCGTGCAAACTTTGATGCGGCGCGAGAGAATTTTGCTGATTAATTCAACGAGATCCGTTGCGATATCATTCAGATTGTGGTAGTTGCTCTCTCCGGTTTGGCCGAGGTGCAAATCAATCATCCGCTTCACCAGTTGGCTCGCCTGCAGGGAATTCTTTTTGATGAGAGACAAACCCTCCTCGAAGGGGTGCTGCTCGGTGATTTGCGACAGATACGATTCACTCAGCGAGTGAATGCCCGCCATGATGTTCCGAAAATCGTGCGCCATTCCCAGCGTCAACACCGCGAGCGTTTCTTTCCACGCCGCCGTTGAGAGACGCTTTTCCGCGATGGTCTGTCGCGTGACATCGAGCCAAACAACTTCGTAACTGAGCAGCAATCCGTTTTGGCTGATGGTCGGCTGGCGATGTTCGAGTATGTAGGCGACGCGGCCGGTCACGGCGTGCCGAATGCGAAACGTGTTGGTGGTATCAGAGCCGGTTTGGACAGCGCGTTTGAATTGGTTCTGCAGTTCTTCGGCGTCGAGTTCGTGAACCAAATCCCAGAAACGTCGCGGCTGGCGCGACCAGTCGGCTGCTGAAATTCCCGTTAAATCCTGAATATTCGGGCTGGCGAATTGCAGGCTGAAATCAGGACGTTGACTGAAAATAACGCATGGCCAGCGGCGCATCAAACGATCGAGTTGCGCCTCTGCGCGCAGCAACCGCACAAACATCTCGCGCCGCGCCGAGTCATTTTTCAGATGTTCGTCCCAAATGGATTCCTCGAGTTCCGATAGGGGCGGAAGCGTGGAATTAAGCCGCACGAAATAAATGCCCGCGCCGCGCGCCGATTCCATGACGAACCACTGGGATACCGTTGGACCTACGTTGCCCAGCTTGAGGACAATCCGTTCGAAGGAACTGGCGCTTTGCCTGACGTATGTCAATTGCTCGTTCCAATGCGGGAAAAGTTTTGTGAGCAAATCCCAGAATCGTTCGCCTGTGAGATTTGCGCGGGGCTGTTCGAGCCACTTGCTCAGGGGTTCGTTGACTTCGAGAATTCTGCCATCGGGATCGAGGACGGCGATGCCGCCCTCAAGCCAGCTTCGGGGCGTAAAAGTGGCGGGCTCGACAGCGGTCGGAACCGGAGCCGTATTGCTGGATTCAGATTGAAGCTGCGCTTCCACGAAACTATCGGCTCAATGCCACGAGCATTCACCATTCGTTTGCAAAACTCAATGCGAAAATGTCTCATACGCGGGTTTTGGTTACCATCGTCGGCGGGCGTTACCCCATTTCGTCGTCGAGCGCTGATTCCTATGGTGCAAGGATGTTATCGCCGCAGACTGTTTTCAGGGTTATTTTCAAGTATCCCCCCGCTAAAATTAACAAAACTATTAGTGTACGGGGAACTGAAGGCGCCGTTGAAACTATCCGAAAGGTCCTCGACGACGAGGGTTCAATCGATGGGGTCAAGATTGATGGAAAAGATTTGGCACCAGAACTCGTGCGGGAATTGACGGAGACGGCAAAGAAATTGAAGATCAAGTGAGCACAGGGTTCCATCCGCAAGCTTCTTAAAACGCCACGGATTCCGCAGCACAACGTGCCGGGGAATCCGTGTGGTGTTCTCCTGAAAACGGAAAAGGGCGGCCGCTATTTTCCAAGGGCTTTTGCGGCGAAAAAGATGAGAATGGCGCCGCCGAGTCCTCCGCCCGCGAGTAAATAGACGAGTGAATATCCGGCTGCGGCTAACATTGGGGCTGCAATTAGTGCGATCATAATAAACTTTCGGTTGTTTGTTCACCTAAAACCTACTTGTGCCAAAGAGTTAAATCATGTCGGCAAACACCTACTCGCAGCGGGGGAACTTATGCAAAGGCCGGTAGCTGCAACTGCCGGAGCAAGGGGGGATACAGCTTATATCATCGTCCGCTGGAAAAGAGGATAGTCATTCACGTATGGAACAAACTTTTGTAATTGCATGGACGTCCAAATCTTCAGGCTCCCGGGGCAAAGGCAAGACCTGCTTTACCCGCGAGGAAGCCGAGATACTGGCAAAAGAGTTGAATGAAGAATATCCGACGTTCATTCATACACCGTTCAATTTAAACCAGGAAGGAGTACGCCCCTAAATATGCAAATCTCATTTGAAAAACCGACGCCGACACACGCGAGACCATTGCCCGTTGAATGGTCTGAAACTCACTGGGTGCTTGATGTGCATCCAGGTTCAGTCCAGAACAGAAGGTCTAATCGCGGTCGAATTTCAAAAGTCATCTCCAGGCCCCACGCCTGATGTTCTGGTGCGCTTTCTGCGCCAGCCAAGATAGCGCGGATGATAGCCCGCCATCGGTGGAAGTCCGATGGACGCAGAAAGCGCATTAGAAACTTTGGATGCCAGTGGCGGTGCGCCCACTTACTTGCGCCACCTTCCTTTCAAATCCCACAGTAACCGCGTTCAGAGATTTTCCGGCGGACTTCAGAGCGCAGCTCGCGATTGTAGTTTTCTCCGCAATCCCTAGATTTGCGTCATGTTATCTAGATTCGGTTTCTTGCTGCTGGTCGCTCTCGGAGGAGCGGGCCTCACAATGCAGATGGCGTGGAATGCGCGTTTGCGGACGGGAACCGGTTCGCCGGTTCTTACGATCATGATTTCAATCATCGTGAGTTTCGTTTCGCTCGCGCTGGTATGGGCCACAGGATTGGTGGAGCGGGGGACAGTTCCATCGTTCAACTCGCTGCCACGCTGGGCATGGTTCGGTGGAATATTCGCGGCGTATTATCTGGTGGCATCGCTCATTGCGATCCCAAAGCTGGGAACGGCCACGGTTTTTTCTCTGGTGATTGCCGGACAAATGATTTCCGCGCTGATTCTCGATACTACCGGCGCGTTTGGCGTGCCGCAGCTTTCGCTTAACATTCCGCGCATGATCGGCACTGTGATGTTACTCGCCGGGGTGATCTTAATTCAAAGACGGTGACGAAAAACAAACATGGCAGCGAAAAATTCATTCGAAAAGTTTCTGTCGGCGATTGTGAACGACGAGTCAGACGCCGTAAAAGATTTGTTAAAGGCTGAGCCGGGACTCGCAACTCGACCGGTTGAAAAGGCGTGGCTCGATCTGAAACTTCCCCATTGGATATACGTTGGCGACACGCCACTTCATGTCGCGGCGGCGGGGTATCGTGTGGAGATGGCAAAAGTGCTGTTGAAGGCTGGTGCCAATCCGCGGGCGGCAGGAAAACATCGCCACGCCCACGCGTTGCATTACGCGGCGGACGGATATGTGGTGTCCGAGTTGTGGGATCCGAAACGGCAGGTCGCAATGATTCGCCTATTGCTCCAAGCCGGTGCTGATATCAATGCGCAAGACAAAAACGGCGCAACGCCGCTGCATCGCGCAGTTCGGACGAGATGCGCGGCGGCGGTTGAGTGTTTATTGAACGCGGGAGCCGATGCCACCATGAGAAACAAACCCGGATCCACTCCGTTTCATCTGGCAGTGCAGAATACCGGTCGCGGAGGATCGGGAGCGGAAATTGCAAAGACACAACAGCGTAAGATCATCGAAGAGTTTTTGACGCGCGGCATCTCCACGAGTTTGAAGGATGGAAACGGAAAGACCGTGATGGAATTAGTAAAGAGTGAGTGGGTGCGTGAGATTTTGGTGAGTGGGAATAAAAGATAATGCCGGAGTTCTCTTGAGATTGTAGCCGCCGAGGTAATGAGGCGGGCAGCGTCAGCTTCCTGAAAAATCCGCCTCCTCACGTCGGCGGCTACGCGCCGTGGAATTTTGAAACTGTTCCCACGGATGGCGTTGACTTTGCAGGCCCAACTTCCGATCCGCAGAGCTGAAACGCACGCGCATACACTTTGAGTAAACAAACTATTTGACTAAACAAAATAAGATTGTGACTCTGGCTTCATGGCTTTGCGTCACGAGGTTGAAACGTTGTTGCGGTTGTATCCACAGGTTTTTCTGGCGTGCCATTGTCGGCACGTTCGGGACGCGCAGGGCCGGAAAGCGCTCAGTCGAAATCAGAAGAGTATTCTCGACCATTTGGATGGAGTGGAACATCTCGACCTGCATTCGCTGGCGAAACACATGGATGTGACGCCGTCCACGATGTCCCTCAATGTGGACCGGTTGGAGAAGGCGGGCTATGTGGTTCGGCGCCGGGATGCGCAGGATGCGAGGCGGATTGAACTGCGGCTAACGGCGGCGGGTGTGCGGATGAAAGAGGAGCAGCAGGTGCTTGAGCGCAAGTTAGTGGCTGAACTCCTGGGGCGACTAACGGACCTGGAGAGAAACAACGCGCTTGCGGGGCTAAAACTCCTGGCAGGCGCGGCTGAGGAGCTCATGGCAGGCAGACAAGGTCAGCGAGGTTTTCAAGAAAAGAAGAAAGGTTGGAAATGAAATGGTTCTTCATTGTTCCGGTTGCTGTCCTGTTTTTTGGAATTTTGTTTTTGGTTGTGCTGGGACTTTTCCAGCCAATCAAACATTCGGTGAAACGCTCGATGTATCTGCGGCAGAAACCAGAAACTGTTTTTTCGCTTTTGGATAATGCAGCGGAGCTGCCGAAATGGTCGTCGGCAATAGCGAAAGTCGAGCCGCTGCCGGATGAGAACGGAAAGAAGGTTGCGCGATTTACGCTGAAATGGGGCAACCGACAGATGATTATGAAGCAACTGGAATGTCATGCGCCGACGCGATTGGTCAGCCAAATGAGCCAGGAGAGCGGACCGGTTTTGGGGACATGGACTTACGAGATTACGCCGGAAAAGGAAGGCTGCCGAATTAGCCTGACTGAAGATGGAGAGTTGAAAAACCCAACCTTTCGCGCAGTGACCAAACTGCGCGGTTCTGATGCGACGATTAATCAAACGCTCAATGATTTGGCGAAACGGTTTGGGGAAAGTGCGGAAATTGCACCCGGGCGGTGAGCCTTCGAGATCAAGGTCCGGTCATCGCGCTACGATGACCGGGACTCGGGCCCGCACCACCGAACGAACTGTTTACTGATTTAATTCAATCAAATTGCAGATATTATCAAGCTCGGTCGCGCTTTGCGGTTGGCCGGCGAGAACCAATTTCCACACATTGGCATTTTTGGTGAATCGCACACTGCCATCGGTATAGAGCGTATTCAGTCCTTTATCGCGGTAGTGGGGAATCGAATTGATGTCGGTGCCCTGGCCCATGAGGTCAACGCCAAATACGTTGTGAGCGCCCATCTGGCTGAGTTTGCGATAGCGTCGCGTGGGATTGTTTACGGGATCAACGACGCGTGGATTGAACAAATAGCTTGTACGAATGTAGGGATTTTCATTCGGATATTTCGGAGGCCCGGGCGTTGTGAGGAGCGGCCAGTAGTGAAGTGAACTGAATGGCGAGGCTTCCGAGGTGAGTGCTGGACAAAAGAAAAGCATGCCGTTGCCGATATATTTTGTGGAGTAGAGGTAGCCGAGATTGTGTGTCTCCCAAAGGCCTGCGGTAAGCGGTCCTTGCGGGACGAGCGTATTTGCCGGGCCGAAGAACGCGTATCGGCAATACTGGGGATCGGTTATTTGATCTTCGCGGCCGGCCTGCCCGAGACGCCATGGCGGAAGATTACCCGATTGGTCGTCGGCGTAAGTGAGGACCGCGATGCCGATTTGGCGGACGTTGGAGGTGCAGTTGATTCGTCGCGCGCGTTCTTTGGATTTGGCAAGAACCGGAAGGAGCAGGCTGGCGAGGATGGCAATAATCGCGATGACGACCAGCAATTCAATAAGCGTGAAGCCGCTTGATCGTTTTTTAAACTCTGCTCGCATGAGTAATTATTAAGAAAAAAAGCGGGGCGACCATGACGGCCACCCCGCTTTGATTGCCGTTTATCTTATGGATAAATTAAGCGATAGAAGACTGAGCCGTTTGAGGGGCTAATGGTCATAATCACGCGGTTTGTGGAAGTTGATCCGGCGAAATCAACCCAATTGGTTCCCAAGCCAGCGCCCGGAGCGTTGGTCTGGACCTGCAATCGCCAGCCGATGTGGTCGGTGGGCCAGGAGAGATCGAGAGTGTTGCCCGTAACCGAAGAAACGATGTTCGTCGGGGTCTGATTGACCGGCAACACGGCGGTGTCCACTATGATGGTTCCGTCAACCGATAGACGGTTGATCCATGTGTAGGTCCCACCGTTTGCGTCCGTGGCGGGCAGGTTGACGACGTCGAACGGTCCGGCAGCGCCATTAAACAAATGGAACGTGTCACCTGCGTGGAGACCTGCCCCGGCGTTTGTGACATTGAGGGTTCCACCCGAATTGAATGTTATGCCACCGAGCGCTACGAGCTTGCTGGCAGTTTGTGAATTACCGCGATTCAGGGTGAAGTTCAATGTCGGGCCTTCGAGGGTGAGTTTATTTGTGATGGTGAGCGTCCCGGTCGGAGCGCTGGCATCCCCGGCGGTAATTGTGGTTCCGGCGGCCGCATCCACGCTGCCACGCACCGTTCCGGCCCCGGCGAGAGTTTGCGACGTGGCAGGGTTGAGCGTGATGAGACTGTTTGTGATTACAAACGAATTTGTGACGACATTATTTTCATCAAGCTGGTTCGTAAGATACCCTAACGTTGAGGCGTCGAGGATGGCGCCCACATTAACGGTGATGACTGGCGTGGCTGGAGAGAGGGAACTGGTTCCGCTCAGGAGCAGCACACCGTTGCTTACCGTGGTGTTGCGCGTATAAGTGTTCGTGCCGGACAAAGTCCAGGTGCCGGTTCCCACTTTAATGATGGAGTTGGCGTCGCGAATATCTCCACCAAACTCGAAGCTGGTGTTGAGCCGTCCTACGCGCCAATTGGCCGCGGTGCCCGGAGAAGTGCCGCCGCCGCTGGCTGCCACAAGATTGCCACCAGGCACGCTCGCGAGCGCGCCAATTTCGTGAGTCGGAGTTCCACCGAGTTGTTGATACATAAAGACGCCGGCACCCACGTTCATCGTGGCATTTGGCCAGCCGAAGGAGCTATTGATCCGGAAGTCATCGGCTGCGCCTTTCGCGGAAACGTTGATGACCCCGGTGAACGCTGACCAATTGCCGCGGAAATCACCGCGAACATAATAGACAACGAGGTTCATGGTTCCACCGCCCGTTAGAGTGCCGGAGACGCCGGGAGCGGCAATGCGGCTGGGAACCTGGAGAGTTCCAGTTTGGTTAGTCGGCACGAAAAGGTTATTAGGGAAGGTGGGGTAAGTGGGTGTGGTGCTGCCGTTGAATCCCGCTAGTTGGAGCGTTCCGCCGTAGAACGTTACGAGCCCGCTGCCGACTCCCGTGACATTGATGTTTGGATTGTTGATGTTCGCTCCGCTGGTGCCGGTGGTCAGGGCCAGCACACCATTGCTGATGACTGTGCCACCCGTATAGGCGTTATCACCAACAGGGCTCAGTGTTTGAGTGCCGGTTCCAGTTTTTACCAAAACCAATTTGCCGCCGCTGCCATTGTTATCTTTGATGGCGCCGGAGAACGTGGCCGAGGCATCGCCACTGCCAACCACAAAAAGATTGGTGATTCCAACGGTAGAGTTGATCACGGTCCCGTTCTGCGCTCCAGCGGTTCCGTTGAGACCGTTGATTGTCTCATCGAAGCCGTGAAGATCAAAGATACCCGCTGTCGTTCCCCCGTTCAGGACAAGATTGCCTGATCCGGCGCCATTAGCCATTACCTGGGTGCCGCCAGCCTGAAGAGTGCCGTTAGTAACAATGGTATCACCCGTATAAGTATTGTTACCGCTCAAAACGAGCGTGCCAGCGCCGGCACTTACGAGCGCGCCGCCACCTGTAACACCGCCACTCAATGTAGTTGTTTTTGCTTTGTTAAAGAGCAGTACGCCGTTGTTGGTAACCGGACCTGAGATTGAGCCCGATGAAGTTCCGACACCAATCTGCAGCGTTCCTGACGCAATTGTCGTCCCGCCCGTATAGGTATTGTTCCCGGTCAGGCTCACGACTCCAACACCCTTTTGGGTGACGCTGCCTGATCCACTGATGCTCGCTCCGAGAGTGCGGTCGTCCGGTTCATTGAAAACCAGCGCGGCATTATTGGTAACATTTCCATTCCCAATCGTTCCGGGAATTGTCCCGTTGCCGAGCGTCAGCGTTCCGCCGGCGATTGTCGTTGGGCCGGTGTAGTCGCTCAAGGTCAGTATGGTGAGATTATCGGAGTTACTCTTAACCAAAGTAGCGCCGCCCGTAATCTTTCCTGTACCTCCAAGAATGTAATCAGTAGTTGAGTTTACTGTCACTTTCGCAGGGGCGAGGGCTCCGGAGATGCTTACCGTTGAATTCGCGGACCCGGCATCGGTGAAATTCACATTGTCATTGTTATTGAAAATGGAGGGGGTCCCTGCGCTGTTCGTGAAATTGGCGGTGCCAGCAAG
>JADMIO012727119.1_pt1 | contig 14789 bp, 8 predicted proteins | sample 8958161 | NCBI WGS metagenome assembly JADMIO01 (sample SAMN16585339, study PRJNA669376) | soil metagenome | isolation source: Crop rotation soil | place: USA: Cullars Rotation, Alabama | collected 2011 | reverse complement strand
CTTTCCCGAAGAGTTGAACAAGCAGGGTGATGATGCATTCGACGCGGGACGTTATGAACAAGCGGCCGACCTTTACAAGAAAGCGCTAAAGCAGCAGCCGAAATATTCCGAGGCCCTCCTGAATCTCGGCGAAGCCTATTTCAACCTCGGCAAGTTCTCGGAAGCCGCCGAGTCTGTTAAGCAATCGCTGGCGTTAAGACCGGATTGGCCCGAAGCATTAATCGCGCTCGGCAACGCTTACGCCAAGTTGGATCGCACGCAGGAAGCGATCGACGTTCTGCAGAAGGCAATCACGCTGGTCCCGCAAAACACCGAAGCCAAGGCCGCGCTCGGCGAAATCTATTTTGATCGCGGCGTCGCGGCTTACAACGCAAAGAAGTACGACGAAGCTATCGCAGCTTATCAGCAGGCCGTCGCAGTTAGGTACGATTACGCGGAAGCCTACAACAACCTCGGCGACGCGTATCGCGAACTTGAAAAGTTTTCGGAAGCGTCCGAAGCCTACAAACAAGCTGTCCGTTACAGATCCAACTACGGCGAAGCCTGGACCACTCTGGCTTTCATGTACGAGAAGCTGAACAAACTTCCCGAAGCCGTCGATGCCTATCGCCACGTGATCTCCATAAAGCCGGACGATGCGGAGGCGAACAACAATCAGGGCTACGCACTCGGCAAGCTCAAACGTTGGATCGAAGCAGAGGCGCCTTTGAAACGCGCGATTCAACTCAAGCCTGATTATGCCGAAGCCTACAGCAACCTCGGTTGGGTCTTAAACAACCTGAGCAGGTACGCCGAAGCAGTCGATCCGCTGAAGAAAGCGATCGAACTCAATCCGAAATTGCCTGAAGCGCATTTCAATTTGGGACTGACTTATACAAAGCTGCCGCAGAAGGATCAGGCGCTCCTGCAAAAGCAGAAAACCGATGCGCTGGAAGAATTCAAACGTGCGGTTGAGCTAAAGCCTGACTGGGCTGCGGCGCAGAACAATCTGGGTTTCGCGTATGGCAGTCTCGGAAAATTCAAGGAAGCAATCGCGGCGCACCAGGAAGCGATCAAGATCCGGCCTGATTACGCCGGCGCGCATTTCAATCTGGGCGTCGCGTATTTGTATGCGGGAAATAAGAAGGCAGCCGATCAGGAATACAAAACCTTAAAGCCCTTGAACCTGGGTCTCGCGAACCAGCTTTACATCATGATCTACAAGAAGCAGCCACCGAAGAGTTAGGCTCATAAAATGTCCTGCGCCCTGAGCGTGATGATCGTCGCGATTACTAGTCCAAAGAACATGATCAGAAGCACGATAGGATCGAGCAACCAGTATCCCCACGGATGCAGGAAGCTGATGTAGTTGCTTAAATCCTCGGGCACTTTCTGAGCATCGGGAACTTGCGGAACAGGTTTCAGCACCGGCGCCTTCGGCTGATCAGACTGCCGGCCCGCCTTCATGTCCTCGATGTAATCTTTCATCCTCTGTTCGTAATCTTTTGAGTCGCGCTCGGCGTCTTTTTTGTATTGCGCAACGTCCGCGCGCGCCTTGGCGATGTTCTGATCGTTGAGGTCTTCGTAATGCTTGAACAGGCCGCGGCCTTGGTTCTCGCCGTCGGGATCCGAACCTTCTTCCTCCAAAGTATCGAGCGTTGAAAATTGCTTCAGGCCATCGAACGCCCACGTCGCGGGCATCACCGTGCCTATCAAACGCGACGCTCCTTTGGGCACGCCGACCAAACCTGAGAAAAGAATTTGCGGAATCAGAATGAGCGGCACGAGGCTCGTCGCCATCTCGGATGTTTTGACCATCGCCGAGATGAACAAGCCGAGCGCGATACCGACGCCCGCGGTGACCAGCACAATGAAAAGCTGCGGTATAGACCAGCCGGGCAGACTCATCAGCCCAACGTAGTGCATGATCTTGAGTGAAGCAAAAAGCATGAAGCACTGAATCGTCACGATGATCGAAAGCACGAACAGCTTTGAAGCGACGTACGGAAATAGTCTCAGGTTCACCATGCGTTCGCGCGTGTACACAGCGCGTTCGCGAATGATTTCGCGCGAAGCGACGGAAGTTCCAAACCAAATCGAAACCAGCGCCAGCACGAAATATCCAAAATCGCGCGGCGCTTTGTCGCCGACAACCAGGTAAGTTAAAAACGCAATGATCGGCGCCTGGCCGAACAGGATCAGCAAATTGAATTTGTCGCGCGTCAACACGGCCATGTAACGTCGCGTGAGCGTCGCCCACTGTCGCACGGCATCGATGATGCTCATGCGCCGGCGAGGTGGCGCGGCTGTCCGCCCATCGCGCGGCAAACCGCTCAGCGGCTCGACGACGTTGCGCCGGTACTGCTTCGTCGCCTGGAACTTTCGCTTCCACTCTTCGGCAACTTCTTCGGCGATCTGCTCGCGTTGACGCTTGAAGGCAGATTTTTGTGACTTGGTTGCATTCGTAGGCAAGGGCTGGAGTTTGGCAATGCGCTCGTCAACCGGGGCTTCAAGTTTGTCGTAGAGGTCTTTGAAACTTTCGGCGTTGACGTGCGCGAGCGCTTCCTGCGGCGCGCCGTAGAAAACCAACTTGCCGCGCATCAGCACCACGATTTTGTCGAAGAGCTTCACGTTCTCCATCGCGTGCGTGGTAAGAATAACAGTGCGGCCGCTCTCAGCGATCTGCCGGAAGAGCTTCATGATCTTTTCTTCCGTCGCCGGATCGAGGCCCGAAGTTGGCTCGTCAAGAAAGATCACCGAAGGCTTTGTGATCAGCTCAACTGCGATCGAGACGCGCTTGCGCTGGCCGCCTGATAGTTGGCTGACAGGAACGTCGCGCCTCTCCGAGAGTCCGGTCACGTCCATCACTTCGTTGATGATCTGATCGATCTCTTTCGTGGAAACGTCTCGCGACAACCGCAGCCGCGCCACGTAGTACAAAGTCCGATAGACAGTGAGCTCGCGATGGATGATGTCATCCTGAGGCACGTAACCGATCGACTGCTTCAGCGAATCCAGCTGACGATAAAGATCGAGATTGTTGATGAGGACATAGCCGCTGGTCGCCGGCCGCATGCCGTTCAGCGAATCCATGAGCGTCGATTTGCCCGCGCCCGATGGCCCAAGCAGACCTACGAACTCATTCGGCTGAATCGTCAGGCCAACGTCATCCAGCAGTTTGATCGATCCACCGCCGGATCTGTTCGCGACTACTTTTTGAATATTGATGCAGTCGATGCGCGTCTTTGATCGAGTGTCGTAAACGGCGATGCCTTGCTGCGCGTCGGCTTGCAGGACGAACGGCCCAATCTGAATGACGTCGGAAAGTTGGACCGCGCGCCGGCCGCTGAGACGTTCGCCGTTGATATAGACACCGTTGGTCGAGCCGCTGTCTTCAACCGTGACGCTGCCGTTGCTGCGCGCGAACTTGGCGTGATGATTCGAAATCTGCAAACCATCGAGGCGAATTTCGTTGTCGGCAGCGCGGCCCACGGAAAGCTGCGGTCGATTTTCAAATGCCACTCGGGCCAGCAGTTGCGACTGGCCGGTGCCGGGCATTGTCTGTGGAGGAAAAGTTCCGGAACTCGAAACGATCGTGCCTTCGCGGCGCGCCATCGCGGCGATCTGCGCGAACTCAGATGGAATCCGATCGGGTTGTGCGGCGGCTTCTGCTCCGGCCACACGTGGCCCAGGCGCGATGTACGCGGGATCAATCAGACGCAGGATTGGGCCACCCGTGCCGAGCTGAATTTGATCTTGATCGAACAGCTTGGTCGTGCCGGTTATTCGTTGTCCGTTGACCAACGTGCCGTTAAAGCTTTTCAGATCCACGACGGCGAACTGCCCATCGACACTTCGAATCTCGGCATGACGCCGCGACACGACGGCGGCGGCCGCGTCAATCACAACTTCACCTTCGGGATCACGACCCAGATGAATTACTTCTTTGTCCAGAGCAAATCGTTTTAGCTGTGCAGAAGGATCGAGGAGTTCGAGATGCGCGGTTGACGAAGAGCGAGGTCGCGGTGGCGGAGGAGCCGGCGGCGTTGACTTTACCGCTGCCGACGCGTCATGCACAGTTGCCAGCTGATCGATCTGCGTTTGCTTTTGCTGAGGCGCGGCCGGCTTTGCGGCGATTGGGTCTTGTTCGATGCCGGTCACTCGGAGGATCGGACCTTCAGCGCCGAGTTGAACCCGCGATCCGACTCGAACTTCCACCGGCGCGGAAATTTTCTGACCATCTACATAAGTTCCGAAGCGCGAGCCGGCGTCGGCGACGATCCAACGCCCTTCGGTGAAACGAAATTCCGTGTGACGGCGCGAAACCATGGGCCACTTCTCTTGCGAGAAAAAGAAATGACAGACGGCCGGGTCGCGCCCAACCAGCACCACGTCGCTCGTGAACGCGCGCTCACCTTGCAGCTTTCCGCCGCGATCTTCTGAGAGAATGATCTTCATTTGAATGGAAATTTGGAGTGCGGCGGCTCGACGCCGCTTTGGATCGAGGAATCAAAAAGCTGCGTCAAGCCGCAGCACTCCAAAAAAAGCGCTTCGTTATTTTCCGAAACGAAACGAATCGAGCAGCATCGGCAACTCGCCTTTGACTCCAATGTCGTCGATCGACTCCAATTCGGGAGCCAGAGACGTAGCCAGCATCAAGAGAGTTACACCGGTGTCTCCGCCATTCGCCGGAGGCACGAAAATTACTCGGCCCCAAATTTTGATGTCGCCCTTAGCTGTGCCGCGCGACATCGCTTCAAAGCGAAACTCATAGGCGTCGTATGGACCGGCGTGCGTGGGTCCTTCCGAAACTTTCTGATATTCAGGAAAACCGGGCGCAAGTTTCTCGCTCAAGTTTTCGGCGAGATCGTGATACAGCGCGCGATCGGCTGCTACCGATCCAGTTCCTGAATAAGAAAACCAGCCGACGGCAAAATTCTCCTGCGTGAAATCGGGAGGAATGCGACGTTCGAATTTGGCAAAGTTGCTCGCGCCGGCAACGCCTGCAGTGGGATCTTTCACCCACGCGCTCGGGTAATAAAAAGAAAAGTCTACGTAATGCTCGAGCAGTTTTCCGTCGAGATTGTCTTTTGAATTGACGAACTGAACTGCATCGGCCGGTGGACTGTACGGCGGTGGTTCGGTGCTTGGCTTTGAAGCTTCGGAGGGCGTCGCAGTAGTTGGGACTGAGGGACGCGCAGGCTCTGTGACGTTTGGATTGATCACCCGGCGCGTCGCTTGACGCGGTTTGATAACAAGAAAATATCCGACCACGACAGCCGCACCGACAAAAATCACGAGCACGAGCGCCACCAAACCAAGAATCAGCGGCAGCTTCGATTTCTTTTTGGCCACGGGGGTGGGCAGCGGCTGACTTGTTTGCGCCTGGGGCGGAGGCAGCGGAGCCGAAGTCGCGATTGGCGCAGATGGCGTTGCTTGCGGCGGGGGCAATGGCGCAGATGAAGCGCTTTGGCCAGGCGGCGTCGCGGGTGGCGGTGTTGGCGGCGGCTGACTTGGAGGCGGACTTGGCCGTGACGACATTAATTCCGAGGTCAGACTGCTTGGCGGCGGGATCTGCTGGGTAGCCTGCCGATTCTCGAGGCTGCCGGTGTCACGCGTTTTCATCTGCTGCGTGCCATCATTGACACTGCTCACGACCGTCGCTTCTGGATCGAAGTCCGCCGGTTTCTGATCCCCGAGATCGCGCGTCGTCGGCTTCTGCACCGCGTCGCGCACGTTGGCTGAATCGAACTGCACGGTTTCATGCAGGCCTTCATCGATCGTGAATAAAAGGCCGCCGTCGTGTGTGCAGAACTTCTGCGTGTCGGTGGAATAAGTTCGATTACATTTAGGGCAACGTTTCATTTTTGTTTCTCAGTTTTATGAATTCAAACGCGATTCGATCACATCTTCGCGCGCGCCGCGGCAATTTTTGCCGGCAACTCAGCGTTCGCAGGATCGAGTTGTTGAGCGCGCTCGTAAGCTCGCAACGCGTCACGCGGACGGCCCGTGCTCATGTATGCATCGCCAACTCCGGTAAATCCGAACGTGCCCGCCAGGGGTTTTCGATCCGCGTCCGAAGCCAATGTCGCCGCCTGCTCATAAGCGCGGAAGGCGTCATCGAGCAAGCCCGCGCCGAGGTATGCGCGCGCCAGCACGTTACGCACGATAAAACTTTTCGGATTTACTTCCGCGGCCATTTTCAAAGTCGCGGCCGCTTCCGAGTATCTCTTATTGACTGAATACAAGCGGCCCATCAAAAAGAGCGCGCCGGGATTCCGCGAATCCAATTGCAGCGCGCGCTGCAGCACCGGCTCAGAGTCGCTCCAACGCTGCTCTGACTGCATCGCGTCCGCGATCAGCACAAGCGTGGGCGCGTCTTTCGCTTGATCGATTGCCGAACGATAGATTGGTTCAGCTTCGTTCCAACGCTTCAACCGTCGCAGCACGCCCGCAAGGTGCACCTGCGCGACGACAAAGTTCGGATCGAGCTCGGTCGCTTTCCGAAAAGCTGCTTCCGAGTCCGCATTGTAAATTCCGCGCGCCGTCAGCGCGACGCCGAGACGATCCCAGGCGATGGCGTTGGTCGCGGCCAGTTGAGTCGCGCGCCGAGCGAAGTACTCGGCATCCGCAAATCGTTTCGCATTGATTGCTCCCGTCTGTGGCTGGACGAGGACGAAACTGAGCGCCATCAAATTTTCAGCGTCGTTCGGCGTAATGTCGAACGCCGCGCGATATGACTTTTCCGCGTCGTCCCAACGCTGCTGATCGACAAAGACATTTCCGAGCGCATAATACGCGCGCGCGTCGCGCGGCTTCAGGCGCAAGGCCCCACGATAAGCAGCCTCAGCCGCCGCAAATTTTCGACCGTCGCGCGCGTCATTGCCGGAAGCAAGCGCGTCCTGGTATCTCGCTTCAATTTCAGCCGGACTGAGTCGTGGACGCGCAGGCCCTGAGCTATGCTTGGCTTCCGGATTCTTCGGCCGAAAGATGCCCGCACCGCCGCCTAACTCGCCGCCCGTCTCTTGCGCGAAAGCGCCGGCCGCCATCATGCCCAAACAGGCGATGAGCAAGGACGCTTTGAGCAATCCAATAGTAAAGCTGGAAAAGTTTTTCGAGGGTTTGTTCATGATTTCTAAGACCGTAACCGTCAATGATTTTTGCGGCGTGATAATACTCGGTGAGGTTTCGAGTCTCAAGTGTCACGCCCCACGCCGCTGATTTGGCTAAAGAAGATTTTAGGCGGGCCGGACCAGTCGAAAGCCCAAAACTGACACTCGCGTATTCCCCGAAACCCAGTCGCGGCGAGTGGCAGAAATCGGCTTGGGCTTTTGATCCGTCTCGTAGGATGCGCCGCGAATGATGTACCACTTCTGCTGCTCGCCTTCGACCTTCTGTTCGCTGCCGGGATAGTACGCGGCTTTCGTCGAGGTCCATTCGTACACGTTGCCGATCATGTCCATCACGCCCCAGCGCGTCTTGTCATTCGGCGTCGTCCCGACTGGCTTTGGATTCGACGACCCGGAGCTGCCGGTAATTGCGTTACCTTCAACCCAATTGTTGCCCCACGAATAGACGTTGTCCTGATCGCCGCCGCGCGCTGCGTATTCCCATTCTTCTTCGGTGGGCAGCCGATACTTCACGCCGTCCCGCTTTGATCGCCATTCGGCAAAGGCGTTCGCGTCGGCGATCGAGACAAACGTGACTGGGAAAAGCTCCTGCCCCGGAATCGGTCTGCCACCCACCCAATTCGAAGGGGCTTCGTGTCCGGTCTCTTTCACGAACTGAGCGTACTCAGCGTTGGTGACTTCAGTTTTGTCGATGACGAAAGGCTTGACGCTGACCGCGTGTACTGGCACTTCGGCGACGGTCGCGCCGTTGCGTCCCATCTGAAACGAGCCGCCGGGTATCTGCACAAACTCAGGATTGAAAGCAACCGGCGGCGGATTGTTTGGATTTTCTGGACCAGGATTGTTCGGGCCGGGGTTATTTGGACCAGCCGGAGTCGGCGCCGGCTTTGGCCTCAGCAGCAGGAAACCGCCGATGCCTCCACCGAGAAGGATCACGATCAAACCAATGACGAGAAACGGAACGATGCTGCGCTTCTGTGGAGCAACCGCCGGCTGGCCGCTGATGATCGTCGGATAACTATTCTCAGTTACGGTGGTCGCGCCGATCGGACGCGCTTGCGTGGCTTCCGGATCGACGATGGCTGTCGGCGCGGGCGGAAAACTGGCGGCGAGTTTGCTTAATTTTTCTTCAATCGCTTTCGTCTGCTGCGCAACTAATTCCTCGACGCGCTTGCGCTCTTCTTCGCGACGACGCTCTTCTTCGACACGTTTCGCTTCTTGCCGCTGCTCTTCCTCTTCGCGCAGACGTTGCGCTTCGCGCTCGCGCTCTTTTGCGGCCAACTTCTCAGCAGCGATTCGCTCTTCCTCTTCTTTTTTCTTGCGTTCGGCTTCCGCCGCGTCCTGCTGTCGCTTGGCCTCTTGCTCGCGGGCTAACTCTTCACGCGCGATGCGCAGCTTTGATTCGTCATCAGTCAGCGAAGTTCCACTGATCGTTCCTGCCAGAGGATCAGCGTTCGTGCGCGCGCCCACCGGCGGCAGCGTCACGGGCGCATTGATGACAGTTTTGAACGGATCGACGCGAGACTCGCCCGTTCGTTTCAACACCGCGCTGGCTGCGGTCATCGCTTCGCGCAATTCATCGAGGAACGCTTCGGCTGAAGCACTGCGGAACTCGGGTTCTTTCTCGAGCGCGTGCCGCACGACTGCTTCGATCTGCGGCGGCACCTCGACGCCGCGCGAAGCCAACGTCGGCACTTCTTCCGTCAGATGCTTTTTCATGATCGCCGGGATCGAATTGCCTTTGAACGGCACTTCGCCGCAAAGCATCTGGTAAAACATCACGCCGAGACTGTACACATCCGCGCGCGCGTCGGGTGGCTCGTCTGACCACTGCTCCGGCGCCATGTAAAAAGGCGAGCCCATCAAGCCAGTCGTTTGCGCCGCGACGAACGATCCGAGCAGCTCTCCTGATTTAATTTTCGCGAGACCGAAATCGAGAATCTTGACGGCTTCGGCGATGGGAAGACCGTTCTGAATCATCACGTTCAGCGGCTTCAGATCGCGATGGACGATGTTCTGCCGGTGCGCCGCCGCGATGCCCGCGCAGATCGGCTGCATCATTTCAAACGCGCGCACCGGACCCATCGTGCCTTCTTCGGACATCACCTCCTGCAGAGATCTTCCCTGCACGAATTCCATGACGAGGAAAGGCATCGTACCGCGCACCACGCCAAAATCTGTTACCGCAATAATGTTCTGATGGCGAATGGCCGCCGCGGCCAGAGCTTCCTGGCGAAAGCGCGTGACCAGATTGGGATCGTTGCCGACGAGATCGGGAAGAATGATCTTGATCGCGTGCTGGGTCTTCAGAAAGATATGGCGAGCTTTGTAGACGATGCCCATGCCACCCTGGCCCAGCCGTCGCTCTAACTCATAGCGGCCGTCGAGAATGGTTTCGCCCTGAATCGAGGCAGCCGTCGCTGCGCCGTCTTCAGGACAAAAGGCAACGTCGTCGGAAAAACAGACTCGACAGGTTGGGCACTCTTTCATTCAGTGGTTCTACTACTGTGTGATCCCGGGAAGACCAAGATGTTCGCTGAGGATTTTAGCGACTGATCCGCGGCCAGGCAAGCATAACTTATTTCACCACCACGTTAACCAACCGCTGCGGAACAACGATCACCTTCACAACTTTTTGGCCGTCGATAAAGCTCTGCACCTTTTCATCAGCCAGCGCCAGCGCGCGCAGCTCTTCTTCCGAGATGTCGGGCGTGACGATCACGCGCGAGCGCAGCTTGCCGTTGACCTGCACCGGAATTTCCAGCTCATCCTTCTTAGCGAGTTCTGGATCCGCTGCCGGCCACGGCGCATCTTTCAGCAAGCCGCCCTGGTGGCCCAGCCCTTCCCACATTTCTTCCGCCACGTGCGGAGCGAAAGGAGCCAGCATCACGACGAGCGATTCGATGGCTTCTCGTGCGGCAAACAAGTAAGAGTCAGAAGCCGACGGCGGATCGACATTGAATTCGCTGACCGCGTTGAGCAATTCCATCAATGCCGCGACGTTCGTGTTCAGATCGAGCTTGTCGAAATCTGCCGTGACTCGCGCAATGGTTTGATGTGTCTTGCGGCGCAGAGCCCGCGCAGCATCGCTGAATTCTTCGTTCGAGAGTTGCCCGCCGTTCGGCTTCGAATCGATCTCTCCACCGATAGACCATCGTCCAGACGCGCCGCAGAAATCTGACTGCGCCTTCGATTCCTGATTCGGACCAGCGCAACTCATTCTCGACCGGCGCCGCGAACAGAACGAACATGCGCGTCGCGTCTGCGCCAAACGCTTCAATCATCTCATCAGGATCGACGCCATTGCCGAGCGACTTCGACATCGCTCTGAATTCGTTCGTGCCTTCGACGCGGTTCGTGACCATGCCCTGCGTCAGAAGACGCTTCACTGGCTCGTTGAATTTCACCAGGCCCATGTCGCGCATAACCTTGTTCCAGAAGCGCGTGTAAATCAGGTGCATGACCGCGTGCGAGTCACCGCCGATGTACTGATCGACCGGCGTCCACTTTGCGGCGATCGCCGGATCGAATGGCATTGTCTCGTTGCGCGGATCGATGTAACGAAAGAAGTACCACGACGAATCGACGAACGTGTCCATCGTGTCCGTCTCGCGCGTCGCGGGCTTGCCGCACTTCGGACAGGGCGTGTTCACGAACTCAGGAACGCTCTTCAAAGGTGATTCGCCCGTGCCGGTGAACTGCGCGTTGTCAGGCAGCATCACCGGCAAGTCTTTTTCCGGCACCGCGACCATGCCGCAGTCGGGACAGTAGACAATCGGAATTGGCGCGCCCCAAAATCTCTGTCGCGAGATGCCCCAATCACGAATTCGATAAGTCACTGCCGGGCCCCCGAATTTCTTTTCGGCTGCGTAGTCAGCCATCTCGCGCGTCGCGTCCTGCGATAACTTGCCGCTCCACTCGCCGCTGTTCACCAGCACGCCGTATTCAGTGAACGCGTTCTTCATTTCGATCGACTGATCACCACCAGGAGCTTGATCAGCCGGCTCGTCTTGCTGACCATGAACGACCGGCGCGATCACCTGTCGAATCGGCAGAGTGTATTTCTGCGCGAACTCGAAATCGCGTTCATCGTGCGCGGGGACGCTCATCACCGCGCCAGCGCCGTAATCCATCAGCACATAATTCGCGACCCAAATCGGGAGCAGCTCGCCGTTAAAAGGATTCACCGCGAGCTGACCCGTATTGATGCCGAGCTTCTCTTCTTCTTCCGATTGATCCTCGGTTTTGATCGCGCGCGCAGCTTTGACTTGTGCGGCGAATTCTTTGACCTGATCTTTCAGAGTCGAATCTTCCAGAACCTTGTCCAGCACCGGATGTTCGGCCGCAACTACAACTGCAGTCGCGCCAAAGATCGTGTCGATGCGAGTCGTGAACACACGAATCTTTTCGTCGGCGTCTTTAACTTTGAAATCGATGTACGCGCCTTCACTGCGACCAACCCAATCGCGCTGGCGCTTCAAAACTTTTTCCGGCCAGCCGTCTTCTATCTCCTTGATGTCGGCGACAAGTTGCTCGGCGTACTGGGTCGTGCGCAAGTACCACTGCTCGATCTCTTTTTTTGTCACTGCCGTGCCGCACCGCCAACAGATGCCGCCGGACGACTGCTCGTTCGACAAGACGGTCTCTTCTTTCGGACACCAGTTCACCGCTGAGGTTTTCTTGTAAGCCAGACCTCGTTCCAGCATCTTCAGAAAGAACCACTGATCCCATTTGTAATAGTCGGGCCGATGCGCCGCAATCACTCGCGACCAGTCATAACTGATACCCAGTCGCCGCATCTGACCTTCCATGTGCGCGATATTCTTTTCGGTCCACTCGCGCGGTTGAATGCCGCGCTTGATCGCCGCCTGCTCTGCCGGCTGGCCAAAACTATCCCAGCCGATCGGATGCAGCACGTTGAATCCGCGCAAACGCTTGTACCAGGCCAGCGCGTCACCAATCGAGTAGTTGCGCACGTGGCCCATGTGCAGAAATCCGGACGGATACGGCAACATCTCCAACGCATAAAACTTCGGCCGCGGATCGTCTTCGCGGGCTTCGAATGCGCGCTCGTCAGCCCAGCGCTTCTGCCACTTCTCTTCTATTTTTTCGGGGAAATATTTCTCGTCCATACGCTTAACTCCTCTAAGTTACAAGCAATTAGCTGATTGCACAAAGCGACTTGTGCGATTCGGTTTTAGTTGTGACTGGAGTTCGCCGCTAACCAGAGCGCTATCAAGCGCAGCGCGGTAGCGGCAGCGTAAGGAGGAGTTTGCTCAGTGATGAAAACGCGGACCGTTGCATGATGGAGGCATTGTAAAGGAGTAAGGGCGCTACGTCCAGGGCGACTCTTTCTCAGTGTCTCAGTGGTTCTCCGTGTCTCGGTGGTGAAGCATGTTTGTCGACATTCACCACAGAGGCACGGAGAACTCACAGAGACACAGAGACTACTCCGTCACAAACGAGCGAAGGGCCTCAAGATTTTTCAGATCAGCCCGCGGATCGTCGTAAGGCGTTTCCAGAATGAAGGCGCAGTGCGTGAGCTTTGGATGCTGAGCAAAGCGTCTGAGCGCGTCGGCGCCGATGTGGCCTTCGCCGATGTGCCAGTGACGATCGACGCGCGAATTGTAAGGCGCACGCGAGTCGTTGAAATGAATCGCGCGCACATTCTTCAATCCAACCGTCTTCTTAATGATCGCAATGGTCGCTTCCAGGCCCTCCTCTTCGCGAATGTCATAGCCGGCCGTAAACGAATGCGCTGTATCAACGCAAACTCCGAGCGGAAGTTTCGGACATGCCTTCATAATCGCCCGCAAATGTTCGAAGCGATGGCCGATGCATTCGCCCTGGCCGGCGGTGTTCTCAAGCAGGATCTTCAACTTGCCGAAGCGCAAACCTTTGCAGGCGACTTGAAGGCTCAATGCGCAGACTTCCAGCGCGTCTTTTTCGGGACACCCGCGTGCGCTGCCGGGATGAACCACCAGGTAATCGACGCCCAGCGCAATCGCTCGCTCAACTTCTTCGCGAAACGATTCGATGGATTTGAGCAGCATGATCTCATCAGCTGCGGCGAGATTGATTAAGTAATTTGCGTGAATCAGAACCGGAGAAATTCTGGTTTGCTTGCGAACTTTGCGAAACAGAGCGACGGATTCTTCGCTGAGTGGCTTTGCTTTCCACCCACGCGGGTTACGAGAGAAGAGTTGCACCGCATCGCAACCAGTGTCTTTCGCGATGACGAGCGCCTCGTGCAAGCCATCTTTGATGGGAGCGTGGAACCCAATTTTTGGCAATTGTCTCATTGGCTCATCGGATCATTGGTTCATTGTCATTGCAAGATTTTACACATTGACCGCGCTGATACATTCGCTTCCAAAACTTTTGAGAGGACAGCAGCCAATGTACCAAGCCGAAGAGCTGAAACAAAGAACAAAGAAGTTCGCTATTCGCGTTATCAATCTGTTTCGATCTCTTCCTCGAAGTGAGGAAGCGAGAATCATAAGTAAACAAGTCTTGCGCTCAGGAACGTCCGTCGCCGCAAATTACAGAGCAGTTTGCCGGGCGCGGTCAAAAGCCGAATTTATTGCCAAGCTGGGCATCGTTGTTGAAGAAGCAGACGAAACGGTTTTTTGGTTTGAGTTGCTCATCGAAGCGGGAATCGTTCGAGAGCGGAGAATGCAAAACCTACTGACAGAAGCTAATGAGTTATTGGCAATCTTCGCTGCGTCACAATACACAGCAAAGCATCGGGGCCGTCGGGTTTGACCGCAATCTGTCGATCAGTGATGTACCGCATGCGGAAATGAATCAATGAACCGATGAATCAATGAACAACTTCCTCCATCACTCGCAGCATGTTGCCGCCCAGAATCTTGTCGATGTCACTTTCCGAATAGCCGCGCTTCAACAATTCTTTCGTTAAGTTGGGCAAGTCAGCCACCGATTTTAAATCAGCCGGCACCGCCTGGACGCCATCGAAATCAGATCCAACTCCGACATGATCGACGCCGACGAGCTTCACAATGTGATCGATATGATCGACGATGCGAGAAACGTAAACGGGCGGCAGTCGCTTCAAATACTCTTCCGCACGCACGCGATCGCGAGCCAGCTTTTTCTGCGCCGCCGTTCCCTTTTCTTCATCCGAAGCGCGCTGCACCAGCGGAGCAATCTCGGCATCCACTTTCTTTTTCTTTTCGCTCCAGCCAGGTTCGATGTGTTCGGGATAGAAAATCACGTTCACGACGCCGCCAGTTTTTGCGAGCGCGACGATCATGTCATCGGTGAGATTTCGCGCCACATTCGTAATCGCGCGACAAGCCGAATGGGTCGCCACCACCGGCTTCGTTGAAGTCTGCACCACGTCCCAAAATGTTTTGTCTGAAAGATGCGACACATCGACCATCATTCCCAAACGATTCATCTCGCGAACTACTTGCTTGCCGAAATCATTCAAGCCGCGCGTCTTCCCGACTTCATCGCCGGAAGATCCAGCCCAGCTCGTGCTGACGCTCCAGGCCGGCGACATGTAACGCACGCCCATGTCGTAGTAGCGCTTCACGTTTTCGATTCGTTCATCGATCGCATAGCCGCCCTCCAGGCCCATCAGCGCGGCGATCTTTCCGCTCGAAGCTGCGCGGCGGACATCATCGGCAGTCGTCGCGAATTGCCACGGGAAAG
>JADMIO011478730.1_pt1 | contig 14790 bp, 13 predicted proteins | sample 8958161 | NCBI WGS metagenome assembly JADMIO01 (sample SAMN16585339, study PRJNA669376) | soil metagenome | isolation source: Crop rotation soil | place: USA: Cullars Rotation, Alabama | collected 2011 | reverse complement strand
AGATTCGATAAAAGTGTCGAAAAGTGTCGAGCCACTAGCCGTGGCGGGCCTTGCGACCTTGCGGTCGAGTGGGAGTTCGACAAGTCCGCCAGAAGTGTCGAAAAGTGTCGAATTCTGTCGAATGGGGGGTGTAGGTGGTTTGGCCGCGACGGCCTCGTTTACGGCCTTCACAAGGCTGTCAGCTTGTTGATAAGACTTGAGTTCCAGGGCGAGTTCGCCGGCTTTGCGGAGGTAGTTCTCTTCCGCCTGGGTGTTGACTGGTGCCGGGAGGGTCCAGCCCGGTTTGGGGTAGACCGGGCGGGTGAGGACCAGGGTGATGGCTCGGAGCCGGACGGAGGCCGAGGTGGAGCGATCTTCGATGATGTAGCGGAGCTCGCGGAGGGCGATGGCGCTCAATTCGTGTAGCTCGTCCCGGAGTGTTTCGATGTACTCCTGGCGGGCGGTTTCCAATTCCTGTGAGAAGGCTGGGTCTTTGACCCAGTTGTGGATGGAGGAGCGGTGGACGCCGGCGATTTTCGCGGCGGCCGAGTGGGTGGCGCCGGAGGCCAGTGCCGTCAGTACGGCGGACTGGGCCGGGGAGATGGGTTGAGCCGACATAGGTCGATCCTTTCCGGGTGAAGGGCGCTGTCCGGATGGTTCCGGGCGCTATGCTTCACTCCGGTACCAGTGTCCACTGAGGGGTCTTGGATGTTGTTGTTTTCCGGTAGAAAAGTGGGGGCTGTGAAGGGCTGGAAATACTTGATGGGGTGGGATTTGAACACTATTTTCAAAAAAATGCGATCTCGTGTCACCGGGGTTTTTTGGGTGAGCGATTTTGGGCATATGGGCAGGCACGCACATGGATTTCGGATGCGCCGCCGTTCCCGCGGTGGGCCCGCTGGAAAGCGAACCCGCGGCCAGGATTGACCGCGCTAGTTCACTAATGAGAAATAGCGCAGGTCAGAGGCTCCAGTTTCTCTGACGGTGGCTAGGGTGCTGCATTTATCTCGGCCTCCAGGTTCTTCAACTCAGTCAGAATGTCCCGGAATTCAGGAGGCGTGCCGAACAGCATGACCTGCATCTCTTCGTAATCTTGTGCGAGGTCCTTCACCTGCGAAGGTGTTGTAGGGAGCAGCTTCAATGAGCCGGGGACCGCCAAGTCATAACGGGCCCAGGTGGATGGATAGAACCGGCGCTTAAACGCTACGACATCCTGCAAGAGCTTTGGACCGGCAAGGGCCGATCTCCTGACGCGACTCAGAGCGAGTTTGTAGAGATCGTAGTAGTGTCGCGAGCAGCGTTGGGGGATCGTGGTTTTCCGGTGGGCCTCCTGATGAAGAATTGTCGCTTTCTCCCAGAATGTCCGCTCAGCCGCGATTGCGACAACTTCACAGGACGGGTTTTCGAATACCTCGGGGACGACGTCGAAGGCGTAAGGCCTGATCGAGTGCGTGGCGGAGGGCACCCACGACGCAAGTGGGCCTATTTCGAGGCGGACTTCGGGGCGGATGTAGGTTTCGGCAAAAGCGGCAGGATAGCGGATATTGATGGTATGTGGATCATCCGGATCGATGGTGGCGGATAGTCCGGCGGTATCCTGCCGCAGAAGACCATCCAGTTCGGGACAAAGTGTTTTGGTGAGATATTCGGCCGCGAGACGGTTCATTTCTTTGTTGAACTGGTCCTGCTTCGTCCTTGAAGCGAAGTTTTGCAGCGGATCTCGTAGCCTGTCGCCGAAGCCGATCCGATTCCAGTCGAGGACAAGATCAATGTCTTCGGAAAAACGTTCGATCAGCCCGTGTGCCTTGGAGAGGGAAGTTCCGCCTTTGAAGACGAGGGATTCTCCAAGCCGCGATTTCTGGAAGAGAAACTTCAGCGAGACGCAGACCCAGAAGTCTTTTTCGATGATCGTTGGCCTGATCCCGAGCCGGGCCGCCGCTTCGGTGAATATGTCACGCCGATCCGCGGGCGGAAGGTGCGCCAGTTTATCCATCCGCACCGTCCTTGGCGATTTCCTGAATGGCGGCATAGACCCAGCCCGTAGCGGTCTTCGTGTCGAGGAGAATCCGCTGCCGGAGGGCGGAATCGAACTGCCTGCGGATGCGCGCGATGACTTCGGGGGTGATACGGCCTTCGCCGAATGCTTTCAGCGCTTGCACGACGAGGCGACTCTCCGGCAACTTGAAACCGGCTTCCTTGAGGGCCGTGTGCTCGAAGTGGAGCTTGGTGCGGCCGACGGAGTAGGAGCGGTTCGGCCCATCAGAAAGATAGACGGCGCGGGCGGGAACCTGCGTTGACAGCCCCAGCAGATTCTGGGCAGTGGCTCCGTTGGGCTGGATGCGCCAAGCGAATTTGCGGGCGAGCGCATGGGCGATCTGGTCGATATTCGGGCTGGTCTGTCCTCCCAGGGCCTTGCTTTGACGAGGGTAGTCGTAGATGCCGCGGATGACTCTTCGGATGACACCTTGACGCTCCCGGCGATGGAGGGCAGAATCGATTGTCGAGCGTGCTCCGAGATCGGCAAAATCCGCCTGGGAGAAGGCCCACCCCCTCCCATTGCCATAGACGCGGCTAAGTATCTTTTGTTCAATGGCTTGTTGCATGGTTGTGGGTTATACCCTGCAAGAAAAAATACCATATTTTTCTTGCAATGGCAGGTGTCTTCGGTGGGAGCGGGCTGGATGACCGGTTCGCGTGTCTAGGGAGTGGTGCGGTCTGGCGACGCGCGCGCAGCGGCGGGAGCTTGGACGAGTAGCTCGGCACCAGAGTTTCATGGACCTGGCGGTCGCTTGGGAAGAAGATGTTTACCGCACTCAATTCCGGGCAGCTTGAATGGCCGGTCTGTATTGAGGACCGAGTTGACCGCGCCGGTTTCACTAATCAGAGAGTAGACGAAGGTCCGAAGGCGTCTCAGTTATCCGATTCCTTGGCTCCCTTGATTCCCACTGGTCTATTGCCAAGGTTCGGTGCGAGCGGATGCTCCCGGCTTTCACCCTGATCGCCACCGGGTTCCCCGTGCTACGTCAAGGGAGAGGCTGTGACTGTCCGGACTCCGGTATCCTGTAAGGTCCCTCCACCCCGTCCCCCAGGCACCAGCAGTTTTGTTTGAATGTTGACATATTAATCTGAGGCGGATCAGGCTGACAAGGATTTTGACAAGGATTTTCACAAGGATTTTCAAGGCGCGGATTCCCAAACCAGGCGTGCGAAATAGCGGCTCGCTGCGATTGAGGCACCCGACAGAACCTCGCCGTAAAGCTGACGAAAAGCTGCAAAAGAGAGGTAGCGGTCGGCCTTCAGGTGAGCAAGCCAATGCGGCGACAGGCGGAATCGAAGAAGCGTGAACGCGTCTTGGAATCCGAAGTGGAAGACGTCGGGACCAATCGCGGCACAGGCGCCCAGGATCAAGGCGGCATAAGGTTTGCATGGAAATCGGGGCCAGCGGTCCACGAGATCAATGATTAGGAATCGGCCTCGTCGCGCCAGCACGGATTTGAACCGGGTGATCGCGCCGGCCACATCGGCGATGTGATGGAACGTGGTGTGGCTGACGATCGCGTCGAACTCGCCTTCGAGTTCCACTGTGGCTGCATCCGCCAAACGGTATTCGATATTCGCCGCGGAGCGTTTGGCGCGAGCCACAGCGAGCATCGGCTCCGAGATATCGATCGCCAGCACTGAGTCGAAGTGCTTCGAGAGTTCCTGCGCTAGCAGGCCGGTGCCGCAGCCGAGATCGAGAACTCGCCGGCGACGGCGCGGCAGATTCTCCAGAAAGAATTCGTGCTTACGTTCGATGGAGATGGCCCGGTCGTAACTTTCCGCGAGGTGATCAAAGGAGCGCGGGTCATACAAACCTCGAGGCATCTTAAATAGAGTAGCTTTGGTCGATAGCGCGCCGGGCCTGAAGCGACTTTTTGCTCAAGCCAAAATCATTATAAGCGGTCCTGGGCTCCGTCCATGAAGGACGAAGCCCGTGTGGGAGCCGGTTGGTCCTGCGACGCTGAGCTACTACTCGACCGCAAGGTCGCGGGGCCGCCACGCTAGTGGTGCTGTAAGCTGTTAACGTGGGATCGAGGATCTTCATTAGCTATCGCCGGGACGACAGTGCCACTGCAGTGGGACGTCTCGCTGATCGTCTGAGACCCTACTTCGGACGGGAAAACGTCTTCGTCGACATCGACACCCTCAAGCCTGGCGAAGTGTTCGGCGAGGTAATCGAGCGCACGCTGGTCAGCTGCGACTGCGTCTTGGTTGTTATCGGAAAACACTGGCTGAGCACTACGGACTCCAAGGGACGCCAGCGTCTGGATAATCCTGACGATTGGGTAAGATTGGAAGTCACTACCGCACTTCGCACAAAGATCCGCGTCATTCCGGTACTAGTGGAAGGCGCACGCCTGCCAACGCTGGACGAACTTTCGGAAGACATGGCGGATTTGGCTGGACTACATGCACACGAGGTGAGGAACTCCGACTTTCACCAGGACGTAGACAAGTTGATCGAGACACTGGCAGGCCGGGTCCTGTTCTTTCGACGATTCCGTCCGTTGATTGCAGCAGTGGCTGTCATAATGGTAGCAGCCTTCATGGCTTACGACTGGAACAGCACCACGCCGTCTGTCACAAAGCCGCTAGTAACTCCCATTGCCAAGGCGCCGAAGATCGAACCGGGGGACTCTGTCGAGCTTCACACGAGTTCTACCAACGCCAAATCAAACCTCATAGCTCCAGGGCCCAGTCCCCAAGTGCGCCCACTAATTGACAAACAGGCAGACGTTTATCACGGGCTAGAACTTAGTGTCGATCTGCCTCCAGGTGAGCATCCGTTGAGGTCTCTTTTCTTAGTTAAGAATCGAGGACATTGGGACATTGGAAAGCACAGCATCTCGTGTGAACAAAACCTCTTGGTTTCGACATCTCACACCGTAGTGAACGGAGGTGGCGAGGTGCATGTTTCTGAATCTCCTCTCTTGGCGGGTGGTGGAACCCAATCAGATCCCTGCTTGTTAGTATCAACGGCCCCACCTAACTCGATTCCTATTTGTTATGATGTGACGCTAAGTTTCAGCTACGCACTCGTAGATGATCCTCTGACGCAAAAGAAAAAGGAAACTAGATTTTTGGGTTTCGCTACAACTAACTACTTTCGTTGGAGCGAACAACCCGTGGGCCAACAGGCCAGCTATTGCGATAGCGCTCTGAAACAGCGTGACGAAGCCCATAAGAATGAAGAAAGATCAGAACACTGACACGAGACCAGACCGTGACTAAGTTTCGAGATGCGATCGGAGGCACACACGGCACGAAATTGTCTTGAGTAGATCAACAACTAGGGGAATAACAGGAAACATTCAAACGGTTCCCACTAGCAATCTAGCCTTTTCAGGGTGAAAGCTCAGCATCAGAATCAACCTGCTAAGTGCACCAAATCAATTGGTCCAAAGGTGGCTCTCAGCCCTAATCCTTTGACAGGGGTAGGCTTTTCACGCGCACGGCTTTCAGCCCGCGCTTGACTATCCTTCGACTTCTCTTTTCCAGCACTCGCCGGCGCGGAATCGCCCTCTCGCCGAAAGACCGAGTAGCCCAGTGGCGAATCTAACCTATTGCTCGACCGCAAGGTCGCGAGGTCCCCACGATAGTGGTGCTGTAAGCTGTTAACGTGGGATCCCGCAAAGCGAGCTTGCGCAGACCGGCACCTGGTGGCGCGGTGGTGGATGACGATGGAGCGCTCTACCTCGCCAGGCTGAAAGAACATTCGCCCTCCCACTTGCGATCCTTAAGCGCCTACGTAAACCCCTAGTTTCCACTCGCGATCTGGCATACATCATGGAAGTCCTTAGCACATGGGTGTTCGAGTTGAGTCAATCGGTGGCCCGATCTATATGGATAAAATGGTGTGGAGGTCTAGGAAAACTCCTGGAGATTAGGCGGCCAGAACCTCCCGAACTTCGCCGGCCGCCTCATGCAAGGCAGACCCTCCGGATACATCTCAGTTCGATTCACCAGTCAATCCAGTCAGAATCATAAGCTTGCCGTGCTAAAATGTGCGTGCCTGAGGGGAAACCGCATGGATGACTTGCGCAAGTGCTTCGTTGCTTACCCGTCGAGTCCGACCGCTCGCGCCGAAACAGTCGAAAATGCCATAGGCCTGATCGAACAGAGTGGAGTTGTCGAAATCAAAGGATGGAAAAGCCTTCACCCGGGTGGTCGACCGATAATCACGAGAGTTCTTGAAGAGATTCGCAATTGTGATTGTTTTATCGCCGATCTCACTGACCTAAACCCCAATGTGCTCTTCGAGTTGGGGTATGCAATCGCACATCGCAAAAGAGTTTGGCTTCTGCTTGATGTATCAATGGAGCGAACTAAATTAGAGTTTGGGCGTTTCCAGATCTTCTCTACCGTCGGCTATAACGGGGGTGCGAATAGTGAAGACATTGTTAAAGGCTTCTTTCAGGATCAGCCCTATCTGGATGGGACGAACCTTTTTGACGACTTGCTGGATGCCGGGCAGAAACCCTCTCGTCCGACGCTTGTTTACCTAAAAGCGCAAGTTGCTTCTGAGGCATCCAATCGTCTGGCCAGAATTGTATCAACCGCTGAGATCGCTTCGATCACTGACGATCCGAATGAGATCCCCAATCAGCCGCTTGGCTGGTACATCAATAGGATTCACTCATCCTTCGCAGTCGTGTGTCATCTCGTCTCATCTGAGATTGCAAATTGGCAGGCTGCCAATGCGAAGCAGGCATTTGGTGCGGGTCTGGCTCATGGGCTTGGTAAATCTCTGTTAATGCTCGCGCACCGCCCGTACGAAACTCCGCTTGATTATCGCGATTTGTTGCGGGCTCACGAGACTGCCGCGCAGGCGGAAACCGCGTTCGCAGAGTGGTTTTCCCCGCTTATCGAGTCCATTCGTAGGCAAGAAAAAGTCGCAGAGGCCTATCATGACCGCGTCGCCGCCCGCACGGTCTTGGAACAGATTAACTTGGGAGAATGGATCGCCGAGTATGAATCGGAGGCGGTCAGCGAGTACTTCATTCCCACTGCAACCTATAATGAAGCTCTCCGAGCAAGCCATTCAATATTCATCGGGAGAAAAGGGACCGGGAAAAGCGCGACGTTCTTCAAACTGCATGACGAATTGAATAAGGACACTCGCAATCACGTTTGTTTGATCAAACCCATTGCGTACGAGTTGGAAGGCATTGTTCAGTTGTTAGGCAAGACCCTCGAGTCTTCAGAAAAAGGCTATTTGATCGAGGCCCTTTGGAAGTTCCTAATCTCCACAGAACTAGCGAAGAGCCTGTACACTAAAATCAATTCAAGAGCGCTATATTACGGCCGAACGGGGGATGAACGGACACTCGTCGAATTCGTGGAAATCAATGCATCCTGGATCATGCCGGAGTTTTCCCTCCGTCTTGAGAGTGCCATCGAGAGACTCCTGGAAGTGCCTCAAGGAACGAGCCTCGAAAATCACAGAAATAGCATTAGTGAGCGCCTCCACGGCGACATGCTGCCGAAACTCAAGAACGTTATTGGCAATTTAATTAGCACCCGCACTAGTCGGGTGATTGTTCTAATAGATAATCTTGATAAGGCTTGGGACCAAACTCAAGATCTCAGTCTAGTTAGTGAGCTTCTGTTTGGATTGCTCAGTGTGAGTGGACGCATTGCGACCGATTTTGATCGGGATCCGACTTTTCGTGGAGCAATTAACTTCTCACTTATACTTTTTCTACGAAGTGACATTTACGCGATGATCATCCGTTACGCTCATGAGAGAGACAAGATCCCGGTTCGCCGCATGTCATGGGACGATCCCGCAATTCTCCTCGCCGTCTTGGAGGAGCGCTTCATGAAGTCAAAACTCGATCTCGGATCTCCGGAGGAAGCGTGGCAGCGTTTCTTCACAGCGTCGGTTGGCGCAAGGCCTGTCAGGCAATATTTGAAGGATACGGTGTTACCGCGGCCGCGTGATCTCCTTTATCTCGTAAAAACCGCCTTGCAAAATGCAATCAATCGAAGTCATGGCCGGATCGAAGAAGAGGATCTGCTCGATGCGGAAGTACAATACTCGCACTTCGCACTCAACTCCCTGATGGCGGAGAATGCCGGCCAAATTGAGAAGATCGAAAAACTCCTCGCCCAGTTTGCGCTCTCGCCAGAGATCATTAACGACCTTGACCTCCTGGAGTACATCGAGCGCGCGGATGTGAAAGAACGCCCGAGCGATGTAGTTGATTTTCTATGCGAATTAGCCTTCTTAGGTATGGAGGTGGAGAGAGATCGGTTCGAATTCCTTTTTGACGAGAATACCAAAGAGAAACTCTACGCGATGGCGAACCGAAGCGCCGCACAAAATCCATCAGGCTTGAAGCGATATCGCATCAACAGGGCCTATCATAAATATCTCGAGGTCCGGCCGGGTGGCCCTTCGCCCCAGCAGGAAACGATGGCGCTCTAAGAAGGGACTGGGACGCCATGAGAGCCTGGCGGGGATCGATTTTGGCAAGCGCAAAATCGATAAATTACGGCAATATTGCGGCGCTTGGTCCGCTAGCCCCCCTCGACGGTAGGGATGGTCGACTGGACCGTTCTTGCGCGCCCGTGTTCGCTCACTTCTTCGTAGAACTGAAGTAGATCCCTGAAGTGCTCCGAAGAACACAGTCTTTCCAATTCAATCACGCGGTTCTCGAGGCTACGTGTGTCGAACGGAAGACGAGTGTTGAGACGGTCCATGTGATCAGCCAGGCCCCTACGTCGTTCGAGAAATATCAAGTAAGAAACTAACACATAGAGGCCCAGCATACAGAGTGCAAGAATCGAGGCGCCAAAGGGCGTAAGGGCGGACAGGGCGCTGTCAACAACGCGCCACGAACGCCCGGTCAATGGTGTTAGCAGAGTGGGTTGGCCGATCCACAGGACCCCCACCCAAAAGACTATCGTCCAAAAGAATTCCAGAATAAAGCGACCTGGGTAGAACTCGATCTCGCTCGGAGTCGCGCCCGTATCGGTTGGATAGAGAGCGTCTTTTGTGATTCTGAACCCGTCAGGATAGAACCCACTTGCGAGACGCAAGTATTCCCGGAGAGCATCAGCCTTTTGACCCGTAAGAGTCGCGTAGAGAATCATTCCAGCGAAGACAGTCGTAGCTCGAGTGAGCATTGGAATCCAGAAGATAAAACCAATAATGGCCCAGACTACTAGGGCCACCAAGAAGATTAAAAACGTGACCACCTTGATTGTAAATTCCATGCGCTCTTTCAATCCCCCGCGCTGGCTTTGACCGTCAGCTGTCTGGAACTACAGGAACACAGTGTGTACGGCGTCCGATCTAGGACTTTATCATAATCAATCCACAATCTAAAACTAATACGGACGTGCGCGACTCAGCTCGTTCCAGAAGCCCTACAGACAATGGTCGAATTTGACCGTTGAGTGCCCGTCGCCGCAAGGGTTTCGGTCTCGCGGGGCATGGCTTTGCTGTGACACCCGGTCGTGGGCCGGAAATCAATTGGCGTGTCCCCGGAAATGAGGCGAAAGCAGATTAAGGACCACGTTTGGGACCCTGCACGACTCCGGTCCACGGGAAACCAACGGTTTGGTGGGCGTCCCTCGTGTCCCGGCACCGTGCGGCCGAAGACGAAGAGCCAGTGGACGAAGCCGAACTACTACTCGACCGCAAGGTCGCGAGGCCGCCACGCTAGTGGTGCTGTAAGCTGTTAACGTGGGATCCCCCAAAGCGAACATGCGCCGGCCGGCGCCTGGCGGGTCGGTGCTTTTGTTGCGCCAGTTGGGCGTGGTCAGTGCGTCTGCGCTGGTGGTGTCCAATATGGTCGGGACGGGGATTTTTGGGACTACCGGATTTTTGGCTGGGGATCTGGGTAGTCCTGGGCTCATTTTGATCATTTGGGTGGTTGGGGCGATTTGTGCCTTGGCTGGGGCGTTCTGCTATTCCGAGTTGGGGATCAATTTCCCGAGCTCCGGCGGTGAGTATGTTTACCTCACACGGGCTTATGGGCCTACCTGGGGATTCATGACGGGGTGGGTTTCTTTCTTTGCGGGATTTTCTGCTCCGATTGCTTTTACGGCGCTGGTTTTTTCGGATTACCTGGGGTACTTCTGGCCTGCGCTGAAGCAGGCTAATGCGCCCTATACGCTGGGCTCCGGATACTTCGCGATTAAACTTGGCGGGGCTCAGTTGTGCGCTTCGGCGGTGATTTTGATCCTGACCATCGTGAATCTGTTTGGAATCAAGCCTGTCGCGCAGTTTCAGAATGCGCTTACCGCTACGAAGCTTTGCGTGGTGGGCGGGTTCGTGCTGCTTGGGCTACTTTCGGGAACCGGGGACTGGCACAATTTCTCGGAGCCGGCCGTGCGCACGTCGACGTTTCCGCTGGAGGCGCAATTTGCGATCAGCCTGTTCTTCATTTACGTGAGCTATAGCGGGTGGAACGCCGCCACGTATGTGGCTGAGGAGATCGAGCGGCCTGTCAGCACGCTGCCGCGGGCGCTGGCGCTGGGAACGCTGCTGGTGGCCGTCCTCTACCTTTTATTGAATGTCACGTTTATTTACGCGGTGCCGCTGGAGCAGATGAAGGGCGAGATCGCGATCGGCGCACTGGCGGCGCGCGCCCTGTTTGGACCGGCGGTGGCGGGTGTGTTTGCGGCGCTGATGGCGCTGTCGCTGGTGGCCACGATCAACGCCGAGGTTACCGTGGGCCCGCGGGTCTATTATGCGATGGCCAAGAATGGAGCCTTTTTTCCGTCGGCGGCAATGGTCCATCCGCGGTGGCACACGCCGGTGTTCGCGATTCTGTGCCAGGGCGGGGTGGCCATCCTGATGACAGCGACGCCGTTCCCGGACCTGGTGCTGTATGTCGGCTTCATGCTCAACTTCTTCGCGACCATGTCGGTTGCTTCGCTGTTCCAGTTCCGGCGGCGTCCGGGCTGGATCAAGGTGCGTGCGGTGAGTTTCGCGTACCCGCTGGTGCCGCTGACCTTCATCATTGTGGGAACCTGGATGACCATCTTCGGCCTGACGCTGCAGCCGAAGATCTCGATTGCGGCGCTGCTGACGGTGGTGACGGGGGCATTGGTGTATCACTTTCGAATCAAGGAGCGACACAGTTGAGCGATCCGGTCATTTTAGATGGCAAGCGGGTGCGGGACGAAATTCTCGCCGAGCTCCGGCCGCGAGTGGATTCCCTGCGCAGCCACGAGCGTCCGCCCGGGCTGGCGGTGGTGCTAGTGGGGCACAATCCGGCGTCGGAGATCTACGTCCGGAACAAGGTGAAGGCGTGCCAGGACCTGGGCATCACGAGCGAAAAGGTGACGCCCGCGGAGAGTGTCACGACGCGGGAACTGCTCGAGGTGGTGACTTCGCTCAACAACCGGCCGGACATCGACGGCATCCTGGTGCAGATGCCGTTGCCGCCGCAAGTGGATGCGAAACGGATTCTGGTGGCGGTGGCGCCGCGCAAGGACGTGGATGGATTTCATCCGTGCAATGTCGGCGCGATGGTGAGCGGCAATCCTGGGCCGCGGCCGTGCACGCCGGCGGGAATCATGGAACTGCTACGGCGGTACAAGATCGACGTCGCGGGGAAAAAGGCAGTGGTGGTGGGCCGGAGCGACATCGTGGGCAAGCCGATGGCGATGCTGCTGCTGCATGCGCATGCCACCGTGACGATTTGCCACTCGAAGACTGCGGACCTGGCAGGGGAATGCCGGCAGGCGGACATTCTGGTGGCGGCGATCGGGAAGGCCGGGCTGATTCGGGGGGATTTTATCCGCCCGGGAGCCACGGTGATCGATGTCGGAATGAACCGGCTCGGGAGCAGGGAGGAAGTGGAAGCGCTTTTTCCCGGCGATGCCGCGCGGATGGCCGATTTCGAGAAGAAGGGCAGCATCCTGCTGGGCGACGTGCACCCGTCGGAAGTGGGTCACGCCGGGGCGTTTACGCCGGTGCCTGGGGGAGTGGGTCCGCTGACGATTGCCATCCTGATGGCGAACACGGTGGCCGCGGCGGAACGGCACTTCGGGATGCCGTCGTAAAAGGAGAAATGTGCTCCGCGTCGGGCTGACTGGAGGGCTGGCATCGGGGAAGAGCTTTATCGGCGCGACGCTCGCGTCGCTGGGCTGCCACCTGATCCGCGCCGATGACCTGGGACACCAGGCGCTGGCACCCGGCGGCGGCGCCTATGCCCCCGTGCTGGCGGAATTCGGCGAGGGTATTCTGAAAGAGGACCGGACAATCGACCGGCGCGCTTTGGGCGCGATGGTGTTCGAGGATCCGGAGAAACTGGCTGCACTCAACCGGCTTGTCCATCCGGAGGTGTTTCGCCGGCAGGAAGAACTGGTTGAGGAGTACCGGAAGGCCGACCCAGATGGGATTATTGTGGTGGAAGCGGCGATCATGATCGAGACCGGCAGTTACCGCCGGAACCAGAAACTGATTGTCGCCGTATGCAGTCATGAGCAGCAGATTGAGCGCGCGATGAAGCGCGACCACCTGAGCCGCGAGGAAGTCGAGATGCGGATTGCCAGGCAGATGCCGCTGGCCGAGAAGATCCGGTTGGCGGACTATGTCATCGACACCTCGCATGAGAAAGCGGATTCGATCCGCCAGACCGAGGAAGTGTATCGGGATTTGCGGAAAGTGGTTTCGTCAATCCAGGAGTGAGCATGAGGTTTCGGACGATATTGCTGGCGGTACTAATGGCCGCCGGGTTTGTGTATTTGACGTCGCGCTCGGCGCTGTTGCCGACCCGTTTCGGGCGCGGTGGCGAGCAGGCCGCGCCGCTGTGGTCAGGCCCGGACGTCGCCCATTCGGCGGGTTTGAGCACAGACGAGGTCAACAACATCGATATTTACAAGACGGCACACAATGCCGTGGTGAACATCACCACCACAAACTACAAAAGGGATTGGTTTGTGGGCGTGTACCCGGTGAAGGAATCGGGCTCGGGCTTTCTGGTGAATGAAGAAGGCCTCATTTTGACCAACAACCATGTGGTGTCGGGCAATGCGAAGCCGCAGGTGACCATGGCCGACCAGTCGCGCTATGACGCCATAATTCTGGAGCGCGATCCGGGGAACGACCTGGCGCTGGTGAAGATCACGCCGCGCAAGAAGATCACGCCGCTGCGGATGGGCGATTCCGAGCCGCTGCAGGTTGGGCAAAAGGTGCTCGCGATTGGAAATCCTTTTGGCCTGGCGGGAACGCTGACCACGGGCATCATCAGTTCGATGGGGCGCGACATCCAGGACGAATCGGGCAAGCTGCTGGAAGGGATGGTGCAGACCGACGCGGCGATCAACCCCGGCAACTCGGGCGGGCCTTTGCTCGACTCGCAGGGGAACGTGATCGGGGTGAACACGGCGATCTACGGACCCGGCGGAAATATCGGGATCGGGTTCGCGATGCCGATCAACCGGGCGAAGTTCCTGATGGACAGCTATCAGAACGCGCTGCGATACGGGCGGCCGAGCCTGGGGGTGACTGGAGTTTACATCGCGGGTGACCTGGCCCAGGCATTGGAATTGCCGTCGGAAGGCGGAATGCTGATCTACGAGGTAACACCGGGGACCGGCGCAGCGTCTGCAGGTTTACGTGGTGCTCGGCGATGGGGCTATATCGGGCTGCAGGAGATCGGGATTGGCGGAGACCTGGTGATGTCGATTGACGGCAAGGCCATCGACCGTCCGGACGTGATCCGCAGCGTCGTGAGCCGGAAGAAACCGGGCGACACTGTGGAGCTGAGCATTTTCCGCGAAGGGAAACGCAGCAAGCTGACCGTCAAACTGGCGACCGCCAAACAGGACGCCCTTTGACCTCCGGACGCCCGGCACGAAGCTCTGCGTGCCGAGTGCGTCTGCTCACTTGGTTCGTTGTGACGGCGGGGCTGGCGGCGGCACAGCCGGCGGCGAACAACATTCGCGTCGAGACGTACCGTTCTCCGGTGGATGGGACTGACCAGCCTTACGCGATTTACGTTCCGAAGAACCTGGATTTGAACCGGCTTTACCCGCTGGTGGTGAGCCTGCATGGCGAGGGCACCAATCACGTGTTGAGCCTGCAGCGCGTGCTGGGGCGTCCGAGTGTGCAGAATATCGTGGGCGTCCGGGTGAGCCAGACCGCGGCGACTCTCGACTTCATCGTGGTGGCGCCACTGGCGCGAGGCACCATCGGGTATCAGGGCATGGGCGAGCGGGAAGTATACGCGGCGCTCGCCGAGGTGGAACGGCGATACCCCATCGATACGGACCGCGTGTACCTGACTGGAGAATCGATGGGCGGCGGCGGAGCGCTGTGGCTCGGATTGACGCGACCGGACGTGTGGGCGGCGATCGCTCCGGTTTGCGCCGATGCTCCGGGGGGAACCAAGGACCTGGCTCCGAATGCGCTGACGCTCCCGGTGCGGCTGTTCCACGGCGAGCTGGATCCGCTGATCCCGGTGGCGCGGTCGCGGGAATGGCAGAAACTGCTGCTGAGTTTGGACACGCCGGTCGACTACATGGAGTACGCGCAGGCGCGGCACAATGCGGGGGACTTTGCTTATAGGAACACGTCGCTGCTGGACTGGTTCGCGGGGCGGGCTCGGAATGGGATGCCGGAGCGGGTTCGCTATGTCACGCGGGACTACGAGCATCGGAAGGCGTACTGGGTGGAGATCGACGGACTGACGCCGGGGACGCTGACCAGCATCGATGCGCGATTCACGGCGGCGAACCGGATCGCGGTGGTGACCAATGGCGTGGATGGATTCACGCTGCGGGTGAATGGCCATCCGTTGTTGCGGG
>JADMIO010634642.1_pt1 | contig 14790 bp, 8 predicted proteins | sample 8958161 | NCBI WGS metagenome assembly JADMIO01 (sample SAMN16585339, study PRJNA669376) | soil metagenome | isolation source: Crop rotation soil | place: USA: Cullars Rotation, Alabama | collected 2011 | reverse complement strand
TGCTTCTCCGTGGCAAAGCTGTCCGCGCGAATTGATGAGCATCACCGCGGAGCCTTTGATGGGTTTGCCGATCGGAATCGAAGGCCGTTCCACGTCTTCAGCTTTCACTTCGTAAGCAACCTTCAAGACCGTCGTTTCCGTTGGACCATAGACGTTCAGCAGCTTGATGCGCTCGCCGAAGATGTCCATCCAGCGTTTCACGTCCGCGGGATACAAAGCCTCGCCGGCCAAAACCACGGACTTCATCGCCTCGAAGTAGCGGCTGTCGAGATTTTCATTCAGCAAAGCGCGGAAGACTGACGGCACGCAGTGCAGCACTTCAACTTGCTCGATGTCCAACCAGTCAGCGAGATGCGTCGCGCTTAGAATAAGACTGCGATTCTCAGGCGCGCATACGGTCCCGCCGGAGCACAGTGGCACAAACGCGTCTTTCAGAAATCCATCAAACGCCGGCGACGCGAGCTGGCTCACGCGTGTGCCTGGTCCAGCGCCAACAGCAGCGATCTCCCAACGCATGTAGTGGTCGATTCCTTTGAGCCTGCCGAGAATTGCTTTTGGTTTTCCAGTCGAACCGGAAGTGAAGTAGATCGAGCAGGGCGCATCCTCGTCACTTGCCACATTGGGATGCTCGTTGCGTTGATAACTCGCGTAATCGTCGTCATCAAAACAAACGGTTTTCTGGCTTGCTCCGGTCTGCAACTGGTCCAGCTTGTCGAGATACTTCGTTTCGGTCACGAAGTACTGCGGCTCGACCTGTTCGTTCATCGCTCGCAACCGTCCATCAGGAAACGTCGGATCGAATGGCACGAACACGGCTCCTGCTTTCAGTACTCCGAGAATCGCAGTGATGATTCGCGCCGGATCGCTAGTCAGCAAACCGACGATCACGCCTTTTCCCGCGCCGTGTTCGAGCAGGAAATTCGCGAGCCTGTTCGACTCCGTTTCGAGCTCCGCATAAGTCATGCGGCGGCCACCGCGTTCGATCGCGGCGCGCGGCCCAAACTCCGCGGCCGTGCGGCTGAATAGCTCTTGTACGCTCTCGAAACTCATATCCGTCCGTCAGGATCAGCCACAGCCGTTTCCAACAACCTGAGATAAGTCTTCACCATCTCGGTCATTGTCTCGTCGTCGTATAAATCCGTGTCGTACTCGAGCAAGCCCACGATCTTGTCTTTGACTTCAGAGAGCATCACCGATAACTCGAACTTCGGCTCCTGCTGGTGTACGCGGTACCAATCCCACTCCAGCCCTTTCATTTCGAGCTTCTCGCGTTCTTCACGCTCAAACTGAAACCAGACGTCGAACAGCCGGTCTCTTTCTTCGCCGCGCTTGGCGAGATCTTCACGCAGCAGTTCCGGCGTCAACTGGTTGCTGTAGGCGCCAAGGCAAACTTCTCTGACTCGCTGCATCACGTCGCGAAAACTCTCGGCCGCGCCAAGATTCACGCGCAGCACCAATGTATTCGCGAGAATCCCAATCACCTTCTCTGCTTCGGGCCGTTCGCGATTCGCGTAGGTTGCGCCGACCACGATGTCTTCATCGCCGCTATAGCGATTGAGCAACAACACAAACCCGGACAAGAGCGTCATGAGCAACGTCGAGCCTTCGCGGCGGGTCAATTCTTTGAGGCTCTCAGTCAGTTCCGGCGACAAAGTGATCTCTTGTCGTGCGCCGGTGAAAGCCTGGATGCGTTTACGCGTCTGACGCTGCGGCAAACTCATTCGCTGAATGCCCGTGAGTTGCTGGCGCCAGTAAGCCAAACGTGTTTCCAGTTCTTCGCCCTGCAACCAACGCCGCTGCCACGCTGCATAATCGACGTACTGCACCGTCAATTCTGCAAGCGGTGATGGCCGCCCGTCGCTCATGGCCGCGAAGATCTGACTCAACTCCGCAATCAGCACTTCGAACGACTGGCCATCGGCGATGATGTGGTGCATCGTGCAGATGATGATGTGCTCCTGCTCGGCCACGCACATCAACGTGGGCCGCACTAACGGTCCTTTGGCGAGATCGAAGCGGCGCAATGTCTCTTCCTGCGCCAAGCGCAGTGCCTGACGTTCAGCCTCGTCTTTTGATAACCGGCTGAGATCCACGATTGGCAGGTGAAATTCAGTGGGCTCCTGAATGATCTGCAACGGCCGATCTTCGATCGCTGGAAAAACAGTGCGCAGACTTTCGTGACGGCGGATGATCTCGCTGAAGGTCTGTTCGAGCGCCTCGCGGTTCAACCGTCCTTTTAATCTGACTCCCAATGGAATGTGGAAGGAAGCACTGCCGCCGGCGAGGTGTTCGAAAAACCACATCCGCTGCTGTGCGTACGAGAGCGGAAGTTCACCTTCGCGTGAGACTTGCTCGATCGCGGTTAACTCCGGCTGCGCTCCTTCACTGAGGCGCTTGTTAATCAGTTCGGCAAACTCAACGACCGTCGGCGCTTCGAAAAGACTGCGAATCGGCAGCTCCACCTTCAGAATGTCGCGCACTCGCAGGATCGCGTGTGTGACGAGCAGCGAGTGACCGCCGAGAGTGAAGAAGTTGTCGTCGCGGCGAACAGCGGGCAGCTTCAACACTTCAGACCAGATGCCCGCGACAATCTCTTCAACGGGACCACGCGGAGCGGCATCGCCGATCTCGCGCTCGGCCCGAATCGTTCCCAGCTCAGGTAACGCCTTGCGATCGATCTTCCCATTCAACGTGCGCGGCAAACGCTCCATCTGCACGAACGCCGAAGGCAGCATCTCTTCCGGCAGGTGGTCCAACAGGTACGCTCTTAACGATTCCGGACCCACGCCGTTTGTCATCGTGACGTAAGCCACCAAAATTTTATTGCCCTCACCATCTTCACGGTCGATAACTGCGACCTCGCCCACGGACGTGTTCGCGCGCAACAGGTTCTCGATCTCACCCAACTCGATCCTTACGCCGCGAATCTTCACCTGCGCGTCGCGCCGGCCGAGTATCTCGAAATTACCGTCCGGAAGGAGCCGGCCGTAGTCGCCTGTCTTGTAAATAATGTCGGCAGGATCGCTATTGAAGGGGTTTTGGATAAAGACTTGTTTCGTCAGTTCCGGTTCGCCGTAATAACCATGCGAGCGGTACGGCGTCCTCACATAGATCTCGCCGACATCGCCGACGCTACAAGGTTGGCCCTGCTGATCGATCACCATCATCGCGGCGCCGCGGATCGGCTTGCCGATTGGAACCGAGGACTTCGCGGCGTCTGCGGGTTCGACAGGGTGCCAACTCTTGAGGATAGTAGTTTCGGTTGCACCGTAGGTGTTGAGTAACTTGATCCGTTCGCCGAATACTTCCATCCAGCGCTTCACGTCGGCCGGATACAAGTGTTCACCAGCGAGGACCACGTACTGCAACGCTTCGAAGTAGCGATCGTTGAGTCCGTGATTGATGAGCGACCGGAACACCGACGGCACTAAATGCAGCACTTCGATCTGTTCGACGTCGATCCAATCGATCAATCGACCGGGGTCGAGCAGGATATCGCGGCTTTCAGGCGCGCAAACTAACCCGCCCGAGCACAAAGGGACAAAGGCATCCTTCAGAAACCCGTCAAATGAAGGAGAAGCCAATTGACTCACCCGTGTGCCCGGACGGGCGCCTACCGTTTCGATCTCCCACCTGATGAAATGGTCGATGCCGTTAAGGCGTCCGAGGATCGCCTTTGGTTTACCGGTCGAACCTGAGGTGAAGTAGATCGAGCAGGGCGCATTTGGATTTGATGGAATTATTGCTGGCGTGAATCCGTTCGTCGCGGGTAGGTTATCGATCAGGATTATCTCGGGAGCAGAGTCAAACGTGCTGAGCACTCGCTGCAAGCGTTCCTGGAATCGTGAATGAGTGATGCACAACTTCGGTGTCGTACGTTCAAACATCGCTTCCAATCGTTTCGCGGGAAACGATGGATCGAGTGCGCAAAACACGCTGCCGGTTTTTAGCGTTGCCAGTATCGACGAGATCACGCCGATCGGATCGCTGAGAAAGATTGCGACGATCGAATTCTCGCCGGCGCCACGTTGGGCCAGCAAGTGCGACAGCCGTTGCGCGTCCGTTTGCAGTTCACCATACGTGACCCGCCGCACTCCGTTGTCGATCGCCGTCGAACCGGCAAACTTCGCCGCGGTCTGGTCAAACAGATCCTGTACCGCTGCGTATTGGCTGAGTTGCGTAACCATAAATGCTGCTCGTTAATTCAGATCAGGCAGGTCAAATGACTCGAGAAACAGACCGAAGGTGAGCACGACGATCAACAGATCGTCGTCGAGTGTGAGATTCAGCCGGAAACCTTTTTCCGAATACTGCTTCTTGAGATATTCGACCGTGTCCGGATTGAAATATCCCTGTCGCTTGATTCGCTCGTAAGAGAGCAGGTCGTAAACCCATTCGATCTTCTGCTGAAGCAAAGCCGGACTGCCCGGCGCCACAAATCCGAATTTCTCGCGATTGACGATCTCGTTCGGAATCAGATTCTCCGCGGCTTTCTTGAGGATGTATTTTTCCGTGAAGCCGTGGAGCTTCAGATCGGGCGGTATTTGCGTGCAGAACGTAACCAGATCGATGTCGAGAAACGGATACCGGGCCTCGATGGAGTTGGCCATGGTCATACGATCGCCGTGATCGGCAATCAGGTGATGGCCCAGGCGCAGTTTGAAGTCGAGATACGATCGCTTGTGCAGCGGATGGCGCCCGCGCAAACGGTCCTTGTTGATGACGGGAAAGTTTGAGCAGTCAAACTCGTTGAGACGATCGCTGATCGCTTCCGCGTAGAGTGCTTGTTTGACTTCCCTGAACGGGTATTCGTCTTTCTCGTAATAAAGATCCTTGTCGCCCCAGAACTTTTCGCGAATCTCGTCGCCGAGGATCGTATCCAGATCCTGACTCTTGCCGTTGTTGTTCCGGCCTTTATCAAACCGGTAACCGACATAACCTGCGAACAACTCGTCCGAGCCTTCGCCGTTCAAAACGACCGTGACGCCCGTTTGTCTAGTCTCGCGTGAAAGCGCTAATGAAGCGGTGTTGTACGTTTCTTTCAGCGGGCATTCCGAGTGATAGACGGCCTCTTTTAGTCTCGATGCGATATCGCTATCGTTGAAAGGAATCTCGTGATGAATCGAGCCGACAGAGTCTGACACCAGCCGTTGATACTTCGCTTCGCACAATCTTTCGTCGCTAAAGCTAATCGAGAAAGAATGTCTTTGAACGTCGGGCGACACACGCCGGATCATCGCGGCGATCAGAGATGAATCGAGGCCGCCACTCAGGAAAAACCCGACCGGCACGTCGGCCTGCAAGCGATATCTAACCGATTGCTCGAGCCGATCGCGCAGTGTCTCGGCGTAGTGACTTTCCGGTTTTCCGTCCGTCGCGTCAGCAGCCAGCGGATAGTCGAGATCCCAGTATTCACGAACCGAGACGTCGCCGTTTCTGACCACGAGAAAATGACCACTCGGCAAGCTGTAGATATTACGAAACAGCGTTTGCGGACTGATCGCGCCCGGTAACGAAAGCACCTGGTCCAAGCCGGTCAGATTCACCTCGCGCGGCACGCTCGGGTGTTTGAGAATCGCTTTTATTTCCGAAGCAAAGATCAGGAATCCATCCACGACCGTGTAAAAGAGCGGGCAGATGCCAAACTGGTCGCGCGCCAGGAACAGCGTGTGGTCCTTGCGATCGTAGATCGCCATCCCAAACTGCGCGTTCAGGCGGTTCAGAAAACCAACGCCTTGCTCCTCGTACAGGTGAACCAACACTTCGACGTCGGTCTTCGTACGGAAGCTATGTCCCTTCTGCTCCAGTTCACTGCGCAACGCGCGGTAGTTGAAGATCTCGCCGTTACAACTGAGGACCACGGATCGATCTTCGTTGAACAACGGCTGATCGCCCGTTTCGAGATCGATAATCTTCAAGCGCCGCGTGCCCAGGCCCGCGTTCGGCTCGACAAAGTAGCCGCGTGAATCAGGGCCGCGGTGAATCAACGCGCTCGCCATGCCGTCGAGGATGTGTTCCTCAACACGCCCGGCGCGATTGAGATCAATGTAACCAACTATCCCGCACATTAGAGACTCGCCAGACTTTGATTGAAGCTATCGATTAGTAACTGACGCTCGGTGTCGACCTGATATGAGATGGAAGAAAGAGCAGCGTCAGAATTGCTTGTGAGATCGATGATGATGCGCTTGAAGTTTTCCAGCATGCGATCGATAGTCGCGTCGTCAAAGCGGCTGCCCATGTAAACGAGCCGGAAGTGGAACCGCTCTCCGGGCTCAACCACCAGCGCGAGCGGAACATTGTTTCGCTCGATGAGACTGACGCCGACGACCTGGACCGATGACGACGAGTCAGGCATTGAGACCATACGCGGCAGGTTTTGGAAGATCACTACGCTCTCGAAAAGCGGCTGACTCCGTGGCACTTCGCTCCACGCCTGAATCCTCACCAGAGAACAGAACTCAAAACGCCGCGCTTCGGCCTGCTGTTTTTGAATCCCCTTCAACCACGGTACGACTTGACCGTTAGTCGGTACGTGAATCCGCGCGGGCAAAGCATTCACAAACACACCGACCGCTGAATCGATTCTCGGAATTACAGCCGACCGGCCCGATACGACACTCGCAAACAAGATGTCGTTAGTGCCACTGCGGCGGCTCAGAAACAAAGCCCACGCGCCCTGAATAATCGTGTTCAGTGTTAACCGGTGTAAGGTCGAAAACTTTTGGAGGTTTTCCGAGCTGTATTCGTCAAGGTAAACGATGGTTTCCTTGAAGTTTGGCTGCTCGGAGACGTCGGGCAGCGGTGTCCTGTCGTAGTTCAATGGCGTCGGGCGAGTAAAACCGGTGAGCGTCTTTCGCCAGTGGACTTCGGCGTCCGCTTCAGACTGTTGTTGCAGAAATTTTATGAAATCCCGATACGGTACTGGAGGTGGCAGTTCGACTGGTTGACCGGTGACGGTACCGTGGTAGAACGCGAGTAGCTCACGCAACATGACCTGCATGGACCAGCCGTCCATTAGTAACAGGTGAAACGACCAGATGAATTCGTATGTGTCCGTTTCGGTACGGATCAGAGTGGTCCGCATCAACGGCGCCTTCTGTAGATCGAATCCCGACTGAAAGTCTGTTTGCATAAACGCGGCAAGACGTTCGGCCGATTCCGCCGGAGGAAGCTCGCTCCAGTCGTGCATCTTCCATGGCAACTGCAAGTGTCGGAAAACCACCTGAAGCGGTCCGCCTGCCGCCGACAACACGAAAGCCGTTCGCAAAATCTGATGACGGTCCAGCACGCCTTGAAGCGCCTGTTTGAAAGCCGCCAAATTGAGATCGCCGCGCAAGGTGTATCGTTGTTGGTTCAGATACACGCCTGCTTCGGGAGTATCGAGGACGTGGAACAGCATGCCTTGTTGAAAAGGCGTGAGCGGATAAACATCCTCAAAATTTGCCGTGAGCGACGACATCGGTTTTCTTCGGTGGGAGTGGGCGGCCACAGAGTGCCGCCCCTACAATGACATTTCTGTAGGGGTGGCACTCCGTGGCCACCCTTCTTAGCTTAGGCGGTGGCTTGAGCTGATTCAACAGGCTTCGCGATCAGGTCTAAAGCATCAGGCACGGCGAATCGCAATTCGTTATTACAGAACTCTTTCCACTGTTCGTTGACGTTGCTGAAAATAACGTCCTCGCCCGCCCAAATCGACTTGGTAACAGTGTAGTCCTGATGCAGGAAGACCACGTCGTCATCATTGAGATCCTGAACTTCGCTGGTCCAACCCGAATAGCGGCGAAGATCGCTGATGTGAAAGGCCGTGCAATACTTGCGGTCGGAAGTTTGAACTGCTCCGGCTTTCGCTTCCGCTGCTCGCAAGAGCTTTACTGCCTCCGCGTGTCCGGCCGCGAGTGCAATCATTTGCGGAGTTCGCAAGTCGCGTCCAACCGCCACCGGATCGGCGCCGCGTTCGAGCAGCAGGTTGATGATTTCGAGCTGACCGCTTCCGGCAGCCCAATTCAGAGGCGTCCAGCCTTGCTTGTCCTGCTGGTTCAGTTCGGCGCCGGCATCAATCATCTCCGCAACAGATGCCCGGTTGCCGGACTTGATCGCCTCAATAAATTCCATTTGACTCATAACATTTCCTCCATCAGTTGCTGTTAGGTGAGCAGTTCTTCCACTCGTGTGGATAATTGCGAGATGCTGGGGAATTGATAGACATCGTCCAGCTTGACCTCCGGATGCAGCTCCTCGCGCAATCTGCGCAGCAGCCGAATCGCGATCATCGAATCGCCGCCGAGTTCGAAGAAGTTTGCTTCGAGATTAATACCTTCAACTGCCAGCAGTTCTTCCCACATCGCCGAGATGCGGTCGCGAACGCTTGCCGCGGCGAGCGATCCATTCGACGAAGCAGCGCGCGCAGGTTCTTCGTAACCATCGATCGACGACGCGAGTTTGAGCCGGTCCACCTTGCCGTTTGGCATCAAGGGCAACGCATCTACCCGGTAAAATCGAGTCAGCGACAGCACTTGCGGCAGCAGACGATCTTTCGCAAAGCTCTTAACCTCACGCTCTGTCAGGCCAGGCTGTTCCGTCGTAAAGAAGCACGCGATCACTGCGAGACCGTCAGCATCGGAAGCATTTGTGACCACGGCGATATCGGTTATTCCCGCGTGTTCTGAGAGAATGCTTTCAATCTCGTTGAGCTCGATCCGGTACCCGCGAATCTTTACCTGCCGATCTTTTCGTCCAATCAATTCGAGATTGCCGTCGCTGAGCCATCGCCCCAAGTCGCCTGTCCGGTACGCTCTTCTCTGCAATCCCTGATACTCGAGCGCACAGAACCGGTCGTTTGACTGATCGTTGAGATAGCCACGCGCGAGCCACTCGGAAAGGATCACTATCTCTCCGATCTCGCCGGGCTCGTTTGGCTCATCCAACTCGTCGACGATCAATATCTCGGTATCCGGGATAGGCCGGCCGACAGGAACGTTGATCGACTCAGGCATTTTCGTCTCCGGAATCCGGTAGAACAACTTGATCACAGTCGATTCAGTCGGTCCATAGAGATTGAACAACGCGATCTCGGTACCGAACCGCGCGCGCCAGCCGCTTACATCTTCCCAACGGAGCATGTCGCCCGAAATCAACAGCGCTCGCACGAAGCGAAAAGCGTCCGCGTCTGCCGGTGAGCCCGGCAATTGCAAAATCGATCGCAAAAGCGTGGGTACACAGCACATCATCGTGATCTTGCTCTCGTGGGCCCACTCGACGAATCTTCGCGCATTCATCACGGTGTCTCTGTCGGCAATGCAGACACGTGCGCCGCAAATTAACGGCACGAGCAGCTCTTTGAGAGAAAAATCGAAAGATAACGGCGCTGATTGGCTGAATCTGTCAGCTTTGTTCACCGCAAATTCTTTGGCTTGCCAGCGCAGATAATGGATCAGACTCTGGTGACTACCGACGACACCTTTCGGGCGGCCTTCAGACCCGGACGTGTAGATCACGTAGCAACTATCTTCATCGACGAGCGGGTTCTGAAATCCTTCGTATGTCAGCCTTAGGTTACCGTTCGAACGCGGATCGCCCGAGACTACTCCCGGCCGCGACGGCAAATCGACTCTGCTCACCGCATCGGCGACACCGGCCTTAAGCGAGGGATCAGTTAGCACGATTCGCGGAGACGCATCGTTAATCATCGTTTCCAACATCTTCGCCGGCGTTGTTGGATTGATCGGCACGACGATGCCACCTGCTTCCCAGATCGCCAGCATCAGCGGCAGCGTTGCTAATGAACGCTGTTGAAAGATGGCGACTGTCTGTCCCGGCTTGAGCCCTGACTTCTTCAACTCCTGGCTGATTTCGATAGCCTGAGTCTTGAGTTGTCGATAAGTCAGACGAGCGCCGTTATGTTCGACAGCAATTGCGTCCGGGGTTCGATCGGCTTGATCGAAGATGAGTTTCTCGATGCGCTGCATAGCAGTGTGGCGCGCTTGTGCCTCTTCAGAATGCGTTGAAGTTGTCAGGTTGAATGTGAGAGTAAGACAGGCTACCGCCGTTAGGATTGGGTGATCCTACTTCGGGGAACAAAAGGTTGCCGAGTATTCCACGACTTCGATACTCTGTCAACCACTTATTACTAACACGATGTCATCAATAAGATCTCTTGCGTTGCGCTTGCAATTGCATTGTCGTTGAACGGCACGATCGACGGCGTGACGTTGCGCCACTCATCGAGTTGATCTTCACGATGTGGGCTCGTCAGTTCACCGGATTCACCGAGCGGCAAGCAGAGACGCGTCGCGTCCCAATCACTTAAATCAGCAATAAAGCGCATTGAAACTCGAGCGCCCGCGTTTACCGTGGGCATAGAACCGTCTGTGTTTTGTGGAAAGCTGCGCGTGGCGAATCGTTGACCGGCCGGGCCGAGCTTTTCGAGTGGATGCGGAAAGCGCACCTGAGCGAGCCGGCCCCACGTCCACTCCTCGGGATCTGTGCCGAGCTGTTCCGTGAGCTCATCGATCGCTTCACGATAACACACGAGCAGAAGAGCGTCGTATGAACCAAACTCGTACGGCAGCCAATCCTTTCGGCGTTCGGTGATCAGTTTGTCAACGAACGCTCCTTCGTTTCGCCATTCGTACAGTTGCGCGCGATCTTTTCCCAACGCGGCGGCCAGCATATGGTTGCGAAACGCTTTGCGCATCTCGCTTACCAGCGGCAACACCGTCGATTCCGGGTTTGAATATCCGTCCCAGCTCTCGATCTTTTCGATTAATTCCGACCACTCGGTAGAACTGTGTTTGAACGGCTGGACGATTTTCACAAGTTCGGCGGCGAAGATCGCATCTGGATACGAATAGGTATCGCCCTGGATGTTGAGAAAATCGCCGGCGTCGAACTTCGCTTTCGTTTGCAAAAGCTCGTGAATGCGCCGCGCGCGATAAGGCACTCGCCAGTTGTGAGTCAGATGATAAGGATACGCATCATTCACAATGCGTTGGTTCGCGCTCACGATCTGCCTAGCCGGTGGATCGAAGGCGTGCGGCAAGTCTGGAAAGGGTATGAATCCCATCCATTCGCCGTCGTTGGTCGTGCCGTCATAAGGCAAACTACCATCGCCACTCTTTCTGACCGGAATGCGACCCGCACTGTGGTAACCGACATGACCCGCAGTGTCAGCGTACGTGAAGTTCTGTGGCGGGCCGCTGTAGTTTTTCAGCGCCGCGACAAACTCGTCCCAGTTGCGTGCGCGATTGAGCGCGAGAAACGTGTCGAGATCGATAACGTCCGTGTCCAACGCCGTCCAGCGCACTGAAAGTCCAACCGAGCCCTGTTCAAAAATCACTGGACCATGGCGCGTCACCTTAACTTCGAAATTGATCGACTCAGTCTTTCCAGCAGCAACGTTTCGCACCGCGATCTCTTCCGTTCGTACATCGGCCGCGCGCCAACCGGCCGGCGTCTTGTAAAGATCCGTGTCGCCTGCCTCAAACTCCTCAAAATAAAGGTCTTGCACGTCGGGACAAAGATTCGTGATGCCCCACGCGATCGATTCGTTATGTCCGATCGACACGCCCGGCATTCCCGGCACCGCAACTCCCGCTACCCGCAAATCCCCTGCACTCAAATGCACGATGTGCCAAATCGAAGGCGACGTCGGTGGCAGGTGCGGATCGCTGGCCAGCAACGGTTTGCCTGAAACAGTTCTCGCACCGCTAAGAACCCAACTGTTGCTGCCCACTTCCCTATCGCCGCTGGCCGATGTACGCGAGCGACGCATCGTTTGTAAAGCTTCTGAGAGAATCGCACGTTGTGTGTCGCTGAACTCTCGTGACTCGTAAGGCCGATATCGCTCCTCGAGCAGATCCAGTGGAGAACTCTGCGGCAGTAACCATTCAACTCGTTCGCGTGGAAGATCGCTCAGCAACGCGCGAAACATGTCTGCATCTATGCTAAACGAGAGCTGCTGCGCAAACAGTTTTCCCAACGCCAGCGAATCGACGGGCGTCCACTCCTTCGGCTGATACCGCAGCACTTGAAATTCCGTCGGCAACGACTTCGCGTCACACTGAGCGATAAAGGCATTCACTCCGCTCGCGTACGACTCGAGCACTTCACGCGTCTGGACCGAAGCGCTGGAAAGTTGTTTTTCGGCTACCAGACGGAATCCGTAAGTGCGATGAAGCTTGTCGACCTCGACCGCGCCAGGGCCAAACACTTCAGCCAGTTCGCCACGCGCCGTGTGTCGCAGGAAGTCCATCTGCCAGAGACGATCGCTCGCCGTGGCATAGCCCTGCGCGAAGTAAAGATCCGCGTCGTTCGTAGCCGCGATGAACGGAATGCCGCGTTCATCGCGCCGGATCGTGACTTCACCACGAAGTGACGGAATGACGATCGAAGTCCTACCGATCTTCGGTTTCAGTTTTGCTGCGTCCGCGATCACCGTTCAACCTGAAAGCAATCAACTCTTCGACACTAAACCTGACCAGGAATGAGTCTTCACCCATCGGTGCGACCGCCGGCGAGAGTATGTCGCAGGGCACTCTTAGCCGCTGAAGTTCCTTCCTCAACCCGGCGATAACGAAGCCATAAAAGTGCGTCCGCCCTTGTGCCGCGCAGTGCCGGCAGGCAGCTTTAATCAACTCGGCGAGCACGCGTTTGCCGTTGTGCGAAGGCTGCGAAATCGCCAGACGGCCAAACTCAACGCCGTTGACCTTGTCGTATTGGAAGTCGTAGTAGTCGTCGATGGTCCACTTATCGCCGGCGATGATTCTCACCGCGCCGATGATCTTCTCTTCTTCATTGAGCATCACGACGTGAGTGGCCTTCTGGTCAAACTCGTCGGCGCTCCAATGCTCGAGGTGATTCGAATTGCGCCCGCTGTGGGTGTAGGCTGCACGCCTGAACTGAACGATGTCCTCGACCAGATGAGGGTCGTAGTCGGATATTTTGATCATTATTCCCCCTTTACATGGCCCATGCGTACGAGGATTTGCCGGTTTGTGTCTTTGAAACCGGTGCGGCCGTGCATGTACCTGGAGTTATCGAAGATGAGGATGTCGTTTGCCTGCCAGTGCGTACTGTGCGTGCGCTCGTTGGCATAGCCGGAAATTTCCTCGAGCAGATCATGTGGAAACGGCGAGCCGTCGCTCAACGTTGGCACGTATTGATGTTTTGGATAGAACTCGGTCGCCTGGCGATAGTGATAGATCAGCAGCGAGTTGCAGAACGATCGCTTGCCGCCCCAGCGTGTTGGAATCACGCACAGCGTTTGAAAGACGCCTTTTAGAATGTCGTCGTCGAATTCAGCTTCCAGGTTTTGCCACGACGGCAGTCGCGTCGTCATCACCTTCAATCTCGCCAGGGCTGCTTCTTTTGAACTGACGCCGAGCGATGCGCGCCAACGTTCCGGTGTTGCGCTCCAGCGCCACTTCAGGATCGCGTCGTTAACAAACTTCTGAGTGGTCGTGGGGAGTGCGTTAAGCAGTTCCACGCCGTCGCAGAGGTTTGTTTGTCCGCCGGGGTCGCTCGGATCGGCAGGCCTGACGCAGTAAAGCATCAACAGATCGGGACAGCCGGGCGCGTACGAACCCTCGCGATGCAGAGGTATGTAGTCCATGCCTTTGTTGACGGTCGCGGTAGTTCCGTCAGCATTGACAGCGTCACGTTCGACCGTCGTGCTGGTGCTGTGATGGACCATCGGCGTGATCAACTCGTCGCTCAGCGCCTCGAAATCCCCGAGCGTCGCCTCCGCCCGGACCACAACCGCGCCATGCTCTTTAAGCGCCTCGCGCACAGCGCTGCTTTCACGAGTGTCTACGATGTAAACCTTTTCACTTTTCGTGGCGGAAGGTGCAGACATTTCGGTCTTTCCTTTTCCTAAGGCAATCTTGTTAATTATGTGAATCCTGTCTACACGTGGACTGCGGTGGAGGCCAGCAGACTCTCTTCAAGTTGGGTTGTGTTGCTGAGATCTCGCAGTACAACCAGATGCTCAAGGCTCTCAAGCACCGAGTCGACATCAATCCCGAAATCGATCAGACACGCGACCTCGTCGACACCGATCGCTTTGAGACGTTCGATCATCTTCATGCACGAAGTGGGTGTACCAATCAGCGATGAGGTGCGGTAATAGCGTTCGAACGCAAACGCGGCCATCTGATCGCGAACCTTCTCCGGATCCTGATCGCGCACGTCAACGTCAAGATTAAGACTCTCCGCGCCCGTTTCGATCAGGTTCAGGTGCGACTTGAGATACTTCGTCAGCGGCGCTCGCACCTTTTGCAACACGGCTTCAGCATCTTCGCCGATGAACGTGTGCATCATCATCACCACTTTGCCGGAATGCGGATCGTGACCGTGTCTTGCAAGCGAGTCGCGGTAGAGTTGGATCTTTGGCGTGACTTCTTCGATCGATTGAGTCAGCAGCGCAGTCAGCACGTGGCAACCGAGTTCGCCGGCTTTCTCAAACATTTCCGGGCCGCCGCTGCACGTGAGCCAGATCGGCAACTCCGGCTGGATCGGTTTCGGAAAAATTCTGAGTTCGATCTCTTTACCGACGCCGTCGCGTCCGGCGATCGGCTGACCGCGCCACAGTTCCTGCACCTCCTGAATACCGCGAAACATCTCTTCCCTCTTCGTCGCGTAACGTTCCGGGAAAAAAGCGAAATCGTTTGGCATCCAGCCTGAGGTGAACGAAACGCCAACGCGGCCTTTCGAAAGATTGTCAACAACGGACCACTCTTCGGCGACGCGCAGCGAGTTGTGTAACGGCAGGACCACGCTGCCCGCGCGCAG
>JADMIO011583482.1_pt1 | contig 14791 bp, 10 predicted proteins | sample 8958161 | NCBI WGS metagenome assembly JADMIO01 (sample SAMN16585339, study PRJNA669376) | soil metagenome | isolation source: Crop rotation soil | place: USA: Cullars Rotation, Alabama | collected 2011 | reverse complement strand
GCGGCGGTCGAAGAAGCGAAGGAGGATGGCGGCGCGGTCCTTGTCGTTGAGCTCGGCGATCCCCTCGTCGAGCATGGGGGAAAGCCTGTTCCAGATCGGTTCGATCCCGCGGGTTTCAGCGGCCATTTGGGCGGCCTTTCGTTCGTGGATGCGCCGCCGGTTCTCCACCTTTAAGGCGTTGAGGCAGGTGTAGCGGGCGGTCTTGTGGAGCCAGGCACCCAGAACGGTGCCTTCGGGCAGGAGGCGGGCCTTTTTCGACAGGATGATGAAGACGGCCTGCGTGACCTCTTCGGCCAAATCCCGGCGTCCCACCTGCCGGAGGCAGGCGGAGTAGACCATGTCCACGTGGTCGCGGACGATCTGCGCGAAGGCTTCTTCCGAGCCGGAGGTGACGTACTCTTGGAGCAAATCCCAGTGCCGCACGGATTGGTTCATCTGTCCCATCATGTACGCCAGCGTCGTGCATCCAACGTCAAAGCGCGAGCCGCATTCCCCGACCCGAGCCAGCCTACCCGATCGCCCCGAGTTTTTGACAGGAAAAAGGGGCGGAACGGGCGGCTTACGAGCCCTCGACCCCGAGCACGCCCCGAATGCTGCCCAAGAGGGCGTCGAACGAGTAATACCCCTTTGTGAAGCAGCCCTGAATCGTCATCGCCCGCGCCGCGGCCAGCTCGCGCTCGTCGGAGAGGGCGGTGACCAGGATCACCGGGGTTAACTCGGCACCGGGCATTTTTCGGAAGACCTTCAGGAAGGAGGGGCCATCCATCTCGGGCATCATGATGTCGAGGAGGATGAGGTCGGGGAGATGCTCGTTGACGCGGTCGAGGGCCTCAACGCCGTTGGCGGCGGTGACGGGGGTGAACCCCTCGATGCGAAGCAGCTTGGCCATCGCATCTCGATCTCCGTCGAGATCTTCAACCACGAGGATCGTCGGTCCGGCCATTCCTTTACAATTGTAGCCGAAGTCTCCATGGGCGCGTCAAACCAAAGCCCGGAATTCATCAGGCCATCGCGAATCGATTGGGCAATCGGATCGGTTTTTGCGATGAAACGCTCAGGCGACCAAGAAATGCTTGATGGCCAGCACCGCGAAGAGGTACAGCAGGGAGAGGACCAGGAGGCCCACGTAGAAGTGGAGGCGGCTGCTCTGGGCGGCCTCGAAGTTCATGTTCACGACGCGCTCCTCAACACCAATGCCGCCACGTTCACTTCATCGACCGACGGCTTGGGGGCCTGAGGCGCGAAGAATGCGATGGCGGAACAGACCTTTGCGTTGTTCACCTCGTGCGACAGCCAGGTCTATTGCAAAGGGCGATCCACCGAGCGGGCAGAGAAGCAATAATATCACGCACTCGGCGTGCGGGCAAACCAGCGCCTGATTCCACGGATTTATTGGACGGCCGGGCTGTATGTGGGACGGGTCACGCTAAACGCTGGTTTCTGCTTGTGTTACCGGACCTGGCCGCAGGGCGTTGATGCGATGCTTTTGAAGTAGGCAGGGCGTGGACGCGCCACGCGATTGAAGTGCATTCCAAACCTTGCGGATTTGGTTGTCACCCGCGGTTGAAGCCCTCGGAAATCTCTGGAGGGGCGACGCAGGCCAGGATGGCGCCGCGGTCGCGCTCGCGAGTGGCCAAGGTGGCATCCAGGCGCCGGGGGACGGCTGGCGGGGGAGCCGGTATCATCCAATTCGTGAACCACTGGCAGGATTACCCCGCGGCCCACCGTCTCGCGATGCGACGCAACGCTGGTCCGCTTGCGGTGGGCCTGCTTTGCCTTCTGTCACTGGTCCATGCCTGGTCCGCGCGAGCCGACCCGGGCGAGCCTCCACCCGACCTGATCGTGGCCGGGGACGGGTCCGGGGCGTTTCGCACGATCCAGTCGGCGCTGGATTCGATCCCCAAAAACGGGCGGCTTCGGGAGCGGCGCGTCGTTTTCATCAAGGATGGGCTCTACCGCGAGAAGGTGCGCATCGACCCGCACTGCGTCACGCTGCGCGGGCAGAGCCGCAAGGGAGTGCGGATCGAGTTCGAGCAGCTCAACGACGAGTTTCAGAAGTCCCCGGACAAGCTTGGGCGGGCCGTCATCAACATCAACGGCGATGACGTCGTCCTGAAGAACCTGACAGTGTCGAACACGGCCCGGAATAGCTCCCTTCATGCGTTCACCGTTTACGGCCGAGGTGACCGCACGATCACGCTGGATTGCGATCTGGTCAGCGACGGCAACGACACCTGCTCGCTCTGGAATGGCGAAAAGGGTCGGTATTACCACGTCCGCTGTCATTTTCAGGGGTCGGTGGACTTCCTCTGCCCGCGCGGGTGGTGTTACGCGGTGGACTGCTCGTTCTATGAGGTGCGCAACACAGCGGCGCTCTGGCACGATGGGTCGCGAGATGCGGATCAGAAGCTCGTGCTGAGGCGATGTTCGTTCGACGGCGCGGCGGACTGGGTGCTGGGGCGGCACCACCACGATGCCCAGTTCTTCCTGCTGGACTGCACGTTCTCCAGGACGATGAAGGATCAGCCGCTGGGCCGATATGTGTACGCGGACGCCGCGAAGGATCGCGAGACCGCGGCGCAGATCCGCTGGGGCGAGCGGAACTACTACCACAACTGCCATCGGGAGGGGGGGGACTATCCGTGGCATGGCGACAACCTCGGCGAGTCGGCGCAGGCGCCGAAGGCGGCGGAGGTGACGGCGGCGTGGACGTTCGGGGGGAAGTGGGATCCGGAGGGGACGGCGCCGGTCGGCATTGCGAAGGTGGAGAAGGACGGCGGGGAGGTGCGCGTGACGTTTGGAGAAGAAGTGAGCGTGCGGGGGAGGCCGGAACTGGGCGGAAGGGTTGGATCGGCGACGTTCGCGGGTGGAAGCGGGACGCGCGTGCTGGCGTTCCGGGCGACCGAGGGCGCGGCCGGGCCGTGGGAACTGAAGCTCAGGAACGGCGACGTTTTCGCGTCGGCGGCCTCGGTCTCGATCCGGCGGGCTGCGGAAGGGCCGGTCAAAGCACGATGAGGGGGCGTTGGCCGCGGCTTCAGGCGGGCAGCGTCCGTCGTAGCTCGACTTCGCGGCCGCAGGTGAGGGCGACGGCGAGGGCGTCGGCGACGTCGGGGGGCTCGGGGGGTTCTTTGAGGTTGAAGAAGCCCTGGATGGCCCGCTGCATCTGGTCCTTTCCGGCGTGGCCGTGGCCGGTGACGGACTGCTTGATGCGGTTGGCGGCGAACTGTTCGATGCGGACGGCCCGCCGCTGGGCGACCAGCAGGATCACACCGCGGGCGTGGCCCATGAGGATGGCCGTGCGCGGGTGGGCGTAGTGCGCGTAGAGCTGCTCGACGGCGCAGACGTCGGGCTTGTATTCCTCGAAGAGGCCCTCGAGCTCCTGTTCCAGTTCGCACAGGCGCGAGGCGAGGCTCGCCTTGTCGTTGAGGCGGATGACGCCGCCGGCGACGAGTGTGGGGCGGGCGGAGATGAACTTGAAATCGACCAGGCCGTAGCCGGTGAGCTTCAGGCCGGGGTCGATGCCCAGGATGCGCATGGGCGATGGTGTACCATCTTTAAAAGGCGAAACAACGCCACGTTCAGGAGGCGGGACGCGTCTGGGCCTCGGGAGGCGCCTCCACGGCGTGCAGCAGTTCGACCAGCGCCTCCATGTACTGCTCGGGATGCGTACGGGCCAGCCGCGCATGGCTCGCCGACGGCAACACCACGAGCTTTGCGTGCGAGCGGACGCGCTCGTAATGCGCCTGCACTTCGTCGAGCTGGCAATGCCGATCCCTGTCGGCGGTGATGAAGGTCACGGGAAGGGACGGGGGGATTTCGGCCGTGTGGTCGATGGGCCGGATGAGGTCGAGCTTCGTGGGGAGGAAGACGTCGGACCAGGCCCACATTCCGGCGTAGGCGAGGTGAGACGCGCCGCGCGGGAGGTAGCGGTTGCAACGGTTCCAGACCGCGCGGCGCAGGTCGAGGTAGGGCGCTTCGAGGAAGTAGCCGGACACGTTGGTCCCATTTCCCCTGGCCGCGAAGATGGCTGCGGCGGCACCGAGGGATTGGCCGGCGACCACGATCCGGTGCTGGGGGAATCGCGTTCGCAGGAACGATACGGCGGCCACGACGTCGCGCGAGGCGCTGTAGCCGATGTCGTTGGTGTCTCCGGTCGAATCGCCGTGGGCGCGCAGGGTGACGCCCAGCACTGGATAACCTCTGGCGTTTATGGACTGAAGCAGCGGGAGGAAGCGGGTCCGGTTGGAGCCGTTGCCGTGGAGGAAGAGGACCGCGACAGGACGCTCTGCCGATGGGAAGAGCCAGGAGCCGATCTCCTGGCCGTCGGAGGTGGCGAGGCGATGTTCTTCGACGACGAGGCCGGGGATCGACGGCAATCGCTCGACGATGCGGGCGGTTCGCCGCGTGAGCTTCCAGGCGACCGCGCCGGTGATGGAGAAGTAAAGCAGGACGAGCGTCAGTACGACGCGGAAGAGTCGGCGGCGCCACGATCGGCGTCGGGGCGCAGGAGGCGGCGGTTCGGTGGCCTGAGGGAAATCACTCATGAACGAACGGGCGAGGGCTCCGACCGCCCCATCACTGCCGGTCCAGCGTCACGGTTGCGCCTTCTTCCAGGATCCCCAGGCCGCGCACGGTGAGCTTCATGGTGGCCGGGTTGAGCTGAGCGCGCATGGCGCGATTGCCGAAGGCCCCCTGCCACTGGATGACGATGTTGTCGCCCTGGGCTTCCCACTTGCCGTAGGTCTTGCCCTTGTCCTGGCCGGGGTTTTTCCAGGAGCGGAAGCGCTCGAGGTTTTCAGTGATCATCTGCCGGGTTGCGCCGGCCTCGCTCTTGAAGAACCCGACCGAGCCGTCCGGATAGAGGGTGAGGTAGTGGGTGATCGACATGAAGTTGGCCGGGTCGAGCGTGGCTTCGGACCCGACGTAGACGCCGGCGGCCCCCGAGGTGCGCGTGAAGGTCACCGATGGGCCGCTGCCCAGCACGAGCTTGTCGCCATCGAGCTTGTAGGGGACCTTCACCCAGTTGGTGTCGTCGCTGAGGCTGAGGGTGGTGCCGTCGGCCGACCATTTGCCGGTTTTTCCGCCGCCGCGGACGGTGCCATCCTCGCGGATCATCATCAGGCCTTCGGGGCCTTCCCAGTTGCCGACCAGGGAGCCGTTGCCCTTGGGGGCGTTGCTGGCGTCGCCGCGCTCGTCGTTCTTTTTCGCTGCTCCGCCGCCACCGCCGCCACCAATCCGCTTTAGGGTGGAGGTCTGCTCGCCAATGGTGATCTGCAGGGTGTCGCCGTTCAGTTTATATGGCCAGCGCATCGCGTTGCCCTGGACCGAGACGTTGAGCGTCCCGTCCCCCTTGGTGTAAGGGATGTTGGTCCCCATGAAGACCATGGCGTCGCGTCCGATCTGAAGCTCGGCCCCGACCTCATCGCGCCAGGTCCCCAGGAGGTCGCCGCCGCCCGCGTTGGCCTGCGCCGCGTCGTCCTTCTTCACGGCCGCTGCTCCTCCGCCCGCACCGACGCGCGTGAGGGTCTGCGGAACGCCTTCGATCACCATCGTCAGCCGATCCCGCTCCACCGTGTAGTTCCACTCCACCTTGCCGGCCGGCCCGGTGAAGGAGAGGCGTTCTTTGGTGGCGGTGTACGGAAAGGCGCGACCGCCGAAGAAGAACTTGCCATCGTCGGTGAACTCGACCTGCGTGCCGTCGGTGGCCTCCCACTTGCCGATGAGCGTTGCGGGCCTGGCGTCGTTGCCGCCGAGCTTGTTCAGAGCCCCGAAGGGCCCTTCGCCTTTGTCGGCAACCGCCGCGCGGTCCCAGGTCACGGTCTGGTTGTTGTCGGTGTTGGTCATGGAGAGCTTGTCCCCGTTCACCGCGACCTTGTAGGTCAGCTTTCGCCCGGCGACCTCGGTGTTCATCACGCCATCCTTCACCGTCCACTTCATCTCGTTGTTGTTGATCGAACCGCTGCCGTCGGGCTTGAGCTCCAAGGGGATCGTGCCGTTGTTGGCCTTGATCTCCCACTTTCCGGCGAAGGCCTGAAGCTCGTTGGCCGGCTCTTTGGCCGCGCCCGCGTTGCCGCCAGCGCCGAGTCGCGCGCCGAGGCCGCGTTTGATCACCGGGGCGGCCTTGCGCTTGAAGAGGGTAGGCTTGTCGAGGTCGCCGCCGGAAACGGTGAGCGAATCGCCCTCGAGCTTCACGGTGTACTTGATCACCTCTCCCGCAACCGTCATCGACAGCGTGTTGCCGGTCGCGCTCCACCGGACCGCTTCGGCGTCCATCTTGCCGGTGCCGTCGGCGTTGAGGATGACGGTGATGGTGTTGGGGCCGTCGGCGTGCTCCCAGGTGCCGGCCAGGGGCGGGTCCTCGGCTCGCGCCGTGCGGGACGTCAGGAGAAGGCAGATGGCGAACAGAAGCGTCAGCAACCGGGATCGATGCAGCATGGACTTCTCCCGCTGGAGGCTCGGACGGTGTGCTGAAGCACACCCTACAAGGACTTGTCGTTCGATTGCCATGGTCGCATAGGAACGGATGGCTTTCAATCAGCCGGTGGAGCTCGAAGGAATGCAACACCGACCGCTTTTCGGCTCAACCGACCCAAATTGCCCCGATCAGGGCAGTTGCTGAAAAAACGCCATCGGAAGATACTCAAGGCCGGTCGAGGGATCGCGCCTTTCAGCGGCAGCGATCGGTCAGCCAAACGATGGGAGTTTTGTCGTGAGGCGCATCCTGCTGGTGGACGAACAGACGCTGCGCGTGGTCGGGCTTCCCGGCGGCACGGGGCTGTTCGTCTTCCCGGAGATCGCCGACAGCCGGGCGGCCACGACCTATCTTCAGCGATTCGAGGGGGACCAGACGGCGATGGTGCGCCTCCGCGAGGTGTTGGCCGAGGATTCGCTCGGGTTCGACGTGGGGCAACTCAACGAGCGCCAGGTCGTCGAGGCCGTGGCCCATCGCGTCGAGACCCGCCAGCTCAAGATCGCCAACCCGCTTCACGACACCAACCCCCTGCCCGACCTGGGCGGCGAGGTCGAGGTTCCGCCCCCGCCACCTCCGGTTCGCGTCGAGCGGGGCAAGAGCTGGGTCGAGTTTCTGTTTACCTATCCCGACAACAAGCCGGTCGGGGGGCTCGATTATGTGTTGGAGGATCCCGATGGCGTGCAGGAATCCGGCACGCTGGGCGACGATGGGAAGATCCGCCGCGACGGGATTCCGGAGGGGAACTGGACGGCGATTATCCGCGACGTCGAGTCGGCGGTCTGGACGACGCCGAAGATCAAGTGCGACGACGCGGCGACGGTTCACGCGAAGGTTTCCGGCTACGTCTACGGCACGCCGGCGAAGGTGAACATCTACCGCGAGCTGAAGGAAACCAAGAAGGACATCATCAAGAGCCTCAGCGGGCGGATCGAGAACGATACGGTCGATTTCGAGTGGACGTACGACTACGCCTCCACGGAGGAGCGCAAGGCCGAGACGGGGATCGCGCGGTTCATCGCGGAGGTGGAGGTCGAAGGGGGCAAGCATTGGGCCAAGACGCTCAGGCCGCTGGAGGTGGAGCTCAAGTCGATCAAGAAGGTGGCCTGGTCGGCGACGAAGGTGATGTCGGGCGGGAGCGTGACGCTGCTGATCGAGACGGCCGGATATCCGGATGGGACGGAGGCGAAGCTGGAGCTCTGGTCGGTGGATGGGTTCGGGGAGATCAAGAAGGAAGCGGATCTGGATCCGGTGGAAATCAGCGAGGGGAAGGCGAGCGTGCCGTGTCGGTATGGTGCGAGCGCGACGGGGGACATCGCGATCCGGAAGGCGGGCGAATATTTTGTGGGGGTGCGCATCGAGGATCAGGTGAAGCGGTCGGCGCGGTCGGAGTTGCTGTGGTGCATGCATCAGGCGGGTGGGGCGATGGTTTGAAGAAGGAGCGACGGAGCGACGGAGCGACGAAACGGATCATGCGGAGAGCGCGATGTTGGATTACTCGGAACATACGGGGAGAAGCAAGAAGGTCGTGCTTGAGCCGCAGATCACGCGGGCGTTCTGGTCGCGCCGGCGCGCGTGGCAGGATGAGGAAGTGAAGTTGCACGTCGAGACGAAGTACGTGAAAGACGGAACGGCGGTGAAGCTGTTCGTGTGGGAGGAGACCGGCGATGAGAAGGAGCCCGGAAAGCTGATCAAGGAAGTGCCTGGGCCCCATCAGATCCAGAACGGGCGGTGCGAGGCGACTTATAAGCTCAAGTGGGACCCGCAGACGCTGGGCAAGGAACTGCGGCTGAAGCGCGACGAGTGGGAGTTTTACTTTCTGGCGGTGATCGTCTCGCCGGCGCTGAAGAAGAAGTCCGGGCTGCTCTACGTGGACCTGCACCGGCTGGTGCCTTCGCTTTAACCCATCGGCGCGGCGATGGGTTTCGACGCCGGTCGGTGTGCTGCGGCGCTGAGGGGGATTGGCCCCCCCTCCCCAACCCTCCTCCGGAGTACCGGGGGAGGGGAAAAGTCAGGGGAGGCGGGGCGATGTACTGAAGCACACCCTACAAGGAAGAGGCGCTGGAGAGACCCATGCCGACCACGAAGGCCAAAGGACGAGATTTCTCCGACTGCACGTTCCGCACGCTGGTGCCCAGCGTGCCGCCGGCGATTCAGCGCATGATCGAGCGTGCATTGGGTTCCTTTGGCCTGGACAGCAACGTGTTGCCTCGCTGGAAGGAACCGGTTCCGCAGAAGGACGGGTCGACGCTTACGGAGCGCCAGGTTTTCCCGCACGTCGCCAACGACATTTGCTGCGCGGACGGAGCGGGGTTCATCCTGTATCAGAGCGGCGTGGTGGACCTGGGGCGGGATCGCGATTTCTTCAAGGCGCCCAAGGGGTACGGGGGGTGCATCCACGCGGCGCATTACTACTGGCCGCACGAGGGGAATACGGACGTCTGCCGGCTGGTCCAGCAGATCCCGAATACGGTCGATCCCAAGACGATCGACACGCGCGACTGGCTCCCCGGCGATTACTTCCTGTACTTCGACAAGGACAACAAGGAACGGGCGGCGCACATCAACGTTTACATGGGCCCCTTCGTCGAGACGGTCGATGGGAAGGACGTTGAGGGGACGATCTACGAGTTCTTCAACTCGAGCATCGGCATCACGGGCGGCAACGAGTTCTGCACGGCGGGCTCGCTGCGCGGGCACATCGCATATTGCGCGAGCGTGGGACGGAGCATTTATCACTGCCGGGTGAACGCGATCGAGCGGCTCTTTCGGAACCGCATCGCGGCGCCGGTGCAGTTCAGCGATGCGCCGCCCAAGCCGACGGATCCGCCGCAGGCGCAGGTGGCGTGGAAGCTTTCGGAACTGGCCGAGGCCCCCTACCCGGTCGGGCGCAACCTCACATGGCATGACGGGATTCACCTGGTGATGGGGGAAGGGCTCAAGGGGCCGATCGTCGTGTCTTTCGCGGCCGGGGAATTGACGCTGGCGCGATTCGGCAAGGACGCGTCGCCGGACCACAACTGCTTCATGGTGCTCAAGCACCGGCTGGTGCCGCAGCAGGTGCGCCTGCTGCCGCCGCCGCCGGCTGACGAGGGAAAGCAGGACGACCCCGAAGCGCCGAACGCCGATCCGTTCTACAGCCTCTACGCGCAGCTCGCGCCGCTGTCGATCTACCTCGTGGACGGCGTGGAGACCGCGCCCGGGATCCCGGAGCTTTACGGCCAGCGCAAGCGCGAGATCCCGGCCGGAAAGAGCCCGGCGCCGCCGTGGCTGCAGCGCATCTGGCTGCGCGCCAAGCCGGACCTGATCGACCAGGTGCCCGACGATGCGCCCATCACGCTGCTGGCGCTGACGCGCACCGATTCGGACCCCAAGCCGAAGCTGCGCCCGATCGCCACGCCGCCCGGGCTGATCGCGCGACATGCCTTTCCGCTGGACGAGTTGGAATCGGTCACCGTTGATGGCACCAAGTACTGGATGCTGACGATGGACGACGTCCACTCCAACGCGCAGGTCTGGGACGGGAAAATACCTCCGGTGAACGTGCCGAAGGGGAAGAAGCTCGCTTACTTCAACCCGCACACCGGTGTCGCCTTCGAGACGGCCGTCACGCTGAGCACCAAGACCATCCTCCAGCACGTGGACGCGGAGGGGACGGCCTCGCTCGTGCGCGTCACCGGCGCCGACGGCGCGCCGATTACGGGCGACAAGGGCACGCTTATCGCCATCGAAGGGCACGACCACCCGGGGATCGACACGTCGTCGTTGGTCGATTCGCCCGATGAGAAGAAGGACCAGTACGACTACGACCACGAGGCCGAGGTGCTGAGCTTCACCGCCAACGCCAAGCGGATCACGCTCTACACGCAGACCGACGGCCAAGGGGCCAAGCGGCACTTTGTTCGCGATGACGTGGTGGATTTGGGGAAGATCGACACGCAGCGCGAGTTTAAGGTGATCGATCGCCTGGAGACCGGCGGGCGAGTCAAGTCGTTCAATCTTTGGCTGGACCTCAAGGCCGGCGTCTGGATGAAGGACGACGAGATCACCAAGGTTGAGCAGCAGATGGCGGCGGGGGACGTGGCGATGCTCGATGGGATCAAGGCCCGCCTCAAGAACAAGCGCAGCGCGCTGGTGGGGGTGAAGCTCAAGGGGTCGGGTTGGGCGATTGAGGATGGGCATCTCGTGGCCGCGGCCGATGCTCCGGAGGAAGTCTCGCTCTATCGCAAGATCATCGGGAGCGGGCCCGATCGGAAGTTCGAAGAGCCGCCCAAGGATCCCAATGCGGTGCAAGAGCACGAGGTGACGCTGGACGTGCCCCCGCCTTCGGGGGTGAAGATCGTGCCGCTCCTCAAGCCGCAGGGACGCGTGCAGAGCGCGGTGTTCGAGCTCATCTTCGCCGCCACGAAAGAGGGTACAAACCAGGCGGACATCGACCGGGTCGATCAGCAGAACCAGGAACGGCGGCCGCTGGTGGAGAAGCTGCTCAACGGAGAGCTGGTGGATTTCAGAAAGGAGACCCAGCTCGCGCAGGCCGAGCGCAACGTCAACCGCGAGCCGATCGCGGACATGGGGGATGTGCCCGGGCCGGTGGCCGGCGATGTGGACAAGACGGTGAAGGGCGTTCACTTTGAGATCTTCGCCGGGAAGAACCTGGTCGATCCGTCGGTGACCGGCAGCGATGGGGCGATCACGCCGGTGCCCAAGAGTCCCTGGGCCGTGTGGAAGGATTCCTCGACCGACGGATTTTTCTCCAAGGACTTCGTCAACAAGCTGATCGAGCTGCTCAAGAAGGAACAGGAGCAGCACCGCTTCCAGCTCAACCACCTCGACGAGGCGTTCGGTCAGGACAACGTGGTTCAGCCTGAGGAATGGATGGCCTTCTGCAAGCAGAACGGCCGGCCGCTCTCACGCCTGATCACCGTTCATCAGCCGGAGTGGAAGATCGACTGGGCGGCCCAGGTGAAGACCGCCAACACCCGCGGCATCCACACGCCGCAGGACCACAAGGACGACCTCTCGAAGAAGAGCGGCCAGATCAACTGGGGGAACGGCGTCTCGTTCGACGACATCCCCGGCGACGTCTTCTTTTACCACCCGCTGCGCTTCATCGAGTGGATCAACACGGGCGTGGATTTCGCCATCAGCGGCACCGAGAAGCAGCCGAAGGTGAAGGTGCAGCCGCCGGGCGGTGATGAGATCGAGCTGACGGCGACGAAGGAGACGCCGGCCGCTGGTGAGAAGGTCGACCAGAAGCCCGGGCTCTTCCGCTATCGCACGTTCGCCGGCGAGGGGGATAAGGACCAAGTGCCGCTGCGCGTCGTGCTGGAGAACGTGGACACGGCCGTGCCCGAGTTCAACGTGATGATTTACCGGGGCGAGGTGCGCACCATTCGCCTGATCCAGCCGCGCGTGCGAAAGGAATTTCAATCGCTCCAGCCGAGCATCGCCGCGGAATACGCGGTTCCCGTGACCCAGTCGGGCGCCAACGGCGGCGCGGCGTGGCTGCTGGCGGACGGGAACGCCGCGCTCCAGAACTGCGGCTATAGCATCACGGCGCTGCTGTTCACGGTTGAGTACAACGTGCTCATTCCGGGCAGCGTGACGCTGGAACTGTCGGGCGACGACGGCTTCTCGATGCGTGCTGATGTGGCGGGCGCGACGGCCAAGGCGCCGAAGGTTCCCACGCCGTTCCAGAAGAGCATCACGCTTTCGCTGGCCGATGATTTCGTGCCGGCCAAGCAGGTGAAGGACTCGGTGGTGCGCGGGGCGAAGGCGTACAACATCACGCTGGACGTTTTGGCCGCGACGCGCAAGTGCGATGCGAAGGCGACGCTCAAGGCGACGTTTAGCGGGGGGGACTTCGTCTCGCCGAAGACGATCACGGTGGAGGTGGGCACGCGCACGCTGGCGTTCGACAACGCCAAGCAGAAGCCCCCGGCGAAGGAAGGCGCGTCCTCATTGCACGGGGAGGACGTCGCCAAGCTCCAGCTTTACCTTTCGCAGCTCTTCGCGGCGGACGACGCCCCCTGCTATCGCCGCCTGGCCAACGGCAGCGAGTTCACTCCGGATAAAACCGGGACGGCTCTGACTAACGGCAACTACGGGAAGTCGACGGCCCGCGCGCTCTGGCGCTTCATCTACGCCTACGGCGGCGACAAGAACTGGAAGGCGTGGCCGATCAAGGTGAAGAACGCCAAGGGGGAGGACGGCACAGCGGCCACCAAGGACCAGATCACGGCCGTCCCCGCTTCGATGCTCGAGGCTCCGCCCCCGACCAAGGCCGTGGATCCCGCCAACGGCCCGGCCGACCTCTTCGCCCAGCGCGTCGGAGGTTATGCGAAGACCTACGACCACTATCCGGTGGTCGATGCCGCCTTAATCGACGAGATCGTGAAGCGCTTCAAGCCGCCGTTCATCATGCCCCACATCGAGGTGTTCCTCGAGAAGTTTTCCATTCCTTCGACCCCGACGGGCGCAAGCGTCCGGGAGGATTGGAACAAGGATGGCAACATTGGCAAGAGCACGGTTCTGCCGATGGCCGACGATTCGTTCACCGCTCGCGTGGAATGGGTCAACCACGAGGCGGCCGCCGCCAGCGACATGTCGATCACGATCGAGCTTCCGGCCGACTCGGCGTACAAGATCGACGGAGCCGGCTCCAGCAACATCCTGGCGATCACGCTCAAGGAGATGCTGGCGAAGAAGTTCCTGAAGCTCAACTCCAGCGGGGCGGTCTCCAGCGATCCGAAGAAGAACGAGCTGATCGTCCGCAGTCTCGACGGGATGGTTTTGGGGAAGCGGCAGCTCCACGGATCGCGCGACCTGCTCAAGGCGCAGAACGGGGATGCGTGCCGGGACGCCGCGCTCGTGCAATATTGGCTGGCCACGGTCCCCGACCTCGACCCCAAGGCCACGCCGGGCAGCAGCATCTACACCAACACTACGGTGATCACGGAAGGCAAAGGAAAAGATCAGGTCAAGAAGACCCTGATGCTGATTGACGGCAAGTGGAACAAGGCGTGTGTCGATGCGCTGCAGCGGTTTCAGGCGCAGTACGTGCAGCAATCAATGGATTTGCCGAATTTGCTGGCCAGTCTCAAGGCCGAAGCGGCGAAGCATTCGTGATGGGCGGTGCGCTCCGAAGAAGCAGGTGCTTTCGCGAATCCACGTTCATCGGCCTTCGCACAGAAGACCTCGCGCAAAGACGCAAAGACGCAGAAACGCAGAGACGCAGACAAAACAAGAGAGCGCAGAAGCGCCATTCGATCCAGCTGAATTGAATTCTTCGCGGCTTCCCTTCGCGCTTCTTCGCGACTTCGCGTATCGCATTTTTCCCCGCACGAAGGGCCGGGCCGTTCCGCACAGCGGAACCTACGGGCTACGGGCGCGTCGCGGCGTTCTCGCGGAGGAGTCGTGCCACGTGCGGCGCGGAGACGGCGAAGTTGAGGTTTTGGCCGCCTTCGACGAACTGGGTGGTCACGCCGAGGACGTCGCCGTCCTCCGAGATCAGCGGCCCGCCGCTCGATCCGCCGCTGATGGGCGCGGTCGTCTGAAGCGCGGGGCCGCCGCCGCCCGGCGCCGGCCGGATGGCGCTGACGATCCCCTCGCTCAACGTGTTGCTAAGGCCATGGGGGTTGCCGATCGCGTACACCCGGTCACCGACGCTCGGGGCCGCGGGCGCGAGGCCGAGGAACGCCGGGGCAATCCCCTCGATCTTCAACAGCGCCAGGTCCGCGTCATCGTCCCGCACGGCCACCCGTTCGACCTCGATCAGGGTGTCGTCCCCCATCATCAGCGCGAGCTTGGCCGCATCCTTGATCACGTGCGCGTTGGTCACGACCAGCCCGTCGCGCGAGATGAAGAACCCGGAACCCCAGCGGAATTCCCGCCCGCGCCGGTTGAAAGCCACGATGCTGACCACCGCCGGCGCGCACTTGCGATAGACCTCGTTCGAGGACAGATTCCGTCGCGCCATTGGCACGACGGGAACCGTCGTCACCCTGTTGCTGGCCGGCCTCGCCGACGCCTCGATCTCCAACAGCGCGATCAGGCCAACCGCGCAGAAGCCTAACCCCACCGCCGTCGCCGCCAGGCGCAGCGCGCAGGATCGCTTCGGGGGTGCCGACGCTGAATCTGTCCCGTTGCCCTCGTCGGATGCCATGATCGCTCCGGATCATGGTTCGGATCATCCCACGGGGCACATGAGGAAAAGAAGGAAACTTCCCCCTAACCCTCGGCCCACCCCCTCCATCCCCCATGCTTTTATTGGCCGCCGCAAATTCCGCTAAGCCGCCGACCCCTGATCAGACGCCGGCGGTC
>JADMIO011529888.1_pt1 | contig 14791 bp, 7 predicted proteins | sample 8958161 | NCBI WGS metagenome assembly JADMIO01 (sample SAMN16585339, study PRJNA669376) | soil metagenome | isolation source: Crop rotation soil | place: USA: Cullars Rotation, Alabama | collected 2011 | reverse complement strand
CCGCCACAGGATTCGGCACGGTGGCGCTTAGTCCCGATCAAACCAGTATCAGGGTGAACCTGAGTTTCAGCGGACTGACGGCTCCCGCCAACCAGGCGCATATCCATGGTCCGGCCGGCCCGGGGACAAATGCGGGTGTCATCTTCCCATTCAGTGGAGTGCCCGCTGCAACTTCGGGCTCCATACCTGAGCAGGTGTTCACAATCAACGCCACCCAAGTGGGTTATCTCACCAACGGATTGCTTTACATGAACGTCCATAATGCGAGCCCATATCCGGGCGGTGAAATTCGCGCACAAATCCTTCCGGTGCGTCCAGTTGGTCTGACCTTTACCACCACCAACGGCACTTACACGGACATCAATGCTGCTGGCGGACAGAAGTTCTACCGCCTGGTCAGCCCATAACGCCGACCGATTAATTCGTCACCACACCCCGGTTCAAACGAACCGGGGTGTTCTTTTTGTAATGCGGCGGCGGGTCGTCCGAATGGTTGATTGTGCGCTTCACCTGGACCTGCCATACTTCGAAATTATAGCGTTCCAATGCGCAGAATAATCGCAAATCGCCTTATCGGGCACAGGTATAACACCATTCTTTCATGAAGAACCTCTTTACCAAGGCAGCCTGGCTCGCGTTCATTTTGATCGCGCAACTTCCCGTTGCCACCGCCGAATCAACGTGGATCAGTTACGAGGCAAAGACCGGCCCGGGTAAGGGCAAGCATGTGGTGCTACTCGCCGGTGACGAAGAATATCGCTCGGAGGAAGCCCTCCCGATGCTGGCCAAGATTCTCAGCCAGCGACATGGCTTCAAGTGCACGGTGCTGTTTTCGGTAAACGATGATGGAACCATCAATCCGACACGCGGCGAAAGTCTTTCCAATCCGGCGGCGCTCGATTCGGCCGACGCCATCGTGATGTTGCTGCGTTTCCGGCATTGGGACGACGCGACCATGAAGAAGTTCGATGACGCGGTGAAACGCGGCGTGCCCATTATCGCGCTGCGGACGAGCACGCATGCGTTCAACGGTTTCGCCAAGGGCAGCGCGTGGGAAAGCTGGAACTTCAACGTCAATGGTGGCTGGGGCAAAAAGGTTGTCGGCGAAACGTGGGTGACCCATTGGGGGAAGCACAAGATCGAAGCCACCCGCGGCCAAATTGAGCCTTCGGCGCGCGAGGATGCGGTGTTGCGCGGAGTTACGGACGTGTTTGGTGACACGGATGTCTATGAGGCTTATCCGCCGGCGGACGCAAAGATTTTGTTGCGCGGCATTGTGCTCAAGGGGATGAACCCAACGGATGCACCCGCCGAGTATTCGAAGAAGCGTGCAACGGACAAACAAGAGCAGCCGGTAAATGAACCTGCGATGCCGGTTGCCTGGTCACGTGAACTCAAGAACGAGTCGGGCACCATGAACCGGATTCTGTGCACCACGATGGGCTCCGCGACGGACCTGAAAAACGAAGGCCTTCGAAGGTTTATCGTGAACAGCGTGTTTTGGGGACTTGGCTTGGAAGTACCCACCCGCGCCAATGTGGATCTGGTGGACCCCTATCAACCGAGCTTTTACGGCTTTGACGGCTTTCGGCGCGGCATCAAGGCCTCGGATCATGCGCTTGGCCTGACGCTGCGGGAAGGTGACCCCAAGCCGGAATCAAAACCCGCGACAAAGAAGCAAGCCTGGTCACCGCCAGCGAATGCGTTGATTCAGCTCAAATCCGGCGACCACATTGCCATTATCGGCAACGCGCTGGCCGACCGGATGCAGCATCATGGCGGATTGGAGGCGTTGATTGTGTCGCGATTTTCGGAGCATGACCTCGTCTTCCGCAACCTCGGTTTTTCCGGCGACGAAATCGGCGGCTTTCTCAACCAACCTGTTCCATACCTGCGCAACCGCTCCGAGAATTTTGGGTCGAGTGACGATTGGCTGACGCGGGTGAAGGCGGATGTGATTTTCGCATTCTTTGGTTTCAACGAGTCATTTGCGGGTCGCGCCGGTTTGCCGTCGTTCCGCGCGCAACTCGACACGTTTCTCAAGGAAACCGCCGCCAAAAACTTCAGCGGCAAGGGCGCTCCTCGCCTCGTATTGTTTTCGCCGATTGCGGCGGAGCAAATTAACGACCCCAACCAACCCAACAACACTGCGTCGCGCAATGCGGACTTGCAGGAATATGCGGACGCAATGCGCGAAGTGGCCCGGAGCAACGGTGTGGCGTTCGTGGATTTGCTCGAACCGAGCCGGCGACTTTACGCGGACTGGGCGAAAGCAGGCCGCGCCCTGACGTTGAACACCGTTCACCTGACCGAGGCCGGTGACCAGGCGCTGGCACCCGAGATCTTCAAAGCCTTGTTCAATGAGCCCGCTCCCGCAGGCGACCACGAGAAGCTTCGTCGCGCGGTCAACGAAAAGAACGCCGAGTTTCATCATCGTTATCGCACGGTGGACGGCTACAACGTATATGGCGGCCGCTCCCGGCTGGAGTTCAGGGCCGCCGCACCGGAGGGCACGACACCACCGGAATCGCTTCGCGGGCGGTCGCAGCGGCCTCCGACGGACCGTTCGACGCAGCCGATTTCGAACTATGAAATTCTCCAGGAAGAAATGGCGCAGCGCGATGTGAAAACCGCCAATCGCGACCAGCGCGTCTGGGCGGTCGCCAAAGGCGGGGACCTGGTCGTGGACGACGCGAATCTTCCCTTGGTGCGCCGGGTGCCGCCGAATCGCCTCGACGTCGCGCCTTATCTCGACGGCAAGGATGCGATTACGAACATGACATTGCCGAAGGGTTGTAAGGTAAACCTGTTCGCGGACGAAAAAAGGTTTCCTGAACTCATCAACCCGGTGCAAATGGCGTGGGACACCAAGGGGCGTTTGTGGGTGGCCGTCTGGCCGGGCTACCCCGAGCTGACACCGACCGCGACGGTGAAGGACAAGCTGCTGATTTTTGAAGATACAAACGGCGACGGCGTGGCGGACAAGTGCACGACCTTTCTCGACGGCTTGAATTGTCCGACCGGGTTCCAGTTTTACAAGGATGGAGTGCTGGTAGTGCAGGCACCGGACTTGTGGCTGGTGCGTGATACCAACGGCGATGACAAGCCTGACTCGATGGAGCGCGTGCTGGACGGCATTGATTCCGCGGATTCGCATCACACTGCGAACTCGCTCGTGCTTGACCCTGGTGGCGCGACCTATTTGAGCGACGGTGTGTTTCATCGCGCCCAGACGGAAACGCCGTGGGGCGTGGTGCGCAACACTGATGCTGCCATTTATCGCTATGAACCGCGCGCGTATAAATATGAACGCTACGCGGCCTACGGTTTTGCCAACCCGCATGGACGCGTGTTCGATCATTGGGGCACGGACCTCATCACGGACGCGACGGGAAACAATAATTATTTCGGCCCGTCCATCAGCGGTTTTATCGATTTTCCTGCCAAGCATCCGGAGTCCGAGCGCTTCTGGCCGCAACCCTCGCGGCCTTGTGCCGGCACGGGATTGATTTCGAGCCGGCATTTTCCCGATGACTGGCAGGGAAACTTTCTCAACTGCAATGTCATCGGGATGCGCGGGATATTTCGCGTGAAGGTCAACGAGGTCGGCTCCGGCTTGCGCGGTGAAACGATTGATCACTTCGTGGAATCGTCGGATGAAAACTTTCGCCCCAGCAGTGTGGGTTGCGCGCCCGATGGTTCGATCTACTTTCTCGACTGGTCGCAACAGCTCATCGGCCACATGCAGCACCACATTCGCGATCCGAATCGTGATTACAATCACGGCCGCATTTACCGCGTGACCTACGAAGGGCGTCCACTGGTGAAGCCGCCGAAAATCCACGGCGAACCGGCGGAAAAACTTCTCGCCCTGCTCAAGACGCCCGAGGATGACACGCGCACGCGGGTGAAGGTCGAGTTGGGCAAACACGATTCCGCCGAAGTCATTGCCGCGACCAAAAAATGGGTCGAAGGACTCGATTCCAAGGACGCCGAGTACCAGCACCAGCTCACCGAAGCACTTTGGATACATCAATGGCACAACGTGGTGAACGAAGACTTGCTGAAGCGGATGCTGCGCTCGCCGAATTATCATGCGCGAGCCGCAGCCACGCGGGTGCTTTGCTATTGGCGCGACCGCGTCAAGGATCCGCTCGGGCTTCTGGCCGTGCAGGCCGCGGACGAACATCCCCGCGTCCGCCTGGAGGCTGTGCGCGCGGCGAGCTTTTTCCGTGAGACTGCGGCAGCGGATGTCGCCTTGACGGCAATAAAATTCCCCACTGATTACTACCTGGATTACACGCTTACCGAAACGCTGAAACAACTCGAACAGTTCTGGCGTAAGGCGCTGGAAACCGGTCAGCCGGTGGCCGCCAAAAATCCGGAAGGGCTTGTCCGCCTCCTGGGACTTTTGAGCCCGACGGAATTGCAAAACCTGCCCCGCAACGAAACCGCGCAGCTTGCGTTGCTCGCGCGTCGGGAAACCAGTGACAGCGTGCGCCTTTCGATGCTGTTGGACCTGGCCGCCGCGCGCAAAACGACCGGTACGGCGGTCTTGTTGGACACAATGGAAAACCTTGCGCCAAACAACGCCGCGCTGCCAGCGCTGGCTAGAATGCTTCCGCAACAACCACCTGCAGCGCTTCACGCTGAACGCGAACGTTTGAACAAGCTCACCCAGTCGAAACAGGACCAAACCCGGCAGGCTGCCTGGGCGGCATTGACGCTCGCTGACGCATCTGTTCCCAAAACTTGGGAAAGCGCAGCCAAATCCGCCGGGACCTTGACCGACTGGCTGGAAGGTTTGCCGATGGTGCTGGACCAGGATTTGCGCAAGACGGCGTTCGATCAGGTGCAGCCGCTGCTCCGGGAAATCCCGGCGGATTTGTCGACCCGTCTTCAATTGAAAGGAAACCGCAAGGCTGCCGCGGCGCTGCAGGTCGCCGCGATTCATGCCGCGACCAGCATTCCCCGGGAGCCAGGTGTGACCTTCAATGCCCTCACGACGTTGATTGAAAAGAACGAACTGATTCCCGAGGCGGCCGCGGGCATCCGGATGTTGCCGCGCACGAGTTGGTTCAAAACCGGGGCGGCCGGAGCCGCGCGCGCGCTGGTGGCCTGGGCAGGGAAAGTTCCGGCGGATGCGCGAACTTCAGATGAATTTATTGAAACAGTCCAGACCGCCAATGAACTGGCGGGCTTCTTACCAGCGACCGAGGGAGCTGCGTTGCGTGCGGAACTGAAAAAGATGCGCGTGGCGGTGTTCATCGTGCATACGGTGCGCGAGCAAATGCGATATGACACCCCGCGCATCGTCGTGCAGGCTGGCGAACCTTTTGAAATCCGTCTCGAAAACACGGACTTCATGCCGCACAACCTGGTGGTGGTGAAGCCGGGCGCGCGCGAAACGGTGGGGGCGATTACCGAGAAGATGAAGCCCGATGCGTTGGATGGCCGGGGCCGGGCATTCGTGCCCGATCGTCCAGATGTGCTCGCCGCGACGAAGTTACTGGAGTCCGGACAAAAGGCCACAATCCGGATGACCGCGCCACTCACGGAGGGCGACTACGAATATGTCTGTACGTTTCCCGGGCACTGGCAGGTGATGTGGGGGCAACTCGTGGTGACGAAAGATGTGGACGGTTATCTTGCGAAGCATCCCGAAGCGCCCTCGCTCGCCAGCGGCCACAAGCAGGAGCACAAACATGGGGAGTTCGAGTAACGGGTTAAGTAAGTGAATCGTTAACCATGGCGGATTCCAAGCGCATACCCACGGATGGCGGACAGAAGTTCGGGCACAATCCCTTTGACGCTCTGTCCAGCGAAGGTCTCCCCGCCATGAATCCGATTGCTGAGCCCGCACCGCTACCTCCAGCGAAAGCGGTGAAGAAAAATCGCGGGCGGGTCGATATTTTGCGCGTGAAGGCCGGGCGTGGCGGCAAGACGGTGACGGTCGTGAAGAATTTCGTTGGCATTGGCCTGCCGGAAAAGGAGCAGTTGGCAAAGGCAATGCAAAAAGCGTGCGGTACGGGTGGAACGGTGAAAAATGGCCAGATTGAGATTCAGGGCGATAAACGTGAAGAGGTTGCCCGAATTCTTGTGGAAGCAAACTTTCGTCCAGTGTTCGCCGGCGGATAGTCCGAGGGATTTGCCTGCCGTTCAGTACTTCGTGAGCTTCAATCGCATGAATCGTGCTTGCGCGGCATCCGCCGGTTGTGTGTCGCGGAAAATGAGCAGTTCGGTCCCGTCACCATTGCTCGTCGCCGAACCCACTTGCACGGCGGGCAGCCACGCCAGCATATCTCCGGAGACTTCCGCATCGTAGGCAATCGCCAGACGTCCGGTCGGACGATTCACTTGTAATACGAGATAATTCGTGCCCGAGAAGTTCGCAATTGCCGCGCGAGGCAGGCCGGGTGCATTCGTCGCGAACGGCGCGGCGTCGGCCACCGACGGGTTCAGTCCGACGGCAAATTCACCGAAGTTGATGACGGAATCGTTCTCGGCATCCGCGCCGGGGCCCACGATGCTGGAGTTGGTTTCGCCCGGATAAAAGAGCGCCATCCAATCCTCGAACACATTGGTGTTCGCGGCGACCAGGGCAAAAATGTCCTGTGAAACTTCCACCTGCCCATCACTCGCCGAAAGACGTAGCGTGTAAGTGCCAGAGCGATTGAAGGTAACGGTGGTTGCGGCTGAATTGGAATTCGCAAAGGTAGCCGAACCCGGACCGGAAATAATACTCCAATAAGCGGCAGGAGGACCATTATCGTCCGTGACAAGACCGATTGGGCTCGCCGGTATCTGATTCGTCGCACCGAATGTCTGGGTAACGACACTCGGACCAAAATTCGAGATCGCCAGACTGGCAATTTCAATTCCGCTCAGGGCGCGGCGGAAAAAAAGCACGTCGTCAATACGACCGTTGAACCAGTTCGCCGCGCCGGGATGGGTATTGCCCAGGCGAAAAGCAGAGGTGTAATTCGGAATGGTGGCGCTGGATTCGGCGGCGCTGACGTCCAACACGCCGTTGATCCAAAGCTTGGCGCGGTCAGCGCTTGGCAACGAACCGTCGAACGTAACGGCGACGTGATACCATTGCCCGAGATTGATGAGCGTGCTGCTGGAGAAGCGGTTGTTGCTGCCATCAATGTCCACGTAAATGCGCTTGTCGGAAGTTTTGAGATAGGTCGTGTAGGCGTTGTTGTCGGCGATGTTGTTTCGTTTGCACACGAGGCCCGCAGAGTCGGCCGGATACGCATTGGCGTTGAACCAATACGCGAGGGTGAACGCCGTCGTCGCATCAAGGTCGTTGGCATCGGGCACGACGACCTGTCCGCTGCTGCCGTCGAACTCAATTGCGCCGTTGTGAGCGCCGCCGGTCGGTCGCCAGATGAAGCCGCCCGAAGCCGTGCCATTGTTCGCGCTGGCGCTGTTGGACGCGACGTTGCCGGAAGATTCATTGAGTTTAAGCGATAACACACGTGAGGAATCCGGGAGGTCGGAGGAAGTCGGTCCCCCCATTACCGTGAGCTCGTCCGAGTCGGAACTTAGCGAATCATTTGCGGTGACCCTCAGCACATAAGTGCCGGGCACGGGCAGGGTAACGCGCGTGGACAGTTGGTTCGTTGATTGAAATTGTGCACTCAACGGACCGGAGAGCGTCGTCCACGAAATCGTTGCCGGCTGCGGATGCCCGTCGTCCGCCAGCGTGGCGGTAAGCTTGAGTTGATCGCCCAGATTTGTGAACGCAACCAGCGGAACCGTGGGATTAACGATGGTGACTTTCGGGGGCGTTGGCACGGGTTGGCTGAAGAGACCGACGATTTCCGCAGTGTAACTGGTATAGGAAACATACGAACCGCGAAACCAAATGACGCACCGATCACCGCCGTTGCGGCGGGGGACGTAAGGTCGCAAATTGTCCGCGGTGGAATTAGTCGTGATTTGCGTCCACGCGAAAGTCAGTCCACCGTCGCTGGTGACACCCCGCCAGATTTCGTAACGCTCCTGCGCGCGCAACGCGACGTTGGTGGTGTCGGTGAGATTGAACGGATTTTGCGCATTGCTGGAAATGTAGATGACGTTGGGCTCCTGTGGGTCCATGCAGATGCCCCCGGCATAATCGTCTTCCGATGAATAAAGCGGGCGGCCAGCCTGCGCGATGAAACGCTTCTGCCATTCGGAGCCGGTCCAGCGCGCATAATAATAATAGATGCGGTCATCAAACCAGTTCGGGCCGGTGACCTGGTCGCGTTGCACCGTGAAGACGCAGGCGGGCGCGCCGTTGGATTGATAGGCGATTTCCCAGGTCCACGCGCGCCCGGTCGGGATGTGGTCGTTCGGGTCGGGCGTGTTGGTGTCGCTGTATTGATAGATGACCGCGCCGCGCTGGCCGGAATCGTGTTGGAGCGGGAGCGCCGAATAATTCGTCACGAACGTGCCGTCGGTCTGGTAGAACGCGCCGCCCGAATAATAGAGATGATAAAGCGAGTTGGCGACATCGCGCGGATGTCCGTCGGTGTAGAGAAAATCAATGCGGCTCGTGCCGTCAGAGGCATATTTGACATAGGGCCGAATGCTGCCGGTGCCGGTCTTGATAAAATGTTGGGGCGCTGACCAGTTTGTTCCGCCGTCGGCTGAGGTGTAAATGGTGGGATTGAAATTCAGATTGCGGCAAAAATTGTAAATCCTGCCTCCCTCGGTGGAGAGTTGAAAAGGATTTGCGTAAGTCATGCCGGCGCCAGAATTGGGAATGGACAACTCGGGATTCCAACCGGCAGTGATGGCGGGGTTGGTGCTGCTGGACGTCCGATAGGAAAAATATTCGTCGCTCCCGTGACGCGAGTAAATGGCGAGCAGGCGGCCATCCTGTTTGGCGAGCAGGCCGGGATTGTTGTGATCGTCGCGTTGGGTGAACCCGGAGGACCAGAGGTCGGTTTTGATACCGTTGGTGAGTTCGAAAACGCTTAAGACAGTCTTGCTGTCGGCGGCGCGCACATAGCCGAAATAGAGCTTTCCGTTGTGAAAAATGGCACGCGGATCGTTGTACCAGGTCCAGGCGCCGTCGTCGGCGAGAACGGCGAAGTTTGTTTGCGCGACGAGAGGCGAAGCGAACGCGATGGCGAAGAGAGCAATGAAGTAAAAACGAATTTTCAAAATGAGAATAAAGGAAGGAGGACAGACTCTGCGCTTTCAGACGCCGGAGCCCTGACTATTTCCTCACCCTGACCCTCTCCCCATTGAGGGGAGAGGGGAACAGTTGGAAGGCTGTATGGGCAGACACCTTATTGGCCACTGCCTGGTATTTGATCGTCACCTGCTTCATGGATGGCGCAACCGGAAGAAGACGGTTGGGTCGGCAGGATTAATGGTTACGTTGGTGGATGTAACCGCAGCGGATCCGGGCCAATCAAACCAAGCGTTGGCATTGTTCACAATGCCGACAGCGATTGAATTGGTCTGCGATTGGAGAATCCAACCCAGATGGTCCGTCGGCCAGGACAGTGTGAGGGTGCTGCCATTGACACTGAAGGTGATGTTGGTTGGATTGCCGGCGGTGGCCGAGGGCACCAGTAAACTTCCCGCGCCAGTAATAAATGGCGCGCCGCTGATGCTGTCGTAGATGCCGGGAGGTTGGATATTTGGCCCCAGTACGAGAGCGGCAACCGTATTGGTCGTTGCGGCGTCCAATTGTAGCACCGCACCGTTGGTGATCGAGACGGTCGAATTTGCCAGACTCAAGGGTGTGAGGCTCGTTAGTTGCAGGGTGCTGGAAGCGACGTACAGGTTCAGTTTGCGTGGACCGGCGTTGATGCTGCCCGCGAAGACGGAAGGCGTAATCCCATTGAACGCCAGCGTCGAGTCCGCAGTGACGCTGCTGTTCGTCACGGTTTGATTGGCAGGCGCGGCGGCGGCGACTGTCAAACCAGCAATCGCTTGATTGAATCCCGCCAGGTCCAGCGTGCCCGAGCTTCCACTCTGACCGAGCGTGACGGTAGTGCCCACTGGCAGTGCGTTATTGATGCCGCATTGCATCGTGCCCGAGGCGATGATCGTGTTCGACCAGATGTTGCCGCCGGCGGTGGGAGGTCGGATGTTCCAGGTCATGCCATCCGTCAAAAGCACATTGCCAATGGGTAGATTGACCGTGCCGGAGAGGATCCCCGAAACAGCACGAACCTGGAGCGCATTTCCCGCGGAACCGTCGAACGTCGGTCCGCTCACATTTCCCGCAACAACGAAGATGGTTCCGCCTCCGCCACTGAAGGCGATGTTGCCGTTGCCGTTCAACACGACCGGCCCATTCCACGTATTCGTCTGGCCGGTGGAACCGGCACTGAAAAGCGCGGAGCGGACGGTGTCAAATAATGATGGCAGCGAAATGGTCGTACCAGCCGGTGTGGATATGCCGCCAGAAAGTGATACGCGCGTTCCATTGTTTGCGCCACCGGTCGTGCTGATGACGTTGACCAACGGCGAATTGCCCAGCGCGTTATTGTTGGCAAGCGTCCACGTGCCTCCGTTGACTTCAGTCACGCCGGTGTAAGTATTTGCGCCGGAAATGATGATGTTATTCACGTTGTTTTGGCCGCCGAGTACGTTGTTGGTGATGCCGGCTGGACCAGAAATGGCAGCCGAAACCGTCAGAGTGCCGGAGCGGGTGAAAACCAGGCCGGAGTTATTGGTGACGTTGCCTATGCCCAGGCTGCCCCGCGGCGTAATGGAGTCGCCGCCAATCTGCAGGATTCCACCATCAATCAGCGTCCCTCCAGTCATAGTATTGTCCACATCGAGAACCAAACGGCCAGTGCCCTGTTTCACGAGCGGGGCGACACTACCTAGCGAGCCTGCGCCGCTGCTGGTGAAAATGTAATCAGCTGCAGTGTTCGAAACGACCACTCGCGAAGGCGTCAGGAGACTCTCAATGGTGACGAAACCGGACAGCGCGCCGGCATCGTCAAAACGCACATTGTCTCCAGTGAAATAATTTGTGTCCGCAACGCCGTTGCCATCCGAATCCCAATTGATGGTCGTGGTGTCCCACGGGCTGCCAGCGGAGCCAATCCAGGTCACACTATTGGGTGGACGAACGATCAAAGTGGCCGGGGCATTGGTTTTGACAGTCGGGATGCCGCCGGGATTATTGGAAACGATCAGACTATAGCTGCCCGCGTTGGACAATTGAATGTTGGTGAGCGTCAACGTCGTGTTAGTGGCGTTGGCAACGAGCGATGAAATGCCGTTGGTGTCCGTGAAGAGCCATTGGTAGGAAATCGGCGCCGTTCCAAACGCATTGCCTGTGATTACAACTGTGCCGCCTGGGCCCGTCACAGGAGGTGTGATGGTTGTGGCGACCGGGAAGGGATCCGGCAGCCCGGATACGCGCACGCTCTCAAGAAACGCAGGACTTCCTGCGCCCGTGTAAAATCGCACGTCATCCATAAGGCCGTTGAAGGAGCGGTTGCGGGCATTATTATTGCCAAGATACATGCGGAAGCTGGAGCCGACCGCCATCGTGAGGTTGGTGCGGAAATTCAACACGGGGGTGCCGACAATGTTGCTTTCGCCCGCGCAATAGACGGCCATGTTCGTGCCATCGTAGGTGAAGGCGACGAAACTCCACTGATTGGCGAGCATCGCATTGGTGAGCCCATTAAACGTATTGTTGAAGGCATGGAGAAAGGTCTGGTCGCTGGTGCTGCTGCCGGTCTGATTGCCCTGGATGCCCATCGTGTTGGTGGTGTTAATGTCCGCGGTGCCGTTGACACCGAGGAAATAGAAGCGCGGATTTCCGTTCAACGCGACGGATGGCTTGAGCCAGAAGGTCATGGAGAAATTTGAGACGGTGCCGAAATTAACGGCGGAACTGGCTGTTACCAATGCGCCACCACCGCCGGAGCCGCCGTGTGTGCCGGCAAACGTGAGATCCATGGCCTTGCCTGCGCCGCCCACACCTGAGCCGGCGCCGCCGTGCATGTCCGCGGCGGTGCCGGCGGCGTTGACGAGATTCAAGACGGCACCGGCAACCGAATCTGAAGTGGTGGGGCCGATGTCTTCAAAACCAAATTTCAATTTCAGCGTTTGAGCCGGAAGGTTGTAAATCGCACCAAATGCGACGAAGAGAATAAGAATTGTGGCCGATCGCCAGGAACTAGGAAGGTGATATCGAGTCATAGGTTTTTGGATGTCATGGTTTAAATCGTGAACGTGTATCAAGCCACGGCCCTGAGTGGCTGGAAATCTAGCAGGTAACTTGAGTTGCCGACCATCACCCGTACAGGTAATTCGCTAATTATGGGCCGCAGTGGCTGGGACATCCTCCATTTTACACCGCCTCACATTGAACGCCAGTGACAACTTTGTGGCAGAGATTCGTTGAACGATTCAGATTTTCGTCCGCACGCGAGTCCAGATTGCGGCGACCGCCAGCACCATCGCGATGAGCAGCCAGGAGACGGCGGGAACAAGTGCGTAGGGAAAACCGGCCCGCGGACTCAGCGGAGCGAACACATCGATTCCGTAAACTATCACCCAGGCCGAAGCCACCACGAGCATCAGGCAATGCACCGTCGCCCGGCTGAAGATAAGCCAGCGCTTCGCCACGACCTCGGCCACCAGCAGCGCCATCATCGGGGATAGAATCCAAATGGCGATGAGTGCCAGGGCAATTCCAGAGTCATTGAAGCGACAGGCTCGTAACATCAATCCCACCGAAACGATGGTTGCGACCAATGCTGCGGTGAAGGCGATTGTGCGTAAAATCGGTCTTTCGGAATTCATTTTTGATCCGCTTGGCAGAGCAGGCAGAGAATGCAGCAGCCGAATCGCCATACTGCTACGCCTGCTCAGTTTCTACTTTGTAATACAAAGTAAGTCAAGCGCCAAAACGGTACGGGTTAGTTCCTTGCACTCACTTCACCGCCACTCTGTGACCGTTCGACCCTGCGGATCGGTCCGCCATGCTTTTTCCAGTTGCCACGCTGCACCTTTCTCGCGCCGTATTAAGGTGTAGTGGTTGGTGAAAGATTCGGTGGTCGCGCTCACCAAAAATGTGACTGCCAAAGGATACGTGACTGTCGCAGCCTCTGGGCGTTGCAGACTGTCGGTGATAACACTTTGGCGGCCACCCAGTCGTCCAGGCAAACGGTCGTCCTTGCCCATCTGTGTCAAAGCGCCTGCTGCTTCGCGCATTTCAGCAAGCAACGGATCGGTTCGAGCCGACACGATGCCGTCCTGGAGCGCGACCAGGTTGGGTAAGTCATTCGAAGCCGCAGCGGAATGCAGTTTGGGCACTGAATTGACCGGCCACTCCTTGACCTTTTGCCCCCGCGAATTGCTCTGCCATGCCTTTTCCAATTGCCAGGCCGCACCGGCTTCCGGTCGCACCACCGTGTAATGGTAGGTGGATGACTCTGCGGCGGGCTTAACCAGAAGCGTTGCCTCAAAAGGATATTTCACACCTTCAAGCATCGACACCGGGAGCCTGCCGCTGGAAATCTCCGTGGAACTGTTGCTGGAGACGCCCGGCAAATCGCCCAACCTTTTCAAACCCTTTAAGTAGGCTGCCGCGGCGGACAACTCCTGCAACACGGGATTGGCCGACGCGGAAACGGCGTTCGTCCCTGAGGCGGTTACTTCCGCCGCGGACGCATTTGAAAATATGGACGAATGCCCGGCTGCTATCAGCAATGCAATGCACAGGATGAATCTAGGTTGGCGGTAAATCATCTGGCTCAATCTCCACGAAACGAAACGCTTCTCAAATGTAATTTTCAATGTCTGCCTCCAACCAAGGGGGCCAGTTTCTATTTGACGCCCCCGGTGTGACGGACAAAATCCCAGTGATGAAAGCCAAATCCTTGTTGTGGTCGGTTTGTGCCCTGGGACTGCTCGCCGGCTGCGGGAAGCAGGCAGAGGAAGCCCGGCAGCGCGCGGAAAAGGAATTGGAGACGGTCCGCGCCGAGTTGGAGCAGGTCAAGACCGAGCGCGGCAATATCCAGACCGAGGTGGAACGTTTGCGCAAGGACAACACGGAATTGCTGCGGCTGCGCAATGAAGTGCGCCGCCTGTCTGACGAGGGGAAGAAGCTGGCCGCGCAGGCCCAGAACGCGACGGCCCAGGCGCAACATGCGCAGAATCAAATCCACGAGGCACAAGCGCAAGTGCAAGCCGCGCAGAACCAGGCCCAGACGCTGACCACAAATCTGGAGGCCATGAAAGCCATCACCGCCCGATACGGTGCCGCCGCCTCGGTGATGACTCCCGAACAACAACTCAATGCGTGTATCAATAATCTTCGGATGATTGATGGGGCCATTCAGCAGTGGGCCCTGGAGAACAAGAAGACCGCGCAATCCATCGCAACCGAACGGGATATCGTTCCGTATCTCAAGGATGGTGTTTTGCCCAAGTGCCCCTCGGGCGGAACTTACACGATTGGCGCGGTAGGCGCGGCGCCGACTTGCAGCAGCCACGCGGTGCAATAAAAGTAGTCTAATGTCTAAAGCCTAAAGTCCTTGCAGTCGGACGTTCTGATTTCATTGCTAGGTTCATACTCACACTTAGACTCTTGCTTACTTGTTGGCGCCTTGCACTTCCGGCCACTCGAACCCGTATTCCTGGTAAAAACCTTCCGTCGGTGCGCGGATTTCAATGCGTCGCCGTGTGAAGGGATCAACATACGCGAGGCGAACGGCGCGCAGGCCCAATTCCACTCGGTTCTCAGGCCGCCCATAAAGCTCGTCACCAATGACGGGACAACCGGATTGTGCGAGATGAACGCGAATTT
>JADMIO011667594.1_pt1 | contig 14793 bp, 9 predicted proteins | sample 8958161 | NCBI WGS metagenome assembly JADMIO01 (sample SAMN16585339, study PRJNA669376) | soil metagenome | isolation source: Crop rotation soil | place: USA: Cullars Rotation, Alabama | collected 2011 | reverse complement strand
CGCGACAACTTGTCCACGTGGAATTCTAAGCTTAGGATCCCAATGTGCTGGAAAGTCGTCCTCGTCGCGCATCTCGGCGCGGTTGCCCTCCTCGGAGACGACGTTGACGTCGAGCGCCAGCGACTGCATCTCCTTGAGCAGGACCTTGAACGACTCCGGGATGCTCGGCTCGGCGATGTTCTCGCCCTTGACGATGGCCTCGTAGGCCTTCACGCGCCCGACGGTGTCGTCGGACTTGATCGTGAGCATCTCCTGCAGCGTGTACGCCGCGCCGTAGGCCTCGAGCGCCCACACCTCCATCTCGCCGAAGCGCTGGCCGCCGAACTGCGCCTTGCCGCCCAGCGGCTGCTGGGTGACGAGCGAGTACGGGCCGGTGCTCCGCGCGTGGATCTTGTCGTCCACGAGGTGCAGCAGCTTCAGGATGTACATGTAGCCGACGGTGACCTTCTCCTCGAAGGGCTCGCCGGTGCGGCCGTTGAACAGCTGCATCTTGCCGCTCGCCCGCCGGCCCTCGCGGGCCTTGGCGTCGATCTCCATGCGGATGCGGCCCTCGTGCTCGTTCTGCCACTGCACGAGCGCGTTGTCGACGTCCTCGACCGTCGCGCCGTCGAAGACCGGCGTCGAGACGTAGACCTTCTCGCCCGCCTTCTTGGCGTTCTTGTAGGCCTGCGTGCCGTCGTCGTACCAGCCCTGTGCCGCGGCCCACCCGAGGTGGGTCTCGAGGATCTGGCCGACGTTCATGCGGCTCGGGACGCCGAGCGGGTTGAGGATCACGTCGACCGGCGTGCCGTCCTCGAGGAACGGCATGTCCTGGATGTCGACGATCTTGGAGATGACGCCCTTGTTGCCGTGGCGCCCGGCGAGCTTGTCGCCCTCGGAGATCTTGCGCTTCTTCGCCACGAAGACGCGCACGAGCTCGTTGACGCCCGGCGGCAGGTCGTCGCCGTTGTCGCGGCTGAAGGTCATGACGTCGATGACGACGCCGCCCTCGCCGTGGGGCACCTTCAGCGAGGTGTCGCGGACCTCGCGCGCCTTCTCCTTGAAGATCGCGCGGATCAGCTTCTCCTCGGCCGTCAGCTCGGTCTCGCCCTTCGGCGTGACCTTGCCGACGAGCAGGTCGCCCGAGCCGACCTCGGCGCCGACGCGGACGATGCCGCGGTCGTCGAGGTTGCGCAGCGACTCCTCGGAGCGGTTCGGGATGTCGCGGGTGATCTCCTCGTCGCCCAGCTTCGTCGTGCGCGCGTCGATCTCGTACTCCTCGATGTGGATCGAGGTGAGCTCGTCGTCGGAGACGAGGCGGTTGGACAGGATGATCGCGTCCTCGAAGTTGTAGCCCTCCCAGGACATGAAGGCGACCATCAGGTTCTTGCCCAGGGCCATCTCGCCCATGTCGGTCGCCGAGCCGTCCGCGAGGACGTCGCCCTTCTTGACCGTCTCGCCGGGCTTGACCAGCGGCTTCTGGTGGATGAGCGTGCCCTGGTTGGAGCGCATGAACTTCTGCAGCTCGTACTCGTCGCGCGTGCCGTCCTTGCGCTCCACGACGATCTGCGTGGCGTCGATGTAGGCCACGACGCCCGCCTCGCGGGCGATGACGACGTCGCCGGTGTCGAGCGCCGCACGCCGCTCCATGCCGGTGCCCACGACCGGGGCGTCGGTCTTGAGCAGCGGCACGGCCTGGCGCTGCATGTTCGAGCCCATCAGCGCGCGGTTGGCGTCGTCGTGCTCGAGGAAGGGGATCATCGCCGTCGCGACCGACCAGATCTGGTCGGGCGAGACGTCCATGAGGTCGACCTCCTTGGGCGGGACCGTCACGTACTGACCCGCCTGGGTCCGGCAGAGCACCTCCTTCTCGGTGATCTTGCCGTTCGCGTCGACCTGGGTGTTGGCCTGGGCGACGAGCTGCTCCTCCTCCTGGGTGGCGTCCAGGTGGACGATCTCCTTGGTCACGACGCCGTCCTTGACCACCTGATAGGGCGTGGTCACGAAGCCGTGCTCGGAGACCTCGGCGTAGCTCGACAGCGAGCCGATGAGGCCGATGTTCGGGCCCTCGGGCGTCTCGATCGGGCACATGCGGCCGTAGTGGGTCGGGTGCACGTCGCGCACCTCGATCGGCGCGCGCTCGCGCGTGAGGCCGCCGGCGCCCAGCGCGCTCAGGCGGCGCCGGTGCGTGAGGCCGGCCAGCGAGTTCGTCTGGTCCATGAACTGGCTGAGCTGCGAGGAGCCGAAGAACTCCTTCAGCGCGGCCACGACCGGGCGGATGTTGATGATCGTCTGCGGGGTGATCGTGTCGGCGTCCTCGGTGGTGAGGCGCTCGCGCACGACGCGCTCCATGCGGTAGAGGCCGATGCGGAAGGCCTCCTGGATGAGCTCGCCGACCGTCCGCAGGCGGCGGTTGCCGAAGTGCTCGTACTCGTCGAGGTGCTCGGCCAGCGGCTCGCGCGGCATGACGACCGCCTCCGCCGCGTAGTCCTTGATCTCGGCGTCGGGCTCCTCGGGCATGCCGAGCAGCTTCGGGAGCGTCACGAGCTCCTTGACCAGGGCGATGATGTCGTCGTGGGTCAGGACTCGCGTGTCGAGGTCGATCTCGAGGCCGAGGCGCGAGTTGAGCTTGTAGCGACCGACCCGCGTGAGGTCGTAGCGCTTCGGGTCGAAGAAGAGCTGGTTGAGCAGGTTGCGCGCGTTGTCGACGCTCGGCGGCTCGCCCGGGCGCTGCTTCTTGAACAGCTCGATGAGGGCGCCTTCCTCGGTCTTGGTCGGCTCGGCGTCCTTCTCGATCGTGTTGCGGATGTAGAGCGAGTTCTCGAAGAGCTTGAGGATCTCCTCGTCGGTCTCGTAGCCCATCGCGCGCAGCAGGACGGTGACCGGCAGCTTGCGCTTGCGGTCGATGCGGACGTAGACGAGGCCCTTCTTGTCGATCTCGAGCTCGAGCCACGAGCCGCGGGCCGGCATGAGGTTCGCCGTGAAGACCTGCTTCTCGCGGTCCTTGGGCTCCATGAGATAGGCGCCCGGCGAGCGGACGAGCTGCGTGACGACCACGCGCTCGGTGCCGTTGATGATGAACGTGCCCCGCTCGGTCATCCACGGGAAGTCGCCCATGAAGACCGACTGCTCGCGGATCTCGCCCGTCTCCCGGTTGACGAAGGCCACGGTGACCGTCAGCGGCCGCGCGTAGGTGAGGTCCTTCTCGCGGCACTCGTCGATCGAGGCGACCGGGTCGTCGAAGATGAACTCCTGGAAGTCGACGGCGAGATTGCCCGTGTAGTCCTCGATCGGCGTGATGTCGTCGATGGTCTCCCGCAGGCCACCGCTCTCGGGATCGGTCAGCCATTCGAACGACTTGCGCTGGATGTCGATCAGGTTGGGGACGTCAAGGGGCTTCTCCAGGCGCGCGAATGAGCGGCGCACCCGAGGGGCGTCAACGGCAGGCACTAGGGCGACTCCTTCGGAAGGGTCGGAACGAGCGGGAGATTCGAGGCGAGGCGGGCCGAGGGCACGCGGACTCACCAAGATAGCACAGGCAGGTGTCGCCCCTCCCATGGGGCGTGTCGACGCTCACGGACCCCGCCCGGAGCGCTCCGCGTATGTGGCGCGGGCCTCGTGCTTGGGCGGCTGCGACTATCGGTCGACGCAGGCCATAGTACCGAGCGGGTCAAGGAAATGCGTGATCCACAGCCGGTTCTGCTGCCCGCGGCTTGACGGCTTCCCGGGCGGGAACCGCATCGTTGCTCCCACAATCGCGTTAGCTTCAACGAAGTGACGTGACCGCCGGCCCTCACCGGCGTAGTCACCGATAGCCCGGGGCGCTCGCGCCCCCTTCGACTAAGAACACCCCCTCCCCAGGAGACCCATTGCGCAAGCTCGCTCTCGCGGGCCTGGGCATCGTCGCGCTCGCCGCGCCGTCGACCGCCCTCGCCCAGTCCCAGCAGACCAACACCTACTCGGTCACCGCCTCGGTGACCCCCAAGTCGTCGAAGGCCTCTACGAAGAAGCCTGTCCCCTCCTCGCTGAAGTTCGACTACACGGTCGGCGAGTCGCACGGCCTCAAGCCGGCCGCGGTCAAGCGGTACACGATCGGCTTCGGCGGCATGCGCTCGAACGGCAAGTACTTCAAGACCTGCCAGGCCTCGCAGATGAACGGCACCGACGCCGACTGCAACGCCAAGGCGCTCGTCGGCAGCGGCACGCTCGACTCGTTCGTCTACGCCGACAGCGATCCGACGGGCCAGAACGGCGGCTTCGAGTGCAAGAAGACGCTCCACGTCTGGAACGCCGGCGCGAACAAGGCCGTCCTGTTCATCAGCGGCGACCCGAGCAAGTGCGGCGGCGTCGGCGCGCTCGCCCCGATCCCGGCGAAGTTCGTCAAGTTCGGCTCCAACGGCCAGGCGCTGCAGTTCGACGTCCCGCCCACGGTCCTGCACCCGATCACGGGCCTGACCGTCGCGGTCACCAACGTCACGTCGACGATCAAGAAGCAGACGACCAAGGTCAAGGGCAAGACGGTCGGCTACTTCGAGTCGGTCGCCAAGTCGCACCCGGTCCAGGTGACGTTCGTCACCGAGGCCGGCCAGACCAGCACCGCGAAGGCCAGCGCGCGCTAGACGCAGCCCTCGCTCGCCGTACCCGGCGCCCCGCGGACCCGGCCGGTCCGCGGGGCGCCTTTGCGTTCAAGTCCGGTGCGTAGCAGTCGATAATCGAGTGCGTAGTCACACGGGATTGACGTAGGCATAGCGGGGCTTGGCCGGGTGTTGCCGGCCTGGCGCTCCGTGCTCAAGGACGCAGCCACAGGACCGACTACGGAGCCTGGGCCGCGCCCTACCCGAGCGCGCCCATCACCCCGTGATGACCCACCCCACCCGGCTCCGCCGCGCATGCAGCACCACCGTCCGGCTGATCGTCAGCGGCTACCTGCTGGCCATCGTCGCCGCGATCGTCGTCTACAAGGCGGCGTTCATCGACGCCTTCCTCGGCGACCCCTTCTTCGCCACGTACGGCATCGCCGTCTCGGCCTACCTCGTCTCGCGCTTCCTGCTGAGCCTGCCCTACCGGCCTCCGGCGGACGCGGGCATCGAGCCGCGCGTGGCGATCGTCATGCCCGCCTTCAACGAGGAGGCGGCCATCGCGCGCTCGCTGCGGTCGCTGCTCGCCCTCGAGTACCCGGCCGACAAGCTCGAGATCGTCGCCGTCGACGACGGCTCGACCGACGGCACGCTCGCCGAGCTGCGCGCGGTCGAGGCCGAGGCGCAGGGGCGCGTGCGCGTCGTCGCCTTCGAGACCAACCGCGGCAAGCGCGCCGCGATGGCCGAGGGCGTGCGCTCGACCTCCGCCGAGATCATCGCCTTCGTCGACTCGGACTCGGCGCTCGAGCCCGACGCACTGCGCACGCTCGTCCAGGGCTTCGCCGACGAGTCGGTCGGCGCGGTGTGCGGGCACGCCGACGTGCTCAACGTCCACCAGACGTGGCTGACCAAGATGCAGGCCGTCCGCTACTACGTCGCCTTCCGCGTCTGCAAGGCGGCGGAGTCGGTCTTCGGCGCGGTCACCTGCTGCTCGGGCTGCTTCTCGGCCTACCGGCGCGCGGCGATCATGCCGCGGCTGCCGTGGTGGGAGGACCAGCACTTCCTCGGGCGCCCCTCGACGTTCGGCGACGACCGCTCGCTGACCAACTGCGTGCTGCGCGACTGGCGCGTGCTCTACCACTCCGAGGCGGTCGCGCACACGATCGTCCCCGACCACTTCCGGCTGTTCATGAAGCAGCAGATGCGCTGGAAGCGCTCATGGACGCGCGAGTCGCTGCTCGTCGCCACGTTCATCTGGCGCAAGCACCCCGCCGCGGCGCTCGCCGTCTACGTGGGGATCGCGCTGCCGCTGCTCGCGCCCGTCACCGCCCTGCGCGCGCTCGCCTGGCACCCGCTCGTCGCCGGCTACGGCGGCCCGTTCCTGTACCTGGTCGGCATCTACTCGATGGCGCTCGTCTACAGCCTCTACTACGCCGTGCGCCGCCGCGACTACAGCCCGCTGTGGCTGTTCGGGGTCGCCTTCGTCTTCTTCTACCTGGTCTTCCTCATCTGGCAGACCTACTACGCGATCCTCACCGCGCGCACGTCGTCGTGGGGCACGCGCAGCGCCGAACAGCCCGCGTGACGAGCACCTCGCGCATGTCCCGGGCGCTGGGCGCCGTGCTGCTGCCGTTGTCGGTGGTGCCTTTCGTCGCGATCCGCGGCGACGTCATCAAGGAGCACCAGGCCTACGTGCGCCACCAGCAGGCGCAGCGGCCGCTCGGCGCCGCGCCCGCTCCGCCGCTGCCGGGCAGCGCCGCCTCGCCTGGGCTCGAGGCGCCGGTGCGCCCGTCGGTCCCGCTCGGGCGCGACGTGCACCTGACGCTGGGCAGCGCCGACGTGATGCTCGAGCTCAACCGCGAGGCGGCCGCGCAGGGCCGCCGCGTGCTCGTCGACGCCAACCGCGACGGGACGGCCGACTTCGTCATCTCGGCGCCCGCCGGGTCGCCGGACGTCCACGTGCGCAGCTGCGGCTTCGGCGCGCCGGTCGTCGCGAAGATCGGCGTGCGCGCCGACGGCGGGCTGGCCGTGCACCTGCCGGCGACGGCCGTCGGGCCCGCACCGCGCCTGCGCGTGAAGGCGCACGGGCCCGCGTGTGCGCCGGGCGTGCTCGACCGGGCGATCGCGCTCGCGCTGCCGGGGGCGAGCGGATGAGGCGCCTCGTGCTGCTCGCCACCGCGCTCGTCGCGCTCGTCGCCGCCGTGCCGGCAGAGGCCGCGAAGTGCACCAAGCCGTCGGGGCTGAAGGTCTCGCGCGGCGCCGCCGCGAAGGCGACGCTGAAGTGGCGCAAGCCCAAGAAGGGCAGCTTCCGCGTGCTGCGCAACGGCCACGTCGTGGGCCAGACGAAGCGCCACTCGATGGCGGTCAACGTGCGACCCGGGCGCCGCGTCACGCTGTCGGTGGGCATCGTGCGCGCGGGCGGCAAGAGCCCGAAGTGCTACGCGAAGATCACCGCCAAGCTCGCCACGGCGGGGGCGATCGACGCCGCGCTGACGGCGCCCGGGCAGGTGCGCATCGAGGCGCTGGCCGACGGCGCCGCGACGATCGGTTGGGAGAAGGTCGCCAAGGCCAAGCGCTACCGCGTCTTCCGCGACGGCGCCGTCGTGGGCGAGACCTCGGGCACGACGATGAAGGTCCGCGTCGCCGCGGGCGCGAGCGCGACGGTGCAGGTCGCGGCCGTCGGCACGACCGGCAAGGTCGGCCCGCGCAGCTCCGCGCTGTCGGTGCGGACCGACCGCCGCGCGCCCGGCGCGCCGAAGGGCCTGCAGGCCGACGCGGTCGGGCCCTTCGGGGTCACGCTCGACTGGAGCGCCGGCGCCGCCGGCTCGGCCCCGCTGCGCGGCTACCGCGTGACGCGCAACGGCCAGGTCCTCGGGCAGGTCCCGCAGACGAGCTTCCGCGCGACCGGCCTGCTGCCCTCGACGCACTACGTGTTCACGGTGACCGCGGTCGACACCCAGGGACTCCCCTCGCCGGCGGCGACGGTCGAGCTCGACACCCCGCCGCCCGATCCCTCGACGGGTGCCACGCAGGCCTTCCTGCTCGCCACGACGAGCTCGTCGTTCGCCGACTTCCGCGACCACTACCAGAAGGTCGGCGTGCTCTATCCGACCTACTACGACTGCAACCGCGCGCACCCGGCGCAGATCGACGGCCAGGACGACCCGCAGGTGACCGGCTTCGCCAAGGCGCGCAACGTGCCGGTCATGCCGCGCTACAACTGCCAGAACCTGACGGCGCTGCGCGCGGTGCTCAACGACCCGGCGACCCGCCAGGCCGTCATCAGCGGCCTCGTCGGGCTCGTCCAGGCCAACGGCTACTCCGGCATCAACCTCGACATCGAGAGCGGCGCGCCGAGCGACCGGGCGTCGCTGACCTCGTTCGTCGCGTCGCTGGCCGACGCGCTGCACGCGGTCGGCGCGCGGCTGTCGATCGACGTCTCGCCCAAGGTCAAGGACGTCCCCAACCACCCGCGCTCGACGTTCTACGACTACAACGCGCTGTCCCAGTCGGCCGACATCGTGGTCGTCATGGCCTGGGGGCTGCACTGGTCGACCTCCGGGCCGGGTTCGCTCGTCGACCTGACGTGGCTCAGCCAGGTCGCGGGCTACGTCCGCACGGTCGCCAACCCGCAGAAGTTCGTGATAGGCACGCCCGGCTACGGCTTCGACTGGGCCGCCGGCGGCGGGATCTCGCACCCGGCCGACCCGCTGGACTTCTCCGACATCCAGGCGCTCCTGGCGTCCACCGGTGCCCAGCCCGCCCGCGACCCGGCCAGCGCGGAGCTGCACTTCACCTACACCGACGCGTCGGGCACCGGCCACGAGGTCTGGTACGCCGACGCCACGTCGATCGCCGCCGCGCTGAACGTGGCACGCGGCAACGGCCTGGGCTTCGCCTTCTGGCGCACCGGCCAGGAGGACGTCACCACGTGGGACTCGCTCTAGTGGGCCACCGAGACAACCAAGGAAGGTCATGACCGTCAGCACCGCCGCCACCATCGAGACCGCGCCCGACTTCGCGCGCCGCGTCGTCACCCGCCAGGCCCGCGTGGGGATCGTGGGACTCGGCTACGCGGGGCTGCCGCTCGCGCTCGCCTTCGCCGAGGCCGGGTTCGCCACCACCGGGCTCGAGCTCAACCCCGACCGCGTCGCCGCGGTCCGCGCGGGCCGCTCGTACCTCGTGGACGTGCCCGAGGAGCGTTACGCCGACGCCGGCGGGCGCCTTGCCGCGACCGACGACTTCGCGGCGGCGGGCGAGCTCGACGCGCTGACCATCTGCGTGCCGACGCCGCTGGAGAAGGGCCAGCGCCCGGACCTGCGCTTCGTCAAGGCCGCCGCCGAGGCGCTCGCGGCGCACATCTCGCCGGGCACTCTGGTCGTGCTGCAGTCGACGACGACGCCGGGCACGACCGAAGAGCTGCTCGTCCCGGTCTTCGAGCGCGCGGGCTTCAAGGTCGGCGAGGACGTCTTCCTCGGCTATGCGCCCGAGCGCGTCGACCCGGGCAACCCGCGCTTCCACCTGCGCAACACGCCGAAGATCGTCTCGGGCGTGACGCCGATGTGCCTCGAGCGCACGCGCGCGCTCTACGCGACGATCGTCGACGAGGTGGTCCCGGTCTCGAGCACGACGGTCGCCGAGACGGTCAAGCTCCACGAGAACACCTTCCGCCAGGTCAACATCGCGCTGGCCAACGAGCTGGCGCTCATGTGCGACCGCTTCGGCATCTCGCCGTGGGAGGTCATCGACGCGGCGGCGACGAAGCCGTTCGCGTTCATGGCCCACTACCCCGGGCCGGGCGTCGGCGGGGACTGCATCCCCGTCGTGCCGCACTTCCTGACGTGGCGCGCGCGCGAGCTGGGCTACGTCAACCGCCTCATCGACGCCGCGCATGCGGTCAACGCCGACATGCCGAAGCACATCGCGATGCTCGTCGCCGACGCGCTCAACGAGGAGGGCCGCGCGGTCAAGGGCTCGACGGTCCTCGTGCTCGGCGCGACCTACAAGCCCGACGTGCACGACACGCGCGAGGCGCCCGCGCTCGAGGTCATCCGCGAGCTCGACCGCCGCGGCGCCGACGTGCGCTTCTGCGACCCCTACGTCGAGAGCGTGCTCGTCGGCGACCGCCTGCACCAGCGCATGGCGTGGTCCCCGGCGGCGGTCTTCGAGGCCGACTGCGTGGTCATGGTCGTCCCCCACCGCGCCTTCCTCGCGCGCCCCTACTGGCGCGACGCGGCGCTCATGGTCGACACGCGCAACCTCGTGCCGGGCGATCAGGACGGCGTGCGGCGGCTGTAGGGCCGCGACGGACACGTGCCGCGGATCGCGATCGCATCGCGTGCGCACTTGGCCCCCTCTGAGGTCGCCAAGTGCGCAACCGATCCGCATCGAGCGAGAGAGGAGATCCAGGCCGGCACCACGGTTCCTCCCCTGCGCGGCTCGGCGGAACCGCGTTTGCGTCAATGGGCACCGGGTTTGCAACACGTTCGTGCCGAGAGTGCGCCGACACTCGCGCAACCGGAACGAGTGCTCCTGAGCATGGATCTCGCAACTACGAGGCGGGGCGCTCGGGACGGATCAATCAGTTGGACCAGACCAGCGCTCTGATCTGGCTCCACGACGACAACGGCGCGTTCGCATGCGGGCCTGGTGCATCGCGCAGGCGGTGTGTGTCCGGCTATCCAGGCGGATCTTCGCCGATGAAACGCCGCACGCGTTCGCGCGTCCAAGCATCCTCGTCGTAGCTCGGCTCGCCAGTCAGATCGGCGCGCTTTCGGCGCGGCATCTGCGGCGCGAGCGCGAGCGCGAGCGAGGCGGCGGCGATGGACCAGACCAGCATCACCAGCGGCCCCGCGCGCGTAGGGAGCAACACGAGACTCACGACCACGAGCACGACGGCGATGCGCGCGCGACGTCGCCACGGACGGCGAGACGGCTGGGTGTGATCCGCTGCGTTTCGAGGCGGATCCTCACCGCGCCAACGGCGGATCTGTTTCCAGCCCTCGCTCGTCATGTCTCGCGTCGTGACGAAGCCTGTGGTGAACCACCAGCCTCGGCGAGCCGGCGGATCGCGGCCAGGCGGCGCTGGTGAGCGCGAAGGGGCGCAGATCGGCACAGCCTCGAAGCGAGCAGAGGCGGGTACACGCCGACCGATGGACGAGCCACGCACTCGCCGCGCTTGCTGGCTCCCCATCGGGCTGGCGAGTTGTCAGCTCGCGCTGCTGTGCTGGGGATGCGGCGGCGGGGCTCCGAGCGTCCCCGCACCACCGCCCGCGGCGGGCGGACTCACCCTGCGTGCCCCGTTCGCCAACGGCGCGACGATCCCGGTCCGGTTCACCTGCGCCGGCGGCGGCGAGCGGCCCCGTCTGATCGTCAGCGGGGTGCCGCGAGGCCCGCGCGGGGCGCGCGAGCTCGTCCTGATCGTCACCGACCCTGACGCACCGCGCGGCACGTTCGTGCAATGGACCGCGTACGCGATTCCGGCGGACAGGCATGTCCTTCCCGGCCCAGCGCGAGAGGGCAAGAACTCCGCCGGCGGCACGGGGTGGACCCCGCCATGCCCGCCGAAGGGCGACAAGCCGCACCGCTACGTCTTCAGCGTCTACGCGCTCGAGCTGCCGGTGTTCATCAGGCAGGGCGCCACTCCAAGCGCCGTCATCGCCTCGCTGGGCGACGCGATCGCCAGCGGGCAGGTCACCGGCCGGTTCGCTCGGGGCTGAGCCCGCGCCTCCACCGCCTAGGCCCGCCGCGTCGCCTCGAGGCGCATCTCCTTGCAGACGTTGTAGAGGTGCGTCCTCGCCCAGTCGAAGGGGATGAGGCGCCGCAGCAGCCGCGGCCAGCGCTCCCACTCCTCGGTCTGGCGGTAGGTGACGCGCTCGATGGCGAACTTCGCCTGGAAGCTCGGGTTGCGCTCGAAGAAGCGCTCGGTGAGGAAGACGTTGTGGCCGGGGGCCATGCCGTCGGCGCTGTTGGCGTAGGGCACGATGGCCACGAAGCGCCCGCCCGGGCGCAAGAGACGGTGCGACTCGCCGAAGACGTGGTCGAGGAGCGAGTGCTCGAGGAAGTGGCGTGAGCGCACCTCCTCGACGCTGCCGTCGTCGAAGGGATAGGCGTCGGCGTTGAGGTCGAGGAAGACGTCGGGGCCGCGCGCGTCGTTGGGCAGCTGGCCCATCAGGCCCTCGACGCCGCGCAGGTCGTCGAGCCCGACATAGCCGGGCTCCTTGACCCAGCCGCAGCCGAGGTCGAGCCTGAGCTCGGGGTGCGCGGCGACGAGCTCGTCGAGCGAGGACCAGCGGGGGTGCAGCTCCATGACGCGGGCCAGACTAGGCTTCGCGCGCCGTGACGAGGGGGGTCGTCATCTGGGTCGTGCTGGCGCTCGCGCTCGCCGGGCCCGCCGCTGCCGCGACGCCGCCGGTGCGCAACGTCCTGCCGCCCGGCGCCAACGGGCTGTCGAACCTCGCCCAGCTCGGCGCCTTCGAGGCGACCGGGGTGCGGCCCGCCCACAACGACGACCAGCTCGCGATGTACGAGGCCCTTCTGCGCGCGCCGCGGCCCTTCACCGACGCCACGCTGGACTCGCTCTACAAGGACGCGAGCTTCGGCGGCGGCTCGACGGTCGAGCGCCCGCGAAGCGACGTGCGCATCGAGCGTGACGGCTACGGCGTCCCCCACATCTACGGCGACACCCGCGAGGCGGCGATGTTCGGCGTCGGCTACGCGAGCGCCGAGGACCGCCTGTTCTTCATGGACATCTTCCGGCACCTCGGTCGCGCCGAGCTGTCGTCGTTCGCGGGCGGGGACCCGGCCAATCGCGCCTTCGACGCGCTGATGTGGACGGTCGCGCCCTACACCGAGAGCGATCTGGAGAAGCAGATCACCCAGCGCCCGCGGGGCTTCGAGGCGCAGGCCGACGAGCTGCGCTCGCTGCTGGACTCCTACGTCGCCGGCGTCAACGCCTACATCGCCCAGGCGCGGCTGGACCCCACGAAGATGCCGGGCGAGTACGCCGCGATCGGCCGCCCGCAGGGCCCGGACGACTGGAAGCCCACCGACGTCGTGGCGACCGCCGCCGTCGTCGGCGCGATCTTCGGCGTCGGGGGCGGCGAGGAGCTCAAGAGCGCCCAGGCGCTGGAGGCGGCGCGCGCTCGCTTCGGCCGCCGCGGAGGCGATCGCGTGTGGCGCGACTTCCGCGAGCAGGACGACACGTCGTCGCCGACCATCGTGCACCGCGGGCGCTTCCCCTACGGCCTGTCGCCGAAGCGCCCGCGCGGCGTCGCCCTGCCCGATCCGGGCTCGCTGAAGATCCCGCCGACGGTGGCCGAGGCGCAGGCGCCGGGCGACACCACGCGCAGCGTCTCCTTCTTCCCGCGCGCGGAGTCCAACGCGCTGCTCGTCTCGGCGCGCGAGTCGGCCTCCGGGCACCCGCTGGCGGTCTTCGGCCCGCAGACCGGCTACTTCTCGCCGCAGGCGCTGATGGAGCAGGACGTCCACGCGCCGGGCATGGACGCGCGCGGGGTCGCCTTCCCCGGCTCCAACCTCTTCGTGCAGATCGGCCACGGCGCCGGCTACGCGTGGAGCGCCACCACGAGCGCGCAGGACATCGTCGACACCTTCGCCGTCGACCTCTGCGACCCGGCGGGCGGCTCGGCGACGATCTCCTCCACGGGCTATGTCTGGAACGGCGCGTGCACGCCGATCGAGACGCTCGAGCGCACGAACGCCTGGCAGCCGAACGCGGCCGACTCGACGCCGGCGGGGTCCGAGACGCTGCAGGCCCAGCGCACGAACCTCGGGCTCGTCGTTGCACGCGGGACGATCCGCGGGCGGCCGGTCGCCTTCACCAGCCTGCGTTCGACGTACCGCCACGAGGCCGACTCCGGCCTGGCCTTCCTCACCCTGAACGACCCGACGAAGATCCACGGGCCGGCCGACTTCCAGCGCGCGGCCGCGCTGATCCCGTTCACCTTCAACTGGTTCTACATCGACGCCAAGCACATCGCGTACCAGAACTCGGGGGCCAACCCGATCCGCGCGACGGGCACCGATCCGAACCTGCCGATCCTCGGCCGGGCGCCGTACCTGTGGCGCAAGTGGTCGCCCGGGTTCACCGACCAGCCGCTGACGGCGTCCTCGACCCCGCCGTCCTCGCACCCGCACGTGACCGACCAGGCGTACCTGGCCGACTGGAACGGCAAGCAGGGAGCGGGCTACGCGGCGGCGGACGGCAACTGGGGCTACGGGCCCGTGTACCGGTCCGGCCTGCTCGACACGCGCGTGCACGCGCTGGTGCGCGGTGCCCGCAAGGCGACGCTGCCGCAGCTCGCCCAGGCCATGGCCGACGCCGCGACCGTCGACCTGCGCGCGGATCGCGTGCTGCCCTTCGCCGAGCGCGTCCTGCGCGGCGTGCGCGACCCGCAGGTGCGCGGCGCGCTGGCCACGCTCGAGGCCTGGCAGGCGAAGGGCGCGCACCGGATCGACTCCGACGGCGACGGGCGCTACGACGACGCCGACGCGATCCGGATCATGGACGCGTGGTGGCCGCGCTGGCTGCGGGCCGAGTTCGGGCCGGCGCTCGGGCCGGGCCTGTTCAACGCGATCGCCGCCGTGCACCCGCTCGACAACCCGCCCAACAACGAGGGCGACCACGTCGGCTCGGCCTACCAGGACGGCTGGTACTCGTTCGCGGCCAAGGACCTGCGCAAGGTGGTGCATCCGCGAAGCCGGGAGCAGTGGTCGCGCGCGTACTGCGGCAAGGGCAGCCTCGCCCGCTGCCGCGACGCGCTCGCGGGCTCGCTGCGCGCCGCGCTGGCCGACGACCCCAAGACGCTCTACCACGACAAGGTGTGCGCGGCGGCGGGCCGCGACGGCGACCAGGCGTGCTACGACAGCATCTGGTTCCGCCCGCTGGGCGGGATCACGCAGCCGCTGATCCCGTGGCAGAACCGCCCGACGTTCCAGCAGGCCGTCGAGTTCCCCTAGCTCACGCTCTGACGCCGATCCGGAACACGCCCTCCCACGGCGCCCGCGGCAGGTCCTCCCCGCTGACGAGGGCGTTCGCGGGCGCGGCCATGGGCTCGAAGGCCACGAGCTCCTGTCCCGGCGGCGCGAAGAGCTGGCAGAACGGGAAGCCGCGCTCGAAGGTCACCGAGACGTCGCCGACGGTGAACGCCCCGTCGGGCGCCGTGAACGCGTCGTCGTAGGTGTCGCGCCCGACGACCCCCTCGATCGGCTCGGCGGG
>JADMIO011053169.1_pt1 | contig 14793 bp, 12 predicted proteins | sample 8958161 | NCBI WGS metagenome assembly JADMIO01 (sample SAMN16585339, study PRJNA669376) | soil metagenome | isolation source: Crop rotation soil | place: USA: Cullars Rotation, Alabama | collected 2011 | reverse complement strand
CTTCGGATTCGGATTCGGCGCCGGTCCGATCGCGGCGACGGGGAACTTCTTCCCCGACGCCTCGTCGGCGGCGCGGATCGCGCCGCGCAGTGACTTCACGAGCCGGAGGTCCAGCGTGGCGGCTGCGAGACTGGCGACGGCGTCGAGGCCCACGCCGTGCCGGAGCAAAGCCAGACGCCATGCCGGTCACGAGAACGCGGACGATCCGCCGAAATCGCTGAAAATGCCCGGAATATGGGGCGGATTTGTATTCCGCCGCCGCGAATCGTATGCGGCGTGCGGGTTCCGGATGTGCCGGATGATGCGCCGCGGCATCATCAGCCCGTAAACGTGTTTCGTCCGACGAACGAACGACGGTATGCGCGACGCGGGTGCGGCGCGTGACGGACTCACGAATCGAAGATGAACCTGAGCGAACTCGATTTCGAATTGCCGCCCGAGCTGATCGCGCAGCACCCGACTGCCGATCGGGCGGCGTCACGACTACTGCACTACCGGCGCGACGGCGGGACGCTGGCGCACCGGCATTTCTCGGACCTGCCGGGCCTGCTGCGCGAGGGCGATCTGCTGGTGATGAACGACGCCCGCGTCGTGCCGGCGAAGTTCGCGCTCGTGAAGGAAACCGGGGGGCGTGTCGAAGGACTGTTCCTCGGGCAGACGTCGCCGGGCGTGTGGAGCGTGTTGCTGAAAAACCTCGGGCCGATCAAGCCGGACGCGGTCCTGCATTTCTCGGACGCGCCCGACGTGACGGCACGCGTAGTCCGGCGCGGCGACGCGGGCGAAGTCGGCCTCGCGGTGTCGACCGATCGGCCCGCGGTCGAGTTCCTGCAGGGCGTCGGCCGCATGCCGTTACCGCCCTACATTAAGCGCCACAAAGACCACGATCCGAGCGACGACTCGGACCGCGAGCGTTATCAGACGGTCTACGCGAACACGTCCGGCTCGGTCGCCGCGCCGACGGCGGGCCTGCATTTCACCGACGGACTCCTGCGCGACCTCGACGCCCGCGGGATCGAGCGGACGTTCCTCACACTGCACGTCGGCCTAGGGACGTTCAAGCCGGTCACCGTCGAGCGGCTGGCGGACCACGCCATGCACACCGAGTCGTACGAGATCAGCCAATCGACCGCCGACGCGATCAATCGGGCCAGGGAAAAGGGCAGGCGGATCGTCGCGGTCGGCACGACCAGTGCCCGGGTGCTCGAGAGCCAGCCAGCGGACGAAGCGTTCGCGGCGAAGGTCGACCGGACGAATATCTTCATTTATCCGCCTTACGCGTGGAAACACGTCGGCGCGCTGGTCACGAATTTTCACCTGCCCAGGAGCACGCTGATCGCGCTGGTGGCCGCGTTCGTCGGGCTCGACGCCCAGCGGCGGATCTACGCGGAGGCGGTCCGCGAGCGCTATCGATTCTTCAGCTACGGAGACGCGAGTTTTCTGGAATAAGCGAGTCAGAAGCCTGAGGTTTTGGGATAATGAGTGTTTCGCCGACGGGCCGGACGGCGGCCGAACGACCTCGACCTTGGGGTGAGGCGGGCGGATCGAACGATCGGGTGACGAGATTCAGATGAACGGCAACACACCTGCTCCCATGCCTTACGCCCGTCCGTTGCTCGACGCGGTTCGATTGTTCGAAACGCTCGGGGTCGGCTACACGCTGATCGGCGGGCTCGCGTCGATGGTCTACGGCCGGTCGCGGTTCACCGAAGACGTCGATTTCATGGTCGCGTCCGACTTCGAGGAACGCGTCGCCGCCCACCCGGACGTCATGCGCGGCTTCCGGTTCGACCCGACCCACACGCGCAGGCTCTACCACGATTCCGGCATTCCCGTCGACGTCTGGCACGACGAACATGCCGACGAGATCGTGGCGCGTTCCCGGCAGATCGACATCGCCGCCCATCCCGTGAACATCTCCGAGCCGCACGACCTGATCGCCATGAAGCTCCGCGCCGGCCGGCCGCGCGACGAGAACGACATTTCCGAAATCCTCGTCGGCGGCGAACGAATCCTCGACGCCACGATTCAATCCCGCGTCACGCCGGAGCAATTCCAACAGTTCACGCGGATCAAGTCGCGGGTCGGTCTGGACCGGCGATAGGAATTCAACGCGGGTTAAGGTCACAGGGGCCTTTCGGTGGGTCTTGCCACGATCACGTCATAAGCTGCTCTTCGCGATCAGGTACGCGATGAGCTTGTTGTTCGACTGGTACAAGTGGCTTCGATGTCCCGCCATCGCGAGGTAGGCGCCCAAGACGAACAGAAACAATCGTGCTTCGCCCGGGATGTGCGGGTCTTTGAGGTCGACAACGCTCGCCCCCGTCATGAGCAGACCGATGAAGATCTCGGCCTTCGCCCAGAGCGGGTTCAACGGCTTCAGTTTCAGATCGCGATGCAGGGCCGCATGCGCTTCGGAGACGTCCATGGCGATACCCCTTTTGGTCGAACGAAATCGACGTCACTCCGTCTTCGCGGTCACGAGGCGGTTCTGGTAGAGCTTGGCGTTGTAGTTCACGAGTACGTTGGCGATCTGCGGCGGCGGGGGAGACAGTTCGGGCGACGCCGGCGTGCGCAGGTAGGCGAGGCTCCGCGCGAAGATCTTCGCGGCGCCCGGGGCGGAGACGGTGCCGCCGTAGTAGTTTTTGCCCTTCTTCTCGACCTCGTGGACGATGAACGCGATGACCAGCCGCGGGTCTTCGAAGGGGGCGCCGCCGACGAAGCTGCTGGTGTATTTCTGGTCGCTGTAGCCGGCCTTGCCGTCGGAGATGTGGGCGGTGCCGGTCTTGCCGAAGATGTTCCAGTCCTTGCAGAATTCGCGCGCCCGCGTCGCGGTGCCGCGGACGGGCACGTCCGCGAGGATGCGCCGCATCTGTAGCGCCGACTTCGGGTCGACCACCTGCGGCCATTCGCTCAGCGGCACTTCCGGCGTCCGCTCGGCGATCGAGCCGTCCGGGTTCACGATGCCTTCGACGACCCGCGGCTTCACGAGCTTGCCGCCGTTGGAATAGGCGCACATGCCGCGCGCGAGCTGCAGCGGCGTGACCATCACCGAGTATCCCTGCACCGCCGACACGACGTCGGCGTCCGCCCACTTGTTCATGGGCTTGAGCAGGCCGCCGTCTTCGCCGGGCAGTTCGATGCCGGTCGGCTTGCCGAAGTTCCACGAGCCGAGCGCGGTGCGGAGGTGCGACTTGCCGAGCTTCTCGCCGATCATCGTCATGCCGATGTTCGACGATTTCACGAGCACGTCCCACGTCGAGAGCGGGCCGTAGTGGTGGATGTCGGTGACGAGCTTGGAGCGGAGGGACGATTTGTACGAGCCGCTCACCGGCCAGACCTGGTCGGGCCGCGTGACGCCCATCATCATCGCCGGGCCGACGATGAACGGCTTGATCGTCGATCCGGGTTCGTAGGGCGAGACGAGCACGTTGTTGCGTCGCACCTCGGGGAGTGAATCCCCGATGTTTTGCGGATTAAAGGTCGGGTAGTTTCCCAGCGCCAGCACGTGGCCGGTCCTGGGGTCCATCACGACGACCTCGCCGCGCTTGGCGCCGAATTCCTTGCACGTCGCGGCGAGCTCCTGCTCGGCGATCATCTGGATCGACGAATCGATCGTCAGCACGAGGTGCTGGCCGTTCTGAGGCGGGAGGTAGTCGTCGGCCGCGACCGCGATCGGCCGACGCCGCGCGTCTTTCAGCGTTCGCTTGTACCCGTCCTTGCCGGCGAGCACTTTCTCGAACTTCATTTCGAGCCCGTCGAGGCCGACGCCTTCGCCGCCCACGCCGCCGAGGACGTGCGCCGCGAGCGAGCCCATCGGGTAGTATCGCTCGTTCGTCGGCGTGAGCCCGACGCCGGGTAGCTTCATCCTCTCGATCTCTTTGCAGACCTGCTCACTGAGCCGCTCGGCGACTTTCAGGTACCGGCTCTCGTACCGGTCGCTCAGGAGCTGGGCGAGTTCGAACGGATCTTTATCGATTAGCTTCGCGAGCTTTTCGAGGGCCTTGTCCATGTCGACGAGGCTGCGGCCTTCTTCCTGAAACTGGTCCTGCATGAACTTCGGGTCGACGAAGAGCGACATGGTCTGCACGCTGCCCGCCATGAGCATGCCGTCGGCGTCGAAGATGCTGCCGCGCCGCGCGAAGAGGGTTTCATTCTGATGCTGTTGACGCTCCGCGCGGCGGATCGTGCCCTCGCGGCCGTAGGTCTGCAGGTAAGCCACGCGCCCGAGGAGCGCGACCAATCCCGTGCCAATACCAACCATGACCACGGCGGCTCGAATGGGCGAAAAGTTCTGCATGCGGACAATCCCTCGTCCGATAACTATCGGCACGGGCGCGGTAGTTCCGGGAGTGAAAATTTGAGCGGCCACCCGTCCGGATTTTGCGGGGACACGTTCGATCTCAACCCGTGCTGTGGTTGCTTAAACCATTTTCAATCCGACGGTTGTGACATGGGTGGCTTCGTTTTACACCGAGTGGTTCGCGGCCCCGATCGTTTCGCAAGCAAGATCCTAAAACTTGGGGTTCGTTCCGCACATTGAGTGGGTGTCACTCCGAAGTTTGACCCTCGATGGGTTCGTTTCGCATAAGCGCGCGAGGTGTGGATTCTGTCTCTTCGACAAGCCCACCGATTCATCGGTGGGACGAGGGACAGGGGATTGGACGCACCTCGTCCCACGCATGAATGCGTGGGCTTGTGGAAGAGGATTCCGGAGGACTGCGATCCGGACCGCGCCAGAGATCCGTGGGTTCGTTTCGCACGTTCACCTCCCGCGCAACCGAATGAGACGTTTTGTGACCTCGGTGGGTTCGTTTCGCACACTCGCACCGTCGAGATGCAACCGGATGCAACGCAATGCAACTGGATGCAACCGCGTGCAACCAATAGCCCAGTTTGAAGTTCGTTCCGCACATCGGCGCTTTTGTTGCATTGCGGTCTGAAGACCCCGGGTCATTGACCCGGGGCTAAATGGGTTCGTTTCGCACATCGGCTTTCCCGCGCAACCGAATGAGACGTTTTGAGACGCGGCGCAACGAAATGTGACGCTTTGAGACGTCGGTGGGTTCGTTTCGCACGTGGGAAGCGTTCCGTTTCTTACTCGCTTGCGCGAAGCGTCTTGCGAGCAAGACCGTTAAACGGGGGTCCAATGCGTTCGGTGCGGTGGGTTCGTTCCGTACACTGACGGATCCGCTCCTCTTTTAGCCGCTCCGCTTGCGGAGCGCGTCTGGTTGCATGCGAGCACCCAGACACGCTGGGATGGACCGGTGGTTAAATAAATCCATTCCATTTAGGTACTTGCGAGATCGGTGGGTTCGTTTCGCACACTGATGCACTTCGAGGTTCGAAGTTCGTCTTTTCTCCATTCATTTCATTCGTCCTTGGAGGAAACACGATTGGAGGTTCCCCGTTTGATATCGGACGTCTTCCACTGCCGATCAACGGTCCGTGATCAGAATGAAGCGACATGACTTCGGGATTCGTCGTCATTCGACCGTGGCGGGGCGGACGACGGTGCCGTTGCAATTGGGACGGGGAGGGCGGTTGCTGCCCGCGCGGGCGATTCGGTAGAGGGTCGGGTTGGCCACAGGTTTATCCCGTCGCGCCAATACGGAACTCATCACCTCGATCAGACCTTCGGGATCGATGGGTTTGGTGACGTACTCGTCCATCCCCGCGGAGAGGCAGCGCTCGCGGTCGCCCCGAACGGCGTTAGCGGTCAGTGCGACGATCGGCAGGCGTCGGGCGCCGTCCGCGCCGTTTCGCGACTGTTCGAGCTCGCGGATGCGCCGGGCGGCCTCGAAGCCGTCCAGTTCCGGCATCTGGCAGTCCATCAGCACCACGTCGTAGCGGTCTTGGCGCAGGTGTCCCTCGACGGCTCGGACCGCTTCGGCTCCGTTCGACACGACGTCGATCCGGCATCCGGCGTCCATGAGCACTTCTCGCGCGACTTCCTGATTGACTTCGTTGTCTTCCGCCAGGAGCACGCGGACGCCGCGCAACGAATGCGTCTGAGCTTCGCCGGCCGTATTCGCCGCTACGGCCGATCCCGTAGCCGACTTGCTTGCCGCCGCGGGCGCGGCCGCGGGTGCGTCGCCCTCGACCCTTGCGACGGACCCGGCGTGGTGCGTGGCGTCCGCGTCACGCGGGTCGTCCTCCGAGCGGCTCATTGACGACATTGGCATGCCGTGCTCGTCCGGCCCGCGGGACAGCTCCAATCGCGCGGTGAACCAGAACGTCGACCCGACGCCCGGCTCGCTCTGCACCCCGATCTGCCCCCCGACGAGTTCCGCCAATTGCTTGGCGATCGCCAGCCCCAGGCCCGTGCCTCCGTATTTGCGCGTGGTGGAGGCGTCGACTTGAGAAAAGCTCTTGAATAACCGCTCCATCCGGTCCGGGGGGATGCCCAAGCCCGAGTCGCGCACCGAAAACTTCAGCAGGCACTGCCCGCGTTCCGTCGCGAGAGTCGAAGGCTCCGGCGCCGGATCGGACGACCGCGCGATACGGACGACCACTTCTCCTTTTTCCGTGAACTTGATCGCGTTACTGGTCAGGTTCGTGAGGATCTGACGCAGGCGGCCGGGGTCGCCGTGGAGGCCCTGCGGGACGTTGGGGTCGACCTCGCAGACGAACGTCAGCCCTTTGGCGGCCGCTTTGGGCGAGAGCATCGCGACGACGTCTTCGACGAACGCGCGCGGTTCGAAGTCGACGCAGCTGAGTTCCATTTTGCCGGCTTCGATCTTGGAGAAGTCGAGCACGTCGTTGATCAGCGCCAGCAGGGTGTTGGCGGAAGACCGGATGACTTGTGCGTAACGGAGCTGCTCTTTGCCCAAGTCGCCGCGGCGCAGCAGGATGTCGGTGAAGCCGATGATCGCGGACATGGGCGTGCGGATTTCGTGGCTCATGTTGGCGACGAATTCGCTCTTCGCCCGGGTGGCCGCCTCGGCCGCGTCCATGGCCCGTTTCATGTCCGCCGTCCGTCGGGCGATCTCGCGCATCTCTTCCTGTCCGCGGAGGCACGACGCGATCAGGAACACGTCCTCGAAGGCGACCCACCCCGTGTGCTCGAGCCATCGCCACGCGCTGCCGTCGATCACCCCGTACACCGACAGCGGGAGGTACAGCCCGCGGAGCAGATGGTCGGCGGCGACGACGATCGTCGCGGGCACGAGCACGCGCCAATCGCGGTAGAACGCGAGGAACGCGAGCGACCCGAAGACGTGGAAGTGCGTCTCGATCCGCCCGCCGGTCAGGTGAATCAGCAGGCTCGACCAGAGCATCTGTGCGACCGCGATCACGTAGCGCGTCACCGGCCGACCGGGCTTGCGAAGGGCGAGGAAGATCGGCAGGAAACTGATCGACCCGCCGAGAAAGATCGCGGTCCAGACGTGCGGGTGGATGCTGCTGTCGGGGCCGACCCACGTGCGCGGCGAGACGAACACGGCCGCGGCGATGCCGAACAGCCATTGGACGACCATCAGCAAGGCGAACGTCCGGTCCGTGCGACGGCAAACGCTCTGCCAGTGCGTGTCAAACCATTCGGCCGCGAGGGCGGCGGTCGCGGCGGCGTCGTCGACGGGTTCAGTCCCGTGAGTTATTTGCTCCGACACGCCGGATTCCTTTCCGTGAGGGCGAGCGAAGCCTCGTTAAACAACGGGCAGCCGAAAACCGACGCGTGCGCGGGTTGCGGCGCCCCGGCGGCAAGCTGCGTCCCGGCGATGGGCCGCGTCTTGGCGTCCGTGCCGAGGACGAGGGCGGTTACGGCCGCGCGTCCGGCGTTGTCGCCGCGGTGGCCGCGGGATTCGGTGATGCCGCCGGCGAACAGCAGCCGCCCGTCCGTGCCGTACAGGAGCGCCTGGCCGCTGGTGGCGGCGCCGAAACGGCCCGACTCGGCCCCGCCGACGTCGGACGTCACGGCGACGCCCGGGATGGCGGCGGCGCTGTCCCACAGGTCCGTCCGCTCCCACCCTTCGGCGAACGCGTCGGGCCGAATCATCAGGACCGATGCGGCCAGCTTCCCCCGGCAGTCGGTCATCAACTTCGCGAGCTCGCCGATCGTCGCGCGCGAGCAGGGACATTTCGGGTGGACGAGCAGAACGAGCGTCGGCAATCCGGCGGGGCGGGAGAGGCGGGTTTCCGTCGGCCACGTGAGCGGAGGTCGGGCGGAGATGCCGGGCGCGCTCTCGTAGGTCCATAATCGAGAGAGCCCGCCGGCGACGACCGCGATCCAAGCCGCCCCGAGGAGGAAATACATCATTCGACCGCGTGTAATCGGCATGGGCAGACGCCTTTCATCCGTGTGAGGTCGCCCGATCGAACGCGTCCGCGTGGGCGGGACGCTGACCCCTCTTCGACCAAAGCCGAAGCGAACTTGATCAGATCAGAACCGTATCAAGCGGCCGAACACCATCAAACTCATGCCCAAGAGGGTGCCGGCGCGAGTGCCGGTGCGTAGTCCGTTACGCCGGCTGCGCATCAAATGTATCTCGAAGGCGAGGTGGCCGCCACCCGGGACAATTCCGTAACTGATCCCGCGGCACCCCGTTCGTTGAGGCGCGTACCGACGACCGCGACGCGCATCAGAAGGTTGGGCCGAATAAGAGTTTGCGTATGACATTGCGGCGGTTCGAAAAGGGGATTGGACGTCGTGAACGTGGAACGGGCTTACGGCGCGCAGTGGGCAAGCGATGGTCGTTTCTTGCCGGCAGCGGGACCGCATTCTCCCAAGGAAGGCGAAGACGAGCGCCAAGGCCGCCAAGGAGCCAAGAACGCGAAGGAAGAGAAGAGTTTTGAGCCACGGATGGGGCACAGATTCACATAGATAAAAACAAAGCATTGGCTTCGTCTTATCTGTGTGAATCTGCGTTCATCTGTGGCTAAATCCTCTTCTGCATTTCCTGGCGTCCTTGGCGCTCGTCCTTCTCGCCGACCGGAGCGCGGCTCGGAAAATACGGCTGCCCTCAACCCACCGCGGACACGGGCCGTTCGCCCTCTTGCAGCAAAACGGGATTTCCGGTAACTTTCCCGACCCGCTCTCGCGAGACGGGCGTTGTGTATTACATGAAACAATCGGCGAGCCGATCGCCCGCGACCCCGTCGCACGGTGATCCGATCGCAAACCGCGGCAAGGTGACGTATGGCACATAAGAAAGGTCAAGGCTCTTCCCGGAACGGCCGCGACAGCAATCCGCAGTATCTCGGCGTCAAGGCGTACGGCGGCCAAGTCATCCCGGCCGGCTCGATCATCGTCCGCCAGCGCGGGACCAAGTTCAGCCCCGGGTTCAACGTCGGCATCGGAACGGACCACACCCTGTTCGCCCTCAAGGACGGCCGGGTCGAGTTCCAAGGCTCCAAGGTCCACGTCCGCGTGCTCGAAGAAGCGACCGCCTGACCGACCTTCTCACGGTTACTAAACGAGGGACACTCCGTCCGCGCCTCAGCGCGACGGAGTTTCTTTTTGGAGAATTCTAAATTCTGAATTCTAAATTCTAAAAGAAGAGGATTCGGCCGCCAGGTGCGCTTCCGAATTTGGGACGCATCGTTCGAATCGTTAGTTTCCGTAGAGCGGTGCACCTCGCCGTCTCATCTTTTTAGAATTCAGCATTTAGAATTTAGAATTCCCATGGAACCCGACCTCCTTCGCAGCCGCGGCGGCCACTCCCACGCCAAGGTCACGTACATCGAACTCTTCTTCGACCTCGTGTTCGTCTTCGCGATCACGCAGGTGTCGCACACGCTGATGCACCACTTCGACGCGCTCGGGCTCGTGCGGGCGTTCCTGATGATGCTCGCGGTCTGGTGGGTGTGGATCTACACGTCATGGGTCACGAACTGGCTCGACCCGGAGAAGTTGCCGGTGAGGATCGCGCTGCTGGCAATGATGCTGCTGGGGCTGATCCTGTCGGCGTCGCTGCCGCACGCGTTCGACTCGCGCGGCCTCGCGTTCGCGGGGGCGTACGTGGCGATGCAGGTGGGGCGGTCGGTCTTTTCCATGTGGGCGACGCGCGGCGACGCCGCCCGCGTGCGGAACTTCCTGCGGATCGCGATCTGGCTCGGCTGCTCGGGCGTCTTCTGGATCGCCGGCGGGCTGACGCACGAATCGACGCGGCTCGCGCTGTGGGCCGTGGCGCTGCTGATCGAACTGGCGTCGCCGTGGGCGTATTTCTGGGTGCCTCGGCTCGGGCGATCGACCAGCGACGACTGGGACGTCGAGGGCGCCCACATGGCCGAGCGGTGCGCGCTGTTCGTCATCATCGCGCTCGGCGAATCGATCCTCGTCACCGGCGCGACGTTCAGCGACCTCGAGTGGACGCCGGCCGTGGTCGCGGCGTTCGGGATCTCGCTCGTCGGCAGCATCGCGATGTGGTGGCTCTACTTCGACATGAGCGCCGAGGCGGGCACGCGGCGGATCGTCGAGTCGAGCACCCCCGGCAAGGTCGCCCGCCTCGCGTACACGTACATCCACCTGTTCATGGTCGCCGGCATCATCCTCGCCGCCGTGTCCGACGAATTCGTGCTCCACCACCCGCTCGGCCACACCGACACGAAGACCGCCGTCAGCGTGCTCTGCAGCGTCGCGCTCTACCTGATCGGCAACATGCTGTTCAAGTGGGTCGTCGCCCGAAAGTTTCCGACGTCCCACCTGCTCGGCGTCGGCGCGCTGGCGCTGCTCGGCCCATTCGCGCACGCGCTCTCGCCGCTGCTCGTGTCGGGCGCCGCGGCGGCCGTGCTCGTCGTGATCGCGGCGGCGGAACGAGTGTTGTGCAGGGCGTTGATGCAGGAAGGGTCGACGACCGCGGTTCATGTCTGATACTTCGCGCGATCCGCGAGATCGTCGCGCGATGCGTGCAACGAGTCGCTCGTTCGGGCGCGTGCCGTGATCTAGCTTGTTTCACGCACCACGCATCACATATCACGAATTCTCCTGCGATCCCGGCGGTCGATCGGGCCAATCTTTCGCGGTCCGCAGTTTTTCGATCTGTTCGAAATCGAACTTGCGGCCGCGGTCCATGCCGGGGCAGCGGTCCTTGGCGTTGGCCCAGGCGCTGGGGCTCGCGAGCAGGCCGTCCCAGAAGGGCCACGTGCGGCACTGGAGCGGGCGGACTTCGTAGATCGTGCAGACGCGGCGGGTGTGGACGACCTTGCCGTCGTCGTCGTGCTTCGTCGGAATTTCTTTGAGGAACGTGCAGTCGTACTCGCCGCGGCTGTTGCGGTGCTCGTTCAGGCTCACGCGCGACCCGAGCCGGCGGGTGTACTGCTTCAGCACGTCTTTGACAGGCATCTTCAGAAACTCGGCGAGCCGCTCGATCTCGACCTTGCTGATCCAGACGTACCCCGGCCCGCCGGTGCAGCAGTTGCCGCACTGCGTGCAGGTGAAACTCAACCCGTCGGCGTACCAAGGCGTTTTCGTCGGCAACACGTCCAGCTTCATTCCGGCGAATTCTAGCGGTCGGGGAAAAATGCGGAACACGAATCGACACGAATTCGCACGAATCTCCACGAACAAGACCGAAGTGAGCCGCAGATGAACGCGGATAGACGCAGATAAATCCAATTCAAGAAACTACTTTTTAGTTTCTTCTTATCCGCGTTCATCTGCGTTTATCTGCGGCTCCATGTCTTCTTCGTGGAGATTCGTGCGAATTCGTGTCGATTCGTGTTCCGCATTCGATTCAGTAGCCGAGAGAATCGGGGGATTCGTCGATCGACTTGATGAAGGTGGGGGCGGCCCATGCGAGGGCGGCGGCGATGGGGAGGAAGGCGAGGAACGTGACGAGCAGGGCGCGCTTCCAGCCGGCCCAGCGGTTCAAGGGCTTGTAGAAGGTCGGCACGACGAACACGGGCGAGGCGAGGACGAGCGCGGCGTGGGCGAGGCGGACGTCGGCGTAGTAGACGCCGGCCATCAGCATGCCGAGCGTGAGCAGCGAGGCGATGAACACGCCGGCGCGGGCGAGGGGCGTGCGGTCGGTGTAGACCGCGAGGAGGAAGACCGGGCCGATCGCGGCGGCGAGCGTGCCGCCGACGCGGCCGAGGAACTGCGAGCCGGACATCAACAGCAGGATCGCCACGCCCGACGCGACGACGGTTAGCGCGAGCGCGGCCGTCGGCCTCGGCGTGTCGTCCGACGCGGCCAGTGCGATCCGTTCCCAGACCAACTGCCAGGCCAGCAGAATGACGGCGGACGACGCGAACAGAATGCCCGCGTCGGCATACGAATAGTCCGCCAGTTGCGGCCTCTTGAGGAAGTACATCGCCACCACGCCGGCGAGCACGACGCCGATCCAGCGCACGACGGCGGGGAGCCTCACCTTACCCAGCAACCCCAAGCCGACTGCGGCGGCGAGGCCGAGCCAGATCACCGCGCCCAATGACTGGAACGGTTGGAACTGCGGTACCTGCTTGCCCACCGTCCACGTCCCGGCGAAGAACCCCGCCGCGATCGCGAGCGGCGACGCCCACGCCTGCGGCTTCCGCCGCACTTTCGCGACGAAGAAGCCGGTGAGCAGCACCACCACCGACACCGCGACCGGTACCAAGACGCCGAGGATGAGTTCAGGGAGAGGAGGCATGGGGGAAATGATGAATGCGGAATGATGGGTGATGAATGTGAATACAGCAGCTTTTATTCATCACCCATCATTCCGCATTCATCATTCGTCTTTCTATTGTTTGATCGCTTCGATCGCGATGACGAGCGTGATCTCGTCGCCGACGGCGGGGATCATGTTGGTCATGCCGAAGTCGCTGCGCTTGACGGTGAACATCGATTCGAGGCCCGTGCGGGTTTCGCCCTTCATGCCCGGGCCGGTGCCGATGCGCGTGACGGTGACGGTGAGCGGCTTGGTCACGCCGTGGAGGCTGAGGTCGCCGGCGACTTCCCACTTGGTGTCGTCGGTCTTCTTCACCGAGGTGCTCTTGAAGGAGATCGTCGGGAACTGCTTCACGTCGAAGAAATCGGGGCCCTTGAGGTGCTTGTCGCGGCCCTCGTGGTCGGTGGTGATCTTGTCGGCCTGCACGGAGACTTCGAGCGTGCTCTTGGACGGGTCGGCCTCGTCGATCACGAGCGTGCCCTTCGGGCCGACGAACCGGCCGTAGGCGTAGCTGACGTTCAGGTGCTTGGCGCGGAAGTTGATGAACGAGTGGACGGGGTCGACGTCGTACTTGTCCGCCGCCCGCACCTGCGCGGTGACGCCGAGGGCAAACCCGAGGGCGGCGACGGACGCGAGGCGGACGAACGATCGTGAAGCGAATCGAGCGATCATGGAAGACTCCTTCGGAGGTTGGGTCGGAACGGATTCGAACGCGAGTTCGACTGTCCCGCAGTTTAAGTCATCAAGGCGTTTCGTCGTTAGCGCCGACGAGTCGCACGGGATATTAGTTGTTTGAACATTGATTGTCAAAACAAATTTAGGCGCGTGGCCTAAGGCTTTCGCGACGGCGGCCGAGGGCCGTGGTCAGTTGATTCGCACACGTTTTTCACACGCCGACCGACGTGGTTTCGATCGAGAGCGGACCCACGTCGAACGACGCGTTCTTGGGCATCATCCTCGGCGCCGAATGGGGGAGGACGATCCGCAGCATCCGGTCGCGCAGCCAGCACGCCGCCCGGTTTTCCCACTGGCCGACGCGTCCGAATTGCCAGGACTCGTTGGTGATCCGTGACGTCCGCGGGTAACGCTCGTCTACGAACGCGAGGAGCGCCTGCGCCGGGTCGGCATCCTTCTGCAGACAACGCGCCAGCACGACCGCGTCTTCGATCGCCATGCACCCGCCTTGCCCGAAGTTCGGCGTGGTCGGGTGGGCGGCGTCGCCGATCAAACCGACCCGCCCGCGCGACCAGGCGATCTCCGGCGCACGGTCGATGATGTCGTTCCGCACCATCTTGTCGGCCGGCGTGCGCGCGAGCAGGGCGGGCACCGGGTCGGCCCAGTCGCGGAACAGTTCGAGGAGGTACGCGCGCTCGTCGCGCACGTGGCCGCAGATCGGCTCGTTGTTCGTCGCCCACCAGTAGACGCGGTCGTCGGGCAGGGTCGTAATGCCCACGCGTTTGCCGTGGCCCCACCATTCGGCGATGTAGCCGTTCTCGACCGACGCGGGCCGATCGCAGATCCCGCGCCAGCAGGTGTAGCCCGCGTAACGCGGCTCCTGCGGGCCGAAGAGCGCGGCGCGGACGGCAGAGCGAATGCCGTCGGCGCCGATCACCACGTCGGCCTCGTCGGCGTGCCCGTTGCGGAACCGCACGCGCGGTTGGTCCGTGTCGACGTCCACGCCCACGCATTCGAATCCGTAGCGCGCGACGTCCGCCGGCAGGCAACCCGCCAGCGCGCTCACGAGGTCCGCCCGATGGATCATCGCGACGAGCGGCGCGACGCCGGCCCGCGCTTCCAGCGTTTCGATGTCGAACGACGCGGCGACGCGGCGTCCTTCGTTCGTGCGGAACTCGGTGGTGCCGGCCCGCTGGGTCGCCGCCCGAACGGGTTCGAGCGCGCCCAGGTGTGCGAGCGCGGTGAGCGCATTCGCCCACAGGCTGATGCCGGCGCCGACCTCGGTCAGGACGGGGGCGCGTTCGTAGACGGTGACGTCGATGCCGACGCGCCGCAGGCCGATCGCGGCCGACAGACCCGCGATGCCGGACCCGATAATGATCGCCCGCAGTGACATTGCCGATTTCCGATTGTCGATTGTCGAATGGAAGCGATCTCGAACTCATACGGGTCGAACGGAAATCCCGCGCCGGTTAGCCGCGACGCGCAGCGGAGCGCGTATTGGATACGAAGACCCGCGCTCCGCTGCGCG
>JADMIO011121738.1_pt1 | contig 14796 bp, 12 predicted proteins | sample 8958161 | NCBI WGS metagenome assembly JADMIO01 (sample SAMN16585339, study PRJNA669376) | soil metagenome | isolation source: Crop rotation soil | place: USA: Cullars Rotation, Alabama | collected 2011 | reverse complement strand
CGCGACAACTTGTCCACGTGGAATTCTAAGCTTAGGATCCCAATGTGCTGGAAAGATAATTGTAATTCAATAGAGCCTGTAACCTGCGGCTAATAGCCTGTAGCCGTTTTAATGGGCTTCGAGCCAGTTGGTGCCAGATCCTACTTCCACATCTACAGGAATCGATAATGGCAACGCATTGCTCATTTTATCAAGAATCAAAGGTTTGATGATCTCCAGTTCTTCCAGTGGAACATCAAAAACCAGTTCATCATGTACCTGCAGTAACATTCGTGATTTTAATTTCTTCTCAAGAATAGTTTTCTGCATTTGTATCATTGCAACTTTGATCATGTCAGCCGCAGACCCCTGGATCGGAGCATTAATAGCATTGCGCTCTGCGAAACCTCTTACGGTTGCATTACTGCTGTTGATGTCGCGTAAATATCTTTTTCTTCCAAGAATTGTTTCCACATAACCTTTGCTTCTTGCACTTTCAATACTTCCATCCATGAAATCCTTGATGTAAGGATATTGCACAAAATATTGTTCGATGATAGATGCTGCTTCTTTACGCGGAATATTCAGCCGTTCAGATAATCCGAATGCGGATATTCCATAAATAATTCCGAAGTTGACCATTTTCGCTTTCCTGCGCATATCCGAATTCACCTCTTCCAATGCAACGTTAAATACTTTAGCTGCTGTTGCAGTATGAATGTCGAGCTTGTTGTTAAATGCATCAAGCAATCCCGGATCTTTACAAAGATCCGCCATGATTCTTAATTCAATCTGCGAATAATCGGCAGATACAAGCACATGTTTATCATTCCGCGGTACAAATGCTTTTCTTACTTCTCTTCCACGTGTTGTTCGGATAGGAATATTCTGCAAATTGGGATTGTCGCTGCTCAATCTTCCTGTTACAGCAACAACCTGGTTGAATGTTGTATGTATTCTCCCGGTGCGCGGATTGACCATTTGTGGTAATGCATCCACGTAAGTGCTTTTCAGTTTTACGAGTTCACGGTAATCTAAAATTTTATCTACGATAGGATGTTTCCCTGATAATTTTGACAATACATCTTCACCTGTTGCATATTGTCCTGTTTTGGTTTTCTTTGGTTTCTCTGCAACCTTCAGCACTTCAAATAAAATATCACCTACCTGTTTGGGTGAAGAGATATTGAATTTTGTTCCTGCAATATTCTGTATGTTGAGATCAATTGCTGCAATGTCCTGTTCAAGTGTTCGGCTGAATTCTTTCAGTGTTTCGATATCAAGTTTAATCCCTTCTCTTTCCATCGCGCCGAGCACAGGGATCAATGGAACTTCCACTTCATTGAATAATTTTTCCGTTGCAGTCTGTTTCAGCATCGGTGCAAATTTTTCTTTCAGTTGTAAAGTAACATCTGCATCTTCGGCTGCATATTCAGTAATCACATCAAGAGGAACATCGCGCATGCTCAATTGATCTTTCCCTTTTTTCCCGATCAGCGTTTCGATAGATACTGGTGAATAACCAAGATATGTTTCTGCAAGCACATTCATATTGTGACGCATTTCGGGTTGTATGAGATAATGCGCCAGCATCGTATCAAATAAAGTTCCTTTTACTTCAATGCCATACCAATGCAGTACATTGATATCGTACTTGATATTCTGACCAATCTTTGCAATGTTTTCATCTGCATATACAGCTGCGAATTCCTGGACGAGTGTTCTTGCTTCATCATAATTTTCAGGAACAGGAATATACCAGGCTTGTCCTGCTTCAATGGAAAAAGATAATCCCACCAATTCCACCTGGTTTGCATCAATACCGGTGGTTTCCGTATCAAAACTTATTTCTTTCTGTTTCTTCAAATGATCGATAAGTTTTTTTCTTTCATCTGCGGAAGCAACAGTGATATACTCATGTTTTACATCACGTACAGTTTTATAATTCGTAACCGGTTCATCAGATGTTTCAGTTTCCTTAACTAACGGTGACGCCTCTCCGAACATATCAATCTGTCCATTGTTATTTGTTGTTTGTGCAGCAGGCAATTCTTCCCCGAGTATATTTACTGCAAGCCTCCTGAATTCGAGTTCGAGGAATAATTCTTTAAGTGCTTCCTGGTCAGGTTCTTTCAGTCTTAGTGTTTCTTCTTCAAATGGAACCGGAACATCGCAATGAATGGTTGCAAGCATTTTCGACATTTCAGCCAGCTCTTTATTCATCTCTACTTTTTCTTTCAGTTTTCCTTTCAGCTGATCAGTATTTGATAAAAGATTTTCAATACTTCCGAATTGCTGTACCAATTGCATCGCTGTTTTTTCACCAACACCAGGAATTCCCGGGATATTATCCACTGAATCGCCCATCAGTCCCAGTATATCAATTACCTGTTTTGGTTTTTCAATCCCATAACGGGCCAGCACTTCTTTCACACCTAAAACTTCAGCACCATTTCCAAGACGTGCAGGTTTGTAGATGTAAACATTATCCGTCACCATCTGCATATAATCCTTATCAGGAGTCATCATGAAAGTTTTGAATCCTGCTTCTTCCGCCCTGCATGAAAATGTTCCGATAATATCATCCGCTTCGTATCCGTCGAGTTCAATCACAGGAATATTAAATGCACGGATCAGGCGTTTCACATAAGGAATCGATTTAGCAAGATCTTCCGGAATTTCTTCACGATGTGCTTTATAATCTGCAAATGCATCATGACGATGTGTGGGTGCAGCAGTATCAAACACCACTGCAATATGAGTTGGTTGTTCTTTTTTCAAAACTTCAAGCAAAGTATTTGTAAAGCCAAACATTGCTGAAGTATTTAGTCCTTTTGAATTAATGCGGTGATTGTTGCTGAATGCAAAATATGCGCGATACACCAGCGCCATTGCATCCAACAGGAAAAGTTTTTTTGGTTGATCCGACATGATTCTTGTTTTTCCGGTTGATTTTTATTCCGGGATGCCGAAGTTAACCCATTTTTTCACCGGATCTTTGCCTTGTGAATATTGAAATCTTCAGGGAATATTGTATAAGGTTAAAAGCATCGGAAGAAACTTTTCCATTCGATGACAATACACTGGTTTTTAAAGTAATGGGTAAAATGTTTGCCCTCATTGGTCTTGAAGACGGGATCCAGGCAAATCTCAAATGTGACCCGGAATATGCTATAGAACTCCGGGAAAAATATCCTGAAATTCTGCCTGGTTATCATATGAATAAAAAGCACTGGAATACCGTGGTATTTAACGGGAGTGTGGATGATAAAATGATCTGCAAACTCATTGATCACAGCTATGAACTTGTGGTTGCCGGTCTTGGTAAAAAAGAACGGGCAATATTGGAGGAACTCTGAGTGATGACACGCTATGTCGGTCGCATTTTGGATATTTGCAGCAGGGAAATCATTCATGTTACAGAGGAGGAATTTCTGTTGATACTCACCGACTTCCCTGAACCTATTCATACCGGATGAAAAAACTCATCAATTATTTTTTACAGGGATTATTATTTGTCGTTCCTGCGGTAGTCACGTTTTATATCGTGTACCTGGCAGTGATCTGGATGGATAACCTGATCCCGATCAAAGTACCTGTTTACCTTCCGGGTTTTGGAGATACCAGTCTTCCGGGACTTGGTATCCTTGTAATTCTGGCCATCATCACACTTCTTGGATATATAGGAACGCGTTTCGTAAGAAATCCGTTTTTTGCCATGTTCGAAAGCATGATTGAGCGGACACCATTGCTCAAAATAATTTACAGCTCGGTAAAAGATCTGATCGAAGCATTTGTAGGAGAGAAAAAAAGATTCACACAACCCGTTCTTGTCACTGTGAATTCAAACCCGCTGGTTCAGCGTATCGGATTTGTAACCGGGAAAGATCTCACGGAAATAGGATTAGGAAAAGACAAAATGGCGGTGTATCTTCCGTTTTCTTATGGATTCAATGGTCAATTGGTAATTGTGCAGTCGGATCATGTAACAAGAATTGATGCGAGTGGTACCGAAATGATGAAGTTTGTAATTTCGGGAGGTGTAACAGAATTTGCTGATCATCATCATCAACACTGATTCAATAGTTATGAAAAAAATTCTACTGGCATTTATCTTCTTGTTGAATACAGGATTTTTATCCGCACAAAAAGTCACTATTCAAAACAATATTGAAAATATTGGTGATGGATACAATATGGCATTCAAAGTTACGATTCCATATACGACAGAGAAAAGTGTTACTAAAAAATGGAGTGGATTCCTGAAAGACAATCATGCGAAAGTGAAATCTTCCAAAGGAAATATCAGGGGAGAGAATACGGTAATCAACGGGCTTGGCGCAGATACAATGCAGGTATATTCAAGAGTTGCTGAAACAGGTAACGATATTCAGCTTGTTGCAGGATTCCAGCGGAATGGTTTATATATTAACCCGACAGATAATCCTGTCGACAATGAACTGCTTACAAAACTATTATATGATCTTGCATTAACTTTATCACATGAGGGTATTGAAGAACGTGCGCTGGAAGCTGACAAAGTATTTAAAGACAAAACAAAAGAACAATCCAATCTCATCAGGGAAAATGAAAAGCTTTCTTCATCTAATGAGAAAATGAAAAAAAATATTTCCCAGAATGAAGATGAGATTGAAAAAAATATCCGCAGGCTGGATGATCTGAAAAAAGAAATTGCAGATCAGCAAAATGCAATAGAGGGAATTAAAAACAAAAAAACTGAGCTTGACGCAAAATGATAATGTCATCTGATACCGTTTTGGTTTTAGGATCTGCAGGGCAGATCGGGACAGACCTTGTTACAACTTTACGTGAGGAACATGGAGGAAGCCGTGTAATTGCAGCTGATGTAAAAGATCAGCAGGGATATTTAAAAGAATCCGGTCCGTTTTACATGCTGGATGTGTTGAATGGTATGTCTATTCTTGAAATTATCAAAAAGCATAATGTTACACAGGTGTATTTACTTGCTGCTTTACTTAGTGCTGTTGCAGAGCAGAAAATAAAATCAGCCTGGAAACTGAACATGGAAGGATTGTTTAACATTCTTGATATTGCAAAAGAAAATCCATCATTAAAAGTTTTCTGGCCCAGCAGCATTGCAGTTTTTGGTCCGACAACCCCACAGCTAATGACTCCTCAATATACCATCATGGAACCAACAACCATATATGGTATCAGCAAACTTGCAGGAGAAAGGTTGTGTGAATATTATCATAACAAATTCAATGTGGATGTAAGAAGCATTCGTTATCCGGGACTGATCAGTTATAAAGCACATGCAGGCGGAGGCACAACAGATTATGCAGTGGATATTTATCATGAAGCATTGGATAAAGGAAGTTATACCTGTTTCCTGAAGGAAGATACTGCATTGCCGATGATGTATATGCCGGATGCAATACGTGCCACACTCGAACTTATGCATGCTGATCCAGGCAAAGTGAAGATCCGAAGCAGCTATAATCTTGCAGGAATGAGTTTTACTCCGGCTGAAATTGCAGGTACAATTCAGCAGCAGATTCCTGATTTTAAAATTTCTTATGCACCGGATTTCCGCCAGGCAATTGCTGACTCATGGCCAAAATCAATTGATGATTCAAGAGCGCAGCAGGACTGGGGATGGAAACAACAATATGATTTGAAAAGTATGACGATTGACATGCTCTCACACCTCAAAGAAGCGAGAATGCATGCCTGATCATTAATTTATTGTATATTTGTTTATCAAGATCATGAAAAAAGAATTGCTGTCAAGATTGCTCGAATTAAATGAGCAGACATTCGCAATCGGCGAACAACCACATGAGATCCCTGTTTCAGAAGTGGAAAAATCGTTATTGCGGAACCGCAGACAATTGTATTATTTCTATTATCCTGTTTTTGTTTTGTTTGCAATTTCAACTTTTGTTTTACTTTATCCTTCCTTGTTTAATTTGAACGTTAATAACTTTCAGGGTTATAAAGTGATGCCTGCTTTTGCAATCATGTATGCCTGGAGTATCGGCAGAAAACTCGTAAGGATTGAAAAAATCAAAGAGCAATTGTTTATTTGTTGCCTGTTGCAGAAAATTAACAAATAAACACCGGTTCCTATTTCATTTCCTTATCATTCTCGGGACAAAAATTAAAATCATTGTTCCGGAACAAAATTAAAATTATGCAACATCCCTTATATCTTACCAATTCTCTTACCCGTGAAAAGGAACAGTTTGTTCCGTTAAAATCTCCATTCGTTGGGATGTATGTTTGCGGACCAACAGTATATGGAGAAGCGCATCTTGGTCATGCAAGACCTTATATCACATTTGATGTATTATATCGTTATTTAAATCATCTCGGGTACAAAGTACGTTATGTAAGAAATATCACTGATGTCGGCCATCTTGTGGATGATGCTGATGAGGGTGAAGATAAGATTGCAAAAAAAGCAAGACTTGAGCAACTCGAACCAATGGAAGTGGTGGAATTGTATACCAACAGTTTTCATGATTCGATGCGTGCACTGAATAATAATCCTCCGGGAATAGAACCGCGTGCATCAGGACATATCATTGAACAGATTGCGATGATCGAACAGATCATTGCGAATGGCTATGCTTATGTATCGAATGGTTCTGTATATTTTGATGTGATCAAGTATGCAAAATCGAATGATTACGGAAAATTATCCGGTAGAATCATTGAAGATTTAATTGCAGGTGCAGGAAATGAAAGAAGAGAACTCGAAGGTCAGGAAGAAAAACAGAATCCTGCTGATTTTGCTCTCTGGAAAAAAGCTTCTCCTGAACATATCATGCGCTGGCCCTCACCCTGGAGTGATGGTTTTCCCGGCTGGCATATTGAATGTTCTGCAATGAGTAAAAAATATCTTGGTGAAACTTTTGACATTCATGGTGGAGGAATGGATCTTTTATTTCCTCATCATGAAAGTGAAATTGCACAATCAAAAGGTAGTTGCGGACATCCCCCGGTGAAATACTGGGTGCATAATAATATGATCACCATCAATGGTGGTCAGAAAATGGGAAAATCGCTTGGTAATTTTATTAATCTGAAAGAATTTTTTTCAGGAGAACATAAATTGCTTGAACAGGCATATTCACCAATGACAGTCCGTTTCTTTATACTTCAGGCACATTACAGGAGTACACTTGATTTCAGTAATGAAGGATTGCAGGCTGCAGAAAAAGGATTGACACGATTGATGGCTGCATTGAAACAGATGCATGAAGTAAAGGCAACAACAGGTAACGGATATGATGTGAATGAATTGCGCAGGAAATGCTACGAGGCAATGAATGACGATCTGAATACTGCCATCTGCATTTCGCATTTGTTTGAAGGAGTACGTGTGATCAATTCTGTTTATGCCGGTTCTGAAAAAATTGATGCTGAAAATCTTGAACTTCTGAAAAAAACCATGCAGGAATTTGCAATGGATATCCTGGGATTAAAATTTGAAGAAAGCAGTAATACCAAAGAACTTGATGGTGTCATGCAATTGCTGTTATCCATCCGTGCCGAAGCGAAATCAAAAAAGGATTTCACCACTTCCGATAAAATACGTGACGAATTAACGCGTTTGAATTTTGTGATCAAGGACGAGAAGGAAGGTACGAAGTGGAGTAAAGGATGAGACATTTTTCCGACAGATAAATCTGACGGTAATTCAATTTAATTAAAACTTAAAAGTTGAAACAGAATATTTTTATTTCCACATTTTTTTTATTGTCTGCACTATTCTTTTCCTGCAACAATAAAGAACAGCAATCCTCTTCCGAAACTCCTGTTGCAAAACCGGTGTTGAATGTCCCCGCATTCAATCCTGATTCTGCACTGGAATTTACAAAGGCGCAGGTTGTATTTGGTCCAAGAGTTCCGAATTCACCTGCGCATGATCAGTGTGCAGGGTACATAATTTCGACTTTGAAGAAATTTGCCGATACGGTAATAGTGCAGCAATTCCAGGCGAAGAATTATGAAGGTAAAATGCTGAACGGAAAAAACATAATCGGATCATTTCATCCTGGAAAAGGGAATCGCATTTTATTATGTGCGCATTGGGATTCGCGACACATTGCAGATCGTGACAGTGTCCGGAAAAATGAACCAATTGACGGAGCTAATGATGGTGCTGCAGGAGTAGGAATTTTGATGGAAGTTGCAAGACAATTATCCATTGCCAAACCTGAGTTAGGAGTTGATATTCTTTTCTTTGATCTTGAAGATGGAGGACAGCCTGATGACAGTAATTTGCCACCGGATGAAAATTCCTGGTGCTTAGGTTCACAATACTGGTCGAATAATTTACATGTACCGAATTATTTTGCACGTTTCGGAATCCTGCTCGATATGCCGGGCGCTGCAGGTGCAACATTCACACAGGAAGGAACCTCGATGCAATATGCACCGGAAGTTGTTGAACATGTCTGGAAGATTGCATCAGACATTGGATATTCAGATTATTTTATTCCCGAAAGAACCAACCCGATCACAGATGATCATTTTTATGTGAATTCAATTGCAAAAATTAAAGTGATTGATATCATCCATCATGATTTTTCTTCGCCGACCAATTTCTGGAAACACTGGCATACACATGGCGATACAATTGATAAAGTGGATCCGAAAACATTGAAAGTAGTGGGACAGGTGTTGTTGCAGGTACTTTATGAGGAAACGATATTATAATTGGATATTAATGTAATCCGGAATTATCGAAGTAAAGCCACCAGCTAACAGCCTCCTGCCTACTTCAAATTCCTTGTAATTTTTAAGTCTATAATCGGTTTTTACTAAAAATTTCACATCAGCACATTAACACATCAGCATATCAGCACATCAACACATCAACACTGTTTTTATTTCGTTGCTTCCTGTTTAAGTATGATCTCAAAATCCTTTACTCCAAATCCAGGAAAAATTTTTTCATCATACAAAGTCCTGATCGCGAATGCATCATTAACAGTCAATGTACGCCTGGCAAATTTTGGTTTGCAAATCGGGAACAAGGTGCTTTTCCGGTCTTTTGAATGATTCATAAAACCAATCGCATGCAAAATTTCATGTTGTAATGCACGGGTGGATTGTCGTTCAGAAAGAAACGGAACAACAGTAATGACTGCAGAATTTATTTTGTAAGAAGCATCATAGGAAGGAAGGGTAACAGCGATTTTATTGTCAAAAATATCACGTCGGAAACTGCTGATGTAATTTGAGAATTTTCTTTTGGGAACAAAATAGATCTGCAAATTCGGATGAATGCTGTCAAGCTGAATTTTTAGCGGAGCAATTAATGGGGATAATTCAGCAATGAATCTTTTAACTTCATTGAGATCTGAATTCGTGTATTCACCGTTCAGCTGAATCCTGATATCACTCATCCATTTAATGAGTGCTTTGTACTCCGATGAAATGGAAGTTTCAATGAATGCAAGATTCTTAAAATAATTTATTTGTTCAGAAACTGTTGAATTGCTGTCAACCTGGTCACATATAGAACTGCATTCAAGTTTGACAGAATCCCGGACAATGCTGATGTGATTTTGAATGGCAGTACAATAAAACTGACAGGCATTCAGTGTATCTTTCAATGCCAGGTAAGATTTGATGATCCCGATATTTGATTCTTTAAGCGAAGGAAGAAAGGTAACTGCTTCCTGGAATTCTTTTAATGCAAGAGTATATTCTCCTTTTCTGAACAAGGCATTTCCCTTGTTGGAATGAGGATAGGCGTAGTGAGCATTGAGTTTTATTGAAGAATCACAATTGGCAATTGACTGGTCATTATTTCCAAGTAAATAATGGATGTAAGCAATATCATTATAAAAGAGTACTGCGTTGGAACTGTCGTGAAGGAGGGCTTCATTGTATGCAGCAAGTGAATTTTTGTATTCTTTCTTTTCTAAATAAACTCTTGCTTTGTTTCCATACGGATAGGTGAATGCAGGATTGACGGAAATTGCTTTGTTAAAATCTGTGATTGCATCATCATATTTTTTTTGCTCCACATGAATCAACCCGCGAAAAAACCATGCGACTTCGGCTGATTTTGATTTTTCAAGGTCGCGGTTAATGATCTGTAGTGCCGGCTCCAGTTTGCCTTTTCTCGCAAGCTGAATGGCGTACCGGATATTAGTAGAAATTGGAGGATCCTGTGCCAATGCAGTTAATCCGCACAATTGAAGCAATAAAAGACAATAAATAATTTTTCTAAAAAAGTTCATTATAAATTTTCTACCGGGAGAAGCATTTCTGAAATCAAAAATAAAATTTTCTTTATACTCACCTTTAATTTGCATGACATTATCGAAGATAGCCTGAAGCCTATAACTTAAAAACTGCTTCTCTTCTATTCTTGCCACCAGTTTGAAAACGGTAAGTGTTCATTATTGAGATCAACAGGCTCCCCTATTCTTGGTGTCATCACCTTCAGCTGATATGTCAAATTAAATTCCATTAACGTTTTCATCGGGTGGTCCCACTCGTGGTTCGCTAATGCAAATTTGGAATTATGTACAGAAACTATTCGTTTCGCTTTTAAATCTTTTGCTGCAATTAAAACTTCTTCCGGCAACATATGAATGTATTTCCACTTCTGATCATATTGTCCGTTTTCAAGAATTGCAAGATCAAAAGGACCAAATTTATTTCCTGCTTCTGCAAAATGTTTATCATAACCACTGTCACCACCAATAAAAATATTCATCGTTGGAGTTTTCAATGCATACGACATCCACAACGACTGATTTCTTTTGAAACCTCTTCCGCTGAAATGTCTTGCCGGAATTGTATTCACAATAAAACCATCGCAAAGATCGGCAGTTTCATTCCAGTCTTTTTCAATGATGATATTCCGATCAAAGCCCCATCTTTCAAAATGTGCTGCAACACCCAGACCGCAGATGATTTTTTTAATCTTTGGTTTTAACTGAATTAATGTAGTATAATCAATATGATCCCAGTGATCATGAGAAATAAAAAGGAAATCAATTTCTGGAATATCATCAGCGGTATATCGATCTGTTCCTGCAAATGCACGCGTGGTAAATGCAACCGGTGAAGCTGCTCCGCTGAAAACAGGATCTACAAGAATTTTCTTTTGATCGATTTGCATGAAATAAGAAGAATGTCCGAACCATACAAAAATATTTTCTGCAGGATTTAAATTCTTCAGATCCGATTTTAAAGAGGGAATCGGAGCCGATGGCTTATTATGTTTCTTATCTGCAAAGAAAAACTCATAAAACATTTTAGTATAAGATGTTCCTTCCGTCAGCATCGGTGTAGGACTGATATTCTGAAACTGCCCTTTTTTATAGTTGGGAGATGTTTTTATTTTTTCGAGAGATGAACCTTTGGGAAGACTGCCGAATTTTGGTTGTTGGAGGAAAATATAAATATACGTTGCAAAAAGCAGCAGGAGGATGACAACAATCAGCATAAATCAGTTTTGATGAATGGATGTAGGATGAAATCAATAGATATTTTAGATAACAAAGATAATTTCTGAATGTGAAAAAAGTCGCAACCGTTTCGATTAAAAAATTTCCGTCACCGATTAGGCTTCACCCTCGTTATACCATATATAATTTCCGTTTACGACAATGCCTCTCCCCAGCCCTCTTAAAGGGATATGATGATGTTTTACTAATTATTCTGTGATATGATATTTAATATGCGATTGCGGATAATTGAAAACAGGTGATATAAAATCTGCATTCTAAATTTCCTTCAGCAATTCCTCCAGGTCCAGTGCATGCGTAAACATCTCAATGCTGCCATCAGGTTTCTTCGGCCATAATTCACGCGGACGATCCCAGTACAATTCCACCCCGTTCTTATCAGGATCATCTAAATACAAAGCTTCAGATACTCCATGATCAGCAGCGCCGGTTAAAGGATAATTTGCCTCCACCAATCGCGCAAGAATTGTTGCAAGATCTTTTCTTGTGGGGTACAAAATTGCAGTGTGAAATAATCCTGCAGAATGTACGGGTGCAGGCTGAGCATTTTTACTGTACCAGGTATTTAACCCGATATGATGATGATAACCACCAGCAGAAATAAATGCAGCATCATTCCCGTACATAGTGATCAGTTCAAACCCAAGCAGGCCACAATAAAAATCCATGGCCCTTTGCAAATCGGAAACCTTTAAATGAACATGTCCGATTCGTGTTGCTGCCGGAATTTTATATTGCTGATCCATTGAATAAATTTTTAAAAGAAAACGATAATTGTTTGAAATATATTATTTGCGAATGTACAATTTGAATCGGACAGGCAAAATGTTATTTCATTTCCGGTGTAATATTTTGCAATGTATGAATATCAGGCACAACATGCAATGTTCTCCAATGGAAATCCGTTTCCAAATCCTGTTAACAGGTATTTTACTGGTTTACACTGTATCATCATCTTATTTGATAAATTTGCCGCTTCCCCTCTATGAAAAAATGGCTTAGTATTCCTCCTGCTTTCAGGAAATATGTTTACCTGGTCTGGTTACTGATCATCGGCCCTCTGACACTGATTTTCCTGCTGGTTTCTCTTACAGCAATGGGTCTGTTCGGTTCCTTGCCCACTTTTGAAGAACTTGAAAATCCCAACAGCAGCCTTGCCAGTGAAGTTTACAGCGCGGATCTCAAAACTTTAGGAAAGTATTACATTCAGAATCGCGTAAATATTCATTACAGCGATCTGTCCCCGAATCTTGTCAATGCACTGAAAGCAACCGAGGATGTTCGGTTCGAATCTCATTCAGGAATTGATATCCGCGGATTGATGCGTGTATTCATGAAAACAATTATTCTGCGACAGAATACCGGTGGAGGAAGTACAATTACACAACAGCTTGCAAAAAATTTGTTTCCGCGCGGTGAGAAAATGAACAAGTTGCAACTTGCTACCAGGAAATTAAAAGAATGGATCATTGCAGTTAAACTTGAACGTAATTATACCAAGCAGGAAATACTTGCGATGTATCTGAATACAGTTGAATTCGGCAACAACGCATATGGAATTAAATCTGCATCATCCACTTATTTCGGAAAGGACCCGAAAAATCTGAATATACAGGAAGCATCCATGCTGATTGGTTTGTTGCAGGCACCATCACGTTACAATCCCGTTCGCAATCCAAAGAATGCAATGTTCCGCAGGAATACTGTAATAGGACAACTGGAGAAGTATAAATTTATCACTTCTGCCCAGGCGGATTCAATTTATAAATTACCTGTCGATCTTCAGTTCAAAGCAGAAGGACATACCGAGGGCCTTGCTACTTATTTCCGTGAAGTATTACGTCAGGATTTATTAAAATGGTGTCGTGAGCATAAAAAGAATGATGGTAATCCTTACAATTTGTATACTGACGGATTGCGCATTTATACAACGATTGATTCACGCATGCAGCAATATGCAGAACAGGCTGTGCGGGAAAACATGAAGGATCTGCAGAAAACTTTTTATGATCACTGGAAAGGACGCGTTGCATGGGCTGAACATCCGGAAATAATTACCGATGCAATGAAAAAGTCAGAACGTTATCAGACCATGAAAGATACCGGAGCGACTGATGCGCAGATCAAAACTGTATTTGATAAAAAAGTAAAAATGAAAGTGTTTACCTGGAAGGGTGAACGTGATACAATGTTAAGTCCGCTCGATTCCATCAAATATTATAAAATGTATTTGCGTACGGGATTTATGTCGATGGAACCACAAACAGGTTATGTGCGTGCTTGGGTGGGTGGAAATGAATATAAATATTTTCAATATGACCAGGTGAAAGACGGAAAGCGACAGGTTGGGTCTACATTCAAACCATTTCTGTACACACTTGCAATGCAGGAAGGATATTCTCCATGTTATGAAGTTCCGAATGTTCCTGTAACAATTATTGATGCAGTCGGCACTCCATGGACACCATCAAATTCAGATGGTAAATATGGCGGGATGTTATCATTAAAAGAAGCATTGGCAAATTCAGTGAATTGTGTTTCTGCTTACCTGATGAAACAATTCGGACCTGAAGCTGTTGTGCAGGTTGCACGCAAAATGGGAATTGTTAGTCCGCTTGAACCTGTTCCTTCTCTTGCATTGGGAACTGCCGACGTTTCAGTTTATGAAATGGTAGCAGCTTATTGCACGTTTGCAAATAAAGGTGTGTGGACAGAACCGAGTTATATTTTGCGTATTGAAGATAAGAACGGCGTGGTGTTGCAGGATTTTGTTTCAAGAAAAGTGGAAGCGATCTCAGAAGAAACAGCTTATTTAATGCTCGACCTGATGAAAGGAGTTACGCAATTCGGAACCGGTGCAAGATTGCGCGGATCAAAATATGGATTTACAAACCCGATTGCCGGTAAAACAGGAACTACGCAAAATCAAAGTGACGGATGGTTCATGGGCATCACTCCTGAATTAGTAAGCGGATGCTGGGTAGGTTGCGAAGACAGATCTGTGCATTTCAGAACCACACAACTTGGACAGGGAGCAAATACTGCCTTGCCAATCTGGGGAACGTACATGAAAAAAGTTTTTGCAGATCCGGATCTGAATTATTCAAAGAGTGATTTTGAAAGACCGGAAAAACCATTAGGTGTAGAGCTGGATTGTTCGAAGTATAAGAAAGCAAATACAGATCAGGATAATGATGATTTTAAAATTGATCCGTAAATGAGTGCTTCAGTGCTTCAGTGCTTCAGTGCTTCAGTGCTTCAGTGTTGAAGTGTTAAAGTGTTGTAGTGTTGTAGTGTTGTAGTGTTGTAGTGTTGTAGTGTTGTAGTGTTG
>JADMIO011113622.1_pt1 | contig 14796 bp, 4 predicted proteins | sample 8958161 | NCBI WGS metagenome assembly JADMIO01 (sample SAMN16585339, study PRJNA669376) | soil metagenome | isolation source: Crop rotation soil | place: USA: Cullars Rotation, Alabama | collected 2011 | reverse complement strand
GACTGAGCCTTTCGTTTTATTTGACCATGTTGGTATGATTTAAATTAATACGACTCACTATAGGGTCAGTGCGGCCGCGACTTCAAGTCACGTGAATTCCAAGCTTCGGATCCCACTGTGCTGGAAAGTAATTTTTTAAGATTACCCAAGCAGATCGAATACATTACTTTTAATAGGGTGAAGAAAATATCACTCCTGCGTAAGTATATATGCAATGATCACAACAACAACGATAGCTGCCACAATAATTATCTGCCACTTAGGGTAATTAATCCTAATCCATCTTTTATAAGGGCTATAAGGCATAGTTAAAAGGGTAAAACAAGATTAAAACAGGCCAAATTGATATTTGCTGCATTAATCGAAAAATCAAGATACAAAAAAAATCAAAACTAAATTGTTCATTTTAAGTTGATGGAGCATATATAAACAAAACAGCCGTTCCTGTTATAGAACGGCTGCTGATAAATAAATAAAAAACTAATTTTTAACTCCCGGATTTACAGGCAGATTATTCAGAGCAAGATTACTTTGGCTAATCATATTGTTCAACACTTTTACCGTTTCATCTACATATATGTCTTCTTTAATACCTTTAAGAAATTTTTTATTTTTTTCTGACTTTTCCTGGTCCTCGGTAACTTTTACCTTATCTGCATCCGCATTTTTTACATTCAATTCTTTGGTCAGCTTCAATAATTTTTCCAGTTGTTTATAGTTTTCTTTTAACCTTTTCTGTTCAGTCCTGTATTTTACGAGATTCAAAGAATATTCCCTGTCATTCTCGGTATTGATAGAATCTATTTTTTCCCTCATCGATTTAAAAACAGGGCTGCTTTTTACGCCATCATTTGCCGCGGTAATAATATTGGCATTACTATAAGTACTGGTCCATGGCTTATATTCTGCCTGTGCTATTTCGTCCCAGCTTAATGAGGTAGGGTTATCTTTTTCACGTGATTTTGCTAATTCCATGCGATCAGGCATGATTACATCAGGTGTTACCCCTCTTAATTGCGTAGCCCCGCCATTGATACGATAAAATTTCTGCAAGGTCAACTTGACTGTTCCAAGGTCCTCTGCTTTTTTGGGAAACAGTTCACTTTCGCCTTCAGGATTAAGCGGGATAGTTCGTTGAACAGTCCCTTTCCCGTAAGTAGACGTGCTTCCAATAATAACCCCACGTTTATAATCCTGTATTGCAGCAGCAAATATTTCAGAAGCAGATGCACTGTTCTCGTCAACCATTACCGCCAGGGGGCCATTGTACAAAACAGATTTATCCCTGTCTTTCCATTGATAGGGTTGTTTTTCATCTCGTCCACGTACCTGGCAAATGGGACCGTCTTCAATAAATAATCCGGCCATTTTCACTACTTCAGGCAAGGATCCGCCACCATTTCCACGCAGGTCCATTACAATTCCATCTACATTCTCTGCTTTTAGTTTTTCAATTTCCCTTGCTACATCATCCGAACATCTTGCACCATTTGGTTTTTCAAAATCAAAATAAAATTCAGGCAGGTAGATATATCCTATTTTATGTTCACCCGTTATAATTGCACTCCTTGCGAAGGTATCATCCAGTTTTATAGTATCTCTTTTCAATACAACTACCTTGATCGAGCCGTCCGGCTTGCGCACAGTCAGGCGTACTTCTGACCCTTTTTCTGCCCCTCTGATCAATTTTACGGCATCACTTACTGCATATCCGGTAACATCAACAGGTTCACCTTTTTCCTGCGCTATTTTTATAATCTCGTCATTAACGCCTAATTCTCCGGATTTCCATGCCGGGCCACCGGTAACAAGACTGGAGACTTTTATTTTACTTTCTTCTTCTTTTAACTGGGCCCCGATCCCATAAAATGTTCCACTCATCAATTCATTAAAACCACGGCTATCCACGGGTGCAAAATAATTACTATGAGGGTCCATCTCACCGGTGATAGAATTCACGAAAATGCTGAATATCTCATCACTGGTATTATGTGTTTTAAGTGTGGTAAAATAACGCTGTATCTGCTTTTTTACCTGTGTTCTTGATTCTCTTTCGAGTGTACTGTCAGCTTTTTCAACAAAATCTTTCTTACCCTTGTTCTTTTCCCTGTCTTCAAGCATATCATTGTATTTCACCAGTGTAAGGTATTTTAATCGCTTGCGCCATACTTCCTTTCTTTGATCTTCTGTTGAAGGAAAAGGTAAGGACTGAAGCTTGTCGCCATTCAATAAGATATTCTCATCCTGAGTAAAATCAAACGGTTTGCTAAGGATATCTGTAAAATACTGAGATACTTCATTTAGCCTGCGGGTATAAGATTCGCTGATAGCATAAAATGATTCGAGTTTAGCTCCATGAATCTCATCATCGATCTTTGTTTCAAATAATTTAAAACTGTCTACGTCGGATTGCAGGAAAATGCTCTTATCATCATCAAGATCTTCAATAAAATGCTTGAGTACCTCTTTAGAGAAAGAATCATCGATCTTTTTTGGACTATAATGTCCCTGCTCCAATAATAACCCCACATTGCGGAGTATCTTTTCATTCTTCGCACGGGGATTTTCGTTGTTATTATTATGTCCCTGTGATTGAAAAGCGACAAAAAAACTTGCTCCTGTGAGGGCCAGGAGAACCGGTAAAAATTTTTTATTCATAATGATATGCTGAATTTTAAACATCGCATAAAATTAACGGAAAATGGCTGTAATTATTGAATGAGAAGTGCTATTTGCTCTAATGTTTTCTTAAAATTTGATAAGTGGTTATTTATATGCCCACGGGCTTTTTGCAAACTTTATATAGTGCAATGTTTTCCAGTCATTTGGCAAAAAAAACCTATCTTGCGCCCTTCCAATAACCACCCCCAAAAAAGATGTTTTTTTCAATACTTGCCCCGGCAAAACACCTTAACTGGTTTAATATAAACACGTTCTAAATCTATCAAAGCTAGTTTATGAATACTTTTTTCGTTGTTAACAGAAAATTGAGGTCAATTTTTTTACTAATCCTGTTCGTTATTTTCATAGCACCACTTACTGTTAAAGCACAACCAGGCTTTTTTACAGATGCTGATGAGACTGTTTTAAAATCAGGGAACATAAAAAGGGACATCATTCCTTTGAAATACCGTACGTTAAGCCTTGATAATGGAAGAATAAAAAGCTTCTTAACCTCTTTACCAGGAGAAAGGAATATTAATCGTGACTTAGCGCCTATACTGTTGTTGCCAATGCCTGACGGTACCGTTGCCAGGTTTCGTGTTTGGGAAAGCAGTATCCAGGAACCCGGTTTACAGGAAAAATTCCCGGAGATAAGGACTTTTGCAGGACAAGGCATTGACGATCCTTATGCCAGTATTCGTTTTGATTATAATCCCTATACAGGTTTTCATGGACAGGTGATATCTCCCAATGGAAGGGTTTATCTGGATCCTTATGCAAGAGGTGATATCAAGCATTATATAAGTTACTACCATCGCGACAATAAAAGAAATGCTCCTTTTTCATGTTTAGTTCCTGAAAATGCCAGTCGTATCATTAACCAGTCTTCAACGCTCGCAACGGGCCCGTGCAGGGGAACTCAATTATATACATACAGGCTGGCCGTAGCATGTACAGGTGAATATGCAGTAGCTGTTGGCGGCACCAATGCATCATTATTACATGCAGCTATAGTAACCACCGTTAACAGGGTTGACGGTGTATATGAAAGTGAACTTTCTATAAGATTGGTGTTGATTGCTACAAATAATCTAATTGAATTTACCGATGCAGCCACCGATCCTTTCAACGGTAATGATGATGCTAATACGCTGATCACTGAAAGCCAGACACAAATAACGAACAGGATAGGATCAGCCAACTTTGATATAGGTCATACATTCAGTACAGGAGCCGGAGGACTTGCAGGCCTTGGTGTTGTATGTACTACCTCTTTAAAAGCCAGGGGTGTTACAGGTAGCTCATCTCCTTTTGGAGATGGATACGATATAGATTACGTTGCACATGAAATTGGACATCAGTTTGGCGGCAATCATACATTTAACAGCGTTACAAGCAGCTGTGGCAGCGGAAACAGGAACGCATCTACAGCATATGAAGTAGGAAGCGGTACTACTATCCAGGCTTATGCAGGTATTTGCTCCACAGATAATACACAACCAAATAGCGATCCTTTTTTCCATACGATCAGTTTTGATGAGATCAGTAATTATGTAGAAAGTGGTGGTACCTGTAAAGTAGCCACAGCAACCGGCAATACACTTCCTGTTATCAGCGCTATGAATAATAATGGTGCTAATATCCCTTTAAATACTCCTTTTACTTTAACGGCTTCGGCAACAGATGCCAATGCGGATGCGCTTACTTATTGCTGGGAAGAATGGGACCTTGGTGCCGGCGGTGCATGGAACAGTGGAGCTGCAAGCACTACTGCCCCACTTTTTAAATCACGTATTCCGAAAACAAGTGGCAGCCGTACATTTCCTGATATGGCAGTAATACTGGCTGGATATCCCGCTAACCCTTCAGCTACTATGGGTGGCTTAAAAGGTGAGACCCTGCCTACCGTAGCACGTGCTATTAAATTCAGGTTAACTGTAAGGGATAATCGTTCAGGGGGAGGTGGCGTTGTTACAGGCGGTAACGGTTGCCAGGCTGGCTTTACAGCTGCATTCCAGGTAAATACGATTGCAGCAACAGGCCCTTTTATTGTGACAGCGCCTAATGGAGGAGAATCTTATACGGGTAATTCAACACAGACAATTACATGGAATGTTGCAGGAACAAGTGCCTCGCCTATCAGTACAGCTAATGTAAAAATCTCTTTATCCACAGATGGTGGCCTTACTTATCCTACTGTATTGTCAGCAAGCACAGCCAACGATGGCAGTGAGGCGCTTACAATACCTAATACACCCACTACAACAGCAAGGATAAAAGTAGAAGCTGTAGGAAATATTTTCTTTGATATATCCAATGCAAATTTTACTATAACCAGTGCCCCGGCAACCGGTTTTGATTTTTCCAACCCTGCTGCAACAAATATTACCTGTAACGGACCATCATCTGCAACAATTACACTGGGGACAACCGCATATGGCGGATACTCAACGGCAATAAATCTTTCAGCTACTGCAGGCGTTCCTGCAGGCACTACAGTTGGATTTAGCGTAAACCCGTTAACTCCCGGGAACAGTACTGTTGTTACCTTAAACAATACCAATACACTTGCTGCAGGAAATTATGATATTACTATTACGGGTATATCAGGAGCAATTACCCAAACAAGAATCATCACATTCACTGTACAAACAGGTACTGCACCCACAATAACATCCCACCCTGCCAACCAGGCTGTATGTGCAGGTGCAAATGCGCCATTCAGTATTGCAACTTCAGGTGTTGCAGTTACCGGCTATCAATGGCAACGAAGTATTGATGGCGGTATCAATTATACAAATATTGCAGGGGCAACTTCTTCTTCATACACACAAAATGCTGTTACCCTTTCACAAAACAGCTATCGTTACAGGGTAATAGTATCGGGCCAATGCGGTTCAGTAACTTCCAATGCAGCAATACTAACAGTAACAGCTGCACCATCAACCCCTGTTACCACACCGGCAAGTTCAACCATTTGCTTAGGACAAATACAATCACTCAGCGCAAGCTCGAGCATAGCTAATTTATTCCAGTTTGGTACGCAGGCTGCCACCAATACAACTAGCAGTAGCAGCACAGATTACCCGGCTCCGTATTCTGCATGGTATGGAGGACAAAGAATGCAGATACTCATACTTGCATCAGAACTTACCAACGCAGGTTTTGTAACTGGAAGCCAGCTCACTAACCTCCAGTTCCCTGTTATATCATTGGGTTCAGGATGGGGAACTACCATTACTTCCTTACAAAGCTTTAAAGTAAGTATGGGTGAAACCGGACTTACAACACTGACTTCATTTCAATCGGGGTTGACACCTGTTGTAGCTGCAGCTAATTTTACACCGGTTGTAGGTTACAATAATACACATACGTTTTCCTCACCATTTACATGGAATGGCGGCAACCTTATTATAGAAACAACCTTTTCAAATAATATTGCAGGCAACACTCCAACTAATGTAGTAGAATATAATAGTCCTACTGGGTTCCAAAGCTGCATTGTGTACAGGGCAGACGGAGTTACTGCAGCAACTGCTGCTGCTTCCACTATTATAAATTATTCTTTAACATCAAGACCTGATCTTAAATTGAACGGATCAACTGTTGCACCGATTACATGGTCGCCAACAACAGGTTTATACACAGACGCTGCTGCATCTATAACATATACAGGAACAATTGCACCGTTGGTGTACGCAAAACCGGCTGCAACAGGAACGTCTTCTTTTACCGCTATAGCCACAGGAGCAGGGTGTACATCAAATGCAAATGCTATCCTTACAGTTAGCGCCAGCGCATCTGTTCCTGCCGGTTCAGGAGCTTCGAGATGCGGAACAGGAACAGTAACCATTTCTGCGACCCCTGGAATCGGGGAAACTATTGATTGGTATGCAGCTGCTTCAGGCGGTTCAGCTTTACAGACCGGATCAAATTCATTTACAACTCCATCAATAAGTACCACAACTACTTATTATGCAGAAGCAAGAAATATTTCAGGGGGATGTGTATCTGCAACAAGAACTGCTGTTGTTGCATCAATTACCGGTTCGCTGCCTGCACCAACAGGTACAGGTGCTGCAAGATGCGGAACAGGAACCGTAACGATATCGGCTACCCCGGGAGCAGGAGATACGGTCGATTGGTATGCAGCGGCTTCAGGAGGATCGGCATTGCAAAGTGGTTCAACTTCATACACTACGGGTTCTATCAGTGTAACAACAACTTATTATGCAGAAGCAAGGAATCCAACGACTGGTTGCATCTCTGCATCAAGAACTGCTGTTGTGGCATCAGTTAATACAATACCTGCTGTACCATCAGGTACCGGTAATGCAAGGTGCGGTACGGGAACGGTTGCTATATCTGCTACTCCCGGTGCTGGCGAAACGATCGACTGGTATGCTGCTGCTTCAGGTGGTTCGGCGTTACTTACCGGAAACACTTCTTTTACCACACCATCGATCAGTGCAACAACAACTTATTATGCTGAAGCCCGTAATACAACTACCGGTTGTATCCCGGCAACAAGAACTGCCGTAGTGGCAACAGTTAATACAATACCTGCTGCTCCGACAGGAATTCCTAATACAAGATGCGGAACAGGAACTGTAACAATTTCCGCAACACCGGGTGCAGGGGAAACGATCGATTGGTATGCTGCTTCAGGCGGTTCAGCCTTACTTACCGGAAACACTTCTTTTACCACACCATCGATCAGTGCAACAACAACTTATTATGCAGAAGCAAGAAACACAACTACGGGTTGTATTTCAGCTACAAGAACCGCTGTGGCAGCAATAGTTGGGAGTGTGCCCGCAACTCCATCGAGTTTAAGTGGTACAAGATGCGGAACAGGAACAGTTACTATCAGCTCTACTCCTGGCACAGGCCAGACCATTGATTGGTACGCTGCAGCTTCAGGCGGTTCAGCTTTACTGGTTGGTAATACTTCTTTCACAACTCCGTCCATCAGTGTAACAACAACCTATTATGCAGAAGCAAGGCACCCAACAACAGGATGTGTTTCGGCAACAAGAAAATCTGTTGTTGCTAATGTTAATGCCCTTCCTGCTGCACCAACAGGAACGAATAATTCAAGATGTGGTACAGGAACAGTTGTAATTTCTGCCTCAGTTGCGGCGGGTGTGACTATTGACTGGTATGCCACTGCTTCCGGTGGATCGGCATTGCAAAGTGGTTCAACTTCATACACTACGCTTTCCATCAGTACTACAACAACCTATTATGCAGAAGCAAGAAATACAACTACAGGTTGTATTTCAGCTACAAGAACCGCTGTAGTAGCAACAGTGAATGCAGTACCAGCTGCACCACCAGGTTCAGGCACTTCCAGATGTGGCTCGGGAACAGTGGCTATATCTGCCACTCCCGGTGCCGGCGAAACGATCGACTGGTATGCTGCTGCTTCAGGCGGCTCGGCACTACAAAGCGGCTCAACATCTTTCACTACGCCTTCTATCAGTGTAACAACAACTTATTACGCCCAGGCAAGGAATACAACTACGGGTTGCGTTTCTGCAACAAGAACTGCTGTTGTTGCAACAGTTAATACTCTTCCTGCGTTACCAGCAGGAACGAATAGTTCAAGATGTGGTACAGGAACAGTTGTAATATCTGCTACTCCCGGTGCTGGCGAAACGATCGACTGGTATGCTGCTGCTTCAGGTGGGTCAGCATTGCAAAGTGGTTCAACTTCATACACTACGCCTTCTATCAGTATAACAACCACTTATTATGCCCAGGCAAGAAATACAACTACAGGTTGTGTTTCTGCAACTAGAACAGCAGTAACTGCAACGGTAAGCAGCTGTTCCGTTACTTTGAACCTTACATTATATATACAGGGTTATTATAATAATGGTGGATTCATGCGTCCAGTGCTAAATAACCAGGGCATGGGGGCCTTATCTACAGAAACAGATACAATCACAGTGGAATTGCATAACTCGTCGGCACCTTATGCCCTTTCAACAGCTCCAATAAAAAAAGTGCTGAATACAAATGGTACAGCCAGCTTAACATTCCCCGTGTCGGGATCTTACTATATTGTAGTTAAACACAGAAATTCTATAGAGACATGGAGTGCTGCCGCAGTTCCACTATCCGGTACAGTATCTTATGATTTCTCCACCGGCGCTGCAAAAGCATATGGTAATAACATGGTGCAGATTGGCAATATCTGGGCTATTTATTGCGGGGATGTTAATGGAGATGGCAATATTGACGCATCAGATTATTCGCTTTGGGAAACTGATTACAATGATTTTGCATCAGGATATTATGTAACTGACCTGAATGGCGACGGGAACGTTGATGCGTCAGACTATTCTATCTGGGAAGCCAATTATAATAATTTTATTGGGGTTGCCCGCCCATAAGCAGGAATAAAAAAACTGTCTCATTAATATGAGACAGTTTAACCAGGGTAACTGAAGGGGCTCGAACCCTCGACCCTCAGAATCACAATCTGATGCTCTAACCAACTGAGCTACAGCTACCGTTTGTTGGAGGGCAAAAATAGCAAAAAACGGTTCTTCTTCAAAATAGATTTTAGAATCTTTATTAATTACTTTTCTTTACAGCTTTATTACAATTATGCACTGGACAGGATACCTCATTACCATTCTGCTTTCCACCTTTACAGGATGGATCACTACATGGATAGCAATCAAAATGTTATTTCACCCCCGCCGGCCCGTGAAAATCTTTGGATTGACCATACAGGGTATCTTTCCCAAGAACCAACAGTTGATCGCTCAAAAGCTTGGGCAGGTGGTAGGTAAAGAATTACTTTCTTTTAGCGAGATAGAACAAAAAGTAACCAACCCTGAAAACCTTCAAAAACTAAGACCGGATATTGAAGCGCATATAGATGATTTCCTTCGCAACAAACTAAAAGATGTATTCCCCATGCTTTCCATGTTTATTGGCGAAAAGACTATCGGCCAGTTAAAAGATGCTTTTCTTCAGGAACTGGAAAACCTCTTCCCTATGCTTATGAAGAATTATATGAATAAACTCCAGCATGATCTCGACCTTGAAAAGATCGTTACTGAGAAAGTAGCTAATTTCTCTTCTGATAAACTGGAAAATATCCTTAGCCAGATCACGAAAAAAGAATTTAAATTCCTCGAAATAGTAGGTGGTATTTTCGGGCTGCTTATTGGCATTGCACAGGTATTGATTGCTATGATAGGGAATTAATATTCTTAAATCGCTTCTCTCAACATTAATTATATACCACTCATCAACTTATTGACAGCATGGTTAAACTTTATCAAGGACCTTTGGTTTAACAAATACATTTATTATACTCAATACCGATATATCAATTTCAATGATCAAATCATTCCGCTTTCTTTTTCCCTTATCCCTGTTATTATTTTCTTCTGATCTTTTCGCCCAATATGCCGGTGGGGGAAACCGTGGAGGCCAGGGAATGAACCAAGGGCACTTTTACGGAAAAGTAGTAGACATTGCTAATAGACCTATTGACGCAGCCTCGGTGCAATTGCTGCAAAGCAAAACCGATTCTGTTACCAAAAAGAAGAAAGAGGTGATCATTGCAGGTATGCTTACCACAAAAAAAGGTGAGTTCAGCCTGGAGAACCTACCCGTAATGGGAACCTATAAGTTAACAATAACAGCTATCGGTTACAAACCCATTGAACAAAAAGCAACATTCGACCTGAATATGGGTGCAGCCAGGAACGGCGATTACAGTAGCCTGTTAAGTGCGGTTGATAAAGACCTGGGAAATATCAAACTGGAGACCGATGTACAACAGTTGCAAGGCGTAACAGTTTCTGCAGAAAAGCCTTTACTTACCATGAGTATCGACCGGAAAGTCTTTAATGTAGAAAAGAACCTTACCAGCACAGGTGGTACAGCTGTAGATGTAATGAAGAATGTGCCCGGCGTGAATGTTGATATTGATGGTAATGTTACTATGCGGAATGCAGCACCGCAGGTATTTGTTGATGGCAGGCCAACTACTATGACCTTAGAACAAATTCCTGCAGACGCAATCGCCACAGTGGAGATCATCACCAACCCTTCTGCAAAATTTGATGCTTCAGGTGGTGGAGCTGGCATATTGAATGTTGTAATGAAAAAAAACAGAAAAGCTGGTTATAACGGCAACGTACGTGCAAGTATTGACAGCCGGGGGAAACCTGGTGCTGGTGGCGATATAAATATAAAACAGCAAAAGATCAATTTTTTTGCCAGCGGGCAATTAGGCTTCCGCAAAACGATCAGTACGATCAATACGGAACGAACCGACTTCTTAACCACTGCACAGGCATACCTGAAACAAAATAACGGTCCTGTCGGAAATGGTGTATTTGGTTTTGGCAGGTTAGGGATGGATTACCTTGTTGACAACAGGAATACGATTACTATTTCAGGGAATATGAGCCGTGGCCAGTTCAAGAACAGGGATTACATAAATATTTACCGGGATACTGATTATGTTTCCTTACCGGATGTTTCTGATTATGGCAATCGCAGCAGCAACAGTACCAATCATTTTTCTAATTATGGCAGCAGCCTCAGCTTCAAACATAATTTTGCAAAAGCCAATAAAGATATCTCTGCGGATATCAATTACAATTACAGTAAGAATGATAATATCAATGATCTTTCAACACAATATTTTTTCAGCAACAACGCTCCCAAATCTCCCCTGCTCTACGAACGTGCAACCGGCGGCGGTAATACAAAGAACTTCGTTGCACAAACGGATTTTACCGACCCTGTCACTGATAAAATAAAAATTGAGACCGGCGCAAGGATCGCTATCAGGGAGTTTTATAGTTTTAATGATAACTTTTTTAAAGACCCTGCTAGTGGCAATTATCTGCCTGTGATATCACTCAGTAATAAATACACTTTTAAAGACAGGGTACTGGCTGCCTATTTTACTTTTTCACAGCAATTGAAAAATATTAGCTACCAGTTAGGGTTAAGGGCAGAAAGCTCTACATATGATGGCACCCTCATCTCTCAGGCAAAGAACTTTACAAATGAATACCCGCTAAGCATATTTCCAAGTGCATTTGCCACTTATAAATTAAATGACAAACAGGATCTGCAATTGAATTATTCCAGGAAGATCAACCGCCCAAATTTCTTCCAGTTGATACCTTTCATTGATTATACAGATTCTTTGAATTTAAGCAAAGGCAACCCTGGCCTTGTACCCGAATTTACTAACCTTGCAGAACTTTCTCACCAGAACCAGCTCAATAAGAACCATAGCCTGCTTATAACGGCCTACTTTAAGAATACCGAAGGCCTGATCGCACGCTACCAGTATAAAGATGCCAACCCAAATCCAACTAAAACGGATAGTGTCATCATCAGTTCATACGCCAATGCATCCAGGAGTTATACATATGGAATGGAGTTAACAGTAAAAGATAAAATAACCAAATGGTGGGACCTTACTACCAATATCAACCTGTTTCATTCCACCATTAAAGCAGGCAATATTACAGGCGGCATAACAAGTGATCAATTCAGCTGGTTTGCTAAATTGAATAATAACTTCAGACTGCCAAAGAGTTATTCCATTCAATTAAGCGGCAATTACCAGGCAAGGGCGCTTGTTCCTCAAAATTCCGGAGGCGGAGGTGGTGGCCGTGGTGGTCCTGGTGGGGGTATGATGTTTGGCGGAGGAGGCAATTTGCCATCTGCCCAGGGCTATATCAACCCGGTGTATGAAATTGAGATGGCCATCAAAAAAGAGTTCCTGAAAAATAATGCTGCGTCGATTACTCTCCAGTTCAGCGATATTTTCCGTACAAGGGTCAATAGCACACATTCCGAATCGCAATATTTTGTACAGGATTATATCCGGCGCAGGGACCCGCAGGTGTTACGGCTGAACTTCAACTGGCGGTTTGGAAAACTGGATATTTCCCTCTTTAAGCGTAAAAACATGAAGAATGAGACCGAAAATATACAGAACAGTATGCAAGGCGCAGGTGGTCAATAGATAATTTACGAGCAATTATAGAAAGCAGCATTGAAAGTGCTGCTTTTTTGCTTAAAATATTTAAGTTAATTTGCCAGCTATTATAAAAATGCTTCATGACAAATTTCAATTTTAAAAAGCTTTTACCACATCTTATTGCTGTGGCTGTTTTCGTACTTGTTGCCCTGATCTTATGCAAACCAGCTCTTGAATCAGGAGTTGTAATGCAGCAAAGTGATTATGCTGCTTCTGATGCCATGAAACACCAGTCGCAATTGTACCAGCAACAACATGGCGTATATCCTTTATGGATCACCAGCATGTTCAGTGGCATGCCGGCATATAATATCATTTTTGACGGAGTATGGTCTCCTTTTGGCTATATAAATGACCTGTTGCAATTATGGTTACCTAAGCCTTTAAATTTTTTCTTTCTCAGTTGCATATGTTTTTATATTTTATGCATGTGCCTGCGTATTCGCCCATACATTGCCATATTGGGTAGTCTTGCATTTGCCTACAGCAGTTATAATCCAATCATTGCAGCTGCCGGTCATGATACCAAGCTGTTGGCCCTTGCGTATGCCCCCGCGTTGATAGGCAGCGTTCTTCTCATCTTCGATAAGAAATATTTCCTCGGGTTTGTACTGACAGCGCTTTTCTCCACGCTTCATCTTATGCAGAATCACCAGCAGGTTAGCTATTATACTTTTATCATCATTGGATTCATTGGTATCTTTTACATGGTAAGATGGATAAAGGAAAAAGAGATCCCGCATTTTCTTAAAGTACTACCGCTTGTGCTGGGCGGAGCAATTATAGGTATTATGATCAATGCCGTTACTCTATTCCCCGTAATGGATTATGCCAAAGAATCCAAAAGAGGCGGGCAACTGATCATGGATAATAAGGATAAAAAGAACAGTAATGTTGAAAAGAATAGGACAGTCGGTCTTTCCAAGGACTATGCATTCCAATGGAGCTATGGAAGAGCAGAATGTTTTAGCTTGATATTCCCAGGCATAACAGGATACGGTACTCATTTTTCACAAAGGGATGATGAGTATAGCATTTTTCCTCAATTATCTGAAAATTCAAATACTGTCAGATACCTGACTGAAAAGCTGAATGTTCCCGAGGACCAGGCAACCAATATTGCAACCAATCTTTCAACCAGTATATACTGGGGTGATAAACCCTTTACTTCAGGATCAAATTATCTTGGTGCCGGGATATGCTTCTTATTTATTTTGGGTATGTTCCTGCTGGATTCAAAACACAAATGGTGGATATTTTCTGCAAGTGTAATGGGTATCATACTTGCAATGGGCAAGAATCTGCCTGTGATCAATAATTTCCTGTTCGACCACCTGCCATTATATAATAAGTTCCGCACACCGGAAATGTCCCTCATCATCCCGCAGATATTATTCCCGCTTTTAGCTGTGCTGACCGTACAAAGAATGACTGATAAAGATTTCAGTTTTCCCGAAGGGTTAAAAAAATTAAAATTAAGCCTGATCACTACTGCTGTACTTTTTATCATTGGAGGTTTATTCTATTTTAGTTTTGATTACAGCAAGGAAAATAAAGAAAGAACAACTGCTATCAACACAGCTTATTCCACGAAAGATGCAGGCAAGATGCAGGAGATCAATAATAAATATGAAGCGCTCGTGGATAACAGGCTATATGAGAATTTTTTACAACAAAGTAACGGGGATACCAAGATCGCACGTTCAATGGTAACAGCATTGCGTGATGACAGGAAAGCTTTTTTTGGAGCTGATATTTTACGCTCACTGCTCTTTGTTGCGCTCACTGCCGGCTTAGTCGCATTATTCATGTATAAAAAGACAAATACAGCTGTCTTGCTTGCAGGCTTATCTTTTATAACCGTGTTAGATCTTTTACCATTTGACATGCACTACCTGAACAGCAAGAGTTTTGACAATGCAGAAAAATACCAGGCAACACAGTTCCCCGAAACGGAGGCAGACAAACAGATCCTTGCTGATAAGGATCCTAACTTCAGGGTATTCGATCTATCCGGCGGTGATCCTTTCCAGGATGCCAAACCTGCATATCACCATAAATCCATTGGCGGGTACCACCCGGCAAAACTGGGC
>JADMIO012752988.1_pt1 | contig 14805 bp, 14 predicted proteins | sample 8958161 | NCBI WGS metagenome assembly JADMIO01 (sample SAMN16585339, study PRJNA669376) | soil metagenome | isolation source: Crop rotation soil | place: USA: Cullars Rotation, Alabama | collected 2011 | reverse complement strand
CTTTCCCCACCTTCGCCGAGTGGTAATAGTTGTTGTTCTGACCGTAAATCAATTCCACCGTCTGCTCGAACCGTCCCTCCACCGGCGTCTTCGGATCGTTCGTCTTCGCCAGGATCTCCACCGCCTTCCCGCCCAGGGGCGCATCCGCCGCCGCCTCGAAGATCACCGGAAACGTATCCGCCCCGTTGGGCACCGGCCCCGCCAGCATCTTCACCCCCGCCGGCAGGTCCACCGGGCTCAGCGCGATCTCTCCACCCGTCCCGGCCCGCGTCGCGCGCATCACCGCGCCAAACCGGTTCCCCCTCGGCACCGCCATCGCCATCCGCTCCTGCGAGTTCTGCTGCACCAGCGGCAGCGTGATTGCCACCGACGGCTTCACCGGCGTCACCTCGATCCGATACACGAAATCCGGCCCGCCGCGCTTCAAATGATCCCGCACGCGAATCACGTACTCCCCGTCCGCGGGAATCGTGTACCGCACGTAGCTGTCCGGGCTGCCGTTGGTGTCGTCGTTGGTCGCCCCCGCCTTCCCCGTCGGATCCAGGATGTTGATCAACGGATCCAGCGGCGACCGCAACCGCCGCGCATAGACATTGAAATCCAGCGCCTCCCCCTTCTTCGCCGTGAACTTGAAATAGTCGTAATCGTTGGGCGTCCCGATCACCCCATCGATCGCGAACGGCGCCGTCAGCGTCACCGTCGTCGCCTTCGCCACCAGGTCGTTGGGCTCCGCCTCGGTCACCGCCGCGAACGGGCTCACGCGGATGTAATTGGGCGAAACCGCCATCTGCCCGTTCTGCTCCGCGTAGATCGGAAACTTCCCGTCCGGCGTCATCGGCAATTTCATCGTCAGCGGGATGTCCCCCAGCACGTCCCCCAGCAAATTCAGCTTGATCTCCTGCCCCGCCTGCCCCCCGGCCGGAAACACCGCCTTCGGCCGCGGAAACGTCCCCACGTGCAGCCGATACGACGACTTCGCATCCCCCGCGTACGAGCTGTCGCGCACCTGGATGATGTACGTCCCATCCGCCGGCGCCACGAACGACACGAACGAATCCTGATTCAGCAGCGCCGTGTCGTCGCACGAGGCGATCTCCACGCGCTTTTCATCCATCACCGCGATGAACGGGTCGATCATCCCCTGCCCCAGCCGGATCCCCTCCACCTCCGCCGTCAGCCGCTGCCCCTTCTTCACCTCCACCGCGTAATAGTCCACATCCTCCGTGTCGAGCGTCCCGTTCACCGTCACGTCCAAATCGATCTTCTGCGGCGTCGCGAAGTCCGTGTTGGGCTCCTTCTCCGCCACGTTCGGCAGCGCGCCCACGTAAAACGTCCGCAGATCCGAGATCCCGCTGGCCGTCCGGATCCGCAGCGGGTGCTCCCCCAGCCGCGCGTTGGGCGCGATCTTCACCTTCGCCACAATCTTTCGATCGTCCGCCGACTTCAGCTCGCTGACGGTGATCCCCTCCTCGTACCACAGCAAGTCCTTCGCGTCGGCCAGCCGGTTGCCTTCCAGCGTGATCTCCGCCTCCGTCCCCCGTTGCGCCCCGGCCGGGTGCAGCCGGCTCAACTGCGGGCTGGCGGCCTGCGCCACCGCCGGAATCAGCAGCCCGACCACGCCGATCGCGTGCGCAATGATCGCTCTCGCTCGCAAGCGCATGAGAAACATCACACTTTCTCCCCCGCGCTCCACCACCCATGCCCGCGCCCGCCACGTTCGGCAGCCAACGCTCACGTTACGCAACCAGGTCGTGAATCACCTTCCCGCCGCGCACGATGTCGATCGGCCGGTTCCCCGGCGACATCAGCTTCCGTTCCGGGTTGATCCCCATCTGGTGGAACAGCGTCGCCGACAAATCCTCCACCTGCACCGGGTCCTGGTCCGGCTCCGACCCGATCGCGTCCGACGAACCGTAGATCTGCCCACCCTTGATCCCGCCCCCGGCCAGCGCCACGCTGAACACCTTCGGCCAGTGGTCGCGACCGTCGTCCTTGTTGATCTTCGGCGTCCGTCCGAACTCGCTCGACACCATCACCAGCGTCGTCTCCAGCAACCCGCGCTGCTCCAGGTCCCGGATCAGCGCCGCATACGCCTTGTCGAACGCTGGCAACTGGTTGCGAATACCGTTGACGATCTGCGCGTGATGGTCCCACCCGCCGTACGTCATCGACACGAACCGCACGCCCCCCTCCACCAGCCGCCGCGCCATCAGCATCCGCATCCCCGCGTTGCTCTTGGTCCCGTACATCTCCTTGGTCTGCTGCGATTCGGCCGCCAGGTTGAACGCCTCGCGCGCCTCCTTCGAGCTGATCATCCCGTACGCCCGCTGATAGAACGTGTCCATCGCGTCCAGCGCGTCCGACTTCTCCATCGAGCGGAAGTGATCGTCCACCGTCGCCAGCAGGTCCTTGCGCCGATCGAACCGCCCCTCATCGATGCCCGACGGCAGCGTCAGGTCGCGCACGCTGAACCCGTTGTTGGCCGGGTCCGCCCCCAGGCTGAACGGCCCATACGCCGACGACAGGTATCCCGCCCCGGCGTACTCGTTCGGCAGCGACGGGATGCACACGTACGGCGGCATGTTCTTCTGCGGCCCGAACTCGTGCGATATCACCGACCCGAACGACGGATACTTGATCGCCGGGCTCGGCCGATACCCCGTGAACATGTTGTGCGTGCCGCGCTCGTGCGCCGCCTCCCCGTGCGTCATCGACCGGATCACCGCGATCTTGTCCGCGATCCCGGCCGTCTCCTTCAAATTCTCGCTGAACACCTCCCCCTCGATCTTCGTCTTCACCGTCCCGAACGGCCCACGGTATTCCAGCGGCGCCAACGGCTTCGGATCAAACGACTCGTGCGCCGACATGCCGCCGGGAAGGAAAATGTGAATGATCGCCTTCGCCTTCGCCACCGGCGCCCCCGCCGTCGCCGTCACCGCCGCAGTCGTCGCGGCCTGCGCGCTCTGCATCTTAAGAAAGTTCCCCAGCGTCAACCCCAACCCCCCGATCAACCCCACATACAAAAACTCGCGCCTCGAAGCGCCGGGCCGAACATGGTCAGGACTGTTGCAAAAGCACCCGTCGGTGTGTCGTTGAGCCATACGCGCCATCTCTCAAGCGAAAAGACCTGCTCCGGCGGCCTTCCACATCCCGCCGGCCGTTCATCAATCCTACCACACTACAATCGTCTTGTTGCCCGCCGTTTCATCGCCCTCCCGCCCCTCTCCGCCTCACCCTTTCCCCCGCCCCTGCAAGGACTTGCGGCTCAGCCCGTCTCCTGGACTGTCTGACGGTGAAGCATACAACACAACAGCCCGAATCACCTTCCAGAACACGCGACAGTGGCACGGCCTCGGGTGCCATGGCCACGCACCGAATCGACCGTCACTCTCGCAACGCCCTTCCCGCGTGGCCATGTCTTCCGCCCGCTTGCAGGAAAGCATGGCCACGCCGAACACGCTTCATCGGATCATCGTTTTCCACGGCGTGGCCATGCCACCCGCCGCCCGCGGACGCGCCGCGCTAATCGTCATCCGCGAATCGGATATTCCACGGGTGCAGGACCATGAGGTAAATGCCATACAGCCATGCTCAACACCGATTCGACCAACGGCTATTCCGCCAAAGTCACGCTCGCACTCCTTATCTTCGGCCAGCGCATCCCACTCGCTCAAATCGGCGGCGGCCGCCTCATCTTCCCTGACCCTGTCCGAATTGCCGCATCGTCCGGCGAGGTGATCATGACCGTCGACGGCCACGAGCGCCGGTGGGCAGTGACCTTTCTCCAACCCGCCGAACCAACCCGAATCCTCCACGCCGAGTTCCACGAAACCGTCGAGCTTTGACCGGCTCACAGGAACACCCCCGCATCCACCCGAAACCGCCCCACCAGCGCCTTGATGTGCGCCTTCGACAGTTCCCGCTCCCCCTTCAAAAACATCGAAACCGCCGACTCGCTCCCGATGATCTTCCCCATCTCCGCCTGCGACATCCCGTTGGCCGCCATGATCGCCCGCAACGCCTCCCGCGGCGACAGATTCCTTCATCAAATAAGCCAGGCAAGGATAAGGCGCGCGAGCCTTACAAAACCGCTTCGAATGCGCAAAAAAAGTCGACTATGATTCAGACCCCGTCCGGCGGCAACCGAAGCAACAATCGGAGAAACTTTAGCAGTTCCACCATTCTGTGAAGGTCGCCCAGCGTCGCATAAGTCTCTGCATAGGCAGCCAACCGCACCTTCATGTGCCCCGCCCAATTACAGTGAGAGGCTCCATTTTGATTAATCGGTCCACTAACAAGAGCCCCAGGGTGATCAGCAGCAAATGCCTCAAGGACGGACGGTTCAACAAAGTCTTCTATTTCACAATGGAGCCCACGCCAATTACTGTTCGCGTCTCGCACCATCTTTGCTAAAAGGTGCGGATCCTGTGTAACCCGCGGAAATCGGTGTTGTAGGACAATAACATCTTCGAACTCACGCAATCCAACCCATTTAACTAAAGCATTTAAAGCGCGCCTCCCTGGAATATCGTCATCTACAATTGCCAAAACGCGGAAGCGTTCACCATTGATGTCTAGTGGATCGTCCTTCATCATCGACTTTAATGTCATGAGTCTTGGCACGAGGTTTTCCGCTCCCCCCTCGTCTCGCTCGCCAACCGCAAAAGCCGCAAGGTCTCGTCCGAGCAAGTGCAATCCGCAATTCCTTGCATACCGGTCGTCCGCCGTCATGAGATGTTGAACATCGGTCGTCCCCTCAAATATGAGATTGCATGTCGAAAATGGCCAACCCCTCTGCGCAGCGAATTCGCGCACCCACTCCCCTTGCCCAAGCTTCTTCTGCGGGACGGAGACCGAAATCGGAGGTAATGCTCGACGATTACGTCCCATTTCACTATCCAAGCAGGGGAGGTTTTGCGAGCGGGCCCTTCGGCCCAAATACAATTCGGCACTTCAAACGACTGTTCGGAGGCGGCCTGTTAAACTCCTGAGGTATGAAGGGAACTTCGGCCCCCGGCAATTCCACAACTTTAGCGCGTGATCGGTATCCGCCCGTATCCAACACGAGCATGTCACAAAGAATTGGATCGCCGGTATCTTCCCTAACCAACATTCGAAGGCGATCCGGAACGGTCACAAACGCGTCCTGATCACGAAGTCGTCGTCGCAGGGATTGAAAGGCTTCATTTGCTTGAGGGTGACGACCTCGGATATGAAGCAAAATAGCGTAATCCAGCTCGTGCTGCACGTTCAGCTTCAAACCAGCAGCCAGCATGTCTTCTAAAATCTGGAATTGCTCGCTGAATGCTCGGGGCTTCGCAGCCGAAATCAAATCGTATAGAAGATTAAGCACCAGCCAGTCTCGATCAGGAGGAGGCAAATCTTCCAACACATGAATCGCTTCGAGAAGGCCTGTGTGTGAAACGTTGCCTAGTACTATTCCATTCCAGGAACCTCCGCTCTCCCTACTTAAAGCCAGCCATGCCTTAGCTGCAAACCCAACCGGCTTTCGAGCGCGATAGAGTTTATCCACTTCTACCGTCGCCGCCGGACCCCGAAGGAGCGCAACTGCATGCCCAGTTAATTCGGACAGCTTCTGCTGGCGCGCGGGGGCCGTATCTAGACTTAGGGCTCGAAAAATGAACTGCAGAGCCTGACAGGCGCTCTCAACCGCCTGCTCAGGATATAGCTCACCGTTTTGAATCAAATCTCGCGCTAGCGTCTCTAAGACATAATTGTTTGACGGATCCTCATTTTGAGCCTTACGCGCGGTTTCCGTCCCAAGTCGCGCGAGCTTTTTCACCAGTTCGGGATCGGAACCTTCGGAACGCTCAAGAGAAGCCAAATTTTGATAAGCTAACGCAAGCGAGTTAAAAAGGTTCACATCCGGTTCTTCTACTGGACCGGCAGGAAGGTTACTCAACGCGTACGTAAGATGCTCAATCGCAAGTTCCAACTGTTCACGTCGCTCTGCCACGGTCAGCTGAAAAAGCTGGTCATCCGTCGCAACGCGGCGGCGCGAAATAGCGACATGGTGGTTGAGGGTGCGGCTCACATTCCAAACCGCTTCGGGCATTTCTTCAAGAATCTGGAGAACCTGTCTCCAATGTCCGAAGAATTCACGGTTTCTTCCGCGGTCGAGTTTGAGGATGTTGACAGCAAATTCATTTGTCAGGGGAAGGAAACGTTGTTGGGCTAGTTCGGGTCGTCCTGCTACGGTTTTCAGCAATGCGAGCCGCAACTCAACAGGATCTCTGACATTTTCAAGTTCAATTAACCTCAGCGTCTCTGAGTCCCGAAAAACGGCAGTTAGAAGGTAACGGGCCAACAGATCGTGGGCCACTGCCCACTGACGGCCGGTTTCCGTCTGAAGGCGTACAAGAGCGAGTCCTGGGACGGCCTCGCGGACCCCCTCCAATTGGACGGACAAGGGGTATTGACTCGGTGCCGGAGACGGAAGCAATTCTTCCGGATAAGGTTGCCGTTCCACGCTTAACGCTGCAATGGTCAAGGTCTCTCGCCGAAGTTGCGGAGACATTGAGGCACTTTTAAACTGTCGAAATAGCCAATCTTGCACCGAGTCGCGTAGATCAAGCTGGTCCTTTAACCAAAACTCCATGGCGACCCAAAAGGCGGCCGGATGTGAGCCGAAGGAGCCGATACGTGGTCCGTGATTTTCCCAGAAGCTTCGCCACTGCGCTGGAGTTCGCGCGTTCTTAGGATCTAGGAACTGGTTAATGTGCGTCCCTATCAGCTCGGCGTCGTCTCTAGAGATAGAGTGTGTAAGTGACTCACAGAGAGCCAGTCCCGGGTTGTCGATTTCCCGAAATCGATCTGCCTCGACGACCGCAAGGATCACGGCAGGGCGTCGCTCTTGAGTAAGTCTGCGTGCAAATGACAGCATGTCCGCTTCACGCCCTCGGAAGTGCTGTGCGTCAAAGACAAGAAGCCATGGTACCTCGTCGGTTCGAACCGCTGCCGTGCCTGCGGCATCCTGCAGAGTCAACTGCCACACGCGAAGCATGAATCTCGAAATCTCAGTGAGATCTGGAATAAAGGCCGATTGCTTCGCCACCAGCGTAGGAAATCCTAATTGGGCCGCCTCGTAAGCTATTTGGCGGGCAAGAGTGGAGCCACCTGCACCTGGTTCGGATGGAATGATGCGGACCGCATTTTCGTCGGGCCCAATTGCCTCGACTCGTTGGAGCAACTTCAGTAATCGACCTTGCGCATCAACGTCACGAGGCCACGGCAAGCCGGCTGCGTTAGGTTTCCACGAGAACTGCGACCCGTCAAAAAACGCGTTGAATTCGGCCTGGGGCAATTCTTTGGGCGTCAGCCGGCGAAGATCTCTTTCCTGAAGAAGGATGTATCTATCCAAAAGAGGGGTTTGAATGTGCTCGCTCTCTGTCACGTCGAGCGTCTTGGATCCCCCCGTCTTCGTGCGGAGCCGAAGGAGCAGTCTTTCGCTTCCGAAGATACTATTAAATCGGCTAAGTAGATCTTCAATTAACCGCGATTTTTCGATTGCTCCATAGGTGATTGCCGGAGGGCTATTATCTGCCCCAATCCAGTTACTAATGGCCTGAGAGCCGCCGGCGTGCGGGCCGAAAAAGTATAGCTTAGTTCGCAATCCCTCCCCCCAGAGGCCCTTCACTTCCTCAAGAACATTGGTGTCCTGCCCGAGCAGAACAACCAATGCCTGCGGCCTTGAGTCGACCATCGCAGCGGTCATGTTAAGGCGCCGACGGGTCGATCCACGAACGCCTAGTCGTGGGGATTCTTCGTTTGCCGTTGCTCCCTCGCGACCATTTAGCAAATAGACTGGCAATACTCGGGGTGGCAACACAACCCCCACTGGGTCGCGGCCAATCAGTTGGACAAAGCCACGCCTTCGGGGAAGTTCACCTTCCTTTTCAGGCGATTGATCTTCCAAGGCTCGCGCTAAGCTCTCGGAAGGATCCTCTACCAAGACCAAACGCCAAGGAAGACGGATCAACTGTGCCAATACGTCGATCGTTGCAGGGCTTGAAACCTGACCCCCGCCTACCCAGAGTGCGGCATCGCGTGATGCGACGTATTGAACGACGTCGTCGGGAATGCGATCCACGTTAATCAAGCGGCCGGGCATGCCCTCATCCTATCATTATTCGATTACGTGTCGACCTGAGCAAGAGATTGGCCATTGCGCTCGCTATCGACAAACCCGGCATATCGGGGCAGGGCCTTGCCTGGCAATGCGCACGCGCATGCTCCGCTGCTCACCCAGCCCAGCGCTCCGGCCTAGCCGTGCTCTTCGGGATTGCCAACGAGGCGAATACGAAGGGGTCAGGGAATGCGAAGCGGTCAGGAGTCTTTTCGCCCTCTGGACGCGCCGTCTCATCAAAATGCCTCCTAACCCCTTGGCCTGCCTGACCCTTTGGCCTGATCTGGGTTAGGGTTGCCGATGCCGGCGATGCGATCCTCTGGCCGGAAGCACCCCTCTGACCCGCTTGGTATAGTCTCGCGTGCATCGCGCGGCGCAGCGCACCGTCCGCTGACCGCGCGCAAGCGACATACGGGAGCCCAACCGATGCGCCATTTCAAAATCCCCCTGATCGCCACCGGCATCGCCCTGATTCTCGCGATCATCGTCGGCGTCATTCTGATCACCTCGATCCACAACTCCCAGGACTCCCGTTCCCAGAAGGAACAACGCGCCCAGGCCGCCGGCGGCGCCGTCGCGATCGCCACGCTCGTCGTCCTCACCCCGTTCTGGCTATTCGCCGCCGCCAAAGTCGGCAAACAACGCCGCGAGGCCCGACAATCCCCTCCGCGCCCACGAATCCGCCGCTGACCATCCCCCTCAAGAAGCCGCCGGCCCAAGCACGACCGACCCGTCGCTCCGCACAAACACGGCCTGCGTGTACGGCTTGACGAAGCCCCCCTCCGCGTTCTTCGGCGGCGAAATGACAAAGCCCACCACCCAAACGGGCTTCCCATCGATCGGCGATTTCTCCAAATACTCGGCCGTCGGCTCTTTCTCCGCGACCACCATCTCCGGGTGCTCCGTTCGAAGATGTTCTTTGGCGAGCCGAATCGCGTCCTCCTTCGATACCGCCTCGCGACGCTCCGCCCGAGCGGCCAGGTCAACGAAATCCTTGACGCGGAGCCGGTAGCCGCTCCCACCCACGCGTCCTTCCGAGGCCACCACCAGCAACGTGATCTTTTCCAGGTTGGAGCGGTCGGCCGCAAACCGCACGACGACGCTCGGCGCCCTCGAACGCTCCTCCCGCAAGGTCGCGTGGAACACCGTCTTCTCGCCCTCATTGATTTCCAACTCGACGCGGCCGAACTCCCTGAGCGCGCCGGCCGCCTTGAACTCCAGCTCCACCCCCACGCCGTCGACGCCCGGCGTCGAGCGGACCTCCATCCCCAGTTCCTTTCCCCGCTCCTTCGAGACCCTCTCAACCGTGGTCTCGCCGAGGCAAGGGCTCGCGGCCGCCATCAGCGCAAGGAGCGCCAGGAGGTTGAGTATCGTTTTCATGGATACTCCGACGAGTCGAACACCAGTATGTTCCACTGCCTCGCACGCCCTTCCCGCCCACCGACGACGCCCCTCACCGCGATCAGGTTTCCGGCCTAACCACACTCTTCGGCCTAAACGCCAGCCGCGCCGCGTTCACGTCCGGGTAGATGTCCAGCAGCCGGCTCAACCGCACGACGTGAAGCACGTTCAGCACCTTGCTCTGGGGCGCCGCGATCTTCACATCGCCGCCGCGGGCCGCCAGCTTCGAGTGCACGCGCATCAGCACGCCGATCCCATAGCTGGAGATGTAGTTCAAGTTCGTGCAGTCCACGATGATCTTGGTCAACCCCTGCTCCACGAGCACCGTCAACTGATCCACGAACGCCGCGGCCGTGTCGGCGTTCAGTCCCCCATCAGCGCTGAGGATCAGCACCGAGTTGTCCAGCTCGTGATAGTAAAACTCCATGCGGGCTTCGAGTATATCAACCAATGGCCCGGGCGGGTGAACCGGGTGCTCACACCTGCAATCGCCGGATGCTGATCCACTTCCCGCTTGAATCTTCCCCACCCTTGCTCATAAGAAGCCATCATGCCCGACCGTTCCCCTCCCCGCCCCCCGCGCCGCTCCGCCCGCGGCGTCTGGGTGCTCCTGGCCGTCTTCCTGTTCGGCGGCCTCTTTCTGGCCGGGCTCTACCTGACGGCGTATCTCGACGTTCCGGCCGAATACCGCCGCTCCAGCGTCGGGGTCCCCGCGCGGGCCGTGCGGCTGGCGTATCTCAACGCCGATTGGAGCTCGGCCGAGTTGCCCGAGCTCAGTCGCGCCCTCTCGGCTGAAACGGTGGACCTGGTGCTGATCTGCCGCATCTCGCGGGCGGATGCTCAGGAGCTGGGGCGCGCCCTGGACCTGCGGCACGAGGGGGAGCTGCAGATGGTCTACTCGCCGACGAACCCGGGGACGCGCGAGCTGCCGGGGAACGCGATCCTCTCGTGGCACCTGCTGGCCAAGGGGCGCTCGATGTCGGCCAAGTCCCCCGCCGGCGTCTGGGCCGAGGCCGTGATCGACGGCCGGCGGTTCCTCGTGGGGTGTGTCGATGCCGGCGACGCGGAGGCGGTGCGCGAGATGCACGCGAGCCTTCAGAAAGTGGGTCGGGTCCCGTTCGTCGTGGCGGGGATTGGACTCCCCGACGGGATGCGGCCGGACGATTCGAATTCCCCCTCGTCCCGCGAAACCGGCGCCGAGCTCTCGCTCCTTCACTCGGGCGAATGGCACATCGAGGCGCGCTCCACGACCCGGCCGACCGGGGGGTCACGCATCGATCTCGTGCGACTGGAGCAGTCGCACCGCTGAGCCGCTCGCGCGGACGTCCTGTTATAGGACATGGCACGCCGTTCTGCAGCCATGACGAGGCGGCGCTGCGCGCCTCTGGCGTTCGGGTCTGGCGAAATCGACTCTCCATCGGCGGCCGGGACCCTCGGCGAATTGTAGGTTGGGAATGGCCAGATCCCCCGGGCGGCGTGTTCCGGGGTGCTTGCTTTTCGCTTGTCAATGCGGCGGGCGGCGGTATGCTCGACCGTCACACGTCTTGCGGGAGAGGAACGTCCTATGGGTGAACGCACTGCCGGCCGCCGTCGCGGCTTCACGCTGGTCGAGTTGCTCGTGGTCATCGGGATCATCGCGGTGCTGATCGCGGTGCTGCTACCGGCCCTGCGAAAGGCCAAGGAGCAGGCCAACCGCGTGGCGTGCCTGTCGAACCTGCGGCAGATCGCCACCGCCACGATGATGTACACCCAGGACAACAACGGCTGGTTCCCGCTGGCCGGCTGGGGCTCCAACGATTACCGGCACTGGATCTACTACCAGAACACCCCGCCCGACCACCTGCTCGACGACGGGCGCATCGTGCGCTACATGGGCTCCAAAAAATTCAGCCCGGCCGTGTATCGCTGCCCCTCCGACGACGTGACGGCGCACCCGGCCTTCGCGTACAGCTACTCCATGAACTACTACGTCACCGGCTACCCGGAGAACTTCTCCACGCATCCGGCCTGGAAGGTGACCCGCATCAAGAACTCCAGCGGCGTGATCCTGTACGTCGATGAGAGCTTCCGCACCATCGACGATGGATGCTGGGCGCCGGATCACTTCTTCACCGACGGCCAGAACGTGCTCTCCAACCGGCACGACAAGGGGAACGAGAAGAAGGACGACCCCAACTTCGGGCGGGGAAACGTGGTGTTCGTCGACTTTCACGCCGACTTCGTGGATCGCAAGCTGTCGTTCGACCCGAAGTGGTACGACCCGGCGCTGCAGCGATGAAGCGGCCTTACTTGTCCTTCCGCTCCGGGCGGACCGGACCAGGCCCGCCACCCGCGCCGCCGCCGCCCCCGCCCCCGGGATTCGGGCCCGCGCCCGGCGGAACGCCATCGGCCGGATCGTTCCCCTCCGGGCCGTTGAGCATCTGCTCGAAGCGCTTGTCGACCAGGTCCCCCTTGTGCGCCTTGTCATCCTCGAGCTTCTTGCGCTCGTCGGCCACGAGCTTTTCCAGCCGCTCGATGTGCAGGGCACGCTCCTGGATCCGCAGGTCGACCAGCTCGGTGACCTTCACCTTGATCTGAGCCTTGAGGGCGTCGCTGTTGCCCCCTCCGCCGAGGTCCTGCTTCAGGCCGAAGACGTCATCCTCGAGCTGCGCCTGTTTCGCCTTGTTGTTCCAGAGGTCCGACCCCTCCGGATACCACTTCATCGCGCGCCAGCGATTGATGATCAGGAAGCGGATGTTGCGCTTCTGGTCGTCGGGAAGCTTCTCGTACGCCAGCGCGCGCTTCGGCGAGTTCTCCTGGAAGAACTTGAACGCCTTGGCCCAATCGTCCTCGCCCCAGTTGCCGCGCCCGCCCTGCGGCCCACCGCGGCGCGGACCGCCGGAGTTGCTGGTCACCGCTCCGCCATTGCCCTCGCGCGCGGGCTCGGCCCATGCGGAAAGCGGCAGGAGCGCGGCCAGCAGAAAGGCGAGACGATGAGGTTTCATAGTCGGTCCTGGCCGAAAGATCAGAGCATCAGGGCGTTGGCTTCTTCCTCAAGGCCCTGCAGGTCCCTCAAGTGGTCCTCAACTTCTTCCATCGAATCGCGCGGGGGCTGCAGGGTGCTGGCCAGATCGCTGACGATCCGCATCGATTCTTCGCGTGCCACCTGCTCTCTCATGTCTTCGGAAGCCGGGATGCTCCTGGGCGTGAAGTCGATGACGCCGACGCCCCACAGGCCCAGGAAGAGGAAGAAGACCGCGGCCGCGCCAGCGATCGGATAGGCCCATGCCGGCAGCCCGCGCCGAGCAGGAGCCGCCGGTGTCGGGGCAGGTCGAGCCGACAGTTCCACTTGATGCCGCTTCATCTCGCGAACCGTTCGACGCACCGCCGACTCCGCACGGACCACGGGGATCGCGTCGTCCAGCTCCGCCAGCGCGGCGAACGTGCCGTCGTGAAGCGAGCGGAGCGATTCGAGCGTCTGGCGCAACGCGGGGTCGGTCCGCAGCATCCCGTCCACCTCCGCCTTTTCCGAGCGCGACAGCTCGTCGGCGAGGTACATCAGGAGCATCGCTTCGCGATTGCCCAGGTTGTTCAACAGGTCGGCCATAAGCGTCTCTCCACACACGCGTGCCGCGCATCGGCTTTGATCTCTCGTCGTCGCGCGGCCGGGATTCCCTTCAATTTGGATCGCCCATCAATTCCTTGAGCTTGAGCATCGCCTTGTGCATTCGTCCCAAGGCGGTGTTCAAGGGGCAGCCGAGCATCTCGGCGATCTCCACGAACTTCAGGTTGCTGTAATAACGCAGCAGCAACACCTGTTTCTGGGCGTCGGGCAGTTGCTCGATGGCCCGCCGCAGCTTCTGTTCCTGTTCCGACCCCTCGAGCCGATGACCGGCCTCGGGGGCTTCCTGATCCGTCACCAGCCGCAGCCCTTCCTTGGCCGCACGTTCGCGGCCGTGGGAGCGCCAGTGGTCGTTGGCCTTGTTCGTGGCAATCCGAAACAGCCACGCCTTGAAGCCACCCGTGCCGGAAGAGGCATCGAACTTGGCCACGTGCTCGAGGACGCTCAGCCACGTCTGCTGGTGCAATTCCTCGGCCAACTGGTCGCTGCCGCAGAGTCGCTGGAGGTAGCGAACCAGCGGCTGATGGTAACGACGCACCAACTCTTCCCCCGCGGAGGGAGAGCCTTCGCGCAAACGCCGGATGAGCGTCTCATCGCTCACGGCGACCGGCGTTGGTGTTTCGGCCAGTTGAAGTCCCATCACGCGGGTGTCCGGTCGTCTCAGGGTCAAACGCCCCTGAAGTCTGAATATTACTGCGTTTCCGGCCGCAACCCGGGGTGGAGCCGCGGCCGAGCCAGGGTCCAGGCGAAACGTAATCCTGAGTGCCGACAAGAGGTTATAGGTCCAAACGCACCGGGGCAAGGAAAATCAGGGGACGCGGCAATTGGGGCCCTCGGAGGGGGGTGTTGAGAATCGGTGGACAATTGGCGTTCCATTGCCGCCGCCCCATAATCTACCCTTTCGGGATGGAATCCGCAGACGTTTTGCTCCACGGACTGGGTGTATCGTAAGTCCTGCTTCATCCAGTTGATGGGAGGTTGTGAGATGCGTCCGGACAAGCGTGATTCGATCTCGAAGGAAACCGCGTCGTTGAGGACCGCCGGCGAGGGGGTCGTCCTGGCCGCCCAGTCGGCCGCCAAGGCCATCGATGCCAAGCGAGTCGACGCCGAGCGGCCGCAGGCCGAGGCGTGGCGGGAAGATCCCGAGCGATGGGATGGGATGGGGTGAGGGACAGCAGGAGCGGTTCCGGTTCCCCTAAGCCACCTGATATTCACCAAACGTTGAACCGCATGCCTCGTAGGGGCGGCTTCGGCCGTCGCCGCTTGGCGCGTTAGCGCACCTCCCCCTCCACGAGTTCCACCACCCTTCTTCCGATCACCGGCTCAAAACTGCTCCCCGCCCTCAGATCCTCCACCCGAAATACCCCCGTCCCCGCCATCCGATCGTGAAACGCCCTTCCGCCCGGCCGCGCCGCCCGGAAACACCCCACGATCACGTACACCGTCAACAGCGTCCCGATCAACGCGTCCCCCCACGCCAGCGCCTTGAGTCCCTCCATGATGTACGACGGCGCCCTCCACTGCGGCGTCCCATAGCAGAACACGAACAACCCGAATGCGGGCGCCAGCACCACGATCGGGAACGACTTCAGCCACCAGCGCATCGCCAGCATCTTCCGCGTCGCCGGTGTCCCATCCTCGGCCGCGATCGGGAAAG
>JADMIO011280107.1_pt1 | contig 14807 bp, 10 predicted proteins | sample 8958161 | NCBI WGS metagenome assembly JADMIO01 (sample SAMN16585339, study PRJNA669376) | soil metagenome | isolation source: Crop rotation soil | place: USA: Cullars Rotation, Alabama | collected 2011 | reverse complement strand
GCGCGACGGCGGCAACACCTATGGCGGCACCGTCTTCCTGTCGGGCGCGAACAGCTCGATGCAGGGCAGCAACTACACCCAGTCGCTGAAGGACCAGGGACTGAAGACGCCGTCCGAGCTGCTGAACGTGTACGACGTCAATCCGATGGGCGGCGGGCGGGTTGTCCGCGATCGGCTCTGGTTCTATCTGACCTATCGCGAGTGGGGAACTGAGAATACCGTCCCCGGCATGTGGGTCAACAAGAACGCCGGCAATCCCAACGCCTGGACCGTCGATTTCGACCGGAGCCGGCAGGCGTTCGATGATTTCAAGAATCGGAACGGGATTGGTCGCATCACCTGGCAGGTCACGCCGCGCAACAAGCTCAACGTCCAGTGGTCCGAGCAGTATCAGACCCAAAGCAAGAAAGGGGGCGGCACTCCCACGCAGACGATCGAGGCGACCCGTCGCACGATTTACCAGCCCTCGCGCATGGCGTTTGCCAACTGGTCCTCGCCGGTGACGAGCCGCCTCCTGGTGGAAGGTGGGTTCAGCATCTACGAAGCGCGGCACGGCGGCCGTCCCCGGGTGGACGGGACCCACAATCCGTTGATGATTCAGGTGCAGGAACAAGGCGGGGAGATTCCGGGCCTGTTGTCCCGGATGCCGCAGTCGAGCGGCGGCGCATTCAGCCACAACCTGATTGGCACGCACCAATGGCGGGCCTCGGTGTCGTACGTGAGCGGCGCGCACAACATGAAGTTTGGATATCAGGGTGGACATGACACCCCGTACGATCAGTTCACCTACTTCGGTGAAGTCATCCAGATCCGGATGAACAACGGCGTGATCAACCGGCTGACGCAAACGGCGGGATACCCGCACCCGTACAGCTTTTCGCGGGCTCTCAAGCCGGTCAACCTTTACGCGCAGGATCAATGGACCACCGGCAAACTCACGCTGCAAGGCGGCGTGCGGTGGGACAACAGCCTCACGTCGTACCCGGAATCGAGGGCTGGCGGACCGGGCTGGAATCTGATGCCGACGGAAATCGTGTTTCCGGAGGGCTCGACCCAGCAGATCAAGTGGCACGACGTCACGCCGCGGATGGGGCTCGCCTACGATCTTTTCGGGAACGGCAAGACGGCGCTGAAGTTCAACCTGGGGAAATACATGGAGGCCAACGCCCTCGGCAACTTCGACATGAACCTCAATCCGGTCGCCCGCATCGCGACGACCACGACGCGAGCCTGGACCGATTCGAATAAGAACTACGTCTGGGATTGCAATCTGGTGATCCCGACCGCGAACGGCGAATGCGGGGCGATGAGCAATCAGAACTTCGGCAAGTATGTCTTCAGCCGCACCTACGACCCGGACTTCGTGACCGGTTGGGGAAATCGCCCGTATAGCTGGTCGCTTGGTGCGTCGGTCCAGCAGGAGATTGTTCCTCGCGTCTCGGCGACCGTTGGTTATTTCCGGAACAGTTGGTACAACGGATATGTCGTCGACAACCGCGCGACCAGCCTCGCGGACTACACGCCGTTCAGCATCCAGGCGCCGCTCGATCCGCGGCTCCCCGGCGGCGGTGGACAGATCGTCAGCGGCCTGTACGATCTGATCCCCGGGAAGGTGGGGCAGGTGGACGAGCTCGCTCAGCACGCCAACAACTTCGCCGACCAAACGGAGAGTTGGCAGGGAGTCGACTTCAACGTGAGCGCGCGGCTGAGGAGCGGTTTGACGGTGCAGGGAGGCACGAGCACCGGGCGGCGGCTCGAGGATGCCTGCGCCGTGCGGGCGTTGCTGCCGGAACTCGGCACCGGAACCGATGGCGCCGTCAACAACTCGCTCGGTGCGACAACCGGCAATGCGGCCTCGGTGACGAATCCGTACTGCCGCGTCGAAGAACCGTACCTCACGCAGATTCGAGGGCTCGCTACCTATACGATCCCCTGGGGTGGCATTCAAGTGAGCGGGACGTGGCAGAGCACTCCGGGACCGCGACTCGCGGCCAACTACGTCGTCAACAATGCGGCGATTGCCGCCGGTCCGCAGCCACTCGGGCGGGCTCTTTCGGCGGGCGCGGCCAACGTCACGGTCAATTTGATCCCCCCCGGCGAACTGTACGGGGCGCGGCAGAACAATCTCGATGTGCGGGTCGCCAAACTCCTGCGGTACGGACGGACGCGCACGCAGATCACGTTCGATATCTACAACCTCACGAACACGGATGTCGTCACCAGTTACAACACGACGTTCGTCCCGGGCGGCCCGTGGCTGACGCCGACCGGGATTCGTCCCGCGCGATATGTGAAAGTGGGCGGGCAGTTCGACTTCTGATTCGTCGGGCAGGGTCGCAGCGACAATCACTCGAAGCGCGCGCCTCGGGGGCGCTCCCGACAGGGAGCGCCCTCACGGCGAGGCGGCTCGCCTTCGACGTTGCGGCGATCGCGATTGCGGTTGACCAGCGAAGGAGCCGGTTATGCGAATGCGCCTGATGTTGCCGCTTGGTGTCGTGTTGTTGTCGATGACGGCTTTTGGTCAGGGCCGTGCGCCCGTCGCCGGCGGTTACAGTGTCGTTCCGGACTGGCTGACGTTGCCCGAGGGTCGCACCGAAATCGGCGCGATGCACGGGGACGTGGCGGTCAGTTCAGCCGGCGAGGTCTACATCAGCGTGGAGGGCACTGTCCGGCAGCGCTTCGCCGTGCTCGGACCGGATCCCGGTCTGCAGGTCTACGCGCCAAACGGCAAGTTTCTGCGCAATGTGCCCAAGGCCCCGTGGGACCTGCATGGGTTCATGATTCGAAAGGAGGCCGCCGGCGAGTTCCTGTACGGTGCGCGCCTGGCGGGCGGGCCCTCACAGGTTGATCAGACTCGAGGCGGGCTCGACCAGCAGGTCATCATCAAGATGACGCTCGACGGGAAGATCGTGCAGGCCATTCCAGCCTCGGCCATCCCGGACCAGTTCAAGAACAAAGCGCCCGACGGGCACCCGTTCATGCGCTTGACGCAGGTCGCGGTGGCGCCGAACGGCGATATCTTCGTGACCGACGGATACGCGAGCGACTACATCCACCGGTTCGACAGCAGCGGCAAGTACATCAAGTCGTTCGGCGGCAAGGGCCAGCCCTACAACTTCAATCGCCTGCACAAGATCGCCATCGACACCCGCTTCACCCCTGTCCGCATCATCGCGTGCGATCGCGGGAACGGGCGAGTCGTGCACATGTCGGTGGATGGCGAGCTTCTCGGCGTAGTCGCCGAGGACCTGAACACACCCGCGGCGGTCGCCATTCACGGGGACTATGCGGCGATTGCGGAGCTCCGACCGGGTAGCGTCACGTCGAAGACGCTCACCGGGAAGGCGGTGCAGGTCACCGTTCTCGACAAGGCCGGCAAAGTCGTGGCGGTCCTTGGAACCAATACCAATGCCGACGAGATCGGCATCGACAATACGGATCGCGCCAAGTGGCGTCCCGGCGCCATGATGGCGCCGCACGGCGTGGCGTTCAACGAACAGGGCGATATTTTCGTGGCCGAAAACAATCTGGATGGGCGTGTGCACCGATTCAACCGGCAGGCAAGCGAGGTGGTGCAGCGCAAGTAGGACGCCCTCGGGCTTTTTCGCGACTCGAGTTGCCGGCATTGTAAAATGTACGGCCCGCGGGTCGCGTGGTGATCGGCTCGTTTTTACGGCGAAAACACGAATCAGCCGGCTGAGAGCGGCCGAGGGTTCTTTCCAAGTACTCGGAGGCCTCCGTGAGCAAGGGACTCGTCGTAACTGGGTGCCTCGCGTTCGCTTCGGTCGCCCTCGTCGCGGGGCAATCGGCCGCGCCACGATCACCAGCCGGGCGTCCGTCCGCGAGCGCAGCGGCGCCGCAGACCGCCAACACTTCTCCTCTTCCTCTCCCGTCGGACGTCGCCGCGCAACGCGCCCTGCTCGACCGCTACTGCGTCGTCTGCCACAACGAAAAACTGAAGACCGCGAACCTGATGCTCGATCACCTGGACCTGAACCATCTTGGCGATCAGGCGGCGCTCGGTGAGAAGGTGGTGCGCAAGCTGCGCGCCGGCATGATGCCGCCCACCGGGATGCCTCGGCCCGATCAGGCGGCGCGCGAGAAATTGATCTCCTGGATGGAGGGCGAGCTCGACCGCCACGCCGTCGCCCATCTGCCGTCGCCAGGCCTGCATCGTCTCAATCGCTCGGAGTACGCGAACGCCATCCGGGACTTGCTCGCACTCGAGGTGGATCCCAACAAGTTCCTGCCGTCCGACGATTCGACGTACGGCTTCGACAACATGGCCGGAGCGTTGGGTATGTCGCCGGCTCTGCTCGAGGCCTACCTGTCGGCGGCCGGGAAAATCAGCCGACTGGCGCTCGGCAGCGTGACTTCGCCAACCATGGTTCAGTACACCGTGCCGACGGGGCTCTCCCAGAACTATCACATCGAGGGGCTGCCCTTCGGCACCCGCGGCGGAGTCCTGATTGAGCACGAGTTTCCCGCGGACGCCGACTACGTTTTCAAGATCACGCCGGTCAGCGAAGGAAACATGGGCCAGTCGAACAAGGCCTTCGGCCAGATTCGGGGCGAGAAGCTCGAAGTGCTGATCGACGGCCAGCTCGTCAAGGAGTTCGATTGGGATCAGGAACTCGGCCAGGGCGAAGGCGTGCGATTTGGCGTCCCGACTCCCCGCATCCCCGTGAAGGCCGGACTGCACAAAGTGGGTGTCACCTTCAGTGCCACCAATTTCGCGCCGGACAACAGTCTGAACGAACAGTTCCAGCGCGCGACGATTGAGACCGGCGGCATCGCCGGGTTCGCGTTCTACCCGCATGTCGGGCTGGTCCGCGTCGAAGGCCCCTACGACGCGAAGGGCGCCGACGATACTCCGAGTCGTCGCAAAATCTTCGTCTGCCGGCCAGCCAATCCGAAGGAAGAAGACGCTTGCGCGATGGCGATCTTCCGCAATCTCGCCACCCAGGCGTTCCGACGTCCATCGACCTCGGCGGACGCCGAGACGTTGATGGAATTCTATCGGGAGGCCAAGGCCGACGGCGGATTCGAGCAGGGAATCGAGGCCGGCGTGCAGCGGCTCCTGACCGATATCGAGTTCCTGTATCGCCGCGAGACCGAGCCGGTCAATCTGGCACCCGGGCGCAGCTATCGGATCAGCGATCTGGCGCTCGCGTCGCGGCTTTCCTTCTTCCTGTGGAGCAGCGGTCCTGACGCGGAGCTGCTCGGGCTGGCTCGTCAGGGCAAACTGCGCGATTCCGCGACACTCGAGCAGCAGGTCCGGCGCATGCTCGCGGATCCGCGGTCGGAGTCGCTCATCGACAACTTCACCGGCCAGTGGCTCAACGTGCGGGGCATGCAGGCCGCCGAGCCGGTGATGCTGGTCTACCCCGACTTCGACGACAACCTCCGAATCGCTTTCCGCAAGGAGATGGAGCTGTTTTTCGGCTACATCGTGCACGAGAATCGCAGCGTCCTCGATCTGTTGACGGCGGACTACACGTTCGTCGATGAACGGTTGGCCAGGCACTACGGCATCCCCAACGTGTACGGCAGCCAGTTCCGTCGGGTGACGCTCGGACCCGAACTGGACATGCGTCGCGGCCTGCTTGGAAAAGGGGCGCTGCTGACGATTACTTCCCAACCCGCCAGGACGTCGCCCGTCGCCAGAGGCAAATGGGTGCTGCAGACGTTTCTTGGCGTCAGCCCGCCCGATCCACCGCCGAACGTCCCGGCGATCAAACCGCGGGTCGGAGACGCCAACGCCAAAGAGCCGACGATGCGCGAGCGGATGGAACAGCACCACACGAATCCTGTTTGCGCGTCGTGTCACAAGATCTTCGAGCCGTTCGGCCTGGCCATGGAGAACTTCGACGGAATCGGGAAGTGGCGGACCGTGGACGAAGGCGTGACTATCGACGCCTCCGGTCAGCTCGTCGATGGCACCTCGGTTGCGGGGTTGACCGACCTGCGCGAGACGCTGGTTCGGTATTCACCCCAGTTCGTCCGCGTTGTCACCGAAAAATTGTTGACGTATGCGTTGGGACGCGGCGTCGAATACGAGGACATGCCGCTGGTGCGTTCGATCGTCCGCGACGCCGGCGCCAGCGACTACCGTTTCTCGTCGATCGTCCTCGCCATCGTCAAGAGTGCGCCGTTCCAGATGAACACCAAGCAGTCGGACCGCGTTCAAGCGGCTCGTTGAGAAGGAAATAGGGAGACATCACCATGTTCCTGACCAAAAAATACATCCCCCGGCGAACGTTCCTGCGGGGGGCCGGCGTGACCTTGGCGCTGCCGTTCCTCGATGCCATGGTGCCGGCTGGCACCGCCCTGGCTCAAACGGCGGCCAACCCGCCGAGCCGGTTCGTCGGCATCTGGTTCCCGCACGGGATGGCGCCCGGATGGTGGATCCCGAAAACCGAGGGCAAGGGATTTGAATTCCCGTTCATCTACAAGCCGCTCGAAGCCTATCGGGACTATGTCACGATCCTCAGCGGGCTTCATGCCCGCTGCGCGGAGGCGCCGCCGGGACAGAGTCCCGCCGATCACTGGGTGGCGTCGGCGTTCATGAGCGCCAACAAGCCGCGGCGGACGGCCGGTGCCGACCTGTACAACGGCACGACGATCGATCAGCTCATCGCCAAGAAAATCGGCCAGGACAACCTGCTGCCGTCGATGCAGCTGGCGGTCGAGGATCCGGGCGCCGCTTCGAGCAACTGCGGCGAGGGTTACAGCTGCGCGTATTCGAACAGCATTTCGTGGTCCACTCCGACCACGCCGCTGCCGATGGAGCTCAACCCGCAGGTGGTGTTCGAGCGCATGTTCGGCGACGGCAGCAACCCGAAGGAACGGGCGGCGCGGCGCTCCAGGGATCGCAGCATCCTCGACTCGCTCACGCGAAGCATGACCCGTTTGCGCAACGAGATCAGCTCGAGCGATCGCAGCCGGCTCGATCAGTTCGCCGAAGACGTGCGTGAAATCGAGCGCCGCCTGCAGATTGCCATGAAGGCCTCGATGGACGCGCCGACCGAGAGCACCGTTCCGGTGGGCGTCCCGGAATCGTTCGACCAGCACATCAAGCTCCACTTCGATCTTCTGGCGCTCGCGTTCCGGGCGGACCTGACGCGCGTCGGCACGCTGATCGGCGCACGCGACCTCACGAATCGATTCTTCCCGGAGAGCGGCCTGACCATGAGCTTCCACAGCGGCTCACATCACGGAGAGGATGTGACCCGGCTCGCGGCGTACGCAAAGATGAACCAGTATCACATCAAGATGCTGGCCCATCTGGTGGAGAACCTGGCCAAGGCGCACGATGGGGACGGCACGCTGCTCGACCATTCGCTCATCCTGTACGGCACCAACATGGGGAACTCGAATCAGCACCTCCACTACGACGTGCCGCATGTTCTCGTCGGCAAGGCGTCCGGAAAACTCGACGGCGGCCGCCACCTGGCGTATCCCAGCAAGACGGTGCCGACAGGAAATCTGCTGCTGAGCCTGCTGGACAAGTTCGATATCCATCAGGACAGCATCGGCGACAGCACCGGCCGACTCGAGACGCTGTAGGGCGCGCGAATGATCGTCTCCCCGCGAAGGGGAGCAGGAGCGGGAGATTACAACCATGGGAACTGAACGCCTCGTGGGCGGCTGTTTGTTGGGCCTGTTGCTCTCCGCGGCCGCCGCCGGCGCCGCTCCTCCTCCGAGCGACGTCGCCGATGCGGTGATGGCTGGCGACGCCGCGGCGCTGCGCACCCTGCTCGACCGTCGGGCAGACGTGAACGCGCCCCAGGCTGACGGAGCGACCGCATTGCAGTGGGCGGCGTACCGGGACGATATGACGGCCGCAGATCTGCTCGTGAAGGCAGGGGCGGACGTCAAAGCCGCGAACCGCGAGGGCATGACCCCGCTGTATCTCGCCAGCATCAACGGCAGCGCCGAGATGATCGCGCTCCTCGTGAAGGCAGGGGCGGAGGTGAATCAGCCGAGGGCGCGGGGCGGCGAAACGGCGCTGATGTTCGCTGCGCGCACCGGCAAAACCGCGGCTGTACAGGCTCTGCTCGACCACGGCGCGGACGTCAACGTGAAGGAAACGCTGCGCGGGACGACGGCGCTGATGTGGGCGGTCGTGCAGGGTCACCCGCAGGTCACCGAACTCCTCGTCGCGCGCGGGGCAGACGTCAATGCCCGCACCAACCCGGACATGAACCTGTCGAAGCCCGGCGTTTACGCGCGGGGAACCGACCCGCGGCCCGATCGCATGGAAGCGGCGTTGAACGCCGCACGCGGGCAGGGCCGAATCCGCACCGCCGCTGCCGGCCCTCGCGTGAACATCAACACCGATGGCGGCGGCTTGTCGCCGCTGGTGTTCGCAAGCCGCCACAACGACATCCAGTCGGCACGGGTGTTGTTGTCGGCGGGCGCCAACGTGAACCAGCTCACCGCCTACGACTGGAGCCCGCTGCTGGTGGCGATTCACAACCGCAATTACCAGCTGGCGTCGCTCCTTCTGGACAAGGGCGCGGACCCGACGATCGCCAACAAGAACGGTTGGACGCCGCTGTATATCGCGATCGACAACCGCAACCCGGAGGGCGGGGACTATCCGGTACGGCAACCGGACATGGACCAGCTGGAGTTCATCAAGAAGCTGCTCGACCAGGGCGCCGACAAGACGGTCAACACACGCATGAAGACCAACACTGAACGAAGAACAGTGTTCAGATCCCAGTGGGTCAACGAAGACGGCGAAACGGTGTTCATGCGCGCCGCCGAGTCGAGCGACCTGGTCGTCATGCGCCTGCTGCTGGCAAAGGGCGCCGATCCGCTGATTCCGACGAGGCTCAATGTGACGCCGTTGCAGGTGGCTGCTGGCATCGGCTGGGTGGACGGCATGTCGTACGAGTGGTCGGAGGCGGCGAATCTCGAAGCGGTCAAGCTGCTGCTCGACCTCGGCGCCGATCCGAACGCGCAGGCCGACACGGGACGCACCGCGCTGATGGGCGCGGCCCACAAGGGCCGGCCCGCCGTCATTCAACTGCTGATCGATCACGGTGCCCGGCTGGAAACGCGGGACTTCGGCATGCTTGGAGAGGAAGCCGGCGGCCGGCTGACCGAGCACACGTGGCAGGCTGTCGACTACGCCGATGGTCTCATTGCCGTCGGCACACAGTCTCCCGTTGCCCAGCCCGCGGCCGGCGCCCTGCTCCGCAAGCTCATGAAGGAGGCAGGCATGTATGTGCCCGCCTACAACCGGACGATCGCCACAGTCTGCATCACATCGGTCTGCGAATAGCGGCGATTCCTGTTCGTGCTTCGTTTCGCGCCCGGTCCGTCGCTGCTGACGGCCGGGCGTTTTTCTTCTCGCACGCCCCGCGACTCGTGCGTTGAGACTGTACACTTCCGGCTTCGGGCTCCAGGCTCCAGGCTCCGGGCTCCGGTGAGGAGAAGAACATGCGTGGCGTGATGCTGTTCGTGGCTGGACTTTGTGCGGGGCTGGTCGTGCAAGTGACGACGGCGCAAAACGGCGGTGGCGGGGTCGTGATGATGAATCACGTCGGCATCAACGTGCCGAACATCGCGGAGGCGGTGTCCTATTACACCCGGACGATGGGGTACCGCGAGGCGTTCCGTCTCAACGACGACAAGGGACAGCCCAGGCTGGTCTACATGCAGATCAGCAGGAACACGTTTCTCGAGCTGCAGCCGGCGGACGCTCAGCGCCCGGCCGGATTCACGCATTACGGGCTCCAGGTCGACAATGTGGCGGAAGCAGTCGCGAGATTCCGGAAGAGCGGAATGACGGTGAGCGGCACGACCACTAGTGATACGAAAGCGATCCTCGCCAACATCACCGATCCCTACATGGGCCGCATCGAGCTTGCCGAGCTGCCGCCGGACTCGATGCATCAGAAAGCGATTCAGAGCTGGAAGTGAGCGCCGGATAGCTCGCGGAAGGAGAGGGAGATGTCCGGATCAGGCTTCGTGAAGTTCTCGTTCCCAGCGCTGACGGTCGTCACCTGGGTTGCGTTGCAGGGCCCCAGCGTTCAGACGCAGCAGCGCGGCGGGACCGTTCAGACGGACAAGGTTCAGCCGGTCAACAGCGGCGCCAATCCGTATCGCGTGATCCGGGATTGGGCACAGTTGAGCCTGGAGCCAAGAGTATGGGGAGGCTCGAACGGAGTCGCCATCGACCGCGACGGCAAGTCGGTGTGGGCGACCGATCGATGCTCCCCGGGGACTGCCCCCGGCTGTCTCGGGACCAGAGCGAACCCGATCCATCTTTTCGACGAGTCAGGAAAGGAGCTCAGGAGCTTTGGCGGCGCCATGCTGGTGTGGCCGCACGGCATTCATGTCGATCGTGATGGAAATGTGTGGGTCACCGACGCGCGAGCCGCGAGCCCGGAGGAGCTGAAGAAGTTCCCGAATGAAGGCAACAAGGGAAGCGTTGTCCTCAAGTTCAGTCCCGCGGGGATGGTGCTGATGACGCTGGGGAAACCGGGGGTGAGGGGCAATCCTCCCGAAGCGCTGACCGATCCGACCGACGTCGTGACCGATCCGGGCAACGGTGACGTTTACGTCGCGGAGAGCCACACCGACGTGACCGACCCCACTCTGATCGGTCGCGTCTCGGTGTTCGACAGGAACGGGAAGTTCCTCCGAGTGATCGGCAGGACCGGAACCGGCCCGGGTGAGTTCCGGACGCCGCATGCGCTCGAGTTCGATTCCCAGGGCCGGCTGCTGGTCGCCGATCGCCACAACCATCGCATCCAGATTTTGACGAAGGACGGAAAATTCGTCCGCGAATATGACGCGTTCGGCCGCACCAGTGGACTGGCCATCGACAGGAACGACGTCATCTACACGGCCGACTCCGAGTCGACAGAGAGGGTGCATCCGGGGTGGCAGCGGGGAATCAGAATCGGGAGCGGCACGGACGGGAAGGTGACGGTCTTCATTCCGCCGCACGCGACGCCGAATTCCCCCGACGGCGCGATGGGCGAGGGGATCGCCATCGATGCTGCCGGCAATATCTACACCGCGGAAGCCACGCTGAGGGGCGTGACCAAATACGTCAGGAATTGAACCGTTCCGGCTGAATCGGGTTCCTTGCGCTTCGCCGCGCCTCTCAGGAATCGTGAATCGCCGCCCGCAACGGAGCTACTTGGCCTTGACGCGTTCGCCAGCCGTCACGGCGATCGCCATCCGGTTTTCCTTGGGTGGGAGTGGGCACGAATAGGTTGGACTGTAGTAGCAACTGGGGTTGTAAGCGCGGTTGAAGTCCAAGTCGTACAGGCCGGTGGCCGTTCGCGGCACATCGAGCAGGCGGCCGCTGTTGTAGGTCTCCGTCCCATTCGTCAGGTCCGCGAACGGCACGAAAAGGCTGTCTTCGGGAGCGCCGACCTCGACGAAAGCGGCGAGCTCGAGCTGCTTTCCGTTGAGCACGAAGTTCAGCTTCCCGACCTGTCGAACATTCCTGATCGCGCCGTCGGAATACACCATCGGCCCCGCTGGCGCGTCGTCAGTGGGATTCATGACGGCCGGGACGTCGTATCCTGGATTGACGGGATAGTAAGCGAGCGGGAGCAGCACCCGTTTCATCGCGTCGGGAACGGGCTCCGATGAGCGGCTGAGCGCCGCGTCTTTCTCCGCCCGCGCGGTTGAAAGCCGAGCCACGTAATCGGTGGCCGACGGCGGCTTGGAGGAACAACCCAGTGCCGCGACCGTGAGCGCAATGACGATGGAAGTGGGAAAGCCCGCGGCCGAATCCCCTGTCGTCGATCGCATGATGTTTCGCGAATTGTAACGCCATTTTGCAACGAGCGACGAGTCACATGCCTCAACTGACGCTGTTCGATTCGAGCGAACCGCTGCGTGAAGAAAGGCCGCTGGTGAACGATGAGCGGGGACGGATTGTCTATCTGCCGCGCTTCGTTGACGACCTGACAGTCGAGGCGTGGTTCGCGCAGCTTCGCAGCGGAGTGAATTGGCGGGCCGAACGGAGGATGATGTACGACCGGGAGGTCGACGTCCCGCGGCTGGTGGCCCACTTCCGGCTCGCTCCACTGGCGGAGTCCACACCTGCCGCCATCCACGAAGCCGCGCATCATGTCGTGAAGCAGATCGACGTGCCGTTCAACAGCGTCGGTCTGAATCTCTATCGAGACGGCCGCGACAGCGTCGCGCCGCACAGCGATCACCTGGACGAGCTTCGCAACGGCTTTCCGATCGCGCTCGTCTCGCTCGGGGCCACCCGGCGAATGACCATCCGGGCGAAGGCGCCGCCGCGGATCGTCGTCCACGTCGATCTCGAGCCGGGCAGCCTCCTGGTCATGGACTACGCGACACAACTGCACTACACGCACGCCGTGCCGAAGACCACCGAGCGGGTGGGGGAGCGGATCAGCCTCGCGTTCCGCGTGAAGCGCGACGCGGGCGAGGATGCCGGCGGCTTCTATCGCTGAACAACGGTCACTTGGTCAGCCGGCGCAGCTTCTCCATCGCCCGCGTCAGCGATCGTCCGCGCCGCCGCATGTCGGCCCAGATATCGCCAACCTTGGCGACGCGGTCCGGCATGTTCCGCAGCGTGAACGTGGTGGGACTCACTTTCCCTCGCTCGACTTCGTCCCACGTGCACGGTGCGGACACCGGCGCGCCGCGTCTCGCCCGAACCGTATACGCGGCTGCGAACGTGGCGCTGTAACCGTTCCTCCCCGTGTCGACATAGATGCGCCCGCCGCGATCGGCCTTGCTGAACTCCTGCGTCAGGCGATCGGGTGCACGGCTGGCGAACCGTGTGCCGACGGCGTTGGCAAACCGCGCCACGAGCCCGATGTGGGTCTTGCCGTCGATCGGGACGACGATGTGAAAACCCTTCGAGCCCGATGTCTTGATCCACGAGGGCAGTCCGAGTTCCTCGAGGAGATCGCGGAGCGCGATGGCGGCGGCCCGCACCGCCGCCGCGTCGTTCTGGGACGGGTCGAGATCGAACACGCACAGGTCGGGATAGGTCAGACGCGGCACTCGTGATCCCCAGACGTGCTGCGTGACGGTGTTCTGGTTGGTGATCCACAGCAGCGAACGGGTGTCGGTGATGATGGGATGGTGGACGACGCCGTCTTTCTTGGGGACCTCGACGCGCTCGAGCCAATCCGGGAATCCCTTCGACACGTCCTTTTGCCAGAATCCCTTCTGGCCGATGCCGGCGGGATATCGTTCCATCGTCACCGGCCGCCCGCGCAGGTGGGGCACGATCACCGGCGAGATGGCCTCGTAGTACGCGGCCAGCTCGCCTTTGGTGATCCCGTCGTCGGGAAAGAGCACCTTCTCGGGATGGGTAATCACGGCTGCTCCCTGGTGACGTGTCTGGCGTCCTTGTCGAAACGCACGCCCAGCAGCCGCGGGTGCCGCAGCTTGCCGTGCACGGTCCATTCGATGAACGCGACCTGCACGACGATTTCCGGACGGACCCAGTGCGCGCGCAGTCGCGGCAGGCCCCGGGCCTTCGTGAACGGCGATTGCGGAAGCGCGATCGCATCGAGGCGTCTGCGGAGGTCCAGCAACAGCCTGGTATCGAACCCGGTGCCGATCTTTCCGGCAAAGATGAAATCGTCGCTCTCGAAATAACCGACCAGCAGGGCGCCAAGTCCGACGCGGGCGCCCTGGGGATCGGTGAACCCCCCGACGACGAGCTCCTGCGTCGCCTCGCACTTCATCTTCAGCCAGTGTTTCGAGCGCTTGTGCTCGTATGGCGAACCTCGCCGTTTGGCAATCACTCCTTCCCAGCCCTCGCGGCGGGCGCGCGTCCACGGCTCCGGATCGTCGAGGAGCTCGACGCGTCGCATCGGACTCTCGAACGGCAGCTGCTGCAGGCAGGCGCGGCGCTCTTCGATCGGCAGCGCGGCGACCTCACGCCCGTTCAACCACAGAATGTCGAAGACGTGATACCCGCTGTGGCCATCCCAGGTGACCTCGCCGTCGAGAATCACCTCGTCCGCGGGTAGATGGGCAACGGCCTGGGCCACAGCCGGCAGATCTTGGGGAAGCCGGTTGCGCGAATACAGCTGGACGTCGGCTCCCCGTTTGTACGCGAGCAGCCTGATGCCGTCGAACTTGCGCTCGAACAGCCAGTCGTCACCGCTGAAGCGTTCCTGGGTCAGCGTGGCAGCCATCGGTTCGAGCCATTCCGGCATCTTCATGGCGGTGTTGGCCTTGCTCGAGTGCATAACGAGAGGGACCTAGATTGCCACACGGTTCACCCGGGGTGTTTGCAGAACACTGTTCACTGAGTCACGTTCGCACGTTTAAGATACCGGCACTCAGAGATTGCCTGGGGCCAACCGCTCATCTCGGCGATCGGGCCAGGAGGCAGGAGATCATGCCGTTCGTTCCAACATCGATTCTCGGTCCGGTGGGTGACAAGTCGATGGGCAAGCCCGCGCCCAACAAGCCCGACGATGTCAGGAAGATCCAGAGCCTCTTGAAAAAAGCATTCGGCCCGTCGGCGCCGTCTCTGACCGATGGTGTCTGCGATGCCAGGATGAAGGCTGCCATCGGGGATTTTCAAAAAGCGTGGGGCGGGATGCCGGACAATACCGTCGATATCCACGGCCAGACCTTGAAGCGACTCGATCGGGTGGCGAATCCCTTGGTGCTGCGGCCGATCACGATGGGCCTGGTCGCCAACGGAGGGTATGTCATCGCGTTCACCACATGTGATGCTGGTCCGCTGCCGGCTGCCGGCAGCGGGTACACGCTTCATTTGGCGTTCAAAGACGACCCCACGACGATTGACGTCACCAACCGCC
>JADMIO011135902.1_pt1 | contig 14809 bp, 5 predicted proteins | sample 8958161 | NCBI WGS metagenome assembly JADMIO01 (sample SAMN16585339, study PRJNA669376) | soil metagenome | isolation source: Crop rotation soil | place: USA: Cullars Rotation, Alabama | collected 2011 | reverse complement strand
GTCGATGCGCGCGCTTCGTACTTCGTCGTCGACGGCAAACGGGTGCCGAGCGAGTGGGATTCGGAGGAAGGCGTGCTGCGCTGGCGCCCGCGCCGCGTGCCGAAATCGGGGACGCATCACTACGTCGTCGTCGCGACCGATCGCGCGGGAAACGCGGGCCGGCTGCCGGGAAGCTTTGTGCTACATTGAGTCGCGCCGCGCGATCGCGCGGAACGAGACACGACTCCTCGCGCAGGACGCGCCATGCAGCACTCGGACTTCGTCCACCTCCACAACCACAGCGACTACTCGCTGCTCGACGGCGCGAGCCCCATCCCGGGCATGGTCGCGCGAGCCGCCGAGCTGCGCATGCCCGCGCTCGCGCTCACCGATCACGGCTCGCTGTTCGGCGCGATCGAGTTCTACCAGGAAGCGCGCAAAGCCGGGGTGAAGCCGATCGTGGGCATGGAAGCCTACGTGACGCGCGGCAAGCGCCAGGACCGCACGCGGGACACCGCGCACCATCTCGTTCTGCTCGCGCGCGACGAGACCGGGTTCCGCAACTTGATGCGGCTCTCGTCGCTCGCGTTCCTCGAAGGCTTCTACTACAAGCCGCGCGTCGATCACGAGATCCTGAGCCGCTATTCGGAGGGTCTGCTCGCGCTGTCGGCCTGCCCGAAGGGCGAGATCGCGACGGATCTGCTCGCCGACGACGAAGCCGGCGCGGTGCGCACCGCGCACATGTACCGCGATCTCTTCGGCGCCGAGAACTACTTCCTCGAAATGCAGAACCACGGGCTCGAGATCGAGGACCAGATTCGCGCGCGCGTCGAGGCGCTCGCCCGCAAGACCGGCATCCCGCTCGTCGCGACGAACGACTGCCACTACCTCAAGCACGAAGACGCCGACGCGCACGACGTGCTGTTGTGCATCCAGACCGGCAAGACCGTCGACGATCGCGATCGCATGCGGTACCAGACCGACCAGGTGTTCTTCAAATCCGCCGACGAGATGAAGGCGGTGTTCGCGAATCATCCCGAAGCGCTGAAGAACACGATCGCGATCGCGGAGCGCTGCAATCTGCAGATGAGCTTCGGCAAGCCGCTGCTGCCCGCGTTCCCGCTGCCGCCGGGCGTCGAGAGCGCGGAGACGTACCTGCGCGACCTGTCGTGGGAGGGCGTGCGCAAGCGCTACGGCGACATCGCGGAGACGGTGCGCGAGCGGCTCGAGTACGAGCTCGGCGTGATCTGCCGCATGGGCTTCGCGCCGTACTTCCTGATCGTGCGCGACTTCATCGACTTCGCGCGGAAGAAGGGCATCGGCGTCGGGCCGGGCCGCGGCTCGGTCGCGGGCTCGCTGGTGGCGTTCTCGCTGCGCATCACGGACATCGATCCGCTCAAGCATGGACTGATTTTCGAGCGCTTCCTGAACCCCGAGCGCGTGTCGATGCCCGATATCGACATCGACTTCGACGATCTCCGGCGCGGCGAAGTGATCGAGTACGTGAAGGACAAGTACGGCGACGACAACGTCACACAGATCATCACGTTCGGCACAATGGGAGCGAAGGGCGTCATCCGCGACGTGGGACGAGCGCTGGGGATCGCGTACACCGACGTCGATCGCATCGCGAAGATGGTGCCCGATGGGCTCGGCATGACGCTCGACCGCGCGCTCGAGCTGTCGCCCGATCTCAAGAGCCTGCCGCAGCGCGGCGACGCGTTCGGCCGCCTCCTTCGCAGTGCACGCACGCTCGAGGGACTCGCGCGCCACGCCTCGACGCACGCGGCGGGCGTGCTCATCACGCCCGGTCCGCTGCTCGACTTCGTGCCGCTCTACCGGCAGAAGGACGAGTCGGTCACGACGCAGTGGGACATGAAGGCGGTGGAAAAGGCCGGGCTGCTCAAGATGGACTTCCTCGGCCTGCGCACGCTGTCGGTGCTCGCGGAAACGGTGCGGCTGGTGGAGAAGCATCGCGGCACGAAGGTGGATCTCGACACGCTCGGGCTCGAGGACGCCGACGCGTACCGCGTGTTCCAGACCGCGGACACGGTCGCGATCTTCCAGTTCGAGTCGAACGGCATGCGCGACTACCTCAAGCGTCTCAAGCCGACCGTGTTCGAAGACCTGGTCGCGATGAACGCGCTCTACCGCCCCGGTCCGATGGAGAACATCCCGTACTTCATCGACTGCAAGCACGGCCGTCAGGTCGTGCGCTACGACCATCCGGATCTCGAGCCGCTCCTCAAGGGCACGTACGGCGTGTTCGTCTATCAGGAGCAGGTGATGGCGGCGGCGAACGTGCTCGCCGGATTCTCGATGGCGCAAGCCGACGAGCTGCGTCGCGCGATGGGGAAGAAGATCGCGTCCGAGATGGAGTCGAAGCGCAAGCAGTTCATCGAAGGCTGCAAGGAGAAGAAGATCGCGCCCGCGAAGGCCGAGAAGATCTTCGCGACGATGGAGAAGTTCGCAGGCTATGGTTTTAACAAGTGTGTCGGAAGGAACACGGTCCTCGTCGATGCGACGACGGGCGAGAAGCGCACGGTCGGCGAGCTGAATGAAGATGGCGGCAAGTTCATGGTCCATGCGCTCACGGACGACATGAAGCTAGTGCCACGTCGTGTCGTAGACATCGTTTCGAACGGGGAGAAACCGACCTTCAAGCTGCGAACCCGTCTCGGTCATGTCATCGAAGCCACGGGGAATCATCCATTTCGAACCCTGAGCGGCTGGACGTGGCTCGAGGAGCTCGAGCCCGGCGATCGAATTGCTGTCGCACGCAGGCTCCAAGTCAAAGGCGACACGATCTGGCCGGAGCACGAAGTCATCGCACTGGCCGGGCTTCTGTCGGAAGGCAACACGTGCCACCCGACGACGCTCTATTTCTATGGGAACGATCGGACGCTGGTAACGGACTTCGCGCAAGCCATCGGAAAGTTCCCCGATACCGTGGCTCGTATCTACGCTCGCGCGGACCATCGTCTCGAGGTAGCGGCCAATCTCGGTCGCGACTATCGGGCGAGAGATCGGGGGCTGGTCCGTGAGGGCTTCGCGGATCTCATCGACGGCGACCTGGCACTCGATGCCGCCATGCTCCCTCGGAGATCGGGTGCTTTCCTGTGGGCCGAACAGTTAGGGCTACTGGGGAAGAAGGCCACCGAGAAGTTCGTCCCTCCGGAAGTCTTCCGGCTCTCCGATAGGCAAATCGAGCTGTTCTTGGGCCGGCTCTGGTCTGGCGATGGGTACGTTGCGGGTAGGGGGACTGGCAACAACGTGCCTCATTACGCCACTTCGTCCGAAGCGCTTGCGAAGGACGTGCAAACGTTGTTGCTCCGGATTGGGATCGTCAGCGGCATCCACGCGAAGCAGTTCAAGTACCGAGGAGGCTCGAGGCAGGGCTTCACGGTTCATCTTCTCGGTGACGGATCCGTCGAGACCTTCTTGAGTCGAGTCGCTCCGAATCTCGTGGGTCGCGACGAAACGATCTCGATCCTGCGTCAATACGTATCCTCGAAGACGTTCTCACGCTCCACGCGCGATACGATTCCACCCCAGGTCAGACAATGGGTGAACGAGGAGCGAAGGGAAACCGGTCTTCCCTGGACCGAGTTGGAAGCGCGATCGGGCGTGAGCATGAAGGAGTTCACCGGCCGCGGTTCCGAGAGGAAACGAGGATTCCGTCGGGGAACCATGGGTCGCTTGGCCGAGTTCTTCTCCTCGAAACGGTTGGCCGACCTCGCCACCTCCGATGTCTTCTGGGACACCGTCGTCTCGATCGAGCCCTCAGGAGTTCAAGAGACGTACGATCTCACCGTCGAAGGTGATCACAACTTCGTTGCCGACGGGATCCTCGTCCACAACTCACACAGCGCGGCCTACGCACTCGTCGCGTATCAGTGCGCGCACCTCAAGGCGCATTACCCCGCCGAGTTCATGGCGGCGACGCTCACGAGCGAAATGTCGGACAGCGCTCGCATCGTGACGTTGATCGAAGAGAGTCGTCGCATGGGGCTCGAGGTGCTGCCGCCCGACGTGAATCGGTCCGAATGGAAGTTCACGCTCGAGGACGGCAAGATCCGCTTCGGGCTCGGCGCGGTGCGCAACGTCGGCCAGGGTCCGGTCGAGAGCCTCGTCGCGGCGCGACAGGACGGCGGCACGTTCCGCGACTTGTTCGATCTCGCGCGCCGGCTGGATGCGCGCGCGATGAATCGGCGCGTGCTCGAGAGCCTCGTCTCGTCCGGCGCGTGCGACGCGCTCGGGCGGGAGCGGGGCGCGTTGTTCGCCGCGGCCGGCACGATGCTCGAGCACGCGGCCGCGCTCCAGCGCCAGAAGGAGAGCGGGCAATCGTCGTTGTTCGGCGACGGGGGAGAAGGCGGAGTCGCGGTCGTCGCACCGGCGCTCCCGCAGTGCGAGCCGTGGGCGAACCGCGAGCGCAGCGCCCGTGAGAAAGAGGTGCTCGGGTTCTACTTCTCCGAGCATCCGCTCGAGGAATACCGCGAGGAGCTGGCGCGCCTGACGACGCACACGATCGCGCAGGCGCTCGAGCTCGGCGACGGCGCGGAAGTGCGCGTCGCCGGCATCGTCGGCGAGGTGAAGCCGATCACCACGCGTGCCGGCAAGCCGATGGCGATCGTGACGATCGAAGACCTCACCGGCCGCATCGAGGGCACGGTGTTTCCGGATGCGTTCCAGCAGGCGCGTCCGCTCTTGACGACCGAGCAGGTTCTCATCGCGAGCGCGCGAATCGAGCTGCGCGAGGATCGCGGCACGCGTCTGCTCTTCAGCGAGCTGCGCGGGCTGGACGATGCGCGTCGCACGTTCCGTCGCTGCCTCCACATCGAGATCCGTGCGAAGGAGCTGACCGAGGACTGGCTCGCCGAGGTCGACGAGGTGCTGTCCGCGCACCCCGGCGACTCGGAGGTGTACCTTCACATCGTTCGACCCGATCACTCCCGGCTGGCGCTGCGGTCGCGTCGCTTCCGCGTCGCGGAAGACGACCGGCTGCCGGCGGTGCTCCGCGAGAAGCAGCCGGGCTTGCGCGTCTACTGGGGCAAAGGACCGTCATGACGACGTGGCTCGACTTCGAGAAGCCGGTGCTCGAGCTGGAGCAGAAGATCACCGAGCTGCGCGAGAAGGCCGGCGCGCAGGGGCTCGACGCGGCGAGCGAGCTGAGCGATCTCGAGCGCAAGGCGGAGGCGTTGCGCGCGGAGATCTACGCGAACCTCACGCCGTTCCAGCGCGTGCAGCTCGCGAAGCACCCGCGCCGCCCGTACACGCTCGACTACATCGAGCGCTGCTTCACGGAGTGGAGCGAGCTCCACGGCGACCGCCACTTCGCGGACGATCCGGCGATCGTCGGCGGGCTCGCGCGGATCGACGAGCGACCCATCATGGTGATCGGCCACCAGAAGGGCCGCGACACGAAGGAGAATCTGTTCCGTCGTTTCGGCATGGCGAACCCGGAGGGCTATCGGAAGGCGCTCCGGCTCATGCAGCTCGCCGACCGCTTCCGCGTTCCGATCGTGACGCTGATCGACACCGCGGGCGCGTATCCGGGGCTCGGCGGAGAGGAGCGCGGGCAGGCGGAAGCGATCGCGGTGAACCTGCGCGAGATGGCGAAGCTCGAAGTGCCGGTCATCGCGGTGGTCATCGGCGAAGGAGGCTCGGGCGGCGCGCTCGCGCTCGCGGTCGCGGACGTCGTTCTCATGTTCGAGAACTCCGTCTACTCGGTGATCTCGCCGGAAGGCTGTGCCGCGATTCTGTGGCGCGACGCGAAGAAGGCGCCGATCGCGGCCGAGGCGCTCAAGCTCACCGCCTCGGACGTGCTGCGACTCGGCGTCGTCGACGGCGTGATGCCGGAGCCGGTCGGCGGCGCCCATCGTGATCCCGAGACCGCGGCCGCGACGCTCAAGGCCGAACTTCTGCGGCACCTGGATGCGATGTCCGGGGTATCAGGGCCCGAGCGAGTCGTGCGCCGACGGGAGAAGTTCCGCGCGCTGGGAGTGTTTCGCGAGGAGTCCGCTTGACCCGTTTCGAGCCGCCACCTACACTCCACGCCCACCGATCGACCTGGGAGAGGACTCCGACTCGTCTGGCTACTTGTGCAGTTCCGGCCCCGTTCCACGCGGGTCCCACGTACCAAGCCCCATCGAGGAGTCCTTCGTCATGGCCCTGAGCCCCGATCTGCTCAGCATCCTGGTCTGCCCCCAGTGTCGCGGGGATCTCGAGTATCACCCCGACGCTCAGAACCTGACTTGTCCGCGCTGCCGGCTTCGCTATCCGATCGTGGATGACATTCCGGTGATGTTGGTGGACGAAGCGCAGAAGTTCTGACCGCAGGCCCTCCACCCATCATGCGCACGACCTTCCCCCGCGTCTCGAGCGGGGCGGCCCGAGCCGTATCCATGCCGGCCTCGCGGTGCCGGCGCCCGTCACCGCCCCGCTCGATCCGGGGCGTGCGGCGACGGCCGTTCCTGTGAGATCGCGCGTCGCGGCACCGCCGCCTTTGCCCGAGGGGATCGAACGGCTCGCGGGCTCGGGCTCCGCGATCCAGTTCCGCGTCACGGCGCCCGCGCCGACGTTCGAGACGCTCGAGTCGGATCGGGAAGTCTCCACGATGAACGTGCGCGGCTTCCAACCGGTCGCCGACCAAGGTGAGCCCATGCTGCCGGGGCGCATCGTGGCCGTCGCGGTGCCGCCGGTGGGCGAAGTGCGAGTCACCGCGAGCGGCACGAACGGCGAGTCGTTCGCGAACCTGATGATCGCCGCCGGCTTCGCTCAGGCGCGGGAAGGGGCGGGCAAGCGCGCGACGCTGTCGCGCGATCGCGAAGAGATCGACTGGGTGCCGCGCCGCCCGTGGATCGAGCCGTCGCGGTCCGCCGACGTGCGTGCGGAGCTCGTGTCCGTCGACTGGCTCCGCAATCAACGCATTGCGCGCATCCTCGTCTATCCCGCCGCCTACGACATGCGCACGCGCGCGATGACGTTCTATCACCAGATCGACGTGTCGGTCGCGGTGACCGGCGCGATCGCCGCCGGCACGCCGGTCGAGGACCCGGATCCGTTCGAAGGCGTGTATCGCTCGACCGTGATCAACTACGACCAGGGTCGTGCGTGGCGTCGCTCCGTGTCGCCCGTTTCGAATCCCGCCGCGACGTCGATCGTTCCGTCGTCGGCGTTCGGATCCGCGACACAGGTGCCGGACACGAGCGTCTACGCGGGGCGGCTGTGGGTGAAGATCGGCATCAAGCAGAGCGGCTTCTACCGAGTGCGCTTCGATCAGGTGCGCCAGCTCAGCCCATTCGACGGATCGACCGAAACGCCGCTCGACAGCTTGCGTCTCTTCACGCTGCCGGGGCTCCCCGTGTTGCCCGAGGACAGCTACTGCGATACGTGCGAGTTCCAGGAAGTCGCGATCGGCACGCAGGACGACGGCAACGGCAAGTTCGACAACAACACCGCCGACTACATCTATTTCTACGCACTGGGACCGAGCGACTGGGGCAATCGATACGACGCCGCGCTCGCCGACACGATCTTCATCCAGCATCCGTACACCGAGACGAACTACTACTACCTGACGATCGGCACGGCGGAGAAGCCGGTCGGAGGGGTGCCGCGCCGCATCGGCCTGCAACCCGGCTCGCCCGCGGGCGCGACGGGCGGCGAGATCACGCCGGCGAGGTTCCTGGCGCGCTCGCACCTCGAAGTCGACGCCGAGTACTGGCCCGACGTCACGCCGAATCGACCGTTCGATCGCGCGACGATCCCGTGGGAGAAATGGTTCTGGAAGAGTCTCAGTCGCAACGAGACGTTCCACGTCGAGGTGCCGACTCCGGGCGCCGACGTCTCGCAGCCCGTCCGCCTGCGTCTGCGGCAGTGGGGCCTGAACTTCAACGTCTCGCGCTCGCCGAACATCCGCGACCACTATCTGGACGTACGACTCAACGGCGTCACGTTGCCGCGCGTGTCGTGGGATTTCACGCGACAGATGTCGATCGATACGTCGTTCGTCGGGCTGTTGGATGGGACGAACGATCTGTCGGTCGGGGTTCCGTTCATCCAGGATCCGAACCCCGACAACGAGCGCCAGCGATCCGACCGTAGCGCGCTCGCCTGGGCCGAAGTCTTCTACCAGAGGCGGTTCGAGCCGGTGAACGACCAGCTCGAATTCGAGTCGCCGGGGAACGGTTCGTTTCTCTACCAGATCCAGCCGTTCACGCTCGACCTCACGAATCCGCCGCGCGTGTTCGACATCACCGACCCGCAGTCGCCGATCGAGATCACGAACCTGGAGTACACGGACATCGGCTCGGGCGCCCGCCGCCTGCGCTTCCTGCGCACGGAGACCGGCGCGCATCGCTATTGGATCGTGCCGACCGACGGTATCGTGCGCCCCGCGGGATCGGACGTCACCGGCGCCCCGGCCTCGAGCCTGACGAACCTCCGCAGCGCGACCCAGCGCGCGGACTACGTGCTCGTCTACTACGACGGGTTCAAGGCCGCCGCGGACACGCTCGCGAACTGGCGCAAGGAGCACTTGCCGCTCGACGGCCGCACCGCGCCGTACGAGGTGGAGACGGTGCCGATTTCCGCGCTCTACGATCAGTTCTCGGGTGGGCGCCCGGATCCCGGCGCGATGCGCTCGTTCCTGCGCTCGGCGTTCTTCAACTGGTCGAAGCGGCCGGCGTTCGTGACGATGCTCGGCGACGCGTCGTACGACTTCAAGAACATCCTCGGGTTCGCCACCCCGGGGCAGCCGTCGACGTTGCTGCCGACGTACGAGGGCGGCTACGAGTTCTCGCTCAGCCGGCAGTTCGCGACCGACGACTGGATCCTCGACGTGAGCACGGCCGATCCGCCGAATCGGCCGGGCAATCCCGATTTCTTCCACGGCCGCATTCCCGCGAACACGCCGGCCGGGGCGATGACGTACGTCCGCGACAAGCTGCTGCGCTACGAGCGCCGCGCCCCGCTCGGAGAATGGCGCAATCGCATCCTGTTGATCGCCGACGACAACGAGCAGGGCTCGCGCCCCGACGGACTCGGCTGGACGCATCTCTGCCAGACTTCGATCCTCGACACGCTCTACACGCCGCCGCACATGGATCGCGCCTACGTCTACTTGCACACGTACCCCGACGGACCCGGCGACACGAAGCCCGGCGCGCACGTCGACATCATGAAGGCGCTGAACGACGACGGTGCGGTGATGTTCAACTACATCGGGCACGGCAGCGCGTTCAAGATCGCGGACGAGGGCGTGTTCCTCGCCGGCGACGTCGGCCAGCTCACGAACCTCGATCGCCTGTCGTTCTTCATCGCCGCCTCGTGCGACGTCGGGAAGTCGCACGACCCCCAGTTCAACGGGATCGGCGAAGAACTGGTGATGAGCTCGATCGGCGGGTGTATCGGCGTGATCTCGGCGACGGAAGAGGCGTTCAGCACCCAGAACGGCGCACTGAACAACGTGATCTATCAGGAGATCTTCGATCGCGACCCCGTCACCGGGCGCTACCACAACGGCACCGCCGAGGCGCTGCTCGCGGCGAAGATCGCGACGACGTTCCCCGGTGCCCCGAGCACGAACAACGCGAAGTACCAGATGCTCGGTGACGCCGCGATCCGTCTCGCCTTGCCGAACCGCTGGGTGGACGTGACGCTCGAAGACGAGACCGGCACGCCGGTGAACGAAGTCCATCGCGGCCAGACGATCACGGTGCGCGCGCGCGTGCTCGATCAGCCCGGCGGTTCGCAGGTCGCCGTGACCGGCTCGAATCGCGAGCTCGCCGAGGACTCGGCCCCGATCCAGACCGTTTCCCCCGCGTACTACCTCTGCATTCCGTTCCAGACGTATCCGTTCACCGCTGCGCCGATCTTCCGCGGCGACGTGGGAGACGCGGGCGGGCAATTCGTCGGCCGCTTCCTCGTGCCGATGGACGCGGTGGCCGGACCGCGCGGCAAGATCCGCTGCTACGTCGAGGGGGTCGCCGCGGGCGAGGCCGCCGCGTCCGACGCGGTCGGCAGCTCCCGCTATGCGGTCTCGCCCGGCACGGCACCGGCCGGCGACAACGCCGGGCCGACGATCAAGCTGTCGTTCCCGGGCGGCACGACCTCGGTGCGTCCCGATGCGGTGCTCAAGGTCGACTTGTTCGATCCGAGCGGCATCCTGATCACCGGCCACGTGCTCCAGAACGCGATCGTCGTGACGCCCGACGACGATGCGTCCGCGCGCGTCGACATCTCGCCGAGCTTCCGCTATGCCTCGAACTCGTATCAGTCCGGCCAGGCGAGCTATCCGCTCGCGGGGCTCGCGCCGGGTACGCACACCGTGAAGGTCAGCGCTGCGGACAACCTCGCCTCCGGCATCAACGCCGCGCAGCACCGCTCGAGCGCCACGATCACGTTCGTCGTCACCGACAATCCGCCGCTCCAGGTCCAGCGCGCGTTCCTGTTCCCGAACCCGATCCTGTCGGGGTACGGAGCGAATGCCGGCGGGAACTTCGTCGTCGACGCGCCCGGGGATCCGGTCAACGTGCTGCTCCGTATCTACACCGTGTCGGGAAAGCTGATCCGCACGCTCAAGGCGTTCGGCGGGCTGGGTCAGGTGCAGATCCCGTGGAACGGGCTCGACGACGAGGGGTTTGCGCTCGCGAACGGTACCTACCTGTTCCACGTCCACGTGAACCCGCGCGACACCGACGGCTCGAGCTCGTCTCGAAAATCGGCCACTGCCGACGGCCGATTCGTGGTCGTCGGCCGGTGACGGTCACCGCCCGGCCGGCCGGTCTCCCGGGACCGAAAAACGGGACGCCGGCGGACCTGTTCCGGCCGGCAAAATGCTGGAGTCATTCGCGGTGGCTCGGTGTACTATCTGTGCTCGCATTCCCTCAGGGGGGATAGGTGCGCTTGGGTCGGAGGAGTTCTATGCGCTTGTCTATGAAGGTGTTGGCGGTTCTCATCGGGCTCGGCATCGCCGGTTCGGCGTGGGCTCAGGGAACTGGCCGTTCGCTCGACATTCAACCGGGAGCGCGCCAGAACGGCATGGGCGCCGCCGGGGTGGCTCTCGCCGACGATCCGACCGGCGCGACGTGGTGGAATCCCGCGGCGCTGGGGTTCATCGGCCGGAGCGCGATCGAGATCACGTACGCACAGCTCGTCCCCGGGCTCGCGAACGACGTCAGCTACAACTACGCGAATTACGTGCAGCCGCTCGAAGGTTGGGGCGCGTTCGGCATCGGCTTGGTGTTCCTCTCGTACGGCCAGAGTGAAGGGACCGACGAGCAGGGCAACTTCACCGGCAACTTCGGCTCGAACGAGTTCTCCCCGGCGATCTACTACGGCACGCAGATCCTGCCCGACTTCTCGGTCGGCGCTTCGCTCAAGTACATCCGCATCCAGCTCGCCCCGAGCAGCCAGTCCGGCGTCGGCTCGACGTTCGGTCTCGACCTCGCGGGCCTCTACCGCATTCCGGCCGCGCGACTCAACTTCGGTCTCAACGTGCAGAACCTCGGACCGAGCGTCGCGTTCATCAACGAGGACAAGGCGGATCCGCTCGGCCGCAACGTCAAGGTCGGCGCGGCATGGGAGCCGATTTCGCGGAAGGACTTCTCGCTGTTGCTCGTCGAGGACTTCAATCAGTCGCTCGTGACTTCGGATTTCCGCACGTACAACCACGGGCTCGAGCTCCGCTACACGGATCAGATCGCCGGCCGCATCGGCTGGTACTCGGATCCTCTCGGCGCGATCAGTGATTTCACGTACGGCATCGGCGTCGCGTTCCGCGGCTTGAATCTCGATCTCGGAAGTATTCCGCAGGCCAAGGACAGCGGTCTCGGCAACGTGCAGAAGATCACGCTCGGGTACCGCTTCTAGAAACACACGACCAAGCAGATACCGGGTCTCATCGACGAGACCCGAGACCGGGACGATCGGACCAGTCTTGCGCGGAAGCGTTCGTCATCTCCTCATCTCTCTGATCTTCGTCGCGGCCGGAGGAAGTGTCGCCCACTCCTCCGGCCGCGAGACTGTACGGCGGGTCGTGACGCCGTCGGAGGCAGCGCGAGCGCAGGCGCTCGGGCGGCCGCTGCACGCGAAGATCATGAGCCCCGCCGAAGAGCGAACGCTCACGCAGCGAGTCCAGCGCTGGCGGTCGGTGAAGGATCTCGTGAGCAAGCCCGGCGTCGATTGGTCGCCGCGCGCCGCGCGCCGTCGCGGCTGGCGCGTGCCGACCACGGCGGTGCGCAACCCGCATCGCGCGCAGCCGGCGGCCGCGGAGGGCAGCGGCGACGCGTTCCCGGACACGATGCGCCTCGCGTTCATCCGGATCGATTTCGCGGATGATCGCCGCGGCGGCGCCTCGACCGGCGACGGGCACTTCGATCTCTCGGGCCCCGATCCGAATCTGCCGCCGATCGACCGCGCGCCGCACAACCGGAAGTTCTATCTCGACCATCTCGAGGCGCTCAGCCGCTACTACGACGTCCAGTCCTACGGGCGGACGGTCGTGGAAGGCGACGTGTGGCCGCGCAGCCAGAACGGCGCGTACTCGCTGACCGACATGGCGGACTTCGGTCCGTGGAAGTTCAGCCCGGACATCTATCCTGCCGCGGTCCACATGTTCCGCGAGATGCTGTTCGCGGCCGACTCGCAGTCGGTGTTGCTCGGCGATCGCATTCCGTGGGACAGCTACGACCGCATCGTGCTGATCCACTCCGGCAGCGACCTCCAGAGCGATCTGCGGCAGGACAGCGAGCTCGACATACCGTCGTTCACGCTCGGCGTGACGGACACGGACGTCGTGATCTTCCCGGATTCGCTGAACGTGCCGATCGATCGCGCGTCGATCGTCCCCGAGACCGCGAGCCAGGACGGGTTCTTCGGTGCGATCAACGGCGTGCTCGCGCACGAGTGCGGTCACCTCATGTTCGGCTTCGCCGACGTCTACGACGTCTACACGGGGCTGCCGGTCGTCGGTTACTGGAGCCTGATGGACAGCGGCAACCTGGTCGGCTCGCAAGTCGAGCTCCCGAACGGCGACGTCGTGTTCGCGACCGGCTTGCTGCCGCCGAGCATCGATCCGTTCCAGCGTTTCTTCACGACGGATCTGCTGACGCTGCCCGAAGTGAGTATCGGCGACACGATGACGATCGCGGCCGGCGAGCGCTTCCCGGACGTTCGTCGCGCATTCCTGACCGACGACGAGTATCTGTTGCTCGAGAACCGCGCGGTCACGCCGCTCGACGAGATCGTGCTCGACCAGGACACGGTGTCCCACGTGATCCTCGGTCCGATCATTCCCGACCGCTTCGAGTACGACGCGCTCGTGCCGGGCGGCGGCCTGCTCGTCTGGCACGTCGACGCGAGCGTCATTCCGTTCGAGACGGCACTCAGGCCCGAGGCGGGCTTCAACGTCAACCCGGGCCGGCATGGGCTCGACGTGATCGAGGCGGATGGGCTCGACGACCTCGGCGATCCGGGATCGCCGTTCCTGCTCGGCAGTCCATACGATCCGTTCTTCCACAGCAACAAGCCGGCGCTCTCCGATACGACCGAGCCGGATCTGCGACCTCACCTCCGGACGTTCCCGCACTTGCGGTTCGATTTCCTCGACGAGCCGAGCGACGAGATGCACGTCGCCGCGGTCCGCACCTGGCAGCTGAAGGGCTGGCCGGTCACGACGGAGCTCGCGCCCGAAGGACCACAGTTGCTCGCGGTCGATGCCGACGGCGATCGCAATCTCGAAGTGTGCTGGGCGGGCGGCGATCCCGCGGGCGCCGACAGCACCGCGCTGTTCGCGGTGCGGGTGAACGGGCAAGGTCTGTTCGGACCTTCGCACGTGTTCGCGACGCTCGATCGGCGGCCCCGGCCGCTCATGGCCGCGTTGCCGACCGGCGACGCGAACGGCCTCGGGCAGACGCCGGACGGACCGTCGTACTTCGCGGTCACGACGTACGCGGACGGGCCGACTCTCGCAGCGCCCGGCGGCCGCGTGTGGCTGCTCGATTCGTCGGGACAGCCGTTGCCCGGTTGGCCCGCGAACCTGCCGTCGATCGCGACCACGCCGCCGGTGATTGCGGGCGCGTACCCGACCGCGAGCGTGTTCGTCGGCTGCGCGAACGGGCGCGTGTACCAGCTCGGACTCGATGGAACGATTCGCGGCACCAGTGATCCGCCGCTGTCGGGGGGCGTGAGCGGGCGGCTCGCGATCGATTCGTACGACGGTGTGAGCGGCGTGATCGCGGCGGCGGGTGCGAACGGCGAGGTCGCCGTGTTCTCGTCCGGCGGCACGTTGACGTATCAGCCGACCGCCGCGTCGTGGCCGCGGCATCTCGGGCCCGCCGGCTTCGCGCCCGATTTCCTGTGGCTCGATTTCGGCGGCAGCGGTCATCCGGCCGCAGGCACGCCGATCTCGTGCGGCTCGCAGCGCACGCTCGTCGTTCGCGGTGCGGATCGCTTGTGGGCGTTCTGTGCCGCGGGCGAGGCGTTGCCCGGCTGGGGACACCCGCTCGGCGACACGCTCGTGGCTTCGCTCGCGGCGGGCGACATCGACGGGGACGGCTACGCGGAGGTGCTCACGCAATCGCAGGGCTCCGAGATCGCGTTCTGGAACGAGAGCGGGTATCCGTCGCCCGGCTGGCCGCGCAAGGCATCGACCGACGGGATTCGCACGCAGAGCCCGCCGCTCGTGGTCGACGTCGATGCCGATGGCCGGCCGGAGGTCGTGGCGCTCAACGGCTCCGGAATTCTCGCGGCGCTCGACTCGGATGGACGCGTCCCGAAGGGCTGGCCGCTCGCGACCGGCGCGGGCGCCGCCGGCGCCGCGGTCGCC
>JADMIO011222236.1_pt1 | contig 14811 bp, 8 predicted proteins | sample 8958161 | NCBI WGS metagenome assembly JADMIO01 (sample SAMN16585339, study PRJNA669376) | soil metagenome | isolation source: Crop rotation soil | place: USA: Cullars Rotation, Alabama | collected 2011 | reverse complement strand
GGCTATCCGGCCGCCATTGGACAGGAGCTGTCGACGCTGACCACCGCACACGAGCTCGGCCACAACTTCGGCCGGCTGCACGCGCCGTGTGGCGGTCCCGGCGGCCCTGACCCTGCCTATCCGTTCTCCGACGGGCGCACGGGCACCTACGGCTGGAACGGCACATCGCTGATCCCGCCGACGATCAAGGATTTCATGTCGTACTGCGATCCCGAGTGGATCAGCGGTTACAACTACCAGCCGATCCTCATGGCGCGATCGATCGCCGGCAACACGAGCAACGCTGCGGCCGTGCGCCTTGCCAAGCAGCGGACGGTGCTCGTGTCGGGCCAGGTCAGCGGAGGCGTAATTACCCTCGATCCGTCGTACACGATCACGACGAATCCCGCGCTGCCGTCAGGAAGCGGACCGTACCGCCTCGTGGTGCGCGCGCCGGACGGCGCGGTGTTGTACGACGGGCGGTTCACACCGGACGAGATCGATCACGATGCGAACGCGCGCGCGTTCGCGTTTGCGATCCCGATTCCTTCCACGGCGGTTGTCGCGTCGATCGACGTGAGCGGTCCGAACGGCGTGGCTGGACTTCGCGCCGCGACGCTGCCAGCGACGAATCCCGCGGCAATACTCGCGCCGTCGCAGCAGCGTATCGACGGCGGTCGTGTACGCGTGCGCTGGGACCCGCGCGCGGGCAGCGACGCGATGATCCGCGATCCGGCGACGGGTGCGGTGATTGCGTTCGTGCGCGGCGGCGACGCCACCGTCTGGTATTCCCGTGGCACCGTCGAGGTCGTCGTCGCTTCCCTTGCCATTCGACAGTAACGGCGCTACGCTCCCTGGTACATCCGACAGGAGCGCCGTACGCCGTCCCCGTCCAGCGACGTTCTGCAGGGCACGCTCGATCTGCTCGTCCTCAAGGCGCTCTCCCTCGCGCCGATGCACGGCTGGGGTATCAGCCAGCGCATCCAGCAACTCTCGGCCGATGCGCTGAAGGTCGGACAGGGCTCGCTCTATCCAGCGCTGTACCGGCTGGAGAAGCGCGGGTACGTGAAGAGCGAATGGCGCACGACGGAGAACAATCGCGAAGCGAAGTACTACGCGCTTAGCGCAGCCGGACGTCGCGCGCTCGGCGCCGAAATGAAGGACTGGCGGCATTTTGCCGCCGCGGTCGAGCTCGTGTTGCGCAGCGAGGCATAACCCATGTCTGCGTATCATCGCACGCGGCTCTGGTTCCGCGCCGTCTTCCTTCGCGGCCGCCAGGACCGCGATCTCGCGCGCGAGATCGCGACACACATCGAAATGGAACGTGAACACTTGATGCGACAGGGAATCCCGCGCACTGAAGCGGAGCGCCTGGCGCACGTCGCGTTCGGTGGCGTGCAGCGCTACGTCGAAGCCGTTCGGGACATGCGCGGCGCGCGGCCTTTCGGAGGGTTCACGCAGGACGTGCGCTATGCGCTCCGGTATTTCGCACGTGCTCCGCTCGTATCCATCGTGATCATCGTGCTGCTTGCGATCGGTATCGGAGTCAATTCCGCAGTATTCGCGCTACTCGACACGTTTGCGTTTGCGCCGCCGGCCGGTGTGCCACGTGATCCCGCGCTGGTCCGGATTCGCGGCACGGTCGTGTATGACGGCGCAACGAGATCGCGTCCAATTTCCGCCGACGAAGTGCGCGACTACGCGAAGATGAACGGCATATTTGCCGCCGTAGCCGGCGCCGCGAGCGCACGGCTACCCATCGTACCGGCTTCCGGCGAAGGCGAGACGGGACAGGTCCAATTCGTCACGAGCGGGTTCATGGGCGTGCTCGGCGTTCGTCCCGTTCTCGGATCACTCCTTCCGGCTGACGATGACCGCGCATCGGGAGGTGCTGCAGCCGTAGTGCTCTCGTACCGCTTCTGGCGCGTCGCCTTTGGTGCATCACCCGCTGTGATCGGGCAGCCGATCGATATCGGCGGGGTTTCCGGTGTGATCATCGGCGTTGCCACGCAGGGATTCGACGGGGTGGGTGCGCCCTACTCCGGATGGACATCAGCGTGGCTTCCGATCTGGTCGTACACAGGGGCGACGAGTACGCGCAAAAAGAACGCGGCCCATTTCTTCGACGACGGGGTGTTGAACGTCGTGGCGCGCCTCACCCCCGGCACCTCACTCGCACGCGCAAACGCAGCGGTTCGAGGCGTCGGTTCGGCGGCACTCCAGACAAATCAGCGCGATTCGCATACACGGAGCACGGGAAGTGAGGTCATAGCGCTCCGCGCCGGTAACGCGACGCGCGACGTACCCAAAGGGCAGTATTCTGCGATCGCGCTGCTCGGCATCGTCACGTTTCTGGTTCTGGCCATCATCTGCTCCACCGTGACGATGCTGATCGTCAGCCGCGCGGTAATGCGTCAGCGTGAAATCGGCGTGCGGCTGTCCCTCGGCGCCACGCGGGCGCGCCTCGTGCGGCAATTGATGACAGAAAGCGCCATGCTTGCATTGGCCGGCGGTGCCGGCGGCATGGCGCTGGTCGCCGTGTTCGCGCGGCTTGCCGCGATGTGGCGTCCGGACAACCCGATCACGTTCGGGACGTGGACCATTGGGGCGACGGCATTGTTCACGCTTGGCACTGCATTTCTGTTCGGACTATCGCCGGCGCTCCACGCGACACGCTCGAGTGTTTCGCAGTCGCTCAAGGAATCCACGGGTATCAGCACGTGGCATACGCTCGCGCATCGACAGCTGATCGTCGCGCAGATCGCCCTGAGCCAACCGCTCCTCGTGGGTGTCGCGGCGCTCATCTCCAACGCGATCGAATCGCGAGGCCCTGATGTGAACGCGGCCGAAGCTGCTCAGACACTCGTCGTGCAGCTCGAACTGCCCGGCGGCGGCAAGGACAGCGACCGTGTGCGCGATGTTGCGCTCGTCGAAAGAATCGCGGCCGATGTCCGCGCGCTTCCAGCAGTGTCGCATGTCGCGATCACGGAACCCGGGGAGCATCGCAACAAGTATCACACCGCCCCAGGTGAGCCGGCGGTCTCGCCGCAATCATTCGCCGCATCCACGCACAGCGTGAGCGACACATACTTCGCGCTGCACGACGCGCATGTCATTCGCGGACGCAACTTTGCCAACAGCGACGTGGTCGGGTCGCCGCTCGCCGTCATCGTCGGCAGTGACCTTGCCACGCAGCTCTGGGGAGCGGCAGACCCGAGTGGGCGTCACCTGGTCAACGAATGCGAATGCGCGGGCGGCACGTACACCGTGATTGGCGTCGTCGACGCACGCGAAATGGGATCGAGCACGGTCGACGGACGCGTGCAGGTATACAGTGCGTTTCTGCAGGAACCGAGTCCCTGGTACGCGGCGTTGTGGATCCGAAGTGCCGCGAATCCCGACGCAATTGCGCAATCCGTCCGGGCGCGTATTCGCGCCTCAGCGCCGGATCTTGCGATTCCCCGCATCGGCGTGAGCGCGGTGAGCGCAGAGCATTGGCTGCGTCAGCGGTCCGCGTTGTACGCCTCGGCGGCGGGGCTCGCGGCGCTGTTCCTCGCTGCCATCGGGTTGTACGCGGTGGTGTCGTTCAGCGTCCGGCAGCGTACGCGCGACATCGCGGTGCGCCTCGCGATGGGGGCGCGTCCGGCGCAGGTGTCCCGTCAATTCCTGACCAACGCGCTCAAACTCTGCGCAATCGGCTGCGGGTTCGGTCTCCCGATCAGCATTTTCGCGGTGCGCGCGCTGTTCTCGATGTTTGCCGCTCGCGAATTCAACGCATTCATCGTCGCGAACGTCATTGCGGCCGCGGTCACACTCGTGGCGTTGCTCGCCGCCTGGCTCCCCGCGCGCGGCGCTGCTCGCGTGGATCCGATGTCCGCGCTGCGCGCAGAGTAGGAGGCGCCGCAACGACGGTGCCCAAAAAACCGCGAAGCTGAAGGAGGAAGACGAGAATTCCTCGCCTTCACCCTTCAGCTTCCGGTTCCGTCTTCACTGCCTTCCGTCTTCGTCTTCCGTCTTCCTCTCTTCCTTCTTCGGCTATCTGCGCCTGCCGCGGAATGAGTGAACGGAGAATCCGATCACCGTTCCGAAGCGCGGACCGTAGAAAGGCGACCATCCCCCGAAGTAGCCCGGCGCGCAGCAATATCCGTAGCCGCCAACCAGCGGCGGATACCAGGGATCGAATACCGCGTAGGGCGGACGCCTTCCGTGCCCGCCGTACATCCCATCGCCGACCGTATAGGTCACTGCGTCATAGTCGTAGTGCCCATCGGTCATGCGGTCCGCGAGACTGAGCAGCGCGGATTCGGGATCGGTCTCCGGGCTCGCCGGCGCGAGCGCTTCGGGATTCCAGTGATCGCCGGTCATGAAGGCGAGAAAGTTGAACGGCTTGTCCGACCGGGCTGCGAAGACGAGGCCGGTACCCTTCTTCTCGCTCACGGTGAACGCGTCGCGGTCACCGCGGCTTCGAATCTCGATATTCTTGCCGCCCTTTACCGCAGCGTCCTTCGTCGGATCGACCGGGAAAATCACCCGGACCCGGCCTTCCGTGTCGATCCGCATGACGACGAGATAGCCGTCCTTGTCAGTGCGAACGCTCATTCTGGCGCGCTCGCCGCTGACGTAGACCTCGTCCGAAAGCCGCACGCGAACGGGCGGATCGTTGGCGGTCGCCGCGAGAACCGTCATCGGAGCAAAAAGCGCGGCAGCAGTCAGTGAGAAACCCATCGGAGTCCTCGTTGCAATCGGGTACGAACGATGTACGAACGATCTACGAACGCAGTCTCGTACGAGAGGGAACCTGCGCGACGTTTGACTGCAACATTCGTTCCTTCTGAGGCTATCGAAAAGTCCGTTGCGCCACAACGACTTTGGCGTTCGCGCAATTGCCGCCGTCCACCAGCGAGGACAGCGAGTGTCTCTCTACCGCACTCCGTATTCCCGCTGGAGCCGCGCGCGAATCGCTTCCCCCTCCCCGATCCGTTTTGCCTCGGAAAAACGCTGCACGATCAGCGGAATCGCCCGGCTCACCAGCTGAGCGGTCAGCGGGCTCGACGGATCCAGGCGAAAGGTGCCCCGGTCCTCCACAATGGGCGCCCGTAGCCGCATCGCTTCGAAGCACGACCGGAGATTCCCCCAGAACCCCGGGAATTCCGGATGCAGCAGCAGGCCGGCGGCGATCGACACGGCCGCTGAGTCCGGATGACGCGCGTAAAACATCGACACTCCTTCGACGGCGTACGCCTGCGTCGCCGTGGGATCGAGATGCACCGCCTCCCGGCCCGCCGCCTGTGCGGCGCTCCAATTGGCGCGTTCGAGATACGAATTGGCGAGCTCGATGTACACGAGGTGATTGCCGATGTCTGCGATGTCTTCCGGCCGGTGCCCCTTTCGCACGCTCGCCGCACGGGACTGTTCGTTGATCGCGCGATCCACCTCGCGCGCATGCAGCAGACGGGCGATCGATCGCTCATGTGCCTGCAGCGCCGAGTCAGCCTGCCCGCGCCGCGCGAGCCGCTGCCCCTTGAACCTCGAATACAAGCCTGCGTCGATCAATAGCGTGACACTTTCGTCCGTGATCGGGAGCGGCGTGCGGCTCACGATGGCGAGCGCGCGGTCGACCACGCGAATCGCGGAATCGAGCCCCGCTTCGTTCTGATTCTGCTCGAGGAACGCCGCCGCGTACCCCTTCTGGGCATTGAAGCTGTTCGGCGACGCCGTGACGGCGCTCGTCCAGAGCGAGAGCTGATCGTGCCAGTCCCGGTTGCGCACGAACGTCCGCGTGCCCAAGACCGCCACGACGACTCCCGGAACTACGAGCGCAGCCCTCGGGTTGCGAGCGCCGGTCGCCAGCAGCGCGGCGGCTGCGAGCACCGCGAACCCGATCGACGGCAGGTACACGAATCGTTCGCCCAGGATGCTGCCAATTGGGAACAGAAGATTCGAGGTCGGCAGGAGCATCACGAAGAACCAGAACACCGCCCACGTTCGCAGTGGGTGCGTCTTGCGCACGACGAACGCGTACGCGAGGGCCGCAACACTGCCCGCCATTGCAAGCCAGCATTGCGCGTTTTCCCACGCACTCGCGCCGGAACCGTAGAGAGGGATCTGATTGTACGAATAGTCGCTCGAGAGCGTCGACGGAAAGACGAGCAGCGCAATCTCGCGTCCGATCACCTTCCACGCCGTCAGGAAACCGCTCACTCTGCCCGCGCCGGCGATCGGGTTGAGCAGAAACGCCTGCCCCACCTGTGGCGTGTTGTACATCAGCACCACACGCGTCACGACCACGGCGATGGCCGCCGGTACCAGCGCCACCCACCCGCGAAGCACGATCGTCCTCCACGCCACGCGAAGCCTTTCGCCGACCGACGCGCCCGGAATCTTCGGCCATCGCCAGAGCGCGTCGTACAGCACCACGAAGCCACCGATCATCACGGCGGATTCTTTCATGAACACGCCGATGAACGCACTGACTCCGGTGCCGACCAACCATCTGACACGCGCAGTACCGCCCTCGGCCGCGCGGAGATAGCACCACCCCCCAAGCAGGATCGACAACGTCGCGAACAGATCGGCCCGTCCGATGATGTTGGTGACCGCCTCGGTCCCGATGGGATGGACCGCAAAGACCGCGGCCGCGCACGCGCCCAGTGCGAACCGTCCACTGATCCGTGAAACGATGAGCAGCACGAGCGTGGCATTGGCCCAGTGCAACAGCAGGTTCACGACGTGGTAGGTCGCCACGTTCGTGCCGGCGCCGAGCAGCGTGTAGTTCGCCCAGTAACTGAGGGTCGTGAGCGGGCGATAGAGATCGCTCGTGGCGGGCCACCAGTAATTGCGCGAGAAAATGAGCCCGACGGTGTCCGCACTCCACGTGTGGACGCGGGGGTCGAGCTCGATCATCGCCTTGTTGTCGAGAACGAGTCCGGACGAGAACGAATTGGCGTACGCGAGGACAATGAGCACGCCAATCAGCGCCCCGGCCGTGAAGTACCGGCGGGAGTCGCTTTGCTGCGGTTTGGCCGGTTTGTCCCGCCGCCGCGCGTCCGCTTTCAAGGCCCGTGGATCCAGCGGTGCTTCAGGAAAGAGCTGGTCGCCACGGGGGTCACTGCAATCCCGATGACAGCTCCAAAGTGGCGAAATCGCACGGGAAGCGACTGATCAAGTAGGGGCGGGAACGCATCGGGGTTCTGCCGCAGCGAGTATCGCGGCCGCGGGCTGCCTGAGCAAGGGGTGTGCGCTGCGACACACACGAGGCCCCCCGACTTGACTAGTTTCCTGCGCTGTACGGCGACGATGCCGTGCGCATTCTCCGGAGAAGGATTCGCGTGATTCGATCGATAGTCCGCTTGCTGCTGGCGAGCGCCGTTCTTGGCACCCAGCACGCCGATGCACAATTCTTCCGGAGCGCTGCCGCTCAGCAGCCCCGAAACCTCGCGGCGTCGGCGCAGGCCCCCGCCAAAGTTCAGCGATTCACACAGGTCGCCCTCTCCCCCGATGGACTCCGCCTCGCGTGGGTCGGGCCGGCTGGGCGCGGTCCGACGCGTGACATCAGCGGCGCGGTGCTCGCGGTGCAATCCAACAACTGGTCGGCCGACCAGATCGTGCTTCCCGGCGACGATCATCCAACCGCCACTGAAGTGCGCTGGACACGCGACAGCAAGGCGCTCGCCATCCTCGCTTCGACCGGCAAGGGCCAGATGTCGGTGTTCGTCATGCGCGGCGCCGAGCCTGCGCGCCGGGTCGTGAACATCAAGGGCGCCGTCCATGGCATGCGCTGGTCACTCGACGACACACGCATCGCGCTGCTCTACTCGGCAGCCGACGAACAGGCGAACAGTCCCACGGCGCCGACGCCGCGCGACACCGGGGTGATGGACACACACATCGATCGCCAGCACCTCGCGATCGTCGACGTCAATGCGAACACGTTCAAGTCGCTCTCGCAGAAGGACGTTTACGTCTACGAGTTCGATTGGTCACCAGATGGCAAGCAGTTGGTTGTCATTCATGCAAACGGGTCGGGCAACAACAACTGGTGGGTCGCGAAACTCTCCACGCTCGACGCGTCCAGCGGCGCAATGAAGGAGCTCGCAGCCCCGAAAACACAGATCGCCGTTCCCCGCTGGTCGTTCGACGGAACGCAGATCTCGTTCATTGGCGGGCTGATGAGCGATCAGGGCGTGACGGGCGGAGACGTCTACGTCATGCCCGCCGCCGGCGGCGTGCCGCGCAATCTGACGCCGCGGGGAACGACCTCGATTTCGCAGGCGGGATGGATCAGCCCCACGACGTTGATTGCGACCGGGTACGCGCAGGGCCAGACGCAGCTCGCCACCATCGACGTGAAGACGGGGGCCGTCACACCCAAGTGGACCGTCGACGAACACATCTCGGCGTCGGTCGGCAACAACGCAACGATTTCCGCAACGATCGACGGTCAGACACTCGCCGTCGTGCGCGAATCGTTCACGACGCCGCCCGAGATCTGGGTGGGTCCGCCTTCCAAGCTCGTGCAGATCACGCACATCAACGATCGCGTGAAGGCGACGATGGCCAAGGCAACGAGCGTGAAATGGAAGAGCGACAGCTTCAACGTGCAGGGATTTCTTCTCTTCCCGCCGGGCTATGACGCTGCGAAAAAGTATCCGATGATCGTGCAGGTGCACGGCGGCCCATCGTCATCCGTGAAACCGGGGTACGTCGCCTCCGATTCATATGAGGCCCTCGAGCTCGCGGCGGGTTACGTGGTGTTTCTCCCCAATCCGCGCGGCAGCTACGGCCAGGGTGAAGCGTTCGTGCGCGCGAACGTCAAGGATTTCGGCCACGGCGATCTCAAGGACATCATGGCCGGCGTCGATGAAGTGCTGAAGCAGAACACGTCGATCGATGGTACGCGCATGGGCATTCGCGGCTGGAGCTATGGCGGCTTCATGACCATGTGGGCGGTCACCCAGACGAACCGCTTCAAGGCGGCCGTCGCGGGAGCCGGCATCTCGAACTGGCTCAGCTACACCGGGCAGAATGGCATCAGCGAATGGATGGTCCCGTTCTTCGGCGCCACCGCGTACGAGAACAAGGCCGTGTACGAGAAGAGCTCACCGATCAACTTCATCGCGCAGGCGAAGACGCCGACGCTCGTGGTCGTCGGGGAACGCGACGCAGAATGTCCCGCGCCGCAATCGGTCGAGTTCTGGCGCGGTTTGCAGCACGTCGGCGTGCCGACGCAGTTGGTCATCTATCCGGACGAGGGCCATGCCATCGGAAACCCCGATCATGTGCGCGACCTTCGTGAGCGGACCGTGAAGTGGATGGACATGTATCTCAAGCCGCCCAAGGCCTGAGCTGATCACCGGCAAAGGCCTTCGCGCTCCGGGCTGGAGTCAATCGGCCCGGAGCGCACGCATAGGATCGGCATTGGCGGCCTTTCGCGCTGGTAGCCAGCTCGCAAGGAGTGCCACGAACAGCAGGGCGACCGCAACGACGGCGTAGGTCGTCGCGTCTCGCGGATCGACCTCGAACACCAGCGATTGCATGGCGCGCGACATCGCGATGGCTGCGACGAGGCCGATTGCCACTCCGATCGACGCATTGAACAGCCCCTCGCGCAACAGAAGTGCAAGGAGCGCGCTGCGACGAGCGCCGAGGGCGACGCGAATGCCGATCTCCTTTCGACGGTTCGCGACGGCGTACCCCACGACGCCATAAATCCCGATCGCGCCCAGCGCGAGTCCGACGAGCGCGAACGACAACATGAGAGCCATGACAACGCGCGGTTGTGCGATGCTCGCGGCGGCGTGGGAATCGAGTGTGCGGAGGTTCGTCACCGGAACCGAGCGCCGCACGGCAGCCACCCGTTCGTAGATCGTGCGCGCAGACGCCATCGGATCGCCCTGCGTGCGCGCGACGAACTGCAGCTGCGTCTGCAGATGCTGGCGAATGGGAACGAAGAATTCCGGCTCTGGAGGCGTCGCCACTGCGACATGACGCACGTCGTGCACGACGCCCACGATCGTCGCCCACCCGAAGCGCTGCGCCCTGATGCGCTTCCCCAGCGGGTCTTCACCGGGAAACTTCGTTTTCGCGAACGTCTCGTTGATGATCGCGACCTCGTCATGAGTCGTATCGTCAGCGCGCGTGAACGCCCGCCCGGCCACGACCGGGATGCGCATCGCGTCGAAATAGTCGTCGAGTATCATGCGGAATCCGGGACGGAACGGCGTATCGCCCTGCGCTTGCGGATGCCCCTCGACTTCCATGTCCCGGTGCCAATCGAAGCCCGACAGTGGGAGATGCTGAATCGCGCCGGCCGCCTCGACGCCGGGCACCGAGCGCACCGCGGCCATGACGTCATCGAAATACGCCAGACGACTCGCGGTCGTCGGAAAGTCCGAGCCTGACGGCTGCACTCGCAGCGTCACCACATGGTCTGCGCGGAAGCCGATGTCGACGTGCGCGAGTCGCCACATCGTTTCGCACATGAGTCCCGCTCCGACGACGAGCACCAGCGCGAGCGCGACTTCAGCGACGACGAGCGCCCCACGCGCGCGACGCCCGAGCAGTCCGCCGCCGCGCACCCGCGCCGCACGATCGAGCCCGCCATCGCGACTCGCCGCGAGCGCAGGCAGCAAACCGAACGCGATTCCTACACTGACCGTGACCGCACAGGTAATCAGCAGGACGCGAAGGTCGACAGCGATGGCGTCCGCGCGCGGAAGTCCGGGCGGAAGCATGTCCTTGAGCGCGCGAACTCCCAGCATTCCCACCGCCATGCCGAGCGCTCCGCCGCACAAGGCAAGCAGCACCGATTCCACCAGCAGCTGTCGCACCACGCGTGTGCGGCTCGCGCCCAGCGCCGTCCGCAGCGCGAATTCGTCGCGCCGCACGCCCGCGCGAGCGATCAGCAGATTTGCGACGTTGGCCGAAGCGATGAGCAGCAGAAACCCGACGGCGCCGAACAATACGAGCAGCGTCGTGCGAATCGGGCCGACGATCGTGTCCTGAAGTCCGGCCATGTCCACGTCGTTTCCATAAGCGTTCTCGAACGCATACTCGGCACGCATCGCCGGCACGAGCGCGCGCAGCTCGCGCAGCGCCGCGTCCTGGGTGACATCGCGGCGGAGCCGGCCTACCGCCATCGCCGTTGCGCCTTTGTAGAACGACGACGACGGATCGATCGGGAGCGGCATCCACAACTCGGCATCCTGCTGATAGATCGAGAATCCTCGCGGCATGACGCCGATGATCTGGGCTGGCGCACCATCGATGCCGACCGTGCGCCCCACGACCGCGGAGTCTCCGCCGAAGCGCGTGGTCCACAGATTCCAGCTCAGCAGCACGACGCCGGCGCGCGCAGGAGTGAACTCATCCTCGCCGAACGTGCGCCCGATCGCCGGCATCGCACCCAGGACGCGAAAGAAATTCACCGACGTGCGCGCGCCCGAGACCTGAAGACCCGCATCGGGAAGGTTGATCACGCTTCCCCACCCCGAGCTGAAGATCGCGGCTCCGCCGTCATAGCTCGTGGCGTGCGCGCGCAGGTACTCGTATTCCGCGGCGCTCACGGTGTGACCAGGCCAGATGGCGACGAGCCGCGACGGGTCGGGAAACGGCAGGCGCCGAATGAGCACCCCGTCCACCGCGCTGAACACCGCGGTCGTTGCGCCGATGCCGAGTGCCAGTGTCAGCAGGATGATGGCGGTGAACGCCGGCGCGCGCCGATACGAACGCACCGCGAATCTTGCGTCCTTCGTGACGGACTCGAGCCAGCCGAGCGACCAGAACGAGCGAGCTGACTCGCGGATTGCCGTTTCGTTTCCAAGGGCCATCGCGGCCGCGCGGGCTGCGCTCGCGGGTGTAGCGCCTGCCGCGCGTGCATCGCGCTCGAGCGACGCGCGGTGAAAGCGGAGCTCGTCGCGCAGCTCGGTTTCGAGCCGCCGCCGGACGGCGAAATCGCGAAGACGGGCCAGCAGCGCGCGCACAGCGGACATGAAGCCTGACTCGGTGGAGGTCAGGGAGTAGACAATCTATGTCCTCGAAGAGTTGCATCAACGCAGCGGCGCCGCGCACCCAGGGGATGCGCGGCGCCGTGACGTGCTGAACCGACGGAGTGCGGGATAGAGTGCGGCGGGTGCCGCACGCTATCGTCGCTGGAGGTGCTAGCGAATGACCGTCGTGGTGCCACCGCCTCGCTCACCGCGACCGGCCGCAACGGCCAGCACGATGATCAGCAGCAGAACGAGGCCGCCCACCACCATCCACATGGGCTCGAGATACCATACGGTATGGCTTTCGGTCGTATGGACGTCCACTTTCACCGGCGGGTCCTGCAGCAGAGCGAGCGGCGACGCCATGGCTGGCATGGCAAACGCGAGCAACATCGCGGCCGCAGAGGACAGCATCTTCCTGGTCAAGCGCATGGTTCCTCCTCGGAAACCAGGTGTGATCTGATCTTGCGCGGCGGCGGCGCCTGAGCGGTAATACTCCCGAGGTTCCGGATGGGTCGCGGGTTCCGCGACTTGTCGACGGAACCTGATCGTACGACAGCTTCCATTCACATGGGCCGGTCCATGAAACGATTGCGGTTCGCGCCTTACGTCGCGGTATTTGGCGCCACGCTCGCTCTCACGCTGAACGCGTGCGGTCGCGCTCCAGCGGCTTCGATCAAGGGCGACTGGGATTACTACCGGATGCTGGGCGCGGCGCCGAGCGGCGACTTCGACGGACTCAGGCGATTCGGATTCGCGCATTTCGAGGGCGCCGACACGGCGGGCGCGTTCATCAATCGGCGGCTGGGGACGCGGCTCGAGCGGATTCGCGAGGTGAAGGTCGAGCACGATTCGCTCATTCTCACGCTCGCGGGCACGACGGCAATTCGCGCGCGCATCGGGAAAGACACGATCACCGGTCAGTACTACCGCGATGGTGCGCCCACACAGCGCGTCTGGTTCGTACGTCGCACGTCGCCGCCGGTGTACGAGCCGAACTATGCGCTCTGGCCCGGCAAGGTGAGCGATTCGGCGTTCACGGTGACGATCGACCCCGCGGTGCCGATGAAGGCGCGCGACGGCACGACGCTCATGAGTTTCGTCGGCACTCCGAACGGCCCGGGGCCCTTCGGGGTGGTCATGGAGCGCACGCCGTATCTGCGCATCGACACCGCGGCCGCGAACTGGTGGGGCGCGCGCGGCTTCATCTACGTGAAGCAGGACGTTCGCGGGCGCGGCGGCTCGGATGGTGTGCTCGACATGAATGCGGGGCAGGAATCGGACGGCTACGACGCCGTCGAGTGGGCGGCGAAGCTGCCAAAGTCGAACGGCAAGATCGGCATGGTGGGGCGCTCGAATCCAGGTCTCTACGCGTGGTACGCTGCCATCGCCGCGCCTCCGCACCTCGCGACGATTGCACCCGGCGTTGCGACCGCTGATCCGCTGCGCATCGTGCCGTACATCGACATGGTGTTCTCACCGACGATCATCCCATGGCTCTGTCTCACGGCCGTGAAGGAAACGATGTCGGACATCAGCAACATCAACGACGTCGCGGGCATGAAGCACCTACCCGTGATCGACGGTGCCGAGGTCGCTGGATGCAAGCGGACGAAGTACTGGAATGACTGGTTCGATCACCAGCGGCTCGACAAGTACTGGCATGCGCTCAGTATCGAGGAGCGGCTGAATCGGGTGAAGGTGCCCGTGCTCGGAATGGCCGGATGGCACGACGACGCCCGCGGCACGACGCGGAATTATGTCGGTATCGATACACTCAGGAATCATCCGTTTCAGCGGATGGTCATGGATGCCGGCGCGCACAAGGGGATCGATTACGTGTGGGGCGACTTCGGCCCGACCGCGCGCATCGACGGGCGCATGCTGCAGCTCCGATGGTTCGACCACTATCTGAAAGGCATCGACAACGGCGTCGACAAGGAACCGCCGGTCGACATCTTCGTGCAGGGCGACAACACGTGGCGAAAGGAAAACGAGTGGCCACTCAAGCGCACGCGGTACACGAATTTCTATCTCCATGAAGGCGGCAGGATCGACACGATCGCGCCCACCGGTGCGGAAAAGGAAGACACGTACACGTACGACCCCGCCGATCCGACACCGTATCTCATAGATGCGCGCGAGCTCGAGCTGAGCCTCAACGAGGATTATGCGGCCGTGCATCGGAAGCGGAAGGATCTCGTGCTCTACGAAACCGCGCCGCTCGAAAAGGACATGGAGATCACCGGACCGATGACCGCGCAGCTCTGGGCGGCCACCGACGCGAAGGACACGGACTGGAACGTCATGATCCTGGACGTATTCCCGGACGGTCGCGCGTTGCGCATTCAGGACGGCATCATGCGGCAGCGTTTTCTCGAGGGATTCGAGCTCGAAGGCCGCTTCGCTCCGAACACGCCGAACCGGGCCAACATCGATCTCTGGTTCACGAGCATCGTGATTCCAAAGGGCCACCGGATACGCGTGAGCGTGGCGTCGGCGTCGTTCCCGAAATACGACCGCAATCTGAACACAGGCGGGGACAACGAGCGGGACACGACCTTCGTCGTCGCGCACCAGCGGATCCTGCACGACAGCGCGCACCAGACGTTCGTGAGGATGCCGATCATACCGAGATAGAGAGAGCAGGAAGACTTCGCGACGACGACGGCGGGATGACGACGGCGGGATGACGACCGCGGGATGACGACCGCGGGATGACGACGGCGGGATGACGACCGCGGGATGACGACGGCGGGATGACGACGGCGGGATGACAACGGCGGGATGACGACGGCGGGATGACGACGGCGGGATGACAACGGCGGGATGACAACGGCGGGAT
>JADMIO010972872.1_pt1 | contig 14813 bp, 10 predicted proteins | sample 8958161 | NCBI WGS metagenome assembly JADMIO01 (sample SAMN16585339, study PRJNA669376) | soil metagenome | isolation source: Crop rotation soil | place: USA: Cullars Rotation, Alabama | collected 2011 | reverse complement strand
AACTCTTTCGGCTACCGGTTACAAAGCGCTTCCAGGGCTCAGTGGTCGCTTCGCGGATTTTTGGGTTGCACCTCGGTCGCAAACACGATAAATTGTTAGAGCACGTTTCTACGTCGGGCGATTAGCTCAGGGGGAGAGCACTACCTTGACACGGTAGGGGTCGGAGGTTCAAATCCTCCATCGCCCATTTAAAATCAGGGAAAGTAATTTTCTAGACACCGAAAACATCCGGTGTTTTTTTACGAAACCCCTATTGATGTTGATCGTCAATAACATTTCACACGGGGTCACTCGAGCTCGGGCACTCGCCGAAAAAATTTACAGAAACGTAACCTGAAAAAATGTTTAAAACAATGCTAAGGAGGGTATAATAGTACCAACTGAATCCTTTCAGTTATCCGATAGTAATTTTTGCCTGGCAGGTATGCTTTTCGCAGACGACGAAGGAGAGATGATGGTACGTTTGAAACCGTGGGCGCGCAGTCGTGGTCATCGAGCTTTTACGTTGATTGAGCTTCTTATCGTTATAGCCATCATCGCTTTGCTGGCGGCGATTTTGTTTCCTGCCTTTCAAAAGGCAAGGGAAAGTGCAAAGCGCGCGAGTTGCCAGAGCAACTTGAGGCAACTATCGCTGGGGGTATTGATGTATTCCCAGGACAATGACGAGCGCCTGGTATCAGCCTATTTAGACGTCACCGGCGTTCCCGCATCGCAAATACCCGGAGGTTCGTGGGGAACCAATACGATGTACTGGCCCCAGGCGACCTATCCCTATCACAGAAGCATACAGGTTTTTCAGTGTCCTTCCGGCCAGCGCACCGCCGGCCTCCCGAATAATGCTCGCGACGGTAACTACGGCGCCGGCGCGCAGGTCATTCTCGAAAATCCTCCCGGGCTCGCGGTGTCGCGTCTGGTCGCTCCTTCAAAAACTTACATGATTTATGATTGCGGTGATATTTCGATACGCCCAGTGGCCACCTCGGGCGCGACCACGCCGTCCAATCACGATTACATTCCCGGCACGGTCGATTCCGTTACCAGCTACGACCAGGCAACCATTACGGCGCAAAGCAACTGGGAAGATTTCACGACAGGCCGCCATTTTGGCGGGGTCAACGTGGCTTTCTGTGACGGTCATGTGAAGTGGATGAAGGGTGAAACCCTGGTAGAGGACGCCAGGAAAACAGGCGCCAATCTGTACGGCTACTGGAATCCCGCCTTGGGGTAGAATGTTTACCCTGCCCTTTTCCCGGTTCGATAGTGTCGTTAGCTGCTTTTAGATAGACAGTTCTCGCTTGTATGCCAACCATTCTCCAAGTCGCAAAGGAAGCCGGTGTTTCCACCGGGGCCACGTCAGATATCTTGAGCGGCCGCTTCCGCTATAAATACAAGCCGGGGACGGTGGAGAAGGTGATGGCCGCCGCGGCTAGCCTGGGGTATCAGGCCAACGTTGCCGCCCGCATTCTCCGTGAGCAAAACAAGACGCTGATTGGCGTGGCGGTTCCTCTGCACGAATACGGCCGGCAATCGCTGGCACGGCTGGTCTCTACCATTTTCGATACCTTGCGCAAGGAAGGCTTTTCTCCGTTACAAATTGAGTCGGAACAGCTTGTCTCCAATAAGTTCCGCGTGCCGTTCCCTTCGCTGGACTTGCTGGCAGGTGTGCTGAGCGCGGACGCGCGCATGGAAGATGCCGTTCCCGATTACTACCGTGTGTTGCAAGCTAAAGTGCCGGTGGTGGCGCTGTACCCTACTCGCGCCCAGGAGATCAGTTACGTTACTCTCAACCGGCATCGTGTGTTGGAGATGGCCGCGGAGCATCTAGTCGGTTTGGGGCATAAGCGTATCGCGGTCGTGGCCACCTGGAAATCGGACTATCTCTCGGACCAGCTCAAGGTGGAACAGTGGCCGCATATTGTGCGGAAGCATCGCCTGGACCCCAACCCCGCCTACCGAATTGAGACACCTGTGTTGTTGCAAGAGACTTTCGCGGAAGCGGCAGGCGGGGTTGCCGCTCAAGTGATGAAGATGCGCCCGCGACCTACCGCCCTCATTTGCATGAACGGCGTGATTGCCATGGGCGTGGTGAGGCACTTGACTTCCGTCGGTTGGAAACTGCCGCAGGACCTTTCCGTGATGGCCTACGACTATGAGGCCGAGCGCTATGGCTCACTCTTCTACCCTTCTCTCACCTGCCTTTACCAACCGTTTGAATACATCGCGGAGATGGCGGCAAGCCACTTGGTGCGCCTCATCCGTGACGCGCCTGAAGAAAACCTGCTGGCCCCGCTGCGCATGGACGTTGAACCGGTGCTTAACGTGCGGGAATCCACCGCGCCATTGGTTTGACACGGTTCAGACTTTTTAAAACCCACTGTGTGGCGCGGACTGTGTCCGCAATTTTTATAAGCGGGCAGGATGCCCGCGGTCCATGTGGCCATGGCTTCGCGGAAGGATGTAAAAAAAACCGCAGTGTAGAACTGTTCGGAAGGACTCTCAAAGAATTGATTTACGTGATCGCTAACGGATCGCGGTAATTGTCGCTTTCTACGATTCCGTCCGGTGGCCAGTTTTCTACCCAGCGTTCCAGCGTGGGTTCCATGCCTTCGAATTTGTCGAACTCCACATCCTGCAGAAAGTCGCCCGTTTCATCCAGCAAAGCGCAATAGACGCCCCAGGCTGTGAACTGCCCCATGCGTTGCTGGGTGAAGCCAATGACTATTTCGTTGGCGCCGTCTTCTAACTCCAGAGGAATGTCGCGCAGGTCCCAGGCCTGGGGTTCCGGTATGTTGAATTCTTGTAGCAGCTTGCCGCCGTGCCATACGCGGGCTTCGTCTTCGAAACCGATGCGGAGTATTGCTTTCCTTTTCGTTGAATGAAAACGGAGCAGTTGGTAACTGGTGGTGCCGTGCGGCAAGGTTCGGTCGTGCCAGATGCCACGGGCGCGCACCGCGCCTTTGGCTTTGTGAAATGATGCTAAATCGAGAAAACCACCGCGCAATTGGCTGACCCGCCAACGGATTTCGTAAGGAGCGCGGACAATGTTGGCATAGGCCTGTCGCAGATTGGTTTCGTAAACCGTCTCGGTTTGCACCGGTTGGTCCGGCTTCCAGGGTTGGTCTTCGCGTTCCAGTAAGGGGCCCAGAACCGCCACTGGATATTCCGGTGGAATGCTGATTGGCTGCAAGGTGGATTCGGCGGTAACGCGCTGGCCAAAGTGACGGTTATCAGTGGGAGGCAGGCTGCAAAATGGCTGGTGCGGCTCCGTTTGGTACCAATACACCGTTGAACTGATTTCGTTGGCGCAGGTACCAAAAGTAAACCGCAGAGAACTTTCGAAAGTAGTGGGGTCCGGTATGTAATACCGATAGATGGAGTAATGCCCACCGTCATGTTGTTCGAAAGCATGGGGCTCGAAAGCAAAAGGGCCTTCGGCGCGTTTTACCATAGGAACAGGATGCACGTAGTGGGCTCCGGCATAGGGGCCTTGGGCCGGCGAATATCCCCAGGCGTGGTGCGCGTAATCTTCCCCGCCACCGCCGTATATGTAGTTCGGTTTCGCCGTATCGCCATCGATGAACAACTGATCCGCACCGCCGTGCGACATGCGATCGTCCGAATCGCGTTTAAGTATGTGGTAGATACAGCCGATGAGACGCCCGGCGCCTTTGGCTTCCAATAAATCCAAACCCGCGCCGCGACGGTATGCCGGATAGACACGCCGCCAACAGGCATGAAAGCGCCACGGCACTTCGAGCGCGACGTCGTAGCTTTGGAATTCCACGCTGTAAAAAAAGATGTGCGGCGCCGCGCCCTGGTTGATAACTTCCATGCGAGCGCTTTTGCCATACGGCATGGGGATGTAGCAGTTGTAGCCGTAGTTGGGCGCGTTGTAAAAAAGCGAGGTGTTCAGCGGGGACGAGGTAAGGTCGTGCCCGATACCGAAGAAATCCGCGAGTGGGCACTCTACACTGGGCTGCTCTTCGCCGTCCCACCAAAAGCGCAAAATAGTGTCGCGCAGGTTTTTGGAATTGGTGGTGACGTATATCTGGCGCACACAGCCCGGCACGTCGGTTTCGAAGAAGGAACGGGAGGTACCAGGTTCAAGCATGAACATGCCCTTGGTACGACGCGGTGTAAAGCGGGCCGGTAAGGTGTACGGCTCGAGAAGTGTATTGAGCATGAGAGATAATTACTGGAAACGTTTTTGAGGGCCGAACTCCGGCAATTGTGCGCCTAACGGCAACGCGCCTATATCCGGTTTGCCGGCATCTTGGTCGCGGAGTGGATCGGGAAATTGCGCATTTAGAACCAGACCCGCATCCAGCGCCGGGCTTTTGGGTTGCGGGCGAAAATCGACCTGACCGCCTTGTGGTTTTATATTGGTGAGCAAGGGATCGGCGAATATATCTCCTGTTGTCCAGCCGGGGGCGTGGAGTTCCACGGTTTTCTGGTATTCGTCGCCCTTGCGATACTGGGCGAAAAGATCGCCTTTGTATTCCGGACCGTCGCGAAGGCTCCATAGCAAGTTGTTGTTCGCTTCAAAGTCATCCTCTACTTTGGCGACTTTGCCGTAGGTATCGAAGGTGAGGCCGGGCAACTGTGCTTCCTGCACAACGATGTTGTTCCAGATGCGGCGTTTGGTGTTCAGAAAACTGTAGCCAAAACCCGCGGCGTAATAGCCCCGCCAACCGGCATCATTGACTAACAGGGTATTGTGATAGACGAACATCGGTTGCCACTTCGGGCTGCCGTGATCGCCTGCCGGGCGGCTTGATCTTAGAAACAAAGTTTTGTCTTGCGGGCTTTGAGGTGGCCCGCCCAGTGTGGGTTGGCGCAAATCGAGGAGATTGCGGTAGATATAAACACCTTCACCAAGGGGATCGGTTGCAGCGCCGGCGAATGAGAAGCTGGTGAGAACTTGCGCGATGCGGTTTTGATAAATGTGAATCGGTCCGCCAACCCCGTAGAGTCTTGAAACAAAGATGCCGTCGTCGTTCATATTCTCTACGACGTTGTGATGGAATTTCATTCCTACCACGGGGCCAAGGACCAGGCCATCGTGGCTGTCTGTGAATTCGCAGTGGGAAAACTCGAAATCGGAATTACCGCCACCGCAAGCCAGCAGGTAAGGAGAGTTGCCGCGATATTTCTGGCTGGCCCGCGTAGACCAGGGCGCGGATTGGCCGCGAAATACCGAGTGCATCAAGCGTAGGCCTTTGGTAGAAGCCACGTTCAAAGCCTGGGTGCCGGCATAAACCGTTACACCATCCAGCACGACATCCCGGCAGCCGCGCACATTTACAGTGATTAACGCGGCGCCGCGCACCACCAAATCTTGAACGTGCAGGTTGGCGGCTTTTTCCAGTGAGAGTGCGTTGCCTGGCCCGGAAACAACAATCGGTAAACGCCGGGGATCGCTTTGCAGCGCGATGCGACGATTGCCGTATTGTTCGGCTGTCATCGGAGCCAATCGGATGTGAATTTGTTTGGTCTCCGGGTTAAGCCATACGCCGGGACCGGAATATAAATTCCAGGTTTCATCTATCCCGGCGCCCTTGGTATTCCAGTATTCGTTGGTGCTGCGCAGGTCGGAGAGGAATTTGTAACCATGCAAGGGTACCGCGTCTTCCACAGTTCGCGCCAGCACCTGCACACCGCGACGGGCGGTATCAGTGATGAGCTCCGAGTAGGTTTTTGTTGAGACATATTCTCCCGGCACGCCTTGCGGGTTCGGCTGCCAACTCTGCGCCGGTGCTTCCGCGAATTCCCGATAACCGCCATCTATGATGGCCAGTTCGCCGGGAAAGGAACGAATGGTGATTGGCTTATCCGCCGGTGCGGCGAGCGACCACACGGGCCGCTCGTAGTAGACGCCGCCGCGCAGGTAAAGCGTATTGCCGGGTTCGAGACGCGGCACCGCGTGCGCCAGCGTTTTCCAGGGCGATTCTTTCGTGCCGGCGCCGGCATCATCGCCTTTGGTGGCATCCACGAAACGGGCAATTCCGCCAGCCATGGGTCGCGCGGAGGGATGCGGCAATGGTCTTGATTGCAATGGCGGTAACTGCAGGGGAAGCGGAATTGTCGTCGGGTCACCTGCGACCACGGTTGGCTTCCTGTCTGGCGTGTCGTCGGGTTGTGCTGTCGCTACGCTACACGCGATTAGAGACAGGCCAATGAGTAGACCGGCACAACACTTCGAGGAGCGATAGGGAAGATGGACAAGTCGCATAGGCTTTAGAATTTTTTCTTTTCGAGAACTACGATGTCGGATGTCATACGACCCGCTTGCTCACGCGCGGGGTTGGAGTGCCGCTCCTTCAGTCCGGAAACGCCTTGTGGCAAGGCGCCGATATCCGGCGCCTGTTGGTCTTGCTCACGCAAGTGGTCCGGCCACTCGGCCGGGATTGCCACGCCGGCGTTAATGGCCGGACTACCAGGCGGCAAGGTGAGCTCTTCAGTGATTTGCGGATCGGCCACCAGAGAATGACTGGAATTACCGGCGAGGTACAAAAGCTTGCTGGCATCGAACGCGGCAGAGGATCGAAAGCTATCGAAATAAACCGCGGCGTTACCTCGCATTTGCCGCCCCCAGAAAAGATTACCGTCCTCGACTAACTTTGTTCCCGCGCCGGAGGCGGCATACGGCGGCAGTGTGTTTTCGCTGAGGAAAAGGTTATTGAAGACGCGGCGCGGGTTGCCACCCGTGGCATCGCTCTCCAGCCCCATCATGGCCTGACGGGGATTCTTAACCAGGAAGGTGTTGTGATAGATATTCATTTCCGGCCATGGCGGTGACCCGTGATCGCCCATGGCGCCGCTTGTTTCCAGCACGCCTTGCGGTTTGGCGGGCGTTGGGCGCTGGTATAAGACTTCACCCCGCAAATCGAAGACGTTGCGATAGATGAAAATTTTGTCTTTGGTCACCGGCATTTCGGCGCCGAAGGCCAGAGCTGTCAGGCAGTCGCGAAAGACGTTGCCGTAAATTTGTATCTCACCGGAAGCATGGGGATAGACAGGGCTGAGGTAAATGCCGTCGTCATGGCAATTCTCCACCAGGTTGTGATGGAAGCGAACGCCAATGCCGCCCAGGTAAAGCCCATCGTGGCAGTCGGTGAATTCGCTTTCGGCGATTTCCCAATCGTTGTTGGCCGGCAGAGCGTACACGGAATATTCGCGACCTGTATCGCTGACGAGAAGGGCATGGTTGGTGAGTCGAGTTAGATCCCTTTTGTTGGCACCGGGGCGATTGCGCAAGCCGTTTTCTGTACGGAAACCCCATGGCGGATTATTGCCGCGAATGGCGGATTTGATGAAGCGAAAACGCTGCGTATTGGCGACGCGCATGCCATAGGTGCCGGCGCGGATGAAGACGTTTTCCATTTCGACATCCTGGCAGGCTTCGAGAACGACGGTATCGTAGCCACCGCCCCGAATGACCAGGTTCTGTAAGCGGATGTTCTTTGCGCCGTCGAGATGCAATGGGATGGAACGAAACGGCGCTATCACCATCGACAACTGCCGGGGATCGACAGAGCCTCGATAGTTAGTGCGGATGCCGGGGACGTTGGTGTGCGCTAGGCGAATTCGCAGCTTGCCGGTGGCCGCGTCGTAAAGCATGCCGGGACCCACATAGACAGGTTTTACATCGGCGCCTGGGATTTCTTCCCAAATTTCATTGGCAGCACGCAAGTCCTGCAAGTTCGCGTAGGTTTGCAGGGCCACCATGGATTTCTCAAGGTGCCCCACCACGTCGCGGATGTTGGGGTAACTGACGGCGCTTTGATATTCATCAGTCGGTCCATCCGGGCTTTTCTCCCAGGCGCTTTGCGGTGTGACCTGAAATTCCTTGATGCCTCCGTCGAGCACCGCCAACTCACCAGGATAGGACCGGATGGTGATGGGAGCAGTGGCCGTTCCTTGAACAGCCACACGCACATTTTCGAAGTAGGTGCCGCCGCGCAGCTGCAGTGTGTTTCCTGCCTTGAGCTGGCGGACAGCGTGGCCAAGGCTGCGCCAGGGCTTTGTCTGTGAACCGGGATTCATATCCTGTCCATGCGTGGCGTCTACAAAGAACACCGCGCCTCCGGGGATGGGTTGGTTGCTAGCTTTCGGCATCGTCCGCACGCCGGAATGCAAAGGAGAAGCGGCGCCATGAGGCTGCGCCGAAGCCGGCGTGCAGGTAAGGACCACCGCGGCAGACAGCTGCAAAATCACTCCCAAATGGCGAAAATCGAGGCGCATGAGGTATTAACTGAAAGCTTTCAGTTAATAGTCTGCAATAGTTCGCGATTCGTGGCAAGTGCCTTCAAACATTCACTGCGGCATTTCGAGATTTTGGGGCGGCGGGCTTTGACGACGGACAGGAGAGCGTTGGTCAAATACGTTTGCGCGTTGTGCGAATCATTCCGGTTGTTCTAAAAATTCCAATGCCCGGCGGTATCGTTCAATGCGATCGTGATCTTTTTGAGTGGGGCTCTCGATTCTGTCCAGGTTCATGTTGTCGCGCAGGTCGGCAATTTTTACCTGGCGAGAAAGTGGATTTTGGGCGGCACGTTCAATGAACCTCTGGTAGGCCTCATCGCCGCCTTCTTCCTCCGGTCTTTTCGTAACGCCTTCGATGGCCTCGATAACATGATCCGGGTACCCCGCCTCTCGCAATTTCTCGACAGTAACCGGCGTGTCCTCGATGACGTCGTGGAGCACGGCAACCATTTTGGCATCGTCTCCATCCACTGCTTCCATGACACGCAGGGGATGTGAAATGTAATCTGCACCAGCCTTGTCAAACTGTCCGGCATGAGCAGTGCGCGCCAGCGCGATGGCATCTTCGAGAGTTGGAGATTTCATAATTTGAGAATAGCATGAAACCTTTCACTTGCGTTGTTTTTGCGATTGTTATTTGAATTAATTTCGCCGGGATTTTCTGCTGGCGTAGTAGTTACAAAGACCACCTTCGTGGACTGAGAGGAGCGGGCTTTGCCCGCGATTTCTGCAAGCGGGCAGGATGCCCAATACCACTAAGTTTTGGGGAAAGTGTTCCCGTTACGTCATGTTGAACAAAGTGAAACATCTCGTGCGTTACGACTATCTCGCCACAACGCGGTATTTAAGGCGTTACGCACGAGATCCTTCGCCCTGCTCAGGATGACGCGCGCTACTCTTGAGCCTATACAAAGCGACATAGTAGCAAAATCGTAAATCTTAGTGGCGTTGGGCAGGATGCCCGCGCTCCATGGGGCCATGGCTTATGTGTCTATTGGACAAAGCGATGCGGTGAACTGTTCCGACTACTACTAAAAAAATAAAGTAAAAAAACTCTTGACGAAAATTTATGCAACGAGTAAGATTTCGATTCGTCGTTTCCCCGGTTGCCGCTAATGGCACCGATAACGCGAGAAGAGAAATCTTCCTGGTGATACTTCAATGTTTACGCTAACCCATTTACAACCCGGATTGCCGGTGCAGGTTCTTTCAACAGAACCGGCATCTTTGCGCTGCGACGACTCGCGGGGCCGGCACTATTGGCCGGCAAGCGTAGGCGAAGACTTTAGCGCATACCTTTTCTCGTCACTGGACTGTGAATCATTGGAAGTACCTCCGCTGTAACGGAAAGTACTCTTAAGCATTCAAGCCCGCTGCCGAGAAGGATTCGACAGCGGGCTTTTTGTTTTTCTGCTGGCAGACTTCTAGTTGTTATCACTCTTAAATCAACGGATTTAAGGAACAATGCTCCGGACAGTTTTTTAAACACGGATGAACACGGATGTGCACAGATCAGAGCATTACCACTGGCTAGAACCCGCTGGCTCACGCCCGCGGTTAATCCGCGGCCAGCGTGGCCGCAGTAAGGGGCTGTGGCTCAGGTGAATATATGGGACAAGGAATGAGAGGAAAACGGGACGAACTATTGATAGATATTTTTTGAGAATTTGGGGGCGTGGTCTAGTGGTTAAGACTGCGGAATGTCGATCCGCCAACGAGGGTTCAATTCCCTTCGCTCCCGCCACACGGCCTTCCCGGGCATTACCGTCGTGTCTCGGGAGGGCCGGATAAAAACTGGGTGAGTGGTGTAATGGTTAGCACGCGGGACTTTCTATCCTGAGACGAGGGTTCGATTCCCTTCTTGCCTGTAAAATTCGGGGACGTGGTGTAGTGGCAACACGCGAGAATGTGGCTCTCGTATCAGAGGTTCAAGTCCTCTCGTTCCCTCTCGCAATTATTGCCTGGTGGTCTAGCGGTAGGACGGAAGACTTTGACTCTTCAAGCTCTGGTTCGAATCCAGGCCGGGCAGTGAGTTGGATAAATAAGGAGGGTAGCGGTACGCGGGTGCCAACCGGTTTTGAACACCGGCATGCCGGGTGAAAGCCTGTGGGTTCGACTCCTATGCCCTCCGTGATGAGGACATATTACGGCGCCTTGCGCCGAAAACCCTCACCCTACCCTCTCCCTCGTAGGGAGAGGGAAATTTGGAGAGTTGGCAGAGTGGCTATTGCAACTGACCGCTAATCAGTCGGGGTAACAACCCGCGCAGGTTCGAGTCCTGCACTCTCCGTTAGAGTTGTTGGTTTTTTAACAATTATTAAATTAATTTGGGCTGGTGGTGATTGCGGTCAACACAACTGTTTGAAGAACAGAAGAACTCCGTTCGAATCGGAGCCGGCCCATTTTGACATTGAGACATGGAGAAAGGGAGAGAAGAGACAAATAAATATTCGGGATGTGGTGTACCGGATGCATGCTTGATTTGGGATCAAGTGGTAGCAGGTTCGATTCCTGTCATCCCGACCAGCGCAATAACAGGGATGAGTCTCAAGGGATGAGGGATGAGAAGATTGGATTCAACAGAGGGATGACGATCGGGAGCGTCGTTCAATGGACAGGACCTCGCCCTTCTAATGCGACGATGAAGGTTCGATTCCTTCCGCCCCCACTTCGAGACAGGGAGACAGGGAGACAGGGAGACAGGGAGACAGGGAGACAGGGAGACAAATAGGAGCGTAGTTTAGTGGTAGAACGGTGGATTCCAGTCCCACCTGCAGGGGTTCGATTCCTCTCGCTCCTGCCAGAAGTAAAAAGTGCGCATGGCCCAAGTGGTAGAGGCGGTCGGTTTAAACCCGATTCAGTGGAGGTTCGAGTCCTCCTGCGCACAATGCAAATCAGGAAGCGTGCGTGTAGCCCAACGGTAGAGGCGACTGTCTCAAACACAGTTTGTTGAGGGTTCGAATCCCTCCACGCACAGTATGACGCTAATCAATACCTGCGTAATCCAACTGGCCGAGATCGCCGTCTCAGACACGGCGTATTGAGAGTTCGAATCTCTCCGCAGGTACCAGGACGTAAAAAAATGTCGTCGTATTGTAACGGCCAACAGACCACCGTGCCATGGTGGTAATGCGGGTTCGAATCCCGCCGGCGACTTTTTTCTTTATAGCCGCGAAAAGGCGCAAAAGACACAAAAGATAGTTGGTGTTACTTACAACGCGCCACGGAGAGGACGACGCCTTTAGGATGCCTTAATTTTGCGATTTTTGCGCCTTTTTGCGGCTATAAAAAAAGAAAGGAAAGGGAGCGCGGCGACGTTGGAGGGTCGCACCTGCCTGTAGAGCAGGAGCTTATGCCACAGAGAGTTCGAATCTCTCCGCTCCCACCAACTCCCTTGTGACATCCGCAGGCCGGGCCCGCCTGTGGGAATGTCGTGGGGCGAGAATTCACGAATATGAGGTACACGACCATGACCATGTTTCACAAGTACCCGGAAACGGTCGCTCTCAACAAGCGGCCCGAAATTTTGGCGGTGAAGCAAGTGGTTGCATGCGAAAAACTGCATGGCACCAACTTTCGCGTCTTCTTCCCCGCCGGGATGAAGACCATCGAAGAGGTGCGCTTTGGCGGCCGAAACGAAATTTTCGGCCACGGCGACAATGGCTTCTATGGTGGCCGTCCGGTCGCCTGGTTCACCAGCCGTCCGGAGCTACTGCAGAAGCTGTTTGATGTATTTAACGAACGCGGTTTCAGCGACGTCGCTATTTACGGCGAGGCCTGCGGCGCCGGCATCCAGAAGGGCGTGAGGTATGTTGCGAACGATGAAGTCGTCTTTCGCGCTTTCGATATCGCCATCGGCGAGAACTTCGTTACCTACGATCTTTTCACCGAGCTCTGCGATGCCGCCGGTTTGCCACGCGTTCCTGAAGTGTGGCGCGGCGAGCCTTCTCTGCAAGCCTTTGACGCCTTGCTGGAAAAAGCTTCTCTCGAAGCTGTCCGCAACGGCGTGGCCGAAGACAAGAATCGCAACGTCATGGAAGGCGTGGTTATTCGCGCCAACCCGCTGCTGCGCACCGTTTTCGGCGATTGGCTGATCATCAAGCACAAGTCGGAAAAGTTTGAAGAGATCGCCAAGGAACTGCGGCGCGCCGACTTCGTTGACCTGGGGCCGGTGGAAGCGTTCGCCCGCACTTACGTGTTGCGCGGCCGCATCATCAACGCTCAGGGCCGTTTGCGCGATGCCGGTGAAAACCTCACCGGCGACATGCAGGACATGCCGCGTCTGGTGACGGCCGTTATCGCGGATCTTCACAAAGAATGCGAGCATGAATGGCAAGAGCTCACTGTTCAAGGTTTTACCGACAAGCAAATTCGCAATGCCGTCGGCAAAACCATCGGTGGTACGCTTCGGCGTATGCTTCTTGAAGAAGCGGCCGCATGAGATGATCCGGCAATCGTGAATAACTCGCGATTGCCGGATTTTTTTCAGATAGTGAAAAGCCCCTGGATTCCGACCTATACGAGAATGACGCCCTGCTGTTCTTAGAGTCACAGACGCCAAAAAATTGCTCCATTTAATATTTGTTGTAACGTGCCGCCCACTGCACCAAACTAGGAGCCTGAACACGGCAAGAAGGAGCTTATGTGACGGCCCCACAACAAATCCATTGCAAACAATGCGGCACCGGAAACCCTGCTTCCGCTACCGTGTGCTTTCAATGCGGCGGCAGTCTTGCGGCGCGCCCATCGGCGGATATCGCGTTTCCCGGTTCCACGACCAATACGATTCAACCCAGGCAGCTCACCAACCAAACCAATCAGCCGTTTTCTTCGGGCGCCCCAAACACGCCTGGCAATCCTTTCCTGCAAGGGCAAGGGCAGCGACAACAGCCACAGCAACAAAAGTCCTACGATCCCAATTTGTGGTGGCAGGCATTGCTGTTAGGCGGAGGGTTATGGGCTACGACCTTATTGTATTGTCTGCTGAGGAACTGGGGAGCGGCCGTAATTTGCGTCGTGCTCGCGGTGCCAGTGACTGCGTATGGTGTTTACGCGAAATTGAATTATAAGGATTAACCCAAATGACGCGTCATAAGAAATTTTCCGCATTTTGCAGGATGGTATTTATACCGTTTGCTCTGCTTCTATCGACGAGAGTAGGCGCGGCCGCCGAGCCCATCTCTCTCACCACGCCCACCGGCATCCTGTACGGCACGCTCGAACTGCCTAAAACCAAACTCCCCTGCCCTGTCGCGCTTTTTCTTTCCGGCTCCGGCCCGACCAACCGCGATGGCGATTCCGCGACGCTTAACGGTGAAAACGACAGCCTGCGTATGCTGGCCGAAGCCCTGGCCGCCAGCGGCATCGCTTCCGTACGCTACGACAAGCGCGGCGTGGCCGCCAGCAGCGAATCCGGCGCGGATGAAAGCAAATTGCGTTTCGAGAACTACATTGATGACGCCGTCGCCTGGGGGAAGAAGCTGCGTGCCGATAAGCGATTCACAACCCTCGCCATCATCGGCCACAGCGAAGGCTCGCTCATCGGTATGGTAGCCGCCGAAAAACTGGGGGCCAATTCCTTTGTGTCGCTGGCCGGCGCGGGCCTTCCCGCCGGCGATATCCTACTCACTCAGTTGCGTCCCAAACTGCCGCCGGAACTCATGACATCGGTGCAGTCCATCATCCAGTCGCTCAACGCCGGCAAAACCGTGGATAATGTTCCGCCGCAGTTAGGTTCCCTCTTCCGGCCGGACGTGCAGCCCTATCTCATTTCCTGGTTCCGCTACGACCCGCGCAAGGAAATCGCCAAACTGAAAATGAAAGTGCTTATCGTTCAGGGCACGACGGATATACAGGTGAGTGAAACCGACGCCAAGCTGCTGGCCACCAACCAGAAAAAGGCGAAGCTGGTGGTAATTAAAGGCATGAACCACGTGCTTAAGCAGGCGCCGAAAGAACCGGAGAAGCAAATGCGTGCTTACATTGACCCGGCTTTGCCGCTCTCGCCGGGGTTGGCGAACGCGGTTGTGGCTCACCTTAAAAGCTAATACGAAAGTAGCGATAATTTGCGATGAAATTTGCGAACACAGTTAGCGTTCAGTGAACGCCTCACAACCCCAAATACAAATCCCTACCCTTCCGCAACGATTCAATCTTCCGATCCGCTACCGAGCGCTTCAGCATCCAGAACCCGCAGTCCGGGTGGGTGTAGCGCACACGGTCCTGCCCGACTACGCTTTCAATCTTTTCCAGGTTGCGGGCGATTTCTTCCGGCGTTTCCACGTGATTGATTTTGATATCCACCACACCCACACCCAGTCCGATGCGTGGGTCGATTTCTTTGAGCGCCTGCAAGTCACTTTCAGGACGGTGGGCCAGCTCCAGCACCAGGTGGTCGCAGTGCCTTTCCAGCACATTGGGATCCTAAGCTTAGAATTCCACGTGGACAAGTTGTCGCGGCCGCTTCTATAGTGTCACCTAAATACTAGTGACTCCAGCGTAACTGGACTGGCCACAGTTAGGCCGCAAATGTAATCACACTGGCTCAC
>JADMIO010833579.1_pt1 | contig 14813 bp, 8 predicted proteins | sample 8958161 | NCBI WGS metagenome assembly JADMIO01 (sample SAMN16585339, study PRJNA669376) | soil metagenome | isolation source: Crop rotation soil | place: USA: Cullars Rotation, Alabama | collected 2011 | reverse complement strand
CTTTCCCGGTAGCGACAACCTCGACCCGCGTCGCCACATTCGTCTCGACATCCACCACCCGCACGAGCGGCGCCCGCTCCGAAGGAGCAGTAACCGAGGGCGCCCGAGAGAACTCGACGTGAGTCGACGCCCCACCGCCGCCTCCACCGCCTCCACACCCGACAACGAACGCGACGCCAACGAGAACGACAACCCGCACGATGACGACCATCAACCCTCCTGATGCCCGGCGCCCCACTCTGCGGATTGAGACCAAAACCCGCAAGCGTCGCGGACCGGCGAGAAGCGATGAGGAAGGCGCACGAGCGCAGCGAGGGCGCCCTCCACTGCTTCTCACCCGCGCCACAAAGGCGCCCGGCGGTCGAGAACGGTCCAGATGCGAGGCGAGCACCGAAGCAGATGGGCCGTTATCGGCCGCCGGGCGCGTGCGCCGCGCGAGGTCGGGAAAGGTGCAACCACCCCGCCACGACGCACCCATTGGCGTAGACCACGCACCCGTAGTACGCCGACGCGATGAAATTCGGATTGATGTACGCCAACGCCGGCCCCTTCGCGTTCCCCGAGCTCGTCACGCACCTCGCGACGACGGCAGAGCGCGTCGGCCTGGAGTCCCTCTGGACCGTCGAGCACGTCGTGATCCCGGTCGGCTACAAGTCGACGTACCCGTACGACCCGTCCGGCAAGATCCCCGCGCCGGACCAAGTGCCGATCCCGGAACCGCTGGTCTGGCTCGCGTACGCCGCGGCCGTGACGAAGACGATCAAGCTCGCGACCGGCATCCTGATCCTCCCGCAGCGCCATCCGCTCTACGTCGCGAAGGAGGTGGCGACGCTCGACGTGCTGTCGCATGGCCGCGTCATCCTCGGCATCGGCGTCGGGTGGCTCGAGGAGGAGTTCCAGGTGCTCGGCGTTCCCTTCGGGGAGCGCGCCGCCCGCACGGCCGAGATGGTCCGCGCGCTGCGCTCGCTCTGGAAGGACGAGACCGAGCCGTTCGCGGGCAAGTTCTATCGCTGGGAGAAGCTCGAGTCGCACCCGAAGCCGGCGCAACGGCCGGGAGTGCCGATCGTCGTCGGCGGCCACACCGAGCTCGCCGCGCGGCGCGCGGCCCGCTACGGCGACGGCTTCTTCCCCGGCGTTGCGGACGACGAGAAGCTGAAGTGGCTCCTCGGCGTCATGCGCGACGAGTGCAAGAAGCTCGGCCGCGACCCGGCATCGATCGAGGTCACGTCGGGACGCGCATCGCCCGACGTCGACGGCGTCCGCCGCCTCGCGGATCTCGGGGTGTCGCGCTTCATGGTGCCGCCGCCGGCGTTCGATCCCGACGGCATCACCCAGGGCCTCGAGCGCATCGGCGAGCTGATCGGGAAGGTATGACCGGCGGCCGCAGGCTCGCGGCCGCGCTGCTCGTCGCGATCGCCGCCGGCTGCGCGCCGACGCCGGCGGAGCTCGCACGCACGACGCCGTACGAGCTCGCCCGGCGCGACGGCCACTACGTCACCGTGAACGGGCTCGCGACGTTCGCGATCACGGCGGGCACGGGACGTCCGATCGTCCTCCTCCACGGCAACCCGTCTAACACGTACACGTGGCGCGACGTGATCGCACCGCTCGCGCGCCGTTACCGCGTCCACGCGATCGACCTGCCCGGCTACGGCTTCAGCGACAAGCCGGACGACGCGCCGTACACGACGGAGTGGCTCGCGCGCCACGTCGTCGCGTACCTCGACGCGGTCGGCGCTCGGCGCGCGGTCCTCGTCGGGAGCTCGATGGGCGGCCACGTCGCGAGCGAGGTCGCGATCCTCTTTCCGGAGCGCGTGTCCGCCCTCGTCCTCGTCGACGCGTCGGGGTTGCCGAACGCGGCGAGCGGCTATCCGCTCGCAGTCCGCATGGCCGGATGGCCGGTGATCGGCCCGGTGCTCCGCGCGATCCCGAATCGCGGCCGCGTGCGCGCGAGCCTCGAGAACGCCGTCTACGACTCGTCACGGATCACCGACGCCGACGTCGACGCCTACTACGCGCCGCTCCGCTCGAGGGGCGGCACGAACGCGTTCTTCGCCCGCATGAAGCAGCCCGTTCCGGCCGAGCGCCCGGCGCAGGTGCGGACGATCCGCGCGCCGACGTTGGTGATCACCGGCGATGCGGATCGTGTGGTGCGCCCCGCGACGGCACACCAGTACGCCGACCTGATCGCCGGCAGCGAGCTCCTCGTGATGGAGAAGACCGGGCACCTTCCGCAAGAGGAGCGCCCCAACGAGCTCGTGGACGCCGTCGTACGCTTCGTCGACGCGCACCCCTGAGCGACATCGTCAGCGGACAGCGCGCGCTGAAACATTTTCCATACGACGCGCTGCGCGACGCCAACGATCGGCCGCGTAGCCGATTTCCCTTGCCGCGGCGAACCTCCTGGTGATACCGCGCGAGCAGCGGTTCACGCTGCTCACGCCCAGGACGCGTGCCGCACCTGGCGCACGCAGATGGAGGGATGCGATGGCCCCCTTTCCTTCCCTACGGAACGCGCTCGTCGGCCTCGTGCTCGCCGCAGTCGTCGTCGTTCCGAGGACCGCGGCGGCGGTCTCGCGGACGTGCGGCGCCGACGCGGCCGCGAACACCACGAGCGTCCTCTGCGCGTCGCCGAGCGGCCCTTGCACCCCGACGAGCGTCACGATGAGCAGCAACATCGAGGTGACCTCCGGCGCCTGCGACTTCGACTTGGGCGGCCGCACGCTGACGATCACGAAGACGTTCCAGATGATCGGCAGCGGCTACATCAACGTCACGAACGCCGGCAACGTCGTCATCACGGATACCGGCAAGCTGAAAGCGCGTGGCGACTTCGTCGAGCCGAACGGCTTCATCATCTCCGGCGGCGTGATCGCGATCGCGAGCAGCGGCACCATCTCCGACGCCGGCGTGATCGACGTGTCCGGCGACAGCGCCGGGACGGTGCGCCTGGCCGCGGTCGGGGACATCACGCTGCTCGCCGGGTCGTCGATCGTCGGCACCGGCGACACCCTCGCGGACGAGGGCGAGCGCTACGCCGACGGCGGCACGTTCGACGCGCGCTCGAGCGCCGGCAGCATCACGATCAACGGAGCGATCAACCTGCCAGGCAACAACCAAGCGACCGGCGGTACCGTCTTCGTGCGCGCCGCGCGGAACGTCGCGTTGAACGCGGCGATCGACGGCACCGGCGGCGGCGGCGACGGCGGCGAGGTGGAGATCGACGCCGCAGACGACGTCACGATCACCAAGTCGATCGACGTGAGCAGCCGCGGCGGCGGTGGCTACGGCGGCGCCATCACGCTCGGCGCCGGCCTCGACGGGCTCGGCGGCGCGATCGCCGGCGGCTCGCTCACCGTCCAGGACGCCACGCTCAAGCTCGCCGCGAGCGACGCGGACACGTTCACCGGCGACGGCGGCGACCTCGAGGCCACGGCGCAAGGCCACGTCCTCTTCACCGGGTCGGCGGTCGCGATCCGCGCCGACGCCGGGAGCGCCTACTCGGGCGACGGCGGCACGGTCTACATCGCGTCGATCGACAACGACTTCTTCCGCGAGACGGCGCTCGATGGCGACCTCGATCTCGGCGGCGTGATCTCGCTGCGCAGCAGCGGCGGCGGCGGGTCCGGCGGAACCGTCGAGCTGAGCGCCGGGCGCAACATGCACCTCAGCGGGACGATCGACGTCAGCGGCAAGCAGTCCGGCGGCGAGATCGACGGCGACGCGGGCGGCGACATCCGCATCGACGGCGTCCTCACCGCCGTCGCTACCGACACCGCCGGCGACCCGGGCGCGGTCGACTTCGCCGCCGGCAACGCGGCCGTCGGCACGCTCACGGTTGCCGCCAACATCCTCGCATCCGGCGGCGACACGAACGCCGGCGGCGACCTCGTCTCGCTCGCCGGATGCGGCCTCAGCATCGAAGCGGGCGTGAAGGTCGACGCGCACTCCGGTACGAGCACCGTCGGAACGCCCGGCGGGTCCGACATCGATCTGGTCGCGCGGACGCCGATGCAGCTGAAGACGGGCGCGCAGCTCCTCGCGTATCCGGCCGGGCACATCTCGACCGTCCATCCGCCGGGGCAGGCTCCCGTGATCGCGGGCGGCGTCGTCTTCAATCCGGGCCGCGTCGACAAGGCGACGACGCTCGCCGGCTATCCGAACTGTCCGGTCTGCGGCGACGGCGTCGTGCAGGCCGGCGAGGGCTGCGACGACGGCAATCTCTCCGCGGGCGACGGCTGCGCCCCGAGCTGCACGCCGGAAGCCGGGTACACGTGCGTCGACAGCCCGTCGGCGTGCTCGCCGACGTGCGGCGACGGCGTCGTGATCGCGCCCGAGCAGTGCGACGACGGGAATCTCACGTCGAACGACGGCTGCGGACCGACGTGCACGACGGACGTCGGGTGGACGTGCACCGGTGCGCCGTCGACGTGCACGCAGACGTGCGGCGACGGCATCACCGCGCCGGGCGAGGAGTGCGACGACGGGAACCTCGTGTCGGGCGACGGCTGCGACGCGAACTGCCGCTTCACCGGCTGCGGCAACGGCATCGTCACCGTCGGCGAGGCGTGCGACGACGGCAACACGGCGAACGGCGATTGCTGCTCGTCGCTCTGTCAGCTCGACGTGCCGGGTACCGCGTGCACGAGCGACGGCAACGTCTGCACCGACGACGTCTGCAACGCGACCGGCACGTGCGTGCACGGCGCGAACACGGCGCCCTGCGCGGACGACGGGAACGTCTGCACGAACGACGTCTGCAGCGGCGGGACGTGCACGCATCCGCCGAACACCGCCCCGTGCGCCAACGACGGCAACGTCTGCACGAACGACGTGTGCAGCGGCGGGACGTGCACGCACCCGCCGAACACCGCGCCCTGCAGCGACGGTAACCTCTGCACGCAAACCGACACCTGCTCGAATGGCGTCTGCGTCGGCTCGAACCCGATCGTGTGCACGGCGTCCGATCAATGCCACCTCGCGGGCACCTGCGCGCCCGCGACCGGCATCTGCAGCAATCCGGCGAAGGCGAACGGCTCGACGTGCAACGACGGCAACGCGTGCACGCGCACCGACAGCTGCCAGGCGGGAACGTGCACCGGCGCCAACCCGGTCGTCTGTACGGCGTCGGATCAGTGTCACGTCGCCGGGACGTGCGCGCCCGCGACCGGCGCGTGCTCGAACCCGACGAAGGCCGACGGCTCGACGTGCAGCGACGGGAATGCGTGCACGCGCACCGACACCTGTCAGAGCGGCACGTGCTCGGGCGGCAATCCCGTCGTGTGTACGCCGCTCGACCAATGCCACGCCGCCGGCACGTGCTCGACGACGACGGGCGCCTGCTCGACCCCGGTGCTCACCGGCGTCGCGTGCAACGACGGCAACCCGTGCACACGCAGCGACGTCTGCACGAACGGCACGTGCGGCGGCGATCCGCACGTCTGTAACGACGGCGTGCTGCAGCCGACCTGCGGCGAGCAGTGCGACGACGGCAACACGACGAGCGGCGACGGCTGCGACGCGAACTGCACGCAGACCGCGTGCGGCAACGGCATCGTGACGCTCGGCGAGGCGTGCGACGACGGCGACCTCGCGGACGGCGACGGCTGCTCCGCGTCGTGCGCGGTCGAGCCGGGCTGGACGTGCTCGGGGAGCCCGCTTTCGCATTGCTCCGAGGTCTGCGGCGACGGCATCCAGACGCCGGGCGAGGAGTGCGACGACGGCAACACCGCGTCGCGCGATGGCTGCTCGTCCACGTGCCGTCGCGAGGTCTGCGCCGCGACGCCCGCGACCGGCTGCCGCGTGCCCGTCGGCATCGGCAAGTCGCTGCTCGCGGTCAAGGAGAAGACGACGAACGACAAGGACGTCCTCTCGTGGAAGTGGACGAACGGGCAAGCGACGCCCGCGAGCGCGTACGGCCACCCGGACATCAACGTCGACTACGCCGTCTGTCTCTACGACGAGGTCGGTGGCGCGCCGAAGCTGAAGATGAGCGTCGATGCGCGTCGCGCCGGCGTGTGCAAGGGACGCCCGTGCTGGCGCGCGCTCAGCAGCGGCTACAAGTACAGCAACTCGGCGCTCTTCCCCGACGGCAAGCTGAAGATCCTTCTCAAGCAGGGCTTCGTCGACGGCACGGCGAAGATCGTCGTCAAAGGAAAGGGCTCGTACCTGCAGGCGCCGCCGTTGCCGCTGTCGCAGCAGAGCCGCGTGCGTCTGCAGATCCGGAACAGCGCCGGCTCCTGCTGGGAGGCGACGTTCAGCACGAACCAGCTGAACCTCGCGACCGACTTCAAAGCGAAGTCGGACTGACCGAACGTAGCGCTCGCGTGGTACGCACCGTACCACGCGAGCGCCGCCGCAAGACGCACAGCGCCTGCGAATAGTCAATCACCATTTCGCGGTGTTAGCGTCCGCTCTCGCAATTCCGTCTGCTGCAACTGCAATAGGTCTTGCAGTTTTGCAGCCTGCCGTACGCCGTAACACCCTATAGAACTACGCCCCAACTGGTACGCGAGTTGCTGCATTGCGCCACGCAGCATCTGCACCTCCGCAGCACAAGAAGGACACCGGAGCATGAGACTACTGGCGCCGCTTTTCCTCGCACCCCTGCTCCTCTTCTCCTCAGCTCTCGCTCCGGTGTCCGCTTCCGCGGCATCGATTGCGCCGACCGGTATCGCGGCGCAGACGAACATGACTGGTCCCGTCACGAGCATCGACGAGGACCCCGACGCACCGGACACCTCCTACGTCACCGCGATCACGCTCAACGACGCGTCGTTGCGCGTGACGTTCCCGACGCCCGGTCCGAATCCGAACGGATTCCAAGACTTCAAGGTATTCGTTCGGAAGAGCACCGGCGGCGGCAACGCCGCCACCGGGGGATTCGATCCGACGATTACGATCGAGGTGCTCGAGAACGGCGTGGTCCGCGCGACGAGCCCGACGTTCACGCTCTCCACCGATACTGCGGAGTTCTCCTTCGTGTGGAGCTCGGCGATCTTGACGAATTCGACCGGTGCGGACGTCGAAGCGCGCGTCACCATCAACGCGGTAACCAGCGGCGCTTCCGGCAGTCGCCGCACCGCGGACATCGGCGCGATCGAGTGGAACTCGCCTGCGACGGTCGCTACTCCCACGCCCACCGCCACCCCGACGGCGACGGCGACGGCCACGCCTACGGCCACAGCGACCGCGACCCTCACGGCGACGCCCACCCGAACGGCGACGGCGACAGTGACGCTCACCGCGACCCCCACACGGACGGCGACGCCTACTGTCACGCTCACTGCGACTCCGACGTTGACCGCGACACCGACCTTGACCGCGACACCGACGGTCACGTCCACCGCGACGCTCACCGCCACGCCAACCTTGACGGCCACGGCGACGCTCACGGCAACGGCGACGCTCACCGCGACACCGACGCTCACCGCGACACCGACGCTCACGGCGACGCCGACGCTCACGGCGACGCCGACGCTCACGGCGACGCCGACGCTCACGGCGACGCCGACGCTCACGGCGACGCCGACGCTCACGGCGACGCCGACGCTCACGGCGACGCCGACGCTCACCGCGACACCGACGCTCACGGCGACGCCGACGCTCACGGCAACGCCGACGCTCACCGCGACGCCGACGCTTACCGCGACACCGACGCTCACCGCGACACCGACGCTCACGGCGACGCCGACGGCGTCTCCGACCGAGACGGTCACCGCGACCCAGACAGTCACGCCGACGGAAACCGCGAGTCCTACCGAGACGGCGACGGCGACGGTGACTGCCACGGCCACGCTCACGGCGACGCCGACGCTCACGGCGACCCCGACGCTCACGGCAACGCCGACGCTGACCGCCACGCCAACGGAGACGGCGACGCCCACGGCGACACCGACTCCGACGATGACCGCAACGCCGACTGCGACGGCGACGCCGACGCTCACGGCGACCGCTACGGCGACGCCCACTGTTACCGTGACGCCGACGCTCACCGTGACGGCCACGGAAACGGCGAGCCCGACGGAGACGGCGACGCCGACTCTCACGCCGACGGCCACACTGACGGCAACGCCAACGCTCACGGCGACACCGACCCTCACGGCCACGGCGACACAGACGGCGACGCCGACGGAAACTGCGACGACGACCGTCACAGCCACGGTAACGGCGACGGCGACTCAGACGGTCACGCCGACCATTACGGTCACGCCGACAGTCACCGTCACGCCGACCCTCACGGTCGTACCGACGCTGACGGTGGTACCGACGCTCACTGTCGTGCCGACGCTTACCGTCGTCCCGACGCTCACCGTCGTCCCGACGATCACGCTGACGCCCGTGCTGACCGCGACGCCGACGCCGACGGTGAGCGAGACGGCGACGCCGACGGAAACGGTCACCCCGACGCTCACGACGACGCCGGTCGCCACTGCGACCGCGACCGAAACGCCGGTCGCGACGGTGACCGCGACAGAGACGCCGGTCGCGACCGTTACGGTGACGCCCGTTGCAACCGCGACGGCGACGGAGACCGCGACGACGACCCCGACGGGCACGCCGACGCCGACGGCGACGCTCACCGTTGCCGTACCGACGGTGACGTTGACCGCCGTCCTCACCGCGACGCCGGTCGAGACGTCGACGCCGACTCAGACGCCGACGTCGACCGTGGCGGCGGCGACGATCACGACCACACCGGTCGAGACGGCAACTCCGACCGAAACGGCCACGCCGACGCTGACAGCCACTCCAACCATCACCGCGACACCGACGCTCACAGCGACGCCGACCATCACCGCGACACCGACGCTCACAGCGACGCCGACCATCACGGCGACGCCGACCATCACGGCAACGCCGACGATCACCGCGACACCGACGCTCACGGCCACCCCGACGCTGACCGCGACACCGCCCGAGACCGCGACGCCGACGGAAACGGGAACGCCTACGCTCACCGCGACGCCGACGCTCACCCCGACGCCGACGCTCACGGCGACGCCGACGACAAGCGGCGCGGAGACGCCTACCGCGTCGCCGACACCGACCGTGACCGAATCGGCGACGCCGACGGAATCGGCGAGCCCGACGCCGAGTGCGACGTCGACCGTTGCGGGCGCGACCGCGGCGACACCGACCGAGACGCCGTCCGCGAGCGCGTCGCCGTCGTCCACCGCGACGCCGTCCTCCACGCTGACGCCCACGCCGCAGTCGACGCCGATCGGCCCGATCGGCCTCGATCACTTCCAGTGCTACGAGGCGCACCACGCGCCGATCCGCGAGCCCGGCATCGTGCTCGACGACACCGACGGCAAGACCGACGGGCCGCGCACGTTCACGCTTCGCCGGCCCCGCCGCATCTGCAACCCGGCGAGCAAGAACAACGAAGACCCGACGGCGCCGAGCCACGTGGAGCACCTCGTCGCGTACCAGATCTCGAGCGGCTCGCCGCGCTTCAAGCGCGTTCGCGATCAAGTCGTCGTGAACCAGTTCGGCACCGTGACGGTCGATCTCGTCCGGCCGGAGCTGCTGCTCGTCCCGAGCACGAAGAGCCTCGGCACGACGGCGCCGCCGCTCGGGACGCCGACCGTCGACCACTTCACGTGCTACCGCACGAGCGGCGGACGGGCGCGGATCCCGAACGTCACCATCCAGGACCAGTTCGGCACGCTCACCTTCGCCGTGAAGCGGCCGGAGCGCCTCTGCGTGCCGACGAGCAAGAACAGCGAGCCGATTCCGAATCCGAGCGCGTACCTCATGTGCTACGAGGTGCGGACGAGCGCGCCGACGACGATCCGCGATCTCGCTATCGACAACCAGTTCGGTCCCGACGCGCTGCAGTCCTTCCGGACGCGCGAGCTGTGCGTGCCGTCGTTCGTGAACCCGGCGCCCGCGGCGTGCGGCGACGGCGTCATCAATCAGGTGACGGAGGATTGCGACGGCGCCGCGACGGGCGCCTGCGTCGGCGCGTGCGCGCCCGACTGCACGTGCGCGCCGGCGTGCGGTGACGGCACCGTCGATGCCGGCGAGGATTGCGACGACGGCAACGCGACGCCGGGCGACGGCTGCAGCGACGTGTGCGCCGTCGAGCCGGGCTACTCGTGCGTCGGCACCCCGTCCGCGTGCACGCCGATCTGCGGCGACGGTATCGCCACCGGCAACGAGGGGTGCGATGACGGCAATACCGCGCCGGGCGACGGCTGCGCCGCCGATTGTACCGAGGAGCTCGGGTTCGACTGCACCGGGTCTCCGTCGACGTGCAGCACGGTCTGCGGCGACGGCATTCTCGCGGGGATGGAGCAGTGCGATCCCCCGGACGACACCGCGTGTCCCGGCAGCTGCCTCTCGGATTGCACCTGCGCCGAGTGACGTCGTAACGTGAGCCGGCGGAGCCCGCGGGCGCCGTCCGCTCAACGCGCCGGCGACGTATCGACGACGCCGTCGACGGCCCACGTCGGCAGGGGCTCCGCGAGACCCTTCACCGGCGACGGCGGCATCGCTCGGAGCGCGACCCGCGGATCGAGGACGTCGCGTACCGCGGCCGTCACGAGGATGTCGACCTCGTGGACGCGCGTCAGCTCCTCGACGCGCGACGCGACGTTCACCGTACTGCCGATCACGCCGTACTCGACGAGCTCGGCGCTGCCGAGAACGCCGGCGACCACAGGGCCGCGATGCACTCCGATGCCGACGGCAAGGAGCGGCAGGCCGTCGGCGGCGAGGCGGCCGTTCAGCTCGACGAGCGCCTCGCGCATCGCGAGCGCCGCGTGCACCGCGTCGTTCGTCTGCCACGGGTTCGAGTCGAGCGCGCCGAAGAGCGCGAGCATGCCGTCGCCGATGAACTTCGACACGTGGCCGCGGTGCGCCGCGACGACGCGGCTCATCCGCTCGAAGTAGTCGTTCAGCAGCGCGACGATCACCGCGGGATCGAGCTGCTCGCTCATCGCGGTGAAGCCCTTCAGGTCGGCGAAGAGGACGGTCACATCCTTCTTCTCGGAGCGAGTGGAGACGCCGCGCGCGATGATGTCTTCGACGACCTCCGCGGGCGCGAAGCGTGCGAACGCCGCCTGCAGTGTTTCCAGCGCGCGCGCCGAGGCGTCGACGCGCCGCTCGAGCTGGAGACGTGTGCGCCGCTCGCGCGCGAGCAAGGCGGCGAGCGCCGCGACGCCGGCGAGCGCCGCCCAGAGCATCAGCAGGCGTCGAGGAGAACGCTCAGCCGGCAGAGCGCGTTCGCGAGCGCGAGGACGCCGACGACCTCCAGCCGCTCCTCCGGCGTCATCGCGCGCGTGACCGCGACGACCCGGCGCTGGATGTCGGCGGATTGATAGCGGACGGTCTCGCGCGCGAACGGGACGAGCAGCGCCTCGCGCGGATCGAGCGCCGGCGAGCCGAGGTTCGCGAGCACCTCGTCGACGTCGGCGGCGGTCAAGCCGTCCACCTCGAGAAGCGCGCGCGCATCGCGCTCCATCGCGACGCACCCGAGCGCTTTCGCGACGACCGCGAGGACGAGCGCCTTCGTCCGCCGCGGAACGATCGGTGAGCTCCAGGCGTCGTCGACGATGCGCCGAACGATGCGCGCGCTCGGCGAGTCGCCGAGCGCCGCCACGACCGTCGCGCCGATGCCCTCGTTCCGCGGCGGCGCGCCGGGAGACTGGCGACGCTTCCGCAGCCGCCACGCCATCACCGGCCGCATCAGGTGGAACATCGGCGTGTCCACGAAGCGCTCGAGCTCGGTCTCGATCGGAAGCGCGAGGAACGTCGAGGCACGGTTCAGGAACGCCCCCGCCGCCACGGCGAACGCGATCTCGGCGACGGCGGGCGGCGCGAAGCCCTGCTCGCGCAGCTGCGCGACGTCGGCGCCGCGCGGCCGCGGGTCCGCGCGTGAAAGCTTTCGCGCAAACTCGACGGCGGCGCGCTCGGCCCGCGTCAGATCCGCCAGATTCACGTCGCGCTCGAGGCGCGCGATCCGCGCGTCGTCCCAGCCGGCGATCTTCAGCAGCGCGCGCTGCACGCCGAAGCAGTACCGGCAGGAGTTGTCCTGGCTGACGGTCAGGTGGATGAGATCCCAGAGCTCGAAGGGGGCGTATGCCCACGGCTTCGACACCGAGCTCGTGAACGCGCGCACGAGCCACGGACAGGGCGCGACGCGCGACAGCCATCCCGGCACGACGCCCATCTCCCGCCGCACCTCCGCGACGAGCTCCCGCGGCGTCGCCGCCTCGGGCACGAGGCACTCGCCCCAGCCCGTCGTCGGGAGGACCGAGCTCACGGCATCATCCGCTGTCGCGCGCGTCCATGCTAAGGGTTGCTCCATGATCGTCGTAACGAATCGCATCCCCGTCTCCAAGGGCCACGAGATCGATTTCGAGGACCGCTTCAAGCGGCGCGTCCATCTGGTCGACCGCGCACCGGGATTTCTCCGGAACGAGGTCCACCGCCCTCGCCCGATGAGCTTCGACCACGAGCAAGGTACGTGGCGCGACGACCCCGAGGGCGAGGGCTACTACGAGGTGAAGACCTGGTGGCGCACCTTCGAGGACTTCGTCGCGTGGACGAAGAGCCCCGCCTTCCAAGAGGCGCACTCGAGCCGCCCCCCGAAGGAGATGTTCCGCGGCCCGAACGTGCTCGAGGTGCACGACATCCTCACGAGCACCGACCTCGACCCCGCCGCGACGCGCTGAGCGCCGCGGCGGGGTCGAGGCGGAACCGCCGGCGCGAAGCTACGGCCGTGCTTCGAGCACGAGGTTGAACGGCGTCTCGGTCGCGCGCCGGACGCGGGTGAAGCCCGCGCGCCGCAGCACCTCCGTCAGCCGTCCCTCGCCGGCCTGCGCGCCGAGGGCGAGACCGACCTCCTGTGACAGCGACGCGGGCGTGCAGACGAGCGTCGACACCGAGTAGAAGACGCGCCCGATCGGATTCAGGTTGTCCTCGACCTTGTCGCCGGCGAACGGCTCGACGAGGAGCCACGTGCCGTCCGGCGCGAGCGCGTCGCGCACGTGCTTCGCCGCGCCGACGGGGTCGCCCATGTCGTGGAGGCAGTCGAAGAACGCGATCAGGTCGTAGCCGGTGCCCGGAAATTCCTGCGCCGACGCGACCTCGAAGCGCACACGGTCGGCGACGCCGGCGTCGCGCGCGCGCTGCCGCGCGCTCTCGATCGACGCCGCGTGGTAATCGAATCCGACGAACGTCGACTTCGGAAACGCCTTCGCCATGATGATCGTCGAGGCACCGTGGCCGCAGCCGATGTCGGCGACCTTCGCGCCGCGCTCGAGCTTCTCCGTCACGCCCTCGAGCGCCGGAATCCACGCGCTCACCAGGTTCGCGTTGTACCCGGGCCGGAAGAAGCGCTCGACCCCGCGGAAGAGGGCCGGATCGTGCTCGTGCCAGCCGAGCCCCTTCCCCGTGCGGAAGCGGTCGATCATCTTCGGAACGGCGCGCGCGGCGGCGGCCATGCCCTGGAAGCCGCCGAGCATGCACGCGGGGCTCTCCTCGTCGGTGAGCGCAGCGGCGTGCGCGGGCGGAAGCGTGTAGCGGCCGGTCGTCGCGTCGTACTCGAGATAGCCGGCGGCCGCCTGCGCCGCGCTCCACTCGCGGACGTACCGCTCGGCCGTGCCGGTGCGGTTCGCCAGCTCGGCGGGCGTCAGCGGCTCGTCGGCAAGCGCCTTGTAGAGGCCGAGCTCGTCGCCGATGACGACCAGCGCGCCCGTCAGCATCGCCCCGATGTCACCGAACGCCTTGTGCACGAACTCGTGGACCTCGGCCTCGGTCGGCGGTTGCGACGTCGTCTTCAGCTGCTCTGCGGAACTCGTTTGCATCGTTGATCCCTCCTGTCGGGCAGCCTTCGCAACCGCGATGCCACGCCCAACCCCTTGTGCGAACGCGGAGTTCCGCTTATTCCGATGGCCGGAAGACGGTCTCTGCGGCCACATGTGGCCGCGCGAAGGCCACGCCTGGCCGTGCAGCGAACGTCGTCAGACCCGATCGCGTCGATCGTCGGACGCGCCCCCGCCCTCGAGGCGCTCCGCGAGCGCATTCGGCGGCTCGCCGCGTTCGACACGCCCGACACCCCGAACGCGCCGACCGTGCTCGTGCAGGGCGAGACCGGCACGGGGAAAGGCCTCGTCGCCCGCGCGCTCCACGCGAGCGGCGGACGCGCGCGCGCGCCGTTCGTCGACGTGAACTGCGCCGCGATTCCCGAGAGCATGCTCGAGGCGGAGCTCTTCGGGTACGAGGCGGGCGCGTTCACCGATGCGAAGCGTGCGAAGCCCGGCCTCTTCGAGACGGCCGCCGGCGGCACGCTCTTCCTCGACGAGATCGACGCGCTGCCGCTCGTCCTCCAGGGGAAAATCCTGAAGGCCATCGAGGAGAAGACGATTCGCCGGCTCGGCGCCGTCGCCCCGCAGCACGTGAACGTCAAGCTCGTCGCGGCGACGCAGCGCGACCTCGGGGCGATGATCGCGGCGGGCAGCTTCCGCGCCGACCTCTACCATCGGCTCGCGGTCGTCGTGCTCGACGTCCCGCCGCTCCGCGTCCGCGGCGACGACGTGCTGGTGCTCGCCGAGCACTACCTCGCGCACCATGCCGCCGCGCACGGCGTCGCCCCGAAGCGGCTCACGGAGGACGCGCGAACGTGGCTGACGTCGCATCCGTGGCCGGGGAACGTCCGCGAGCTGTCGCATCTCATGGAGCGCGCGACGCTGCTCTGCGCCGAGCGCACGCTCGACGCGGCGACGCTCGGTGCGATCACCGTGCCGCTGCCGGTCGCGACGCCGCTCGCCGCGTCGCAGCCGACGGCGCCGCCGCCGGGAAAG
>JADMIO010400465.1_pt1 | contig 14814 bp, 12 predicted proteins | sample 8958161 | NCBI WGS metagenome assembly JADMIO01 (sample SAMN16585339, study PRJNA669376) | soil metagenome | isolation source: Crop rotation soil | place: USA: Cullars Rotation, Alabama | collected 2011 | reverse complement strand
TCTATGATTTCTTTATCACGAACAGGATTTACACTACCATCTACATGAATTACGTTATCATCATCAAAACAGCGCAGCACATGAATAATGGCATCTGTATTACGAATATTACCTAAGAATTGATTGCCTAAACCTTCGCCCTTGCTGGCGCCTTTAACCAAACCGGCTATATCAACTATTTCAACTGTTGCAGGCACCACTTTTTGAGGATGTACTAATTTTTCCAGCTCAAATAATCTTTCATCCGGAACAGTGATCACACCAACATTTGGTTCAATAGTGCAAAAAGGAAAATTAGCAGCCTGAGCTTTTGCGTTGCTTAACGCATTAAACAAAGTTGATTTTCCAACATTTGGTAATCCCACTATACCTGCCTGTAAAGCCATAACATTTTAGATTTAAAATGGGCGCAAAAGTAATAATTCATATTCAGGAAATCGCTTAATTAACACTATGTGTCCAATGCATTATTAATTATTCATTGTTAATTATTAATTTTCCCCGCATGGCATTAAATATTGTTTGGATTTCATTTTTTGTTATCGCCTTTATAGTTGCACTCATCAAGTGCATTTTTTTAGGTGATACGACCATCTTTAAAACATTGGTAGACGGCATCTTTGATTCTGCAAGATCATCTGTGGTTGATGTTGCTTTTTCACTCGCAGGCACAATGGTTTTCTTTTTGGGGTTGATGAACATTGCAGAAAAAGCAGGTGCGATCAATTGGCTGGCAAGAAGATTAAATCCATTCATGAAAAGATTGTTCCCTGAAGTGCCGGATGGTCATCCTGTGATGGGAGAGATGGTAATGAATTTTAGCGCCAACATGCTCGGATTAGATAATGCAGCAACGCCTTTCGGTCTAAAATCAATGAAAAGCCTCGAAGAGATCAATCCAAATAAAGGCACTGCTTCCAATGCGCAAATCATGTTTTTGGTGTTGCATACCAGCGGACTTACTTTAATCCCGCTTTCAATTTTTACATACAGAATCGCGGCGCATTCAACAGATGCAACGAGTGTTTTTATTCCATGTGTTTTAGGAACGGTGATCACAACATTAGCGTCAATCATCATAGTCAGTATTAAACAAAGATTGAAATGGGATTTTATTTTAGCCGTATGGATGATCAGTTTAATTGCTTTAGTTGCTGCGCTTTTGATGGGTGTGTATTATATGAGTTCCGCTGCCAAAAGTGTTTTTAGTTCTGTTGCGGGCAATCTTGTTTTATTGGTAATTATTATTGCGATTATTATTGGAGCTGTATATAAAAAGGTGTCAGTATTTGATGCCTTTATTGAAGGAGCAAAAGAAGGTTTTAATGTGGTATTGAAGATAATTCCCTATCTCGTTGGAATGTTAGTAGCCATTCGTGTTTTTCGGGATAGTGGTGCATTAGATTATGTTATAAACGGAATAAGTTATTTAATTCATGCAGCAGGTTTGAATACCGATTTTGTTCCTGCATTACCAACAGCCATTATGCGGCCTTTCAGCGGCAGCGGCGCCAGAGGAATGATGCTTGATATTTTTGCCAACCCGGCTTACGGCCCAGATTCATTCGTAGGCAAACTTGCGAGTATATTCCAGGGTTCTACTGATACTACGTTTTATATTCTTGCTTTATACTTTGGCAGTGTTGGAATTAAAAAAGTTCGTTACGCAGTTTGGGCAGGATTAGCCGCAGATATTATTGGCGTGATTGCAGCAATATTTATTGGTTATATATTTTTCAAATAACAATAGGAGTTATCGCAAAAACATTAGAGATTTAATATCACATATTAGCTAACACTTTAAAAAAAATCAACTATGGGATTCGATCAATATCATGAACCCGCAAATGAACTACCCGAAAAAACGCGAACCTTCGCCCGTATGATTGCTGCACTTGGCGAGGAAGCTGAAGCAATCAACTGGTATGAACAGCGCATTTCAGTGGAAAGAAATAAAACAGCAAAAGCCATTATGCAAAATGCACAGAAAGAAGAGTTCAAACATTTTGGAATGGACCTTGAATTTTTGTTGCGCGAAAAACCTTTATGGCGTGAAATATTGCAAGGCATTCTTTTTAAAGACGGTGATATTGTAGATCATGCAGACAATGCAGAAGAAGGTGCAGACTAGGCTTTAATGATCGCGTTGAATTAGAAAGTTTGCTATCTCCAGCAGCGGTTTTTTTCTTGCGGAAGTTACAGCTATTTCATCTAAGTGATGCAGTGCGTTTTCAAAATATTGCTGCTTTAATTTTATCGCCCATTCATCAACATTACAGTCGCGAAAAATTTTTAAGACGCGGTTTACTTTATCGTCAGCTTTTTCTTTTAGCAAGCTGTTCAGTTGTTCTTTTTGATCATTACTTGCAGTCTCGAGTGCATGAATCAGCAGAAAAGTTTTTTTGTTTTGTTTGATATCGCCACCTGCAGTTTTACCGAATTTTTCAGGATCGCCAAATGCATCTAAATAATCATCCTGTATTTGAAATGCAATACCCAGATTTTTTCCAAACTCATACAGATGATCGCAATTGCCTTCGCCTGCTCCGCCAATAATTGCACCCATATGTAAACTTGCAGCCAGCAACACTGACGTTTTTAATTCAATCATCTTTAAATATTCATTTAAAGAAACGGTTGACCTTTTTTCAAAATCCATATCAAGTTGCTGTCCTTCACAAACTTCTTTTGCTGTTTTGCTGAACAGGGTGATAATCGCTTTAAGATAACCGCTATTTATTTTGTTTAGATATTCATAAGCTACTACCAACATTACATCGCCGGCAAGCAACGCAGTATTGGAACCATATTTATAATGCACTGTTTCAAGTCCGCGACGTAAAGGTGCTGCATCCATGATATCATCATGTATCAGCGTAAAGTTGTGAAAGAGTTCAATTGCTATAGCAACTTGCCACGCGTCCTGGTGAATATCATCAAACAATTCATTGCCCATTAAACACATTACAGGCCGAATGCGCTTTCCGCCAAGCCCAAGAAAATAGTCATTGGCAGCGTATAATGACTGCGGTTCCTTTGGAAAATGTGCCTTATTAAAGTATGAAGTAAATTCTGTTGTCAGCTCTTTAAATGAATGCATGAAGCGAATTAAGAATTAAAAATTCAAAGTAACAATGATTTTATTGCAGCCTTGCATAACTGTACTCGTATCCGTCCGAATAGCCATCCCTGAGAAACAGGCTATCATTAATTATACTAATGCCATAAGTGATGGTGATTTGTGCATCAGAAAACAAATTAATGACTATTTTACTACCATAGTAATCATCGTCAGGGGAAACTGTTGTTATTTCAAAATTTCCAATGTCCTGCAGTGTATCATTTCTTGTTGACGTATACCTTCCCGATTTATCAAAGGTGAAGACAACGCTGTCGGTCGGAACAATTACACTATAAGAAATGCCGCCCTTATAATATTGTAACAACCATGTGCCCGACAATTCTTCTTTGTTTACAAGTAATCCGCTGTTTGTTTTTGAGCAGGAAATAATCAAGCAGCTAAAGATAGTAACGAAAACAAAAACAAGCCTCATAACGGTTTTACTATTTGACAATAAAACTAACGGTCGCGTTGTATTTATTTCTCTTTTTTGTTTTTTCTATGGGACCTTTTGGAAAAATGCTGTTTTGTGTTTTCATTTTGAGCAACCCACTCATAATCCAACTGTCTCTTATCAAGATTTGCAGCAACAACACGAATGATTACTTTGTCGCCCATGCGAAACTTTTTTCCACTTCTTCTTCCTACCAAGCTATAATCGCTTTCAATCAATCTAAACTCATCATGATCATTCAGATCATTGATGCTTACCAAACCTTCGCATTTGTGTGCAACCGTTTCAGCCCAAAAACCAAAACGCGCAACACCACTTATAACCGCTTCAAAAACTTCACCTAAATATTCTTTCATAAATTCAACCTGTTTGTATTTGTTGGCAGCACGTTCTGCCTCCATCGCAGCCCGCTCCCGTTCGCTTGTATGCTTGCATTTTTCATCCATTTTTTTATCAACAATTGGTTTGCTTTTTAAGCAACTCTCAACTACACGGTGAACCAAAATGTCGGGATATCTTCGGATAGGCGAAGTGAAGTGACAATAATGTTCAAAGCCTAAACCATAGTGGCCAATGTTTTCGGTTGTATAGGCGGCTTTCGACATGGTTCTTATGCCTAATTGTTCCAATACATGCTGCTCGGGTTTTCCTTCAACATCATTCAATAACCTGTTAAAGCTTGCCGCTATTGCTTCAGGCGAACTCATGTCAAACCTGTGCCCAAATTTTCTCGAGAACTCGACAAACGGCAACAACTTTTCTTTATCCGGTTCATCATGTGTGCGGTATGGAAAAGGAATGGGCATTTTATTTACTTCGATCTTTCCAACAAACTCAGCAACTGTTCTATTGGCAAGCAGCATAAACTCTTCGATCAACTGGTGTGCTTCTTTACTTTCTTTTACAATTATGCCAACAGGCTTACCGTTTTCATCCAGCTTAAATCTTACTTCCTGTGAAGAAAAATTAATAGCGCCGTTATTAAATCTTTCCTTGCGCATTTTTTGTGCAATGGAATTCAGTAATAAAATTTCCTCGGCATATTTTCCTTCTTCGCTTTCAATTATTTCCTGCACATCTTCATAGGTAAAGCGATGATCTGAATGAATGAATGTTTTCCCTATCCACGATTTTTTCACTACGCCTTTTGCATTCATTTCAAACACCGCCGAAAATGTGTATTTATCTTCGTTTGGTCTCAATGAACATAAAACGTTAGAAATGTTTTCAGGCAACATTGGATTTACGCGGTCAGGCAAATACACTGAAGTAGCGCGTTTATAAGCCTCATTATCCAATTCAGTTTCCTGTTTTACAAAATGACTCACATCAGCAATGTGAACGCCTATTTCATACAAATCCTTTTTTAGTCTTTTTACGGAGATAGCATCATCAAAATCTTTCGCATCCACGGGATCGATCGTAAACGTGAGCACATCTCTAAAATCTTTTCGTTTTTTAATTTCTTTTTCTGTTATTTCATCAGATAGCCTTTCACTTTCTTCTATAACCGCATCGGGAAATGATAACGGGAAACCGTTTTCCGAAAGAATTTCTTTCATCGCAAGGTCATTCACATTTTCATCACTTAAAATACTCAGCACTTCGCCGATTGGTTTTTTATCGTCTTTATCCCATTTCAACAAACGCACTATCACACGATCTTTATTTTTTGCTCCTTTAATTCTTTCCAAAGGAATATAAAGATCAGGCATCGGTTTATCAGTATCTGCAATAAAAAAAGCGTAGTTGGTTGAAAGCTGTAAGGTGCCGATAAATTCAGTGCGTTGCCTTGAAATTACCTCTGTAATTTTTCCTTCCTTTTTACCTGTATCGATATTTTCTTTGAAAACTTTTACACGAACAATGTCACCGTGCAATGCTGTATTGAAATTACCCGGCCGAACAAGCACATCACCACTGCCATCAGCAATTACAACATAACCCATGCCGTTACGTGCAATATCAAGTGCGCCTTTTAAAACATAAGCCTGTGAGGAATGATGTTTGGCCTTTCCTTTTGATTTTCTATGCTTCATCTTGCTCTGTAATTTCTTTTTTAAATTCTTCTATAAAATGTACAACTGCACGGTCGAAGATGTCTGTTTCATTAAACAAAAATCGATGTTTTACGGGCAACACATACAGCGGAATGTTAGATAATTCGTTTTTAAATTTAAGAAAACGAACTGCATCTTTTTCTGTTGTAAGGATAAGCTTGTTTGAAGATTGAATCTTTTCAAATTTCCTGTTAATGTCTTTCAGGTCGTCAATGGAAAAAATATGATGATCGTTGTAACTCATTTCTTCATATTCAGCACTGTTGTCAGAAATATAATCTTTTAACGGTTGAGGATTAGCGATGCCATATACTAACAGGATTTCGTCATTTTCCGAAAGCCCTCTTTTTTCTTTCGTAATAATGTGATAAGGTGTTTGATATTCTATTGTTGTGAAAAATATTTTGGACTCCCTGTATTGTTTTAGCTGCCTGTGTACTTTCTCTTTTTCTACTTTATTAAGCTGCTCCGGACATTTTGTAACAACAATAATCTCCGCACGCTTTGCCGAAGACTTTTGATCACGCAGATCTCCTGTGGGAAGAAAAAAATCGTTCACAAAAAGATCATCATACACTGTGAGCAAAATGTTTAACCCTGCTTTTATTGTTCTGTGTTGAAAAGCATCATCTAAAATAATCGCCTGTGTATCCGGTTTGTCATGTAATAGTTGCGGAATAGCAACAAGGCGCTCTTCACCCACCGCAACAGCAAGATCAGGATACTTTGTATGAAATTGCATAGGCTCGTCGCCGATTTCGAGGGCGGTTGTGTTTTCATTGGCAAGTGCGTACCCTTTTGTTTTTCTTTTATAACCGCGGCTTATCGTGGCTATTTGAAATCTGCCATGTAATAATTCAATCAAATATTCCACCATCGGCGATTTACCTGTCCCGCCCATTACAAGATTTCCAACACATATTATTGGCAGATTAAAGGACGCAGTATGAAAAATTTTTTTATCGTATAAAAAATTTCGAATGATCACTAGCACTCCATATATCAAAGAAAACGGCAATAACAACACACGAAATGAGCGAAGAAAAAAGGAATTAAAATTCATATTTTTTGCAAACTTGATGCAAGGTTTCAAAGATAAGCAAACATAATTGGCACATGTTTTCTTCAACTTTATATTAACGATGCGATGATCGGTTTAATGAGCAACGCCTGCTCTTTTATAAAAGCCGCATCAATATTTTTATTAAAAGGAATGGAAGTGATTTTTGGATAGCCACTCCATTCTACAATCTCATTCTCGTAGTTCATGTAATGATCATTGAATACCCAGCCCAGCACATTTAAATTATATTGTTTGCAAACCGTGACAGTTAACAGAGAATGATTGATGCTGCCCAGGTAATTCCTGCTCACCAAAATAACTTTTGCATTTAATTTTTTTATAAGGTCGATCACAAATTCATTTTCATTTAATGGAACTATTAAACCACCTGCACCCTCAATTATTAAGTTTTCAGTTTTCAGGTTTGAGTTTCCGGTTAGGACGGCTTCATTCACGATTGACGTTTCACGATTGACGATGCTCAGGTAGTTTTCATAAATTTTATTCAAATCAATCTCAACTCCTTCTTCTCTTGCAGCAATGTGCGGCGATGCGGGCAGCTTTAATTTATATGTTTCAGGATGGATGATTGTTTTTGTATTGCTGATAACAGAGCGAACAAACCCGGCGTCAGTTCCTTCATTAAATCCTGCTTGTACCGGTTTCCAGTAATCCGCTTCCAATGCTTCGGTGATAATTGCTGCAGCAACTGTTTTACCAACATCAGTTCCAATTCCTGTAACAAAAATTGTATTCATAGTACTTAAGCAAGAGGAAGAAAAAATGAAAACACCGTCGTTCCATAATTTCTTTGAAAGCTGAAACCTTTATAATTTTTATAATCATTGCGCGGCGTATGTTCCAAAACAAAATAACCGTCTTCAGCTATCAATTTTTTTTCGACAATAATTTTTGGTAACTCATCAATTGCATTCAATGCATATGGAGGTCCCGCAAAAATGAAATCGTATTGTTCACTGCATGATGCAAGGAAGTTAAAAACATCCATCCTTATCACGTTTGCATTTTCTATTTTAAGTTCAGCAATATTTTTTTTAATGAACGCATACATCGCAGCATCTTTTTCAACAATGGTTAATTGCGCCGCACCTCTTGATGCAAGTTCATAACTTATATTTCCCGTTCCACCAAAAAGATCCAGTGTTTTTGCACCTTCAAAATCTATTCTTGTTTGTAAAATGTTAAACAGCCCTTCTTTGGCTATATCTGTGGTTGGTCTTGTATAAGGCATTTTGGATGGTGGATGAATTTTTCTCCCGCCAAGCGAACCTGAAATGATCCTCATACAATATAGTTTACATAAGGAGCAAAATAATGAGGAGCATATTCTTTAAATTCTGCCGACGCAAAAAGCGATTCATCCGGTTGTATTAACTGCAAACCTTCGAGATATTGATAAAGGGTTTCATAGAGCTGTGATCTTTCCTCGATAAAACCTCCGCAAAATGTATTCACGTTCTTTTCAATATCATATTGTTCGCAAACATTCAAAACAAAATACAATACATCTTCTGGAGTGCTGTATTTTCTGGTTTGTGCAAACTGAAGTTTTCCCTCTTTAAGCAAAATAAGCGTGAAATAATAAGGATAAAAAAACAGGTAAATGTTTTTATCCGTCGATTGTAAAGAATTTAAAAGCGGCACATATTGATGAGTAAAAGTAGCGCCTTGGAAACATTGCTGTGCGATATTTTGCTGCCTGGTTTCTATGCGCCATGCAACCAAACAATATTTTGTTGGTGCTGAAGATATGGTTGCTTCCGGCTTATTTCCCAGCATCATGTCGAAATTATTTTTTAAAAAATCATCACTGTCATTTCCCGGAGGAAGGCAAAGCACTTCGTTAGTGTTCCAGAAAAAGATGTTCTGCTTCACCGGCATGGTCAGCAGTCGCGAATACAATCTTGTATTATCAACCAGGGTCTCAAAATTCTCCGGCGTATAATCATCGCACTGAAAAAATTCAAATGCCCTTATCGTTGTATCATCTGATTTTTTACACCAGCAGGCAATATGATTTTTACCTGCTTCCACAAATAGCTGCGCATCATTCAAATCATCAGAATATATGCTGTAAGTTTTTTGAAGCATGCTGCAATGTTACGGAAGAATTTTTTAGGTGGCCGGCAGTTGTTCTTCGATTTAACACGGTTGTGTCACTCCCTTGTACTGTAGTGATAGTGGCAGCAATGCCTTAATTTACAACGGCATCACTTTCCTTCCATACACTTCATTGATCACTTGTGCAACACAACCATAAAATGCAGAAGCGCCGCAAAGAATTCCTTCGTAACCAGCAACCTTTCCTAAAGACTCGCTCTCCGTAAAAAAATGAGCTGCCAGTAAAAAGAAAAGTACGGTTAGTGTAAAAAATATTACCTGCAGCAAACGGTTAAGTTTAAGTGTTCCGATGAACATAAATAATGTAAATATTCCCCACAATAATAAATACCATCCTACCGCAGGTGCACTTGATTTATATGCTGCTCCAAAAGATGTATTTGGAATTAGCCACAATGCAACCAGCGACAACCAAAATGAACCATAGGCAGTAAATGCAGTTGCACCAAAAGTGTTATTCTTTCTCCATTCCTGCAGGCCCGCAAAAATTTGCGCAATGCCTCCCATAAAAATACCCATGCCCATAATCATGGAGTCAAGTTCATAAATACCTGCATTGTGAATGTTGAGCAAAATTGTTGTCATGCCAAACCCAAGCAAGCCAAGTGGTGCAGGATTAGCAGTTGTGTCTTTAATAATTATTGGCGGATTTGATGCAATGTTAGAACTGGTTTCCATGTTTTGAAGATTTTAGGTTTTAAAAATATAAAAAAGTTATGTTCTTTTTTGCTTGTCCAAAAAAGAACGAAAAAAGGACCACCCGCAAATGATATTCAAATACAAAAGTCGTCATCAAAAAATATTTAAACCGAATTTAAAATGTTATCTGAAATTTTTCAGCCAACATTTTCAAATCATTCACTACGCTGTCAACAACAGGAATTCCTTCTTTCATTCTTATATTTTCCATTTCTCTTTCAGGATCACCGGGAATTAAAACTTTATCATATCCACTTGCTGGTTTTGCGTTTCTGAATCTTTGTATCCAGTTATCCATGTGCTGTTTAAATTCAGCAGCAGGACGAAATGCATCAATGCGCATGGCGCCAAAAAAATGGCCAAGGCCTTGGCCGGGCATGTTTTCAGGCATCGGTACATAAGCAGGAAACGGCGGCGCCCAAGGCCCGTAACTTCCGCCACTTAACACCGCAGAAAAAATATCAACAATACTTCCCAATGCATAACCTTTATGCGAGCCATGTTCCCTGTCGCTGCCAAGCGGTAATAATGCGCCTCCATTTTTTAATTCATTTGCATTGGTCGATGCATTACCTTCTTTATCCTGCACCCAACCCAAAGGTGCTTCTGCATTTTTTCTTTGCAATATTTCCAACTTACCGTTGGCTGCAGTTGTTGTTGCAAAGTCAGCAACAAAAGGCGGCTCTGCGCCTGCAGGAATAGCAACAGCAATAGGATTTGTACCAAGCATTCTTTCAATACTGAATGTTGGCGCAACCAACGCACTGGCATTCGTCATCGCAATACCGATCATATCTTTTTTCAAAGCCATCATTGCATGGTAACCTGCAATACCAAAATGATTGCTGTTGCAAACACTTACCCAACCTGTTCCAACTTTCTCTGCTTTATCAATTGCAATTTGCATAGCATGTGGGGCGACAACTAAACCCAATCCTGCATCACCATCAACAACGGCAGTAGAAGGTGTTTCATGTTTTATGCTGACGTTGGGTGCGCTGTTAATTCTTCCAGCTTCCCACAAACGTACATAGCCTGAAAGCCGCGCCACACCGTGACTATCAATGCCGCGAAAATCCGCAGCTAATAACGCTTTTGTTGCTGTTGTTGCATCATTGTCATTGCAGCCGATGTGTTTAAAAATTGTATAAGTGAAGTTGTATAACGATTGATAAGTAAACACTGTCTCCATACTGCAAATTAAACGGATATAATTTGCAGTGATCAAAACATTCTCCGTTCGAGTATCATCTTTATAACCGGACAATTGTGTTATTATACTGTTCGATTCCGTACAGTTTTTATTTGAGCAATTTCTCAAAATGCTTGTCTGTAAAGGGTTTTAGCGATGGCATAGTGGTTGAACAAAAAATGGGAAGGTGATAAATGATGGAACAGTAAGCCGGCAACACTAGCCAAAGCTATGTGCTGACTTACTGTTTAACCTGTTTCCGAAGACAACTGTAAAATACTTGTATGTTCAAAAACTATTTTAAAACGGCGTTTAGAAATTTATCCCGCAATAAAAATTATGCAGCTATAAATATTGCAGGTTTAGCTGTTGGTATTGCTGTTTGTATGATCATATTTTCCATCATACAATTTCAAACGAGCTTTGATGATTTTCATATAAATAAAGATCGCACTTATCGTGTGCTGACTGAATATCATCACGCTGATGCTGCAGAAGTTTTTTATGGAAAAGGAGTTCCCTTTCCAATGCCTGTTGGTTTAAAAACTGCTTTTCCGCAGATTGAGGCAGTGACTCCTGTTTATGAAGATCATAATGACCAGTTACTGGTGCTTGATGATAACGGAGCACCCGTAAAAAAATTCAAAGAAGAATCAGGTGTTTTTTTTACTGAACCATCCTTCTTTAAAATTTTTGATTTTCCATTGCTTGCAGGTTCATATAATTCTCTTAAAGATCCAAACAATGTGTTGATCACAAAAGACGTTGCTGAAAAATATTTTGGTGACTGGAAAACGGCAATGGGAAAAACGATCAGGATCGCAACATCGTACAATAATGATATTTTAAAAGTGTCCGGTGTTCTTGCACCAATTCCAGCCAATACTGATTTCCAGTTCAAACTTGTGGTTGCTTACGGAACAGGTTTCACGGGAAGTTATTTTGCAAAATCTACCAATTGGGATGGAACTACGTCGGATTTTGGATGTTTCATTTTGTTGCCTCAAAATACTTCTGTAGATAATTTCAATCAGCAACTTCGTGCTTATTCAAAAAAAGTTGAATCGCCTGATAACAAAGACAGTCATATAATTCAGGCGCTGGACGACATTCACTACGATACAAAAACAGGTGATTACAGTAACAAAACAATTAGTCATGAATTGATTAATGCACTGTGGTTGATAGCTGCATTTATTTTATTGATTGCATGCGTAAATTTCATTAATCTTTCAACGGCACAAGCAGTGAACCGTGCAAAAGAAGTAAGTGTAAGAAAAGTTTTGGGCAGTAATAAATGGCAATTAAAAATTCAATTTATTACTGAAACATTTTTGATTGTTCTCGCTTCGGTAATTCTTGCAATTATTATTGCGTCGACCGCTTTACCGTCTGTAAATAAAATTTTAGAGCTTTCTGTTTCAATAAATTTTTTCAATAATCCGGCGATTATTTTATTCCTGTTATCAATAACAATTGTAGTTACATTACTGGCCGGTTTTTATCCATCGATCGTACTATCGGGATTTAATCCAGTTGTTGCGTTAAAGAGCAAACTAATTGCTGCAAGCACAAAAGGTATTTCATTAAGAAGGGGGTTGGTAGTTTTTCAATTTGTAATTGCGCAGGCATTGATTATTGGAACGGTCGTTATTGTAAAACAAATGAATTATTTTATCAATCAACCGTTGGGTTTTGATAAGGATGCGATTGCAAATGTTCCGTTCCCAACAGATAGTGTGAATATTGCCAAACTTGATTATTTGAAAAATAAATTACTGTCAATTGAAGGAATTAAAAGTGTAAGCTATGGCTCGAACACGCCTGTTGAAGATGACAATGATAATTGGAGCACCTTCAAATATGATAATGCTTTAAAGGAGACAGATTTTTATGCTATCATAAAGTTTGGGGACAACGAATATGTACCTGCTTATAAATTACCTCTTGTTGCCGGAAGAAATTTGCAGGCATCTGATACAGCAAGAGAATTTTTAGTGAACGAATCGCTTGTTAAAGGTCTTGGTCTAAAGAATCCACAGGATATTTTGAACAAAAAAATAAATCTCTGGGGCATAATGAGCGGACCGGTTGTTGGTGTACTTAGAGATTTTAATGACAGGTCTTTTCGTCGTGATCTTGCGCCGTTGCTTATTACCACAAGCAAAAAACAGTATAGTGAAGCAGCGATAAAAATTTCAACAACAAATATGTCTGCTACCATGGATTTGGTGAAAAAAACATGGGAGGCAACTTTTCCCGATTTTGTTTATGAGTATAAATTCCTCGACGATAAAATAGCAAGCTTTTACAAACAGGAAAACCAATTATCGCAGTTGTATAAAATCTTTGCTGTGATAGCCATCTTTCTAAGCTGCCTTGGATTATATGGATTAGCTTCTTTCATGGCTGTACAACGTATAAAAGAAGTTGGCATCCGTAAAGTGCTTGGCGCAACAGCCGGAAATATTGTGTACCTGTTCTCAAAAGAATTTGTAATACTTATTGCCATTGCATTTGCCATTGCCACACCTTTAGCATGGTATTATATGCATCAGTGGCTGCAGGATTATCCATTCAGAATTAATTTAAGTTGGTGGCTGTTTATTATTGGTGGCGCGGCCTCAGTTGTTATTGCATTAGCAACAGTAAGTTTCCAGGCAATAAAAGCCGCAATCGCTAACCCTGTTAAGTCCCTGCGAACCGAATAGGAAAATAAAGTTTAAGAATCAAGTAACAAACGCGAAACTCATACGTAGAACATTAGCTTAAAACTACCGGCATGTTTAAAAATTATTTTAAAGTTGCTATGCGCAACCTGTGGAAAAATAAAGCATTTACTGCTATTAATATTGCAGGATTAGCCACAGGTCTTGCAGTTTGTTTATTGATCGTTTTATATGTGGTCGATGAGTTGAGTTATGACAAATACAATAAAAATGCAGACCGGATCTACCGCATAGATGCAGATATTTATTTTAATAATACCTCTGCAATTTTCGCTGTTGCGCCTGATCCTTTGGCGCCGGCATTAAAAAGAGATTTTCCGGAAATTGAGCAGATAGCAAGAGTAAACTACCAAGGGGACATTTTAGTAAAAAAAGATAATCAGAATGTAAAAGACCGCAACGCTGCCTTTGCCGATTCTACTTTTTTTCAGGTGTTTACTATTCCTATGATTGAGGGCGATCCAAATACTGCATTAAAAGAGCCTAATTCAATTGTGATAGATGAAACAACGGCAAAAAAATATTTTAACAGCACAAATGTTGTTGGTAAAACGTTGTATGTGGATAATTCAACCAACTGCAAAATAACTGGAGTAATAAGGGATATACCTAAACAATCGCATTTTCATTTCAGTTTTATCAGGCCGAGAGGAAAAGACAACGAATCGTGGCTTAGCAACAACACATACAATTACGTGATGGTACGACCCGGAGTTACGAAAGAAAAATTGCAGAAAGATGTTGATGCCACTATCAATAATTATCTTAGTAAGGAACTCTTCGATCAGTTGCATTCAACGCTGAAAGACCTCGTAGGCAAAGGGAACCATTTTATTTACCATGCAACGCCGGTTACAGATATTCATTTGCATTCAGGCAAATCGTACGAAATGGAAGCGAACGGTAATGTGACTTATGTATACATCTTTTCAGTGATCGCCATTCTTATTTTATTAATCGCCTGTGTAAACTTCATGAACCTTTCAACAGCACATTCTGCTAACCGTGCAAAAGAAGTTGGCATAAGAAAAGTGGTGGGCTCATTGCGAAAGCATCTCATCACACAATTTCTTACAGAGTCTGTTTTAATAAGTTTTTTTTCATTATTACTCGCAATTGGTTTGTCGGCAATTCTTCTTCCTTTATTCAACCAGCTTGCGCATAAAGAAATGAGCGTAGGTACGTTATTTTCTACATGGCTTTTTCCTGTAATGATCAGTTTGGTTTTTGTGGTAGGATTTATTGCAGGCAGTTATCCAGCATTTTACCTGTCTGCATTTCAGCCTATACAGGTATTGAAAGGAAAAGTTGCCAAAGGTTTTAAGAGCAGTTGGTTGAGAAGCGGTCTTGTAGT
>JADMIO010703428.1_pt1 | contig 14815 bp, 14 predicted proteins | sample 8958161 | NCBI WGS metagenome assembly JADMIO01 (sample SAMN16585339, study PRJNA669376) | soil metagenome | isolation source: Crop rotation soil | place: USA: Cullars Rotation, Alabama | collected 2011 | reverse complement strand
CATCACGTACCCGCCGGGATAGGGGCCGACGTCGGACTTGTCCTTCGGGTAGCCCTGCTTGCTGCCGACGTAGAGGACGCCGGACGGCGCGACGAAGTTGCGCGTGTGGATTTTCGCCTGCGCGGCATAACCGCTCGCGGTGAGGCCGCAGAGTTTGTTGACATCGATGACGACGCGCTGATTCGCTGTGGCGGGATCGAACTCGACGAGGAAGGCGTCCACGCCGTACTTCGCGGCGCCGACGTAAAGCTTGTGGTTGAGCCCTTCGCAGAGGGAGAAGTATCCCGACTCGTTGTTGTGCGTGCCGGGGAGGACGTGGTACGCCGTCGCGGGGCAATACTTCGGCGCTTGCTGCGCGAAGGACGAATCTGCAATCAACGCGAAGAAGAGCGCGGCGAAGACGCGAGTGTGTGTTTGCACACTTTCGCTACTTAAAGAGTCGCAACGTTGTTGTCTAGGCCGGCTGCCCCATCTGCCGCAACCAGCGGAAGTGCGACGCGACGCCGGCGAGGAACGACTTGTGCGCGTTGTACTGGACCCCGAATCGCTTGCACCCGCGCTCGACCATCCGGCTGAGCTTGGGGTAGTGAACGTGGCAGATGCGCGGGAACAGGTGGTGCTCGACCTGGAAATTCAACCCGCCGAGGAACCAGCTCAACACGCGGTTTTTGCGGGCGAAATCGACGGTCGTCTGCACCTGGTGGACGGCCCAGTGCGTGGGCATCTTACCGGTGCTTTCTTCGGGCATCGGGAACTCGGCTTCCTCAACGACGTGGGCGAGCTGGAAGACCGTCGCGAGCAGGATCCCGTTGATCCAGTTGGCCAAGGCGTAGAACGCGATGACCATCCACAGCGGGTGGAACAGCGCTGGGATGACGAACGCGAGGGAGTAAAACGTGAGCTTGCCGGCGACGAAGATCGCGAGGTCCTTGCCCCGCGGCCGGGCGAATCGGTGGTTGCCGATCTTTCCGCGGGCGATGTTGTAAAAATCGTCGAAGAGCTGCCATTTAACGGGCAGGAAGCCGTACAGCGCCCAGAGATACCAGTGTTGGAAACGGTGGAATTTCAGCCGTTTCTGGTGGGGAGACATTCGCGCCAGAAAGCCGACCTCAATGTCGTCGTCGTGGCCGGTGATGTTGGCGTAGGTGTGATGGACGGTGTTGTGCTTGTGGTCCCAGACGTAGCTGGACCCGCCGATGAGGTCGAGGGTCATGCCCATCAGGCGGTTGACCCACGGGCGGTCGGAATAGGCGCGGTGCCCGCCGTCGTGCTGGATGTTGAACCCGATGCTCGCGATGGAAAGCCCCAGCGACGCCGCAATGGGAAGGGACATCCACCACGTGAGTGGCGCGAAGACCAGCACTGCGTATGACGCGAGAAACCACAGCAACACGACGGCCGTCTTGAGGTACATCTGGGGGCAGTCGCGCGGCGACCGCTTGGTGAAACGGAAATACCGGTCGACCCTGGCTTTAAGGGCCTTCTGGAAAGCGTCGGCGCCGGAGAATTTCAGCTTTTGAGCGGCGTTTGCGATAGAACTCATCGGGGAGAAATACCTTCTGGCTGTTGGTGAACGTCCGTGTTGCCTGTGCGCGTTTGGGCGGCGGATCAAAGCAGATGACCGCCCGCCCGTCAACACGGGCCGTGAATAGTACGTCGGCAACTGACGGTTTGGAGCAGTCGAAATCGCGGGAATTGCCCCTCCGGCGGGCTCATCATGGAAGATTCGGCTTACATCGAAGATTCGCCCGCACCGGACGCCGGCGGCGGGGGTACGAGTTGGCTGCGATCCTGCGCGTCCGTCGCGACGGGGCTGCCGAAGCTCGCTGCGCTCTATATCGGGCAGGACTCGCTGATTTTTCCAGGACGTGCCCGGGATCCGCGCGAACCGGCGCAACTTCCGGAGCTCGCGGGCGTCGAGTTCGTCTCGCTTCAAACATCCTGTAAGAACCGAACGGCGGCGATGTTCGGGGCGGCGCTTTCGCCCGACGGCAAACCGCTCGACGACGCGTCGTCGCGGCCGACGCTGCTGTTCTTTTACGGCAACGAACAGCACCTCGCGAACCGCAACCTGCTGCACGTGTTCGACGGGTTCCGCCGGCTCGGGGCGAACGTGCTCGTCCCCGAGTACGTCGGTTACGGGGTCTCGACGGGGAGTGCGTCGGAGATCAGTTGTTACGCGACCGCCGACGCGGCTTACGCGCACCTGCTCTCGCGCGGCGACGTCGACGCGGGCAAAATCGTTGCCGCCGGGGCGTCGCTGGGCGGGGCGGTCGCGATCGACCTCGCGAGCCGTCAGAAACTCGCCGGACTGATCACGCTCATCACGTTCACGAGCATGCCGGACATGGCGCGGCTCGTCGCGCCCGACGTGCCGGTCTGGCGCTTCATCCGCCACAAGTTCGAGAGCGAGCGCAAGATGCCGCGGGTGAAGTGCCCGGCGCTGATCATCCACAGCACCGGGGACGCGCTGGTGCCCTACACGATGTCCGATCGACTCGCCCGCGCGTGCGGGGGCGCCGTCACGCGCGTCCGCATCGACGGCGCCGGTCACAGCGCCGTCGAGATGCTCGAAGCCGGAAGAAGTGTCATCGACGACGCGATGAAGCAATTCCTGTGCGGAATTCCGTGAATTGACCCAATCTCAGCTCTTTTGCCCGGATTCCCAATACGGCGCCGACTGTCCCCACTCGTGATCGCGCACGGAGTGCGTCGTCGCGAGCTCTGCCATGTGCCGCGCCGCTTGCGCCATCTCGCGCAGGTGCGCCAGAGACTTGGGTTTGCCGCGTGCGGCGACGATGCCGTCGGGTGTCAGTGCCACCGCGTAGGGAACACCGTTGCGGGGGATGTAGTGTTCCGGGAAATCTTCGCTCGCCGCCACGGGCACGCCGGTCATCTGCTTCTCGGTCGCGAATTGGGCTGCGGCAGCGCGGTCGGAGGAGAGTACCGCGAGCACGTCCAGCGGCGCCTGGCCGTTCGTCGACTCGTTCGTCAGCTTCGTGATCGCGTCCGGCAGCGCTTCGCACGCGCCGCAGGAGGGCGAGAAGAACACGACCAGCGCGGGATTCTGCCGCGGACCGCCGACCGTCGCGGCCGACCCGTCGGCGAGCGTCAGCTCGTGCGCGGGCAACCGCGTGTGCAGCGCCGGGCCGGCTTCGTCGCTGCTCTCGCGCAGCGCGTTGAGGCGGATGTTCAGCGCCCCCAACTGGCGGATGAGCGACAAAACCAAAAGCGACAGCAGGGCGATCACGACCCACTGCAGCACCATCGATACGACCCACACCGCGTTCATCGTTGTTGTGCCAACCCGCCGCCGTTCCCGAAGACCATGCCGCGCCGGTTGAACAGTGCGACCGCCAGCGGCCACGCGCAGACCGCCCCGAGCACGACGGTCAATTGCGCTGAGACGCTGCGCCAGTCGTGCGCCCAGACGCCGGGCTCCTGCTCGGGAAGTACCACAAACGCGAGCGCGAGCGCAATCAGGATAGCGTTTCGCGCCAACCCACTGGGCGCGGATTCCGACGCTTCGCCGAAACACCCGCAGCCACTGACGCCTTTGCGCCACATGCGGAGCAGCGCCGCGCTGAAGACGAGCAGCATCACGACGGCGACCGCGGAAAGCTTTCGCGGGTAGATGCCGAGCAGGAGGAGCGCTCCGACGAACAGTTCGATCACGGGGATCGCGCGCGTTGCGAAACCGGCAAGCGGCGGGCCGAGCAACTTGCGGAGCGCGGCGCGGAACGGCTCGGGGGAAGACAGTTTCGTCATCCCTGCGACCACAAACAGGACGCCGAGTAACACGACGATCACGCCGGGCATGTGTGAAAGGATACTGTGCAACCTCAGATTTGAGATTTCAAATGTGCCCCTCTGCCTAGCCCTCTCCCCGAAATACCGGGGAGAGGGAACAGTTCGCGTCAACCGCTGCTTCCGGCAGGGCACGTCACGCTCGGGAAGCACGGGGTGTTGTCCGTGATGGGCGAACCCAGCGCGTCGGACCTCACCCAACCGCGACAACCGTTCGGCGCGTAGGCGGCGCAAATGACCTGCACGCAGCTCCAGTTGTCCGGGTTGCCGGCCTTGTAGCCCCAGCGTTTCACGCGGTCGCCGGGAACGAGCCAGCAGAACGTCGTGCTGTTGGCGGCGTAGCGGAGGTAGTACTTTTCTTCCGAGAGATCGGTGCCGACCGTCACGATCGGCCGGTACGTTTCACTGCACGTGGGCGTGCCGACGTCGGCGCCGCCGCAGCCGTTGTAGCTGGTGCAGGCGCTCTTGGCCTTGCGGCAGTCGAAGTCGGCGGCGGCGGGGCCGCAGAGCGTGCCGGTCCAGGCGGTGTTGCCCGTCGCGTACGCGGTGGGGATCCAGCCTTGTCGTTGGTAACCGACCCAATAGCCCCAGATGAACCCGTTTTGGCTCACGCGCGGGGCCGGGTCCGGGCAACCGGAGGCGACCGACCCGGTGCGGTTGCTGCACCGCCCGAACGTCCCGCCGACCGGGATGACGATGGCCGTGCCGTCGGTGCGGCAGACCGGCGCCGCGGAGAAGTTCGGGCCCTTGCGGACGACCACTCCGTTGGATTGCCCGGGCTCCGTCGCGGTGACGAGCCACGGGGTGTAGCAGACGTTGACGTCGACGGTGCCGAAGCACCCCGCCGGCAACGTGCACACGGCGTCGTGGTTCTCCTGCTTGCGCGACTGGCTCAGGATGCCAGCTGCTGCGGCGCCGATGCCGACGGCTTCGAGAAATCCGCGGCGTGATTGTCCGGCGCGACGTTTCGCCAAACCTTCGCCGCGCGCGCGGACCCACTCGTCGAGTCGATCCATCGCGCTGCGAAAACCTTTCCGCGTACCTTGCGGTTTACTCACAAGAACTCCTTCGAAAAATGAAGTGAGAAGGGACTGTGAACGGGAACGACTTGGAAAGAAATGAGACGCGATGCGTGACCCGTGAAGAGAGGCCGGCGCGCGTGCGCCAACTCTCTTCACGCGTCACGCATCACGTCTTGCAGTTCATTAACTGGCCGGCGGGCAGACGACGTTCGGGAAGCACGCGGTGTTGTTCGTGATGGGCGAACCCAGCGCATCAGACCTCACCCATCCGCGACAACCGTTGGCGGCGTACGCGGCACAGATGACCTGCACGCAACTCCAGTTCTCGGGATTGCCGGCCTTGTAGCCCCAGCGCTTCACACGATCACCCGGAACGAGCCAGGCGAACGTGGTGCTGTTGGCGGCGTAGCGGAGGTAATACTTCTCCTCCGAGAGGTCGGTGCCGACGGCGACGATGGGGCGGTAGGTTTCGCTGCACGTCGGCGAGCCGACACCCGCGCCGCCGCAGCCGTTGTAGTTCGTGCAGGCGCTCTTGGCTTTGCGGCAGTCGAAATCCGCGCCGGCCGGGCCGCACATGTTGCCGGTGTAGCTCGTGTCGCCGACGGCGTACGTCACGCCGCCCACGCTATAGGGCATCCAGCCTTGCCGTGGGAAGCCGATCCAATAACCCCAGAGGAATCCATTTTGATTCGGTCGCGGCCCGGGGTCCGGGCAGCCGGACGACACCGACCCGCTCATCGTGCTGACGCGGCCGAAATGTCCGCCGACGGAAATGACGACGGTCGAACCGTCCTGGTGGCAGACCGGCGCCGCCGAAAAACTCGGCCCTTTTCGAAGGACTACGCCATTGGATTGTCCCGGCTCGGTGCCGGTAACACGCCAAGGGGTGTAGCAGACGTTCACGCTCTCCGTGCCGTAGCACCCGGTCGGGAGCGTGCAAACGGCCTCGTGTTTTTCGTCCTGGTTTCGCGACTGGACGAAGAATCCCGTGACCGCCGCGCCGATGCCGAGCGTTTCGAGGAACCCGCGGCGAGACGCGCCGCTGCCGTCGCGTTCTTTGCTCGCGAGTTTTTCACCGCGTGCCTTCACCCATTCGTCGACCCGATCCAGCGCAGACCGAAAGCCCGCGCGACTCCGTCGCCGCTGCTCGCTCATACGAAGACCTCCGCGACTTGCTTTGCCCGGCGGGCCTCCGATGTTCGTGCGACGCGTGCGCGTTTGAGTAGACGTGAGATTCGCGCGTCACAACTTGCCGAACTCGTTCTCCGCCACGACAACCGAGAAATGGACGCGCGGAACTGTAACAATCTCTACAGTCGTTAAGCAACGAAAATCTGTATACGAATTTTCGGCTGAGAACTTTTCATGCGCATCGCGATCGTCGGCTCCAGTCCGTGTCACCAGTGCCGCGCGAACTGCTGCAAACAGAACGGCCACGCGTACGCCGTGCTTCTTGAAGAATCGGAGTGGCGTAAGTTCGCGCCGTTCTGCGAAGAGGTGCGCGTCGACGCCGGCGAAGGCGTCGTCGCGACCGAGCGCGTGCTCCCCTACGTGAACGGCCGGTGCCAATTTCTCGACGAAGACGACCGGTGCAAGATCTACGAAGACCGCCCGATTAATTGCCGGAAGTTCGAATGCGCGCCGGGATTCGACTCGCGCGGCGCGCACAGCGCGTTCCTTCGCCGAAACCTGGACGTCCTCGAGTTGCTCACGCGTCTCTAGCCGCGGAGCGGCGAAAGAATGTAGCCCGGGTCGCAAGACCCGGGTTCATAACGTAACGCGCAAAAAAGCCCCGTAGGGGCGACAGAAGTTCTGCCGCCCCTACGGGGCTGGGTTCATTGTCGATCCATTTTCCCCGGGGCTTACGCCGCCGGGCTACATTCTTTCGCCGCTCCGCGGCTTTCATTCAGCAATTCGAGCACACGATGTGCTCCACGTATTGCGCGCCGTAATGGTGCGAGTGGACCGTCCAGCCGTAGATGCGCTGGGCGCCGTTCCAGATCGAGCCGTACATCGCTTTCACCGAGCCGTTCACGTTTCCGTTGGCGTCGGTCGAGTTCATGTTGATGGTCGCGACGTCGGACGGATAGAACGTTTCGTTGGTCTTCATCATGCAGCGCACGATCCCGCCGCCGGCCTTGTTCACCCAGCTCCACGACAGGTTCGTGTGCCCGGCCGAGTAGGGGTCGGCGGGGATGCCGTAGTTGCCGAACGAATGCCGCAGGCCGTCGCTGGGGCCAATGTAGTACATGTCGCTGGGAATCGCGGCGGGGCGGATGAAATAGGACTTTTTCGTGCCGTTGGCGAGGAGGATGTCGGGCGCGCTGCGTCCGTTGAACAAGCCGCCCGAGCCGCCCCGGGCGTTGGAGTCGATCGTGGGACGGGCCGACATGTCGGCGATCCAGACGTGCCCGGACTGTCCGTCGGCCCCGCCGACGCCCCAGTTGTAGTAATAGGTTCTGCCCCCGACGGTCAGAGCCTCGATGCCTTGGAACCGCAGGTGGCCGTCGGGAAAGCTGGAGTTGGCCTTGTTGTTGATGACCAGGCCGAGGGATTGGCCGGACCCGTCGTAGATCGTGACGTTGGCTTTGTTGAGGAAAATGCCCTGCATGTTGTGGGTGCAGCCGGCGAAGTTGTAGCTGTCGGCCGACGCCGCGGCTTCGGCGGCGCGTTGCCCGACGAAGTACCCCCCGCCCGCCAGCGCCGCCGCGCCGACGCCGATCTTCTTGAGGAATCCCCGCCTCGATCCGCCTGGCGAATCGGCGAGCCGACTCCCGGCGTTGGCAACCCAATTGTCGAGGCGCTGCGCGACCGTCTTCCGACGTGAACTGCTCATAGAAATGTCCTCCGCCAAAATGAAATGAACCGCGGCGACCGAGAGTGCTGACGTGTACGCGATCAACTTACCGGCACACGCCCGCCGTCACCAAATAAAAAATTTTTGGCGTCGCTACAATCGAGAGATGATGCGAGTGCAGGATCTGGGCACGATGCCGTACCGCGATGCGTGGACGCTGCAGGAAGCGGTTCACGAGGAAGTCGTTGCCGGCGGCGAGGAGCGGCTGCTGCTGGTCGAGCACCCGCCGGTCATCACGTTTGGCCGGCGGGCAGGCGTTGACCGCAACCTCGTCGCCTCCGAACAGCAACTTCACGAAATGGGCGTCGAGGTCGTTCAGTCCGACCGCGGCGGCGACATCACCTTTCACGGGCCCGGCCAGGTCGTCGCCTATCCGATCGTTCGCCTGAACGACCACGCGCTGAGCGTCGGCTGTTATGTGCGCACGCTGGAAAACGCGGTCATCGACGCGATGCGGACGCTCGGCATCAATGCGAATCGTGAGAACGGCGCGGTCGGGATCTGGGCCGGCGGCGCGAAAGTCTGCGCGATCGGCGTGCGCATCCGCCGGGGCGTCAGCCTGCACGGGCTCGCGCTGAACGTCACCACCGACCTGCGCTACTTCGATTTGATCGTGCCCTGCGGACTCGCCGGCCGGTCCGTCACGTCAATGTTGAAGCTTCTCGGAGAGCGAACGCCGTCGATCGATCGCGTCAAAGACGTGTTGACGAGATCGCTCGACGTCGCGATCGCATCAGGCCGCGCGCAATCCTGCTTGCCCGCGCGGTGAGGTCCTTGCGACAATGGCGGCGCGATGCTGTTTCATTCCGCCATCTCCGACGTCGAGAATTCCGAAGACGCGGCCGCACAGATGATTGACGAGACGCTCGACGCGACGGGCGGCGTCGTCGACGTCGCGTTCCTGTTCTTCACGCCTCATCACCACGAGAACATCGAGCGGATCGTCGAGAAGACCTGGCTCGAGCTGGACCCGCAGGCGGTGATCGGCTGCTCGGGCGAGGGTGTGATCGGCGGAGAGCGGGAAATCGAGCGCGAGCCGGGCATCTCGCTGCTGGCCGGGTCGATCGGGCCCGACATTCGCGTGCACCCGTTTCACATCGCCGCCGACGACTGGCGCGAGCTGATCGCCGAAGAAGGGCGCGACCAATTGCTCGAGCGGATCGGCGCCGGCCCGGAGACGCGTGGCGTGGTGGCGCTGGGAGATCCGTTCACGACGCCACTCTCGCAGTTCCTCGCCGCGTTCGACACCGCCGCGCCGCGCGTGCCGCTCGTCGGTGGGATGTCGAGCGCCGCCCGCGCGCCGGGCAACAACCTGCTCGTCCGCAACGATGACCTCTTCGATGACGGATTGGTCGGGATCAGTTTCAGCGGGCCGCTGGAGCTTGAAACGCTCGTGAGCCAGGGCTGCCGGCCGATCGGCAAGCCGGTCGTCGTGACCAAGTCGCGCGACAACGTGATCGAGCAGCTATCCGGCAAGCCCGCGCTGCAGGTTTTGCGCGAGGTGGTCGACGTTATGACGCCGGCCGAGCAGGCGCTGCTGCGCAAGGGTTTGTTCATCGGCCAGGCGATGAGCGAATACCGTGACGCGTTCCACCGCGGCGATTTCCTCGTGCGAAACGTCATTCACTTCGACGAGGACACCGGCACAATCGAGGCGGCGGATTACATCCGCCCGGGGAGGACGGTGCAGTTTCACGTTCGAGACGCGGACACCGCGGACGAAGACTTGACGTCGCTGCTCGAATCCCACGGCGCCGAGCATCACGGTCGTCCCGCGGCCGGTGCGCTGTTGTTTAGTTGCAACGGCAGGGGGACGCGCATGTTCGACGAGGCGTGTCACGACATCCGCGCCGCCCGCCACGCGATGCCGAAGACGCCCGTCGCGGGATTCTTCGCGGCGGGGGAGTTGGGCCCGGTGGGTGGCAAGAATTTCGTGCACGGGCACACGGCGAGCTTGGCGATGTTCAGAGAGAAGTGACGGATTTGTTCCCTCTCCCCCGTACTCGGGGGAGAGGGTTAGGGTGAGGGGCGATTTGATCTGGAATTTCAGATTTGAGATTTCAGATCGAATTCGCCCCTCACCCCGACCCTCTCCCCGAGTACGGGGGAGAGGGAGAAAAGAGCGCTGGACGGAACGTCTGCCGCTGCGTATCACCCCACGCACGATGTCCGCGCCGGACAACCCGCTCAACTACGAATCCCCGCCCCCCGCGCGCGGGCGCGACGACCTCGCCTACCTCGCGCCGATGGCGACCTTCCTGGTCTTTACGGCGCTGGGCGGCAGCGAGACCGTCAAGCAGCACGTCCCTCACGCCTACGTCATCAGCTACGCCGTCAAGACGTTCGCCACCGCGGCGCTGCTGGCGATCCTCTGGCGCCACTACACGAAAATCCGATGGAATTCCGCGGCGGCGGGGCTCGGCGTGCTCGTCGGCGTCGTCGGGATCTTCCAATGGGTCGGCATGCAGCTCTGGCTGCAACGCCACTTTGCGTTTTTCGCGCCGTCGCCGAATTTCTTTGACCCGACGAAAGAGTTCTCGTCGCCCGGCGCGCTCTACGCGTTTGAAGCCCTGCGGCTCGCTGGCGCGGTGCTCGTCGTGCCGGTGATGGAAGAATTACTCTGGCGCGACTTCCTCTGGCGGCAGATCCTCGCACCCAACGATTTCAAGCTCGCCGCCGTCGGCGAATTCGACTGGACCGCGTTCCTCGGCGTGTCGGTCGCCTTCGCCGTCGTGCACGGCAACTGGTGGCTCACCTCGATCGTCTGGGCGCTGATGATCGCGTGCCTGCTCGTCTATACGAAGAGCCTGGGCGCGTGCATCATCGCCCACGCGACGACGAACCTGCTGCTGGGGCTGTACGTGATCCGCACGCACGACTGGGCGTTCTGGTGACACCGACATGAGTGGTTGGATCGTCCTGGCCGGGTTTACGGGCTTCGCCGTCTTCGCGCTCATTGGGCTCATTCGCCCGTGGCCGAAGGCGAAGTGGGGCCGGTCGGGCGTGCGCATCTCGCGACTCGGGTATCTGGCGATGCTGCTGTTCCTCGGGCCGCTCACTGCGGTGGGCGTCGCGGAGCACGTGTTCGACGTCGATCCGGGCGGAGCGATCATCCTCGCCGCGGTTGGCGTCGCGCTGGCGAGTTGGGTGATGGCGCTCATCGTCGCGAAGCGCGACATCCGGCGCGATCCGGGTTACCAGCAACGACGACGACGCCGCGTCAATGGCGCTTGAAATACTGCACGTCCCGCTCGTGCTTTTTCGCCGCGGCGAGCGACTTGAACGTGCCGAGGTTTCGGCGTTTGCCGGTCTTGGGGTTTTTCTTCCGCGAGTAGAGCCGGAACTCGCCTGACGCAAGCTTGCGGATCATGCGTGAGCCTCCGCGGAGCCGGGGATTTTGCGGCGCCCGCCGGTTGATCCTATCATCGCGGAGCCGATGTCGTCCGCCGCCAGACTTTATCTCGACAACGCCGCCACCAGTCGCCCCAAGCCGCCTGCGGTTTTGGAGGCGATGTGCCGCTACGCGACCGAGCTGGGCGCCAGCGCCGGGCGCGGCGCGTACGCCGAAGCGATCGAGACCGGCGAGCTGATGTGGCAATGCCGCTCGCGGCTTAGCCGGCTTTTCCACGGCGAAAAGCCCGAACACTTCATCTTCACGCTCAATTGCTCCGACGCGCTGAACCTCGCGATCAAAGGCTTGGTCGATCCGGAACAACCCGGTCACGCGATCTGCACGCACATCGACCACAACTCGATCCTCCGCCCGATGAGCGCGCTGGTCGAGCGCGGCTGGTTGTCGCAGACGCGCGTGCCGGTCGATCCGACGAGCGGGTTCGTCGATCCCGATGACATCCGGCGTGCGATTCGACCCGACACGCGCTTCATCGCGATCACGCACGCCAGCAACGTGACGGGGACAGTGCAGCCGATCCGCGAGATCGGCCGCATCGCGCGCGAGCGCGGGATCCCGTTCATCGTCGACGCCGCCCAGTCGGCCGGGCACTTGCCGATCAACGTCCGCGAAGACTGCATCGACCTGCTCGCGGCGCCGGGTCATAAAGGTTTGCTCGGCCCGCTCGGCACCGGGTTTCTCTACATCCGCCCGGGCCTGGAAAAGGGGATAAGTACATTAAAAGAAGGCGGCACGGGCTCGGCGAGCGAGTTGCCGGTGCAGCCGGACTTCATGCCGGACAAGTATGAGCCGGGCAGTCACAACGCGATCGGCATCGCCGGGTTGTCGGAAGGCGTGAAGTGGGTGCTCGATCAGACGGTCGAGCGGATCGCGGCGCACGAGCAAGAATTGATGCGAACGTTCATCGACGGCGTGCGCGACGTCGAAGGACTGACGTATTTCGGCCCGCAAGGAACTTCAGGCCGTGTCGGCGTGTTCTCGGTGCGCATCGAGGGTTACGACCCGCACGAGCTGTCGGGGATCCTGGAGAGCAGTTACGGCATCCTGACGCGCTCGGGCATCCACTGCGCCCCGCTCGCCCACGAAGCCATTGGCACCGCGAGCCAGGGCGGCACGACCCGCATCAGCTTCTCGCCTTTCCTGACCGCGCAGGACGTCACGAACGTCACCGCCGCACTGGCGGAGATCGCGGCCTCGGCGCCGCCGGAAAAGTGCCAAAAAATTAACACGCCGGCATCAGTTTAAGCTGTCGGCGGCTCGGGCGGGTTGATAAGCTCGCCGCCCGATCATGTCTTTCCCAAAAGCTTGCGCCGTTGAAATCCTGGAAGGCCGGCGGCTGCTCACGGTGGTCGCGGGTTTCACCGAGACGTTGATGGTCGGCGGCATGACGCGCCCGGTCCAGATGGACTTCGCGCCCGACGGGCGCCTGTTCATCACGCAGCAGGACGGCAAGCTGCGCGTCTTCAAGAACGGCCAGCTCCTCTCCACGCCGTTCGTCACCGTTTCGACGCAGAACACCGGCGAGCGCGGGCTCATCGGCGTCACGTTCGACCCGAACTTCAACACGAACCACTACCTCTACGTCTACTACACACATCCCGACGGCACGGGAAACTACCGCAACCGCGTCAGCCGATTCACGGCAAACGGCGACGTCGCCGTCGCGGGCAGCGAGAAGGTTTTGATCGAAACCGACCCGCTGATCGGAGAGTGGCACAACTCCGGCGGCCTGCGGTTCGGGCTCGACGGAAAGCTCTACGCCGACATCGGCGACAACGAGCGCACGACGATCGCGCAGGGCCTGGACACGCTGTTCGGCAAAGTCATTCGCATCAATTCCGACGGCACGATCCCCACGGATAATCCGTTCTACAACACCGCCAGCGGCAAGCAGCGCGCGATCTGGGCGTACGGGTTCCGCAACCCGTTCACGCTCGACGTCCAGCCGGGCACCGGGCGCATCTTCATTAACGACGTCGGCTCGGCGTTCTGGGAAGAGATCAACGAGCTGAAGAAAGGCGCGAATTACGGCTGGCCGAGCGCCGAGGGCATGTCGAACAATCCCGCGTACACGAACCCGTTCTACACCTACGCCCACGCCGGCGGCGACAACGACGACTCGGCAATCACCGGCGCGGCGTTTTACAACCCGACGAACCCGACGTTCCCGGCGAGCTACTACGGCGATTACTTCTTCGGCGACTACGGCACCGGCAACATCAAGAGCATCGACCTGGGCACGAAAGCGGTGACGACGCTCGCGACCGGCGAGAGCGAGATCACCGACGTCGAGGTCTCCGACGACGGCTCGCTGTACTTCCTCTCGCGCACGACCGGCCAGCTTTTCCGGATCATGCCGACTGCCAGCAGCAAGCCGACGATCACGATCCCGCCCGCCGACCTGACCGTCGCAGCGGGACAGCCCGCGACGTTCAGCGTGACGGCAAACGGCGCGAACCTGACGTACCAATGGCAGCGGAATCACTCGAACATCAACGGCGCGACGTCGTCGAGTTACACGCTCGACCCGTCGCAGCTCAACGATTCGGGCGCGACGTTCCGCGTCGTCGTCACCAACGGCTCGGGCAGCGTCACCAGCAACGACGCGACGCTCACGGTCCTGAACGACCAGCCGCCCACCGCGACGATCACCCTGCCAACGGTCGGCACAACGTGGACCGGCGGCGGGACGATCAACTACGCCGGCACCGGCACCGATCCGGAAGACGGCAATCTGCCCGCCAGCGCGTTCACCTGGTCGATCGACCTGCACCACGACACGCACACGCACCCGTTCGTCGCGCCCTACAGCGGCGCGACGTCAGGCTCGGCCCAGGTTTCCACGTCGAACCACGACGGCGAATACAACCTGTTCTACCGCATCACGCTCACGGTGAAGGACTCGCTGGGCGTCTCGAGCACGACGTTCCGCGACGTTTATCCGCAGCTCACGAACCTGTCGCTCGCGACCGACCCGCCGGGCCTTTCGCTGAACCTCGACGGCGTGCCGCAGGCGACGCCGTACAACTCGCCGGCCATCGTCGGGCTCGTGCGGACGCTGAGCGCGCCGGCAAGCGCGTCGATTAACGGCGTCACGTACGCGTTCGACTCCTGGAGCGACGGCGGCGCGATCTCGCACGACGTCACGATGCCCGCCAGCGACGTCACCTTCACGGCGAAATATAAAGTCTCGACGCAGACCACCACGACGCTTCGGGCGACCGCTGACGCCTACGTCCGCGACGGCTCCTACGCATCGCAGAACTTCGGCAATGCGACCGACCTACACGCCAAGACCGGCGCCTCGGGTTGGACGCGCTGGTCGTACCTGGCGTTCAACGTCGCCGGCATCGGCGCCGACGTCTCGTCGGCAAAGCTCCGGGTGTTCGGGAAGCTCGACAACACGCAATCCGCGAGCGTTGTCGCTTCGATTTATTCGGCGCCGACAGCGTGGGCGGAGTCGTCGATCAACTGGAACAACAAGCCGGCGCTCGGCGGCAGCGTGTCGCAAACGTTCACGGTCATCGGCACGACCGCCAAGTGGTACGAGATCGATCTGACGAGCTACCTCCAGCAGCAGAAGTCGCTCGGCGCGACGGTGGTGGGATTTGCCATCAAGGCGGCGGCGTCGAACGCAACGGTCGTGCTGAACAGCGACGAGGCGGGTTCAAACCAGCCGCAACTCGTCGTCGTGAACGGCGGGGTGGTCGTGCCGCC
>JADMIO011618480.1_pt1 | contig 14816 bp, 18 predicted proteins | sample 8958161 | NCBI WGS metagenome assembly JADMIO01 (sample SAMN16585339, study PRJNA669376) | soil metagenome | isolation source: Crop rotation soil | place: USA: Cullars Rotation, Alabama | collected 2011 | reverse complement strand
GGGTTCAAGGACCGCCTCAGCGGCAAGCCGATTCGCGCCGCCTGCTACACCGGCTGCTCACTGCTCAACGCGCGGCATGGATCGCTCGCCAAGTGGTCGATGTTCTCGGTGGCCTTCACCGACTTCTACATCCGCATGTGCGCGATGGGATGGATCACCGACTGGAGGCTCTTCTAATGACGGGAGAGTTCCACTCGGTTGAGCACGACGTACTCGTGATTGGTGCCGGCGGCGCGGGTTTGCGCGCCGCGATCGAAGCCGCATCCACCGGCGTGCGCGTCGGACTCGTGTGCAAATCCCTTCTCGGCAAGGCGCACACCGTCATGGCCGAAGGCGGAATGGCCGCCGCGATGGGCAACGTCGACGACCGCGACAGCTGGAAGGTGCATTTCGCCGACACGATGCGCGGCGGGCAGTACCTGAACAACCCGCGCATGGCCGAGCTGCATGCGAAGGAAGCGGCAGATCGGGTGAAGGAGCTCGAGGCGTGGGGTGCCTTGTTCGACCGCACGCCCGACGGCCGCATCCTCCAGCGCAATTTCGGCGGGCACCGATACCCGCGCCTCGCGCACACCGGCGACCGCACCGGCCTGGAAATGATCCGCACGCTCCAGGACCATGGCGTGCACCAGGGCATTGATGTGCACATGGAAGTGACCATCCTGTCCCTATTAAAGGATGGAGACCGGGTCTGCGGTGCCTTCGGCTACGACCGCGAAAAGGGCCGGTTCCGGCTCTTCAAGGCCGCCGCGGTGGTGATGGCCACGGGCGGAGTGGGACGGGCATTCAAGATCACGTCGAACTCCTGGGAATACACCGGCGACGGGCAGGCACTCTCGTACCATGCCGGCGCTGCGCTGCAGGACATGGAGTTCGTCCAGTTCCATCCCACCGGCATGATCTGGCCGCCGTCGGTGCGCGGGATTCTCGTCACCGAAGGCGTGCGCGGCGAGGGCGGAGTCCTCAAGAACCGCGACGGCAAGCGGTTCATGTTCGACAACGTCCCCGAGAACTACAGATCGTCGACGGCGGACAACGAGGAAGAGGGGTGGAAGTACACGCAGGGCGACAAGAACTCACGCCGCCCCCCTGAGCTCCTCACCCGCGATCACGTGGCGCGCATGATCAACGTCGAGGTGAAGGCGGGACGCGGCTCACCGCATGGCGGCGTGTTCCTCGATATCGCCTGGATCAAGGAGAAGCTCCCGAACGCCGCCGATCACATCAAGCGCAAGCTGCCGTCGATGTATCACCAGTTCATGCAGCTCGCGAACATCGACATCACCGAGGACGCGATGGAGATCGGCCCCACGACGCACTACATCATGGGCGGCGTGAAGGTCGACGGCGACACGCAGATGACCACCGTGCCCGGACTCTTTGCCTGCGGCGAAGTCGCCGCCGGGCTGCACGGCGCGAATCGCCTGGGAGGAAACTCACTCTCGGACCTGCTCGTCTTCGGAAAGCGGGCCGGCGAATATGCCGCGAAGTTCGCAAAGGAGAACAAGAAGTACTCGATCGATCCGTCGCAGGCGGATGGCGCCGCCAGGGCGGCGCTTGCTCCATTCGATCGCGCGCAGACCCCCACGGGGCCCTTTCAGGTGCAGGAAGAGCTGCAGAACACCATGCAGGCCAAGGTCGGAATCGTGCGCATGCAGGGTGAAATGGAAGAAGCGCTCGGCACGGTGCGCGAGCTGAAGAAGAAGGCAACACAGGCGGCGGTGCGCGGTACGCGCGAGTACAACCCCGGCTGGCACACGGCGCTGGACCTGGACAGCCTGCTGACTGTTTCGGAAGCGATCGCAATGAGCGCGATTGCACGGAAGGAAAGTCGCGGCGGACATTTCCGCGACGACTATCCCGACAAGGATCCGGCGTTCGGGGCGTTCAACCACGTCATCACGAAGGGCGCGGACGGCGAGATGCAGCTCAAACGCGAACCGATCATTCCCCTGCGCGCCGACCTCACGCAGATCATCGAGGAGAACAAGTAATGACGGCGCCTGCTGAAGTGACCGGGCACGCTGATGCCATGGGCGCGAATGCGCCGAAGGAAGAAACCCGCCAGCAGCAGTTCAAGCTCTGGCGCGGCGAGAAAGGCGAAGGCGACTTCCAGGACTACACCGCCACCGTCACCGACGGCATGGTGGTGCTCGATGTCGTTCACCAGATCCAGGCCGAGCAGGCCAATGACCTCGCCTGCCGCTGGAACTGCAAGGCGGGCAAGTGCGGGTCATGCTCGGCGGAGATCAATGGCAAGCCGAAGCTGATGTGCATGACGCGCCTCGACCAGCTGCCGGCCGACCAGCCGGTGACGGTGGAACCGATGAAGGCATTCCCGCACGTGAAGGACCTCGTGACGGATGTGTCGTGGAATTTCGAGGTGAAGAAGAAGATCCTGAAGTTCCAGCCGCGCGCACCAGATGCGGCGGACGGAACGTGGATCGTGCAGCAGAAGGACGCCGACCGGGTGCAGGAATACCGGAAGTGCATCGAATGCTTCCTCTGCCAGGATGTCTGCCACGTGCTGCGCGATCACCACAAGCATGACGAGTTCATCGGGCCGCGCTTCCTGACCTACGCAGCGGCGCTCGAGATGCACCCGCTCGACACCGGCGACCGCGTGCCGGCGCTCAAGGAAGAGTTCGGCATCGGTTATTGCAACATCACGAAGTGCTGCACCGACGTCTGCCCCGAGCACATCAAGATCACCGACAACGCAATCATCCCGCTCAAGGAGCGCGTGGTCGACCAGTACTACGATCCGATCGGGAAGCTCGTCCAGATTTTCTCACGGAGAAAGCAGGACTAGCCTCGAGTAGTACTGCTTCGGAGCGATACCCGAAGGGTCACCGGAAGGTGACCCTTCGTCATGAAGTCTCCCCTCCGCCTGCTCGGCTGGCTCCTTGTCGCATGCGGAGTGGCCGTTTGCGTTCTCGCCTTCCTGACCCAGGGCGGAGCCGCACCGTTCGGCGTCAACCTGCTCGGCCCCAGCGTCTTCACCGCATCGGGCCGGCAATCCTGGATCGTCGGCGGAGCCTTCGCGCTCCTCCTCGGCGCGATCGTCCTGCGCGCCACTCGACGTGACTACAGCCGGCGTCGCGGAGGGTGACGGCAACCCTTTCACGAAGCGGCGATTCGCTCGTCGTCGCCGTCGCGGGTGAGTGGAGCCTCAGGCACCCCGGACCCAGCTTTGCCTCGCTGGTCGATCCCGGCATAGCCGAAGGGGAGCGTCGCTCGCAGTCGCGCGAGACGCAGGCGATCACCGTGAATGGCGCCGATCTCGGCAACTGGGACAGCAGCCTTCTCGTTTTCCTGCGGCAGGGCCAGGACTATTGCGATGCGCACAAACTCGAGTGGCGCACCGATGCCCTGCCCGGCCGCATCACGAGCCTCCTCGCCCTGGCGCACGTCGTCCCCGCGCGCGTCATCGCACCAGATGCGAACCCGCTGCCGATCATCGCGCGCCTCGGAACCGCCGCACTGAATGGCTGGGACGGCGCTCACACTGCCGTCGCCTTCCTGGGCAGCGTGGTGCTCGCCGCCGCGCGTCTTCCAGTCGGGCGCGTGCGCATGCGCTGGCGCGAGTTCTGGGTCGTGATCCAGTCGAATGGCTCCGGCGCGTTGCCCATCGTGACACTGATCGCCGCGCTGATGGGCATCATCATCGCCTTCCTCGGCGTCGTGGTGCTCGACCGCTTCGGCGCCGGATACTACGCCTCGTATCTCGTCGGCTACGGAATGCTCCGTGAGATGGGCGCGCTCATGACCGGCATCATTATCGCGGGACGCACGGGCGCTGGCTTCGCCGCCGAGCTGGGCAGCATGAAGATCTCCGAGGAGATCGACGCCTATACCACGATCGGCATCTCGCCTATCGAGCATCTCGTGGTCCCACGCGTGCTCGGCATTTTCGTAATGCTGCCGCTGCTCGTGATCTACGCCGACTTCATCGGCATCGCCGGGGGAATGGCGGTGACCGTGTCGATGCTCGACCTCTCCGCCGAGCAGTTCATGACCGGACTGCTCACCGCCGTGGAGTTTTCCGATGCGCTGCTCGGCGTCGTGAAAGGCACCGTCTTCGGCGCGATCATCGGCCTGGCGGGCTGCATGCGCGGCCTGCAGACGGGTACCGATGCCAGCGCAGTGGGCCGCTCGACCACGTCGGCGGTGGTACTCGCCATCACGCTCATCATCACGGCGAACACGCTGATCGACTGGCTCGCGGCGCTGCTCAACGTATGACGGCCATGGACGTGCAGGACCTCTGCATGCGGTATGGCGCGCGCACGATCATGCGGGACCTCAGCTTCACCGTCAATCGCGGCGAAGTATTCGTGATCATGGGCGGCAGCGGCAGCGGCAAGAGTACGCTGCTCCGCCATCTCATCGGCCTCTCCGCCCCCGCCAGCGGCACGATCCTGGTGGACGGCGAGGACTTCACCGCCGCGAGCGCGGAGACGCGCAGCCGCCTGCTGCGGCGGATGGGGGTGCTCTTTCAGAATGGCGCGCTCTGGGGCGGCCTCACCCTCAGCGAAAATGTCTCGCTGCCGCTGGAGCACTTCACCTCACTCACCAACACGGCGATCGCGGAGATCGTGGCCCTCAAGCTGGCCCTCGTGGGCCTTCGCGGGTTCGGGGATTTCTATCCCGCGGCAATCAGCGGTGGCATGCGCAAGCGCGCCGCGCTGGCGAGGGCCATCGCGCTCGACCCGGAGATCGTCTTCTTCGACGAACCCTCCTCGGGCCTCGATCCCGTCAGCGCGAGCCGGCTCGACGACCTGATCCTGCAACTCAAGGCGAGCCTTGGCACGACGATCGTCGTGGTGAGCCACGACCTGGCGAGCATCGAGCGCATCGCCGATCGCGCCGTTTTTCTCGACATCGAACAGAAGACCATGAGTGCGCTCGGCACCCTCGCCGACCTGCGCGCCCTGCCCGCCGATTCGGCGGTACACCGCTTTCTTTCCCGCAGCAGCGAAGGCAACACGTGAGCATACGCGCGAATCCCACCGCCATCGGGCTCTTCCTGATCGGCGCCGCCGTCATCGGCGTCACCGGCACCCTTGTGCTCGCCGGCAACGACTGGTTCCGCCGCGGCTCCACCTTCGCCAGCTATTTCCGCGAGACCGTCAACGGGTTGGCCGTCGGAGCGCCTGTGAAGTTCCAGGGCGCGACCATCGGCAAGGTCACGAAGATGATCATCCAGATCGACGAGCGCGACAAGACGTTCCAGGTGCCCGTCGAATACGAGATCGACGTCACGAAGCTCCGCACGGCGCAGAAGAGCGGATACGTCGACCTCACGCAGCCCCCGGTGCTGGACCGCCAGATCAAGGATGGCCTGCGCGCGCAGCTGCAGATGGAGAGCATCGTGACGGGACAGCTCTATATCGAGCTGCAGTACCGCGCCGACGCAAAGCCACCGATCACCGAATCGCGCGAAACGAAGTGGCCGGAGATTCCGACGACGCCCTCGCTCATGGCGGCACTGGGCACCGGGGCCGGCAGCGTGGTCGCCGACGTGGTGAAGGTGCTCTACAAGGTGAACGAGATGCTCGCGGCGATCGACGTTCCGCAGATCAATGCGGCGGTAGTCGCATCGGCGCGGTCAGTTCAACGACTGGTGGATGCGCCCGAGCTGCGCGCCGCGATCAAGGAAGTGCCCGGCATGACGGCGCAAATGAACCGGACCATGGCGCGCATCGATACCGTCGTCGCGATAGCGGGCTCCGCCATCGAACCGATGTCGGTCGACCTCAGGGGCTCTGCGAAGGAGATGAACGCCACGCTCGTCTCCCTTCGAAAAGCGATCGACGAAACACACGGGCTGCTCTCCACCGACTCCGGACTCGGCTTCGGGATCGAGGCCGCTCTGGCGAACCTCAAGGACGCGACCAATGCCCTGCGGCTGCTCATGAGCTCGCTCGAACAGAATCCAGACATGCTCTTGCGCGGCAAGAAGCCGCAGGGACGAGATTAGATATGAAGCCACAGATCCAGCCACTTGTGACGACGCTTCGCCTGCTCGCGGTGGGAAGCGCCTGCGCGACCATTGCCCTCGCGGGCTGCTTCAAGCTCGCGCGCCCCACTCCCCCGCTGGAGCAGTTCGTGCTCGGCAGCGCTTCGCATGCCGCCGTGGCGGCGCCGCGTGACTCGGCCGGAATAACGCTCGGCCTGCGGCGCCTCGACCTCGCTCCCTACCTGGCCACGACGGACATCGTCCTGCGCAGCGGCTCTCAGGTTTCGTCGTCGGGCTTTCATCGCTGGGCAGAAGAGCCCGCCGCGGGAATCTCCCGCGCCATCTCCGGATACCTTGGCGCATCGCCGCGCGTGCTCGCTGTCGACATCGCTCCATGGCCCGTGGGGGCGCCGCACGATTATCTCCTGCAACTGCACATCGCGCACATGGAGGGAGTCACCGACAACGATTCGCTCGCCACCAAGGGAGAGGTCCACCTGCAAGCGACCTGGGAGATCATCCGCACGCTCGACGCCACACTCGTCGCGCGCGGAAAGACCGACAGACGCGAGAGCGGATGGACGATCGGAGACTACCGAGGACTCGTCGCGCGCATCGAGCTGGGACTGAAGGGGATGGCTGGCGAAGTCACGGAGTGCCTGACGAAGCTGGCACCGGTGACGCCGCTGGAGGGGACGAAGGTGGTGGAGTGCGGCAGGTGAGCTGACGGGTCCCGGGTCGTGGGAAGTCCGACGCCGGACTTCCCTCTCCCCTTGACGTTAAGTGAAGAGAGCCGGTGAGCACTTGCTCACCGGCTCTCTTCCCGTCATCGCGCTGGTCCGGGTGCTACTGGCCTTCTCGAATCTCCACGATCACGACACGCCGATTCTGCGCGCGTCCCGCATCCGTCTCATTCGTCGCGATCGGCTTCTCTTCACCGAATCCGACGGTCGTAATCCGGCTCGCCGAGATGCCCTGCGACACGAAGTACGCCTTCACCGAGTTCGCCCGACGCTCTGAGAGCGCCTGGTTGTATGCGTTCGTGCCCTTGCTGTCCGTGTGTCCCTGAATCTCGACGTTCACCGTCGGATTCTCCTTCAAGAGCTTGATCGCCTGCTGCAGCGTGTCCTTCGCGCCGGCGGTGAGCACCGACTTGTCGAACTCGAAATTGTTTCCGACCAGCGTCAGCAAGTCACGACGTACCGGCGGTGGCGGCGTGACCGGCGGCGCGGGCTGCGGCGTCGGCGTCACGACCGGCGGTTGCGGCTGTGGCTGCGGCGGCGGCGTAACGGGGGGCTGCTGCGGTGGCGGAGTGGGCGCGGGCTGCGGAGCCGGCGTCACCGCCGGTGCCGGCGCGGGCGCGGGCGCCGGTCCCGCCTGATAGCACGGGCTGTTGCGCGCGTTGCCGCCGATGAAGCGGTTAAAGCCGAGGCGGATGTTGTACGTCGTGGTCCGCGCGCCGTGCGGCGTCTGGTCGGACGGATCCTTGAAGTCGGCCATGAGGTCGGTGCGCCACGACCAGACGTCCGAGAGGCAGTACTTGATGCCGACCATGGCATTGAGGCCGGAGTCGTACTGGTTCTTCGTCGTGTCAGTGGCGTACTGCGTGCCCGTCCATCCGCCGCCGAGGAGGAGGTTGAGCTTGTCGTTGAACGGGATGTAATAGATGAGGTCCGGGCGATGGTTGAGCGCCGTCAGGTCACCCACCACGCTGCTGCGTGTCTTGGTCATGTCGCCTTCGTACTCGAGCGCCAGGCGCGGCAGGAAATACCAGGTGAGGCGAATGCCCGCACCAATGCCGTTCTCGAGTTTCGTGAAATCGTCAAACTTCGAGTACTGCCCGAAGATTCCGAGTTCGAAGGCCGGCGCCCGTTGCGCCGTCGCTACTTCAGCAGGCGCGACGAGAAGCATCGCGGCTGCGAGGAACTGAAAGGATTTGTTCATGTTGGGTTGGATTGCCGGTGGGAATTGTCCTGACTACATCACCGGTTATGCAGGATTAGTGCCGCAGTGATGCGGCTCACTTGGTTTGTTCTGCTTGTAGGCGTTGCGCCTACGCCTCAGGCGTTGCCTCTACCTCAGGCGCAAACGACTGAAATGGTGCAACGGTTTGCAGCCGCGCTCAGCCCGGTCCCTTGTTCTTGATGAACATCAGACCCGCCCCGACGATCATGGCGAGGGAAGCGAGCCAGAGCGGCCAGTGCATCCTCCCCTGGAAGACCAGCGCGCCGACTCCTGCCGCGACGAGGACGATGGCCACCACGCGGGTGGGCCCCAGCGGATAGTCAACAGCCATCAGACCACTCTGCGCCCCTGGATCAGGCGCACGATCGCGACGATCAGGGCGATGACGAGCAGGATATGAATGAGGCTACCGGCCGTCGCGGTCACGAAGCCGAGCGCCCAGAGAATCAGAAGAACGATGACGATGGTCCACATGGTGAATCCGCCTTCCCATTGAAAGAGAGAGGCTGCCTACTCAGCGAGAGTCGTGCCGCTGTCTTGCAACAAAACAGCCGGTGGGCGTACGCCCACCGGCTGACTCGATCGCTGAGTTCCGCCGTCGAGCGGCTAGACACTGCTGCCGTCGCGCATCGTTTCGACGAAAGCGTTGCCCGCCGCTGCCCCCGCAACCTTTACGGCAGCCGGAAACTGACGCACGGAGTCCACGCCGGTCTTCGCGATGCCTTTCAGCTGCGCGCGTGTCTCGACGCCGGACTTGGGGGCGGTGAGATATCCAACAGCGACGCCGGCAACCGCGGCGCCGAGGACGGCGAGCAGCATCTGCGAGCCGCTGAATCCCTGGATGACTTGTCCATTGTGTTCGTTCATTTGAAAAGGCTCCCGCTGGTGAAGGCTAGGGTGACTCTGTTACTACACTGGATTTCGATTCTCGCCACGCATGAACGCCGGCGGTCACTGCCGCGGCGATGGCGGACGTGACGAGGGTGGCGCTGCGTACCTGCGCGACTACCGCCTGCACCTCGATGAGCATCGGGTCGATTCGCGCCTGCGTGTTCTGGAGCTCGACCTGAACCTTCCGAAGGGTGAGCCAGAGCTGAAGGAGAACGGGAATCAGCATGCCCACGGTGAGGGCGGCGAGCGTCAGCAGGGCGACCTGGAAAGGATCCATGCGAGGAACGTACGGGTGACGGGGCGGGAGCGAACTCGCACGAATGGGTGATTCTGTGGGGAGAGCGCCCCAACGACGCGTCTCGGAACTGCACGGGGAGAGGGAAGTCGGGCGTCGGACCTCACAGGCCGGTAACTGACGGGATGAGGGATGATGATGGGAACTGCACCGCGGGAAATGGGTTCGGGTGCAATGGAGAGATTCGGTTCGCGATGAAATGGTGATCGGATCTGGAGCCAGGAGTGATAGCGTTTCGCCATGGACGACATCGCTATGGACAATGAACTCGCCGCGTGGGACGATCGGCAGCCGGCGTGGGAAAAGGAGGACCCGATCTGGACCCTCCTCGCATACCGGCTCTCACGCTTCGCGCTCGATCAGGTCAAGCGCGACCTGCGGCAAGCCCGCAGGGTCGACGCCGAGACAAGGGACCAGCTTCAGCGCGCGATTGGCTCGATCGCCGCGAATCTCGCCGAGGGACACGCGCGACCCAGCACGAAGGAGCGCGCGAAGTTCTACAACTACGCCCTCGGCTCGGCGAGAGAAGCCTGCGTGTGGTACTCGAGCATTTCGGAAGCGCTCCCCGACGGAGTCGCCACCGCGAAACTTGCTGTTCTCACGCGAATCAAGAAACTCACCTTTGGCCTCACCCGAAAAGCCGACGCCCCTCGTTGGCTCGGCCCGCGCAAGAAGCCCAACTCTCCCCCACGCCCACCTCCCGCAGGGTAGATCCCATCAGTTCCCTCATCCCGTCAGCTCCCGGCCCTTGGGGTCCGACGCCCGACTTCCCTTTCCCCGTGTAGTTCCGGCTCGTGGGGTCCCACGCCCGACTTCCCTTTCCCCGTGTAGTCACGAGCGAAACAGCCGGTGCGCACTGCGCACCGGCTGTTTCCCTTCCCACGATCGGATCTATCGTATTTCGATAATCACCACTCTACGATTGATCGCCCTTCCTTCCGCTGTGTCATTCGTCGCCGCCGGCCTCGCTTCTCCGAAGCCAACCGTCGTGATGCGTCCCGCCGCGATGCCCTGCGACACGAGGTAGTCCTTCACCGAATTCGCCCTGCGCTCGGACAGCGCCTGGTTGTACAGGTCCGAGCCCTTGCTGTCGGTATGCCCCTGAATCTCGACATTCACCGATGGGTTCGCCTTGAGCAGGGTGATCGCCTGGGCCAGCGTGTCCTTCGCGCCGGCGGTCAGCACCGACTTGTCGAACTCGAACACGTTGCCGCGCATCGTGAGCAGATCGCGGCGCGCAGGTGCCGGAGGCGGCGCGGGGGCAGGCTGTGGCGCGGGCTGCACGACGACTGGTGCGGGAGCGGGCTGCGGAGCCGGCTGCGGAGCCGGCTGCGGCGGAGGCGTCGGTGCGGGCTGTGGCTGCGGAGCCGGCGGAACGTAGGCCGGTGCCGGCGGCGCTGGAGGCGCGATGTAGCACGGGCTGAACTTCGCGTTTCCACCAAGGAAGCGGCTGAAGCCGAGCCGGACATTGTAGGTGGTCGTGCGCGCGCCATGCGGCGTCTGGTCCGACGGATCCTTGAAGTCGGCATTCACGTCGGCACGCCAGGCCCACTTGTCGCTCATGCAGTACTTGAAGCCGGCGACAGCGTTCAGGCCGGAATCGTACTGGTTCTTCGTGGTATCGGTGGCGTACTGCGTTCCCGTCCAGCCGCCGCCGATCAGGAAGCGGAGCTTGTCGTTCATCGGGATGTAGTAGACGAGGTCGGCGCGATGGTTGAGCGCCGTGAGGTCGCCCACGATGCTGCTGCGCGTTTTCGTGAAGTCGCCTTCGTACTCGAGGGCGAGGTTCTTGATCCAGTACATGCTGAATCGCGCGCCGGCACCGATGCCATTCTCGAGCTTGGTGAAGGCGTCGTACTTGGAGTACTGGCCGAAGATGCCGAGCTCGAAGGCCGGATCGCGCTGGGCCCCGAGTGCGGGTGCGGTAAGCAGCGCCGCGACTGCGAGAAGACGAATCTGTTTGATCATGTGGAGTTTGTGTTTGGTGGGAACATGCATGGAGTGGCTTGATCAACCTCAACCTCAACCTCAACCTCAACCTCAACCTCAACCTCTACCTCTACCTAGTATCCCGCCGCCTTCTTGGCCGCCGCGTTGGCGAAGATCGCGACTTCGACGCGGCGATTGAGCAGGCGCCCATTCTCCGTGTCGTTCGCGGCGATCGGCTCGAGTTCGCCGCGTCCCGACGTGCGGAGGCGCGCCGAGCTGACCCCCTGCGTGACCAGATAGTCGCTCGCCGCAATCGCGCGGCGTTGCGAGAGGCCCTGGTTGTATTCGGTCGTGCCGGTGCCGTCGGTGTGGCCGACGATCAGCAGGTCGGTGTTCGGGAACTTGCCGAGGCTCGAGGCCAGGTTCCGGAGGTTCGACGCCGCTTCGGCGCGAATGCGATCGGAATCGACATCGTATAGCAGGCCCGAGGCGAATGTCACCGCGATCCCTTCCCCGACGCGAACGATCGTCGCTCCAGGAATGTCCTGTTTCAATTCCTTCGCCTGCTGGTCCATCTGGTTGCCGATCACGGTGCCAGCGATTCCGCCGACCACCGCGCCGATGATCGCGCCGCGGGCCGTTGAGCCCGTCTGGTTGCCGATCACCGCGCCAACAGCGGCGCCCGCGGCGCCACCGATGGCGGCGCCCTTGCCCTTGTTGTTCAGCGAGGCACAGGCTGAGACGCCCAGGGCAAGTGCCCCGAGCAATATGCCGCCGCGCATTCCCTTCGAGATGGAGAGATTGTTCATTGGTGCCTCAGGTGTTTCGTAGGAAAGCAATTCGTGATGACGATGACTCCACGCGGAATCAGCCCTGCTTCTTGTTCGGAACGAGGATGAGCCCAACGCCGGCCGCGAGCACGAGCACGCCGGCCCACGCGGGCACGTCGACCCTGCGCTCGTCCTTCACCGTGAGCTCGATGGGGCCGAGCTTGGTCGTGCTGGAATCCCGCGTGTAGTTGAAGCCCTTGTAGATCAGGGCCAGCGCGCCCGCCGCGATCAGCACGATCGCGAGCACCCGAGTGGGGCCGAGGGGATACGTAACCGCCATCAGATCGGCTTCCTGCCCTGGATCACGCGGACCAGGATGACCACGATCGCGACGACGAGCAGGATGTGGATGAGCCCACCCATCGTGTACGACGTGACAAGTCCAAGCGCCCAGAGGATGATGAGGACAATGACGATGGTCATCATGGCCGTTATTCCTGCGGCTTCTTGATGACGTCCGGCACGACAACCAGGACGAACATGTCGCGGCGGTTCGGCGCGTTGGCCGAGATCCCCGATGCATTGGGGTTGGTCACGACGGGCTGCGTCTCACCCTTCGAGTCGAGCATGATGCGGTTGCCCGCGATGCCCTGCGAGATCAGGTAGTCGCGCGCGGCGGCCGAACGGCGGTCGCCAAGTGCCTGGTTGTAGTTCTCGGTGCCCATGTTGCCCGTATGCCCCGTGATCATGATGGTCATGGTGGGGTTGGCTTTGAACACCGCAACCTTCGCATCGAGGATCGTGCGCGCGGCGGGCGTCAGGTCGGAACGGTCGAACTCGAACTGGATCCGCTCTTCCATCGTGGCGCGCGCGGCGGCCGATGAAACGGGGGGCGCGGCAGGCGGGTTGCGATTGAGCGAGTCGCGAAGGGCGCGATAGTCGCGCTCCCACTGACGGCGGCGAGCCTGCTCGTCGGCACTGACCGAGTCGGCGCGCTGCACGCAGTTGCATGCCGGCGTCTCGACGCGAACACGCTCGACCGTCTCGACGTTGTTGTGCGGACGGCGCGAGAAGGTCAGGCCGGCCTGCAGGCGCTGGTACGACTTCCAGTCGTAGTTCGCGAGCCAGTCCGACGCCACGTCGAGCCGCAGGCCAACCACGTCATTGAAGGCGAAGCCGATGCCCGCGAGGGCATTCACGCCGTAGCTGTGCAGGAAGTTCGTTTCGGTGCTGCCGCCGGCGCCGGCACCGAAGTGCATGTTGAATGCGCCGCTGCGCAGCGGGGTCACCAGCAGGCGAGCCGCGAGCAGCCCGACATTCACGTCGGCCAGGCCCAGCGTGCGCGTCGACTTCATTTCGCCCTTCTCGAACTCCAGCGACCAGTGCGGATCGAGGTAGACGCCCACGCGTCCGCCGCCGCCATATCCCTTGTCGAGCGTAAGGCCCTTGTCGAAGCGGCCCGCGCTGCCGAACGCGCCGAACTCTACCGTGCCCCGCTGCTGCGCCTGGGCCGTGTGGGCCCAGGGCAGCGCGAGTGCGCCAATCGCGAGAAGTGCCTTGATGCGAGTCATGTGAATATCTCCTTGAATGATTTCGGTGTTATGGCTTGGTGATGACTGCGGCGCCGGCGATCATGTCGACCGAGCCGGTCTGCGCGAGCGCGCGGCCGTTCAGTACGGCGCCGTTGTTCAGCGTGATGCTGGCAAGGGCCATGATGTTGCCCTTCATGGCCGAGTTGGCGTTCAGCGTCGCCGAGCTGCCAACCGCCCAGTAGACGTTGTCGGCAATCGCGCCGCCGCCGAGGAGTACCTGCGATCCGACATTCGCGACCAGCGTGCTGCCGACCTGGAAGGTCCAGACAGCCGCGGCGGGACCGGTGAGCTGCAACGTGCCGGTGATGGCCGCCGACGTGCTGAAGCAGTACGTGCCGGCGGGAAGCGGATTGGCCGGGCCGAAGAAGCCGAGGTCAATGCCGCTCAGGTTGTTGCCTGCCGGGAAGGGCAGCGGATTGCAGACCTGTCCCTGTGCGGCGAGATACGCCGCGGTCAGGTCACCCTTTGCCGTTGCGACGACCGCGGGAAGCGGAATGCTGCCCGTGAACGTGCAGGGACCGAAGCCGGTGATCGTGTTCGTCGGTGAGCTGCCGATGTTGGCCAGCGAGCCGTTGATCGTGCCCGAGATGGCGCAGTTGATGCCGGCACCCGCGAGCACGCCGAAGGTCGCGGCCGAGTTGAGCGGCGAGACCGGCGGCGGCGGTGCTGCGGCCGCGACCGTCACGGTTGCCGTGCCGGAGATGGTGCCGCTCGTCGCCTGGATCGTGTTGATGAACGGGCCGGCAACGGCGCCCGAGGTGAAGAGGCCGGAGCTGTTGATCGTGCCACCGAAGTTCACCACCGACCAGACTGGCGTGATGATGAAGACATTGGCGCTGGCGTCACGCCCGACGGCCACGAACTGCTGCGTGGAGTTCATCGGCATGAAGACCGGGTTCGGCGTCACCGTGATGGTGGCGAGCGGACCGGCCGTGACGACAACCGTCGCGCGGCCGGCAAGGCCACCGGCGGTGGCGCGAACCGTGTTGGTGAAGGTGCCCGAGAGCGTTCCGGCGGTGAACAGGCCCGTCGCGTTGATCGTGCCGCCAAGCGCCGCAACGTCCCATACCGGCGTGATGACAACAGGATTCCCGCCGACATCGCTGCCGACCGCGGTGAACTGCTGCGTGCCGTTGATCGGCATCGTTGCCGGGTTCGGCGTGACCGTGATGACGGCGAGCGGGCCGGCGGTGACGATCACCGTGGCGTTGGCCGACAGCGTGCCGCTGGCGACGCGAACCGTATTGGTGAACGTGCCCGGCGTGGTGCCTGCCGTGAACCGGCCGGCTGCGTCGAGCGTGCCGCCACCGGCCACGAGCGACCAGGTGAAGAGCGGAGTGACGGTGTTACCCGCGGCATCCTTGCCGACTGCCGTGAACTGCTGCACTGCCCCGACGATCATCGTGGCGGGG